>Ga0209157_1000826_pt1 | contig 26250 bp, 27 predicted proteins | sample GraSoiAngelo_135_FD_185892 | JGI IMG/M metagenome (GOLD analysis project Ga0209157, IMG submission 185892) | Grasslands soil microbial communities from the Angelo Coastal Reserve, California, USA - 14_0929_05_40cm (SPAdes) (version 2) | ecosystem: Environmental > Terrestrial > Soil > Grasslands ...
TTGGTGCTGCCACTCGGGGCGTGCCTGGCCCTGACCCTGATCTGCGGCTCGACCTTCGACCGGGAGCGCCTCATGGAGACCGGCGTCGGGCGCAGGCGAAGGCGCGTCTGGTTCCAGCTCGGCGTCGTCCGCCGCAACGCGGCCGCGATCGCGGCGGGGGTTCTGGTCGCGGCGGCGTCGGCGGGACTCGCGGGCGCGGTCAGCGCGAGCGCGAACTGGCACAGCTGGGCGGACGTCCGAGCAGCGGTCGCCGGCCGCCAGCCCGATCCGACGCCGGTCGCGTCGGCGCCCGCGTACCGATCCGAAGCCTCGGAGCCGGGCGTCACCGTCGCCGCGGCCGGCTTGGCCGGCATCGTGGCGACGCTCGCGCTGATGCTCGCGATGGTCGTGATCAGCTTCGCGGCGTTCTTCCTGCTGGGACTTCCCGCCCTGCTGAGCCTGATCGCGGCGTCCGCGCTCTGGGGGGTGCAAACGGCGTTTGGCGGCGCGGGGCCGGTGCAGCCGTGGCTCGCGGGCGCGGGCGGCGTCGCCCTCCTCGCGCTCGCCCTGAACACGGGGTCGGCGCTGCCGATCTACTGGTCGCTGGCGTTCGGCTCCGGCCGACGCCTCGACCGGCTGCGCGAGGCGTGGATGAGCTACTGGGCTCTCTATCGGGCGCTGGTCATCCCCGCATGCGTGGTTTTCGGGCTTGTTGTTTTCCGGCTTCTTGCCTCCGGCTGATAACTAATGCCACATGCGACCGTTGTCGTCGCCGCACACTCAACCGCCGTCTCGCTTGGACTCACGGGCGTCTTCATCGGTACGGTGCGCGGCTAGTGCGTCTTCGCGCCTGACGCGCTGACCAGGATCACGCCGCCGACGATCAGCACCATGCCCGCGACGGCCAGCGGTGGTACCGGGTCGTTGAAGATCAGCTTGCCGAGCACCGCCACGAGCGCGATGCCGATCGCGGACCAGATCGCGTAGACGATCCCGACCGGCAAAGACTTCAGCACGATCGCGAGCAAGATGAAGCTCGCCACGTAGCCGGCCACAGTGATCACGGAAGGCACGAGCTGACTGAAGCCGTCCGAGCCGCGCAACGCCAGCGTGCCCACGACCTCGGTCGCGATCGCGGCCACGAGCAGCACCCAGGCCAGCATCCCGAGCTGCCTAGAGGTCGAGGGCCTGGGCGACCAGCTCGCGGTGGTAGGTCGCGTCGCCAAGCGTCACCTCCGAAGACTTCGCACGCTTGAAGTAGAGGTGCATGTCGTGCTCCCAGGTGAAGCCGATGCCGCCGTGCACCTGGATGCCGTCGCCCGCGACCTTGCGGTAAGCGTCAGACACGTAAGCCTTCGCCATCGAGGACGCCAGGGAGCGGTCGGGCGCGTCCGCGTCGACCGTCCACGCCGCGTAGTAGGTGGCCGAGCGGCCGCTCTCCGACAGGACCAGCATGTCCGCGAGCTTGTGCGACACCGCCTGGTAGATGCCGATCGGCTTGCCGAACTGGTGGCGCGCCTTGGCGTACTCGGTCGAGGTCTCGAGCACCTTCTGCACCCCGCCGACCATCTCCGCGCAAAGGGCGGCGGTCGCCCACTCGAGCGCGCGCTTGAGGCGCGGCCACGCCTTGTCGGGCTCGCCCATCACCGCGTCGGCGTCGAGCCGCACACCCTCGAAGCGGACCTCGCTCCAGCGACGGGTCATGTCCAGGGTCTCCAGCGGCGTGACCGTCATTCCTTGCGGTCTTCCGTGAACAAGGAAGAGCGTGATGCCGTCCTCGCCTTCGCCGCGCGTGCGCGCCGCGACGACCATGTGGTCGGCGGCGCCGGCGTCGGGGACGAAGAGCTTGACGCCGTCGAGCTGCCAGCCGCCGCCGGTCTGCTTCGCGTCGAGTCGCACGCTCTCGGCGTCCCAGCGGCCCGCGGGCTCGGTGAGCGCGAGCGTTGCGCGCGCGGAGCCGGAGGCGATCGCGCCGAGCACCTCTTTCTTCTGCGATGCGGTGCCGGCCTCGATGAGCGCGGGCACGGCCAGCCCCATGGTGGAGAAGAACGGGCCTGGCAGCAGCGCTCGTCCCGCCTCTTCGAGGACGACGATCAGGTCGAGGAACGTGCCGACGCCGCCGTACTCCTCGGGGATGCCCAGCGCGGTCCAGCCGAGGTCGGCGATCTTCTTCCACAGCGCCGGGTCGTGGCCGTCGGGGGTCTCCATCAAGCGCCGCACGACCTTGGAGCCACACTCCTTGGCAAGGAACTCGCGCGCCGAGCGGCGCAGCATCTCCTGCTCCTCGGAGAACGCGAAATCCACGAGACGGCAGTTTAGAGCCGCGCCGACGAACACCTCGGCGGATCTTCGGCGCCCATGCAGCTCATCTTCGGGCTCAGCTCCTCCGCTGCTCGCTCGCGCATCAACGGATGCGCTCGCTCCGCTGCTCGTCGCTTCACCCGAATCTGAGCCGCCTGGATCGCCGAATATCTCGCCGAGGTTTCTCGTCGCGGCTCTAGGTCGTAGGCGGATTCGACTCGTGGGGCGGCAGCTCGGGAAGCTCCTCCTCGACGTGCGGAGGCAGCTCTTCGAGGGCAGGCTCGTCGGGCTCGGCGCCGTTGCTCGTCGGGGCCTCGGAGGCTGTCGCCGCAGCCGGCTTGACCTCCGGAGCCGGTTTGGCCTCCGTGAGCGGGGGGATCTTTCTCTCCATCGGCGGCGTCTGGGGAGGAAGCAGCGGCCTCCGGAACACGACCATCAGGCCGAAGAAGCCGACGAAGATCGCCACCAGCGCAAAGCCGGAGGCGAAGCCGATGCCCGTGTTCTCGCCGGCCGTGAGCGGTTGGCCCACGCCTGGCGCGCACGGCGCCGGCGGGGCGGGGCATGATCCCAGGACCGCGATCTCGAGCGGCACCGCGAGCATGGAGAGCAGGCCGTACACAAGGGCCAGCCCGCCGACGAAGTAGATGACCGCCGTGATCGCCCGCCCCTGGCGGTAGAAAAACCCGCAGGCGGCCAGCGCCGCCGCGCTGACGGTAAATGGGATGACTGCCATCGCCACCCGGCTCGACGTGCCACCGAAGACCAACGGCCACAACCCGCCGATGAAGGCGATGCCTGCGGCCAGCCAGAAAGACCACACGACCCGATCCGAACGGGAGACCTGATCCACGAGCGGACATTCTGTCCTTCGTGCACGCCCAAAACAAGACGCTAAGAGGCGGAGGCGCTAGGAGTCGGTGGGCCTCCCGGCGGTCACGTGGACCGTCTGCCGCAGGGGCAGCTCCTTGATGAACAGGGTGGCGATGAACGCCACCGCGATGATCGGCACCCCGGCGAGGAAGACGGGATGGAGGGCGTCGGCCAGGCCGTGGCGGATGCCCAGCTCGATCGCAGGCGGGAGCCTGGCGAGCTGCGAGGGGTCGAACACCGCAGTGGCCGTGGCGCCTCCACCCGACGCTTCGAGCTTGGCGAGCGCGGCCGGCGGCAGGTACTTCGCCATCGAGCTCGCCATCCCCTGGGACAGAAGCGTGCCCAGGATGGCGAGCCCGACCGCGGCGCCGATCGAGCGCGACAGCTGCGTGGCCGACGTGGCGACCGCCATGTCTTGCCGGGTTACCGAGTTCTGCACGATCAGCACATAGGTCTGCATGGAGGTGCCGAGCCCGAGGCCGATGAGGATCATCGCCACGATCACCTCCTGGTTCGTGGTGTTGATGTCGAACGTCGACAGCAGGAAGTAGCCCACGCCCATGACGGCCAGGCCGGCCAGGAGCTGCAGCTTGTAGCGGCCGGTGCGTGAGATCAGCTGTCCGCCGGCAACGCTGGTGACGATCATCGCCACGAGCATGGGGACGAGGATCGCGCCCGAGTTGGTGACGCTGTTGCCGACGACGCCCTGGACGAAGACGGGCAGGAAGAAGATGGCGCCGAACATCGACATGGCCACGGCGACGCTCGCGATGTTTGAGAAGGTGAAGATGCTGCTCGTCCAGAGCTTGAGCGGCAGCACAGGTTCCGCGGCGTGGAGCTCTATCCAGACAAAGGCGGCGAGCAGCAGCCCGGCAACCGAATAGAGACCGAGGACCTGCCACGAGGTCCACGGATACTGGACGCCGCCCCAGACAGTCGCGAGCAGCGTCGCGGCGATGGCGAGCGAGAGGGTCACGCTGCCCCAGACGTCGATGGCGTGGGGCCGCCTCTCGTTGGGCACGTGCATGAAGAACCAGATCACGACCAGGGTCAACGCCGCGATCGGGAGGTTGACGAAGAAGAGCCACCGCCAGGTGAAGTGGTCGGTGATGAAGCCTCCGGCCGCGGGGCCGATGATCGAGGCGACGCCAAACGAGGCACCCATCATGCCCTGGTACTTGCCCCGCTCTCGCGGGGAGATGATGTCGCCGATGATCGCCTGCGAGAGCGGCATGATGAAGCCCATGCCGGCGCCCTGGACGAACCGGGCGAAAACGAGGAACCAGAAGTTAGGCGCCAGCCCCGACAGCGCCGAGCCGACCGCGAACACGAGGATGCCCGTCATGTACAGCGGCTTGCGGCCGTAGACGTCGGACAGCTTGCCCGCGACCGGCGTCACGATCGTCGAGGCGAGCATCGCCGAGATCGGGACCCAGCTGTAGTCGGCTAGCCCGCCGAGCTCGGACACGATCGTCGGCAGCGCTGGGGCGACGAGTGTCATGTTCAGCGAGGCGACGAGCGAGCCGAGCATCAGACCGGCGAAGACGGTCATGACGCTCCGGTCGATGCCCTTCGCCTCTGCTGCGCCGGCGGCCTTGGAGGCGACGGCAGTCACTAGTTCTAGGTTAGCGAGATCGCGGCAGACCTAGTACCCGTTCGGCCAGGATGTTGCGCAGGACCTCCGACGTTCCCGCCTCGATCGTGTTCGCGCGCGCACGCAAGAACTGGTACTTCCAGCCGTCGCCGTCGCCTACCTGCGCCCCCGCCCCGGCGATGTCCATCGCGGTCTCGGTCATGCGCTGGTTCAGCTCCGACCACATGAGCTTGAGGATCGAGCCCTCCGGGCCGGGGATGCCGCTCCGCTTGACCGCCGTCACCGCGCGATAGCCGTTGAGCTGCAGCGCCCGCGCCTCGATCGTGTGCTGCGCGATCTTCTGGCGCACGAGCGGATCGTCGCCGCGACCCAGCTTCCGCGCGCGCTCGGCGAGCTCGGCGGCCGTGATCTGGGCGCGGGTCGCGAGGGCGAGGCCAAGCGTGCCGCGCTCGTGCAGCAGCGTCGTCATCGCCACCGCCCAGCCCTGGCCGGCCTCGCCGAGGATCTGCGCCTTCGGGACCTTGACGTCCTTGAAGAAGATCTCGTTGAACTCCGCATCACCGGTGATCTGGACGAGCGGCCGGACCTCGATTCCAGGACTCTCCATGTCGACGAGCAGGTAGGTCAGCCCGTCGCGCGGGTTCGCCTCCTTGCGCTCACGGGCGACGAGCATGCACCACCTGGCGACGTGCGCCAGCGTCGTCCAGACCTTCTGGCCGTTGACCAGGTAGTGGTCGCCCTTGTCCTCGGCGCGCGTCTGCAGGCCTGAAAGGTCGCTGCCCGCGTTCGGCTCGCTGAACCCCTGGCACCAGATCTCCTCGGCGGAAAGGAGCGGCGCCAGGTAGCGCTTCTTCTGCTCGTCGGTGCCGTGAGCGATCACGACCGGGCCGCCCATGCCCAGGCCGATGACGTTGATCGGCTCGGGTGCGTGGGCGAGGATCATCTCGTCGTTGAAGATCAGCTGGTCCATTAAGCTGCCGCCACGGCCGCCGTACTCCTTGGGCCAGGTGATGCCGACGTAGCCCGCTCCGTGGAGCTTCTTCTGCCAGGCCCGGCGGCGCTCGATGAACGCTTTCATGTCGCCGGCGCCATCGGCCTCGGTGTCCCGCGGGGCGTTGGCCTTCAGCCAGGCGCGGACCTCGTCCCGAAACGCCCTCTCTGAATCGCTCAGCTCGAAGTCCATGCGCTGACTAGGTTAGGCGACGGCGGGGAGAACTTCCCTGCCGAGCAGCTCCAACGCGTCGGAGTCGTCGAGCAGGAAGTGCTGGAGCATGAAAAGCTCGATGCCCAGGCGGCTCAGGTCGCGGATCCGGGCCGCGATCTCGGCCGGCTTGCCCACCAGCCATGCGTCCTTTCTGTTCTCGAGCACCTCCTCCGGGCTCATCGACCCCAGCGACGGGATCACCTCGCGCACCTGCCTCGCCCGCTCGAGCAGGTCGGAGCGGTCGCGCCCGATCAGGTAGCTCGTCATCACCGAGCGCCTGACCGTCGCCGGGTCGCGGCCGACCTCCTTGCAGCAGCGGTCGAGGGCGTCCCGCCGGTCGCGGAACATCTCGACGTCCAGGCGCGAGAAGTTCCACTCCGCGCCCTCGCGCGCAACCAGCGGAAGCGTGCGCTTCGAGCCCTTGCCGCCGATCAAGAGCGGGATCGGGTCGCGCGCTGGCTTCGGGTTCGTCTTCCTCCAGATCTCGCGCATCGTCGTGATGCCGGCCTCGAGCCGGTCGAAGCGTTCCTTCTCGGTGTAGAAGGGGATGCCGAAGACCGCGTGCTCGTTCTCGTTCCAGCCCGCGCCCACGCCGAGGATGAGCCGGCCGCCCGACAGGTCGTCGACCGAGGCCGCGATCTTGGCCAGGAGGCCGGGGAGGCGAAAAGTCATCGGGCTGACCATGGGGCCGAGCTCGATCGTCTTCGTCCACTCGGCGGCGAGGGCGAGCGACTCCCAGCACTCGATGCAGTCACGCTCGCCGGCGTCCGGGCCCATCAGGGAGATGAGGTGGTCGCTGCGGCGCAGGGAGGCGAACCCGAGGCGCTCGGTGTCGGCGCAGATCCGGCGCCAGCGCTCCCAGTTGAGGCCCTCCTGGCCCTCGATCATGATCCCGAGCTTGGTCACCGCCCCGAGATCGTAGGCGGTCTCAGGCTTCGGATTGGGTCAGCTCGTACATCGGGCGCCGAAAACTGCGGATAGTCGCGACTATCCACACATTCCGCGCAACGAAAACGCGCGATAGTCGCGACTATCCGTGCATCTCGTGCCCCAAAACCCTCGTTAGTCGCGACTAACGTGGCTTCTCCGGGACCAAAGGGGCGGATAGTCGCGACTATCCGAGCTGAGCCTGCCCTAGCCGGACTCCGGTCGGGGCTTCCCCTTCTCGATGGGCGCCTCGACCGGGGCGGCCTCCATGGCGCCGGCCTCGCGCATCACGGCCTCGGCCTCTTCGAGCCGCGGCCCGGTCACGCTGATCAGCACCCGCCCCGACTCGACCTCCTGCTCGAAGTACAGGGCGCGGTCGCCCGACGCGGCCATGCTGAGGAGCGCCCCGGCCACGCCACCGGTGGCCGCCCCGGCGACGGCGGCGAAGAGGAACGTGACGAGCATGTTGCCGGGCAGGAGGGGCTTGACCCCCGGCACCATCCCGCTGGCGACGGCGCCAGCCAGGGCGCCCAGGAGAGCGCCGACCACGATCCCCGCCAGGACCTTCGTCCCGTAGTGGCCGCGGCGTGCGACCCGGGGGGTCGAGACCGAGACCCGGTCGGGCCGGAAGAAGCCCGCCTCCTCGAGTTTTCGAAGGGCCTGGTCGGCCTCCGATTGGCTGCGAAACAGGCCCGCGACAGTATCTGGCATTTACACAGGTAACGCCCACCGGCAGCCCCTATCCTGTTTTCCCCCATGGCCATCCGCTCCAAGCTCGCCGGCTACAGCTCCGCCGAAGCCAGGCGAGCCCTGGAAGGCCTGCCCCGCTGTGACTACGAGGTCGTCGTCACGCCGCTCCGCTACCGCTGGGGACCCCACCTCGCCGCCCGCTGCGAGTTCGAGGAGCGCCGGATCGTCCTCCAGGTGCCGATTCCCTTCCGCGCGTTCAAGGAGCCCGTCGTCTACGCCGCGCGGCGCAAGCGCGGGGCGGGGATGCGCTTTGCGTGGGCCTCGGAGACCGTGTACTTCCGCAGCCGGCGCGACGTCCTGCGGTTTCTCTACTGCCACGAGTGGATGCACTGGTACCTGCACGAAGTGCTGGGCAAGGTCGCGGCCGCGGAGACCGCGTGCGACCGCTTTGCGCTGCGCAACTTCCGCCGCCGCTACGTCACGACCGACGACGCGGACGCGGCGCTCAAGCGGCGTCCGCTCCGGGCACGCGCGTCGGCTGGAGGCCGCTAGCCGCCGCGACCTCGGCGAACGTCATCGCGTCCCGGATGGCGTAGCCCGCGGCGTCGTTGTTGAAGTAGACGTAGACGTCGTGGTCGCGCGACCACAGCTCCGCGATGCGCGCCGCCCAGCGCCTCAGCGCGTCCCGCTCGTATCCGGGTGCGTGTGAACCGGCGCCCTCGTGGAAGCGCACGAATCCCCAGTCCGCGGTCCGCCACGCCGGCTGCTTGCGCCGCGGCGAGTCGGCGAGGCAAAGCGCGGCCCCTCGCCGTTCGAGCAGGTCTGCGGTCTCGCGCGTGAACCACGTCTCGTCGCGGAACTCGACCGCGACTCGCACCGATGGCCTGAAGCGCCGCAGCGTGGCGTCGAGCCGGTCGAGGTCAATCGAGAAGCGAGGCGGCAGCTGGATCAGGATCGGACCTCGCTTGCGACCCAACGCCTGGGCCCGCTCGAGGAAACGGTGGACCGGCTCCTCGGGATCGCGCAGGCGCTTGAGGTGAGTGAGGAAGCGGCTCATCTTCAGCGCGAAGACGAAATCGGGGGGCGCCATCTTTCTCCAGCTTTCGAAGACCGACCTCTCGGGCAGGTTGTAGAAGGTGTTGTTCACTTCCACGGTCTGGAATCGCTCGGCGAAGTAGTGCAGCCACAGGCGCTGCGGGAGCTTCTGCGGATAGAAGACACGTCGCCAGTGCGGGTACTGCCACCCCGACGTGCCGACGTAGAGCACGGCTCTATGTAAACGCTTCGCCGGGCTCCTTTCTGAGCAGGACGATGACGGCGACGGGCAGGCCAACGTTGACCATCAGCGACACGACGCCGCCGTTGAAGCCGAAGGGCAGCAGGAGGAGGACGGCGGTGCCGAACAGGCACATCACCTCGAGCGCGAGGACGAGACTGCGCGCTCGCCGCCGGCGCCACAGGACGCCGATCGCCAGCATCAGCGTCGCCAGCGCGAGCAGCATCGTGACCACGCCCAGCGCGGCCATGAAGACCTCGCCACCGAGCGCGAACGGCAGGGCCGAGATGCCGGCGATCAGCCAGAACAGCGCCTGCATGAGCAGCATCACGAAAGCCGCCTCCGGACGTGACGAGGCGCTAGCGCTGATCAATCTTCCTCACCAGCTGCTCGTCGAAGTCGACGGCAAACGGGCCCGCGGGGTTGTCGACGATCCAGACGTGCAGCATCGCGGGCGCCGTGATGTCGAACGCACCGACCGGGCACGTTCCCGTCGGAGTCATGAGGCTGAACTCGAAGCCGAAAGGTGTGAAGCAGATGTTCTCGTGCTGGTGCCAGGCCGCCAGCGGACCTCCCGGGTCGGGGCCAAACTCGCCGATCTTCTTCATCTGGAACATCGCGCCGAGCAGCATCGGACCCTGTCTGGTGTTGGCGTAGACCAATCCCTGGGGATGCTGAGGATCCATCACGTACCCCGCCTGGACGTAGCGCTCGTTCATCCAGTGCGTCGACGGAGTCATCTGCGAGCCGCCCGGCCGGTAGCCGTCGGCCCACGCCTTCCGCCAATCCTCGTAGGGGGCGATCGCGGCCTTCGTGGCGCGGTAGAGCTCGTTCGCGGCGAGCTGCTGCTGCGGCGTCGGCAGCTGGTTGGTGGCCTGGAGCACGGCGCCGGCGTGGACGTGTCGCGGGTCGGGCCGGGCGAGGCTGTCGATCCACACCGTCGCCATGGTCACTACCGTCAGCGCCGGCAGCGCAGCGCCGAGGATCGTCCACCGCCTCCCGCGCCACGATCTCTCGCCGCGCACGGGCACGAGGACGAGCGCCAGCGCGAGCAGCTCGATCAGCTTGGTCGCAAGCCCCAGCTGGTCCGGGCCCTCGAGCCCGGCGACCAGGTAGACGAGGTAGCCCAGGATCGTCGCCGTGAGGAGCGCGGCCGCGGCGACGCGCCAGCGCCGCCAGCTGACGCGCAAGGCGAGGGCGAGGAACAGGACGCCGTTGACGGCGAAGAGCGAAGACGTGAGCGGCTCCGTCTGGAGGTGGGGCGGGATCAGCGCCAGGTGGATCGCGCCCGTCACTAGCAACAGCACGGCCGCCCCGCGCACCGTCCCGGCCACCTTCGTCCACCCTGGCTGCCGGGGCAGGACGACCAGCGCGACCGGCGCGGCCACGAGGCCGGCGAGCAAGCCGATGGCGTGGTCGGGGCTGACGTCGAACATCGAGGCCCAGCCTGGGCCGGCCGCTTAAGAACGCGATAAGAGAGGCAGGTCGACCAGGAACGCAGCTCCGCCAAGGATCGCCTCGCCGGCGACGATCCTGCCGCCGTGCTGGCCGGCGATCCAGCGCGCGATCGACAGTCCGAGGCCGGCGTTCGCTCCAGCGCGCGACTGGTCGACGCGGTAGAACCGCTCGAAGATCCGCTCCCGGTCGGGCGCCGGTACGCCGGGGCCGTCGTCGGCCACCACCAGCCGCGCCCAGCCGTGCTCCGAACCCAGCCGCAGCTCGACCGCAGAGGTGGCGTAGCGAAAGGCGTTGTCGAGCAGGATCCAGAGCAGCTGGCGGACCGCGTCCTCGTCGCCGTCGATCACCGCCTCGGCGGCGAACACATTGAGCTTCTGGCCCGGGTGCAGCGCCGCGGCCTGCCGGCCGACCTCCTCCACGAGCGGCTTCATCTCCACGGGGGTGCGGGCAAGCTGCAGCCCCGAGTCCGCGCGCGCGAGGGTCAGCAGCCGATCGACCAGCCTCGCCATGCGGCCGCTCTCCTGGACCACGTCGGCGGCCGCGGCCGTCCGCACCTCGTCGCTGACCTGGCGCGACGCGAGCAGGCCCGCGTTGCCCTGGATCGTGGTCAGCGGAGTCCGCAGCTCATGCGACGCGTCGGACACGAAATGCTTCTGGGCTTCGTATGCCTCCTGGAGCCGGTTGAGCATGCCGTTGAAGCTCGACGCCAGCACCGCCACCTCGTCGCGGCTTGGTGGCACGGGGAGGCGGCGCGCGAAGTCGCGCCTTCGGCCGATGTCCTCTGCCGCCACGGCGACGGCCTTGAGCGGCCGGAGCGCCCGGCCCGCCACGAGCCACGACGCGATCCACGCCGCGATCAGCGCCGGGACCGCCGACACGACGAGGAACACGACGATCCCGGAAAGGTTCGACTGCGGCACTCGTGTCGACTGGCCGGTGACGACGTAGCCGTTGCTGAAGTACGGCATCGCGTAGACGCGCAGCGATCCGATGGTGGCGAAAGCGCCCTTGCGCGCCTGGGCGTCGTCGAGCAAAGACTTCGGGATCGAGGGCGGCTCACCGTCGAGGGCGCCGGTCGAGTAGAGAAGCGATCCATCGCTTCCCAGCAGCTCGATGAACACGTCATTGCTCTTGTCGAGATCCACCGGCGCCACCGGTGCCTGCGCGGAAGGCATTCCATGCAGCGCGAAGACCGCGTCTTTGGCCCGCGTCCGCAGCGCGTCGTCCTGGTTGCTGGTCACGCTCCTCGCGAGCAACGCGTACAGCAGGAGCCCGAACACGGCGAGCGCTAGGGCGACGACGCCTGCGCCGAAAAGAGCGAGGCGGAGGCGGAGCGGCATCTACTCGTGCAGGGAGTAGCCAGCGCCACGCACCGTGTGGAGCAGCCTAGGCTCGCCGAGCTTCTGGCGCAGGTAGCCGACGTAGACGGCGACGACGTTGTCAGAGTCGGCCTCCCCGTCCCAGACGGCGTCGAGCAGCTGCTCGCGGGAGAGGACCTGCCGCGGGTGACGGAGGAAGTGTCGCAAAAGCTCGAACTCGGTCGCGGTCAGGTCCAGGGTGCGGTCCGCGCGCCAGGCGGCGCGGCTGGCCGGCTCGAGCCGGACGTCGCCGAAGCGCAGGTGGTCGGGCGGCGCGGCCCGGCGCAGCAGGGCGCGCACCCGCGCCAGCATCTCTTCATACGCGAATGGCTTGACGAGGTAGTCGTCGGCGCCAGAGTCGAGTCCGCGGACTCGCTCTTCGGTGCCGCCGAGGGCGGTGAGCAGCAGGATCGGCAGCGGTCCGGTGGCACGCAGTCGCTTGCAGACGGCGATGCCGTCCAGGCCGGGCAGCATGATGTCGAGGACGACCAGGTCGAACGGTCGCTCGCGGGCGCGACGCAGCGCTTCGTTGCCGTCGCCTGCGACCTCGACGTCGTACGCCTCCGCCGCGAGCACGCGGTCCAGCGTCGCCGCCAGGCGCGGGTCGTCTTCGACGACGAGGATTCGGGACGCCATCCGGTCGATTTATAGCCCGCCGGATGTGAAATCGATAAGAGCTATTCCAGGTCCATGAGCGTGACCCGCTTGCTGGCCGTGAGCGTGCCGCTCGAGCCCGACCGGTAGGTGCCCGAGGTCGGAGCGACGTCGGAGTAGTCGGCGCCGACCGCGACCGTCACGTAACCAAGGCCCCCGCGGCTGGCGTGCGTGGGGTCGAAGGCGTGCGCGACGGCGTCGCCGGTGCCGTCGCGGGTCGGCAGCACCACCTCGACCCAGGCGTGGGTCCCGCCCTGGCCCAGGAGGTGTCCCGACACGTATCGCGACGGCAGCCCGCAGGCCCGGCACACGGCGAGCATCACGTGCGCGTAGTCCTGGCACACGCCCGCGCCGAGGGCGAGCGCCTCGGCCGCTGTCGTGCGGACTCCGGTGACGCCGTGGCGGTAGGTCATCGACTGATACACCCAGTCGTTGATCCGGTCGGCGAGCGGCAGCCCCCACTCCCCCGCCTCGACCAGGTCGTCGGCGGCGCGCAGGATGACGTCGTCGGCCTCGGTGAGGCGCGATGGCTGCAGCAGGTAGCCGTCCGCCAGCCAGCCGTCGGCAAGGCGGTTCGGCTGCGCGGCCCGGCGCTCCACTGACACCTCGGCCACGAACTCGATCACGTCCGCCACCTGGGGCGCGAACACGTCCACGATCATGTTGCCGAACCGGTCGGTCCGGCTCTCGAGTCGGGCCCCGTCGAGCCCCACCGAGACGTTGTGGGCCAGGCGGCGCTGGTCGCCGAAGCGCTCGGGCGGGATGACGATCAGGCGGTGGCTCAGGTCGCAGATCGGCTGCGGGTACTCGTAGCGGAAGGTCTGCCGCACCTGGTAGGAGGCGCGGCGGGCCGTGTGCCAGTCGACTGAAGCTGGATCTATCGCCATCAGTTTGAGGCTGCCGCCCTGTCCGCCCACACGGTCATGGACTTGAACGTCGCCGGGCCGAAGGTGGTTAGCATGGCCACGTCCAGGGCGTCGCGGCCGCGCCCGATCAGCACCCTGCCGACCCGGCGCATGTTGTTGCGGGGGTCGAAGGTCCACCACCGGTCGCCGAGGTAGACCTCCATCCAGGCGGCGAAGTCCATCGGGCTGTCGGGCGGCTCCACGTACAGGTCGGGAAGGTAGCCGAAGACGTAGCGGGCGGGGATGTTCAGCGCCCTGCAGAACGTGATCGCCAGGTGGGCGAGGTCGCGGCAGACCCCCTTGCGCTGCTCGAGGACGTCGAGCACGGTGGTCAGGGGGTTGCTGGTGCCGTACTGAAAGGTGATGTTCTCGTGCACCCAGTCGCAGATCGCCTGCACCCGCCGGCCGCTGGGCTCGGTCTGGCCGAACAGCTCCCAGGCCATGCCCATCAGGTGGTCGGAGAGGCAGTAGCGGCTGGGCAGGGTGAAGTGGAGGAGGTCGCCCGGGATGTCGTCCACCGGGACCTGGGGCGCCGTGGTGCCGTCGAGGTCGGGAGCGTCCGGGGCCGAGACGACGGCGTCGTAGCGCAGCATGAGGGCGCCGGCGGGCATGACCAGGCGCTTCACCGGGTTGCCGTAGAAGTCGCTGTACTCGTCGATCGGCACAGCCGGCTCCGTGGTCCAAGTCTCCGTGACGAGCTGGTGGGTGGAGTCCGAACGGGGGCGGACCTGGACGGTCGCGACGGTCGGAGCGCTCACGCCGTACCTGAACTCGCAGCCGACCCGTAAGTTGATCGTCTTCTCAGGTTGCGGGATGGCGGAGACACTATAGCGGTGGCTTTGCGGAATCTTGATGCCAACTACGAGGTCAACGGATTCTATGACGAGATGCTTGCGGCCTCAGGCAGGCCGCGCCCTCCTTACGCCCGACTCTACGAGCAGCTGAACCGGCTCGGTCCGGCCGAGCTCCAGCGGCGGTGGGCGCTGGCCATGGAGATGTTCCGCAACCACGGCATCACGTTCGCCGTCTACCCGGACGCCCAGGGGACCGAAAAGGTGTTTCCCTTCGACGTCATCCCGCGCCTGATCGAGGCGGACACCTGGCGCAGGCTGGAGGAAGGCCTTAAGCAGCGGATCCGGGCGCTGAACCACTTCCTGGAAGACGTGTACGGACGCAAGCAGATCATCAAGCAAGGGGCGATACCGCCCGAGATCGTGCTCAGCAGCTCGCTTTACCTGCGCGAGATCGAGGGCCTGCCCGTCCCCCACGGCATCCACTGCCACATCGCCGGCATCGACCTGGTGCGCGACGAGAAAGGCGACTTCTTCGTGCTCGAGGACAACCTGCGCACGCCGTCCGGCGCGTCCTACGTCCAGGCCAACCGCTACGTGATGAAGCGGATCCTGCCCGACCTTTTCGCGGGCTACCCGGTGCGCCCGGTGGAGGGCTACGTCCACGAGCTGCTGCGGTACCTGCGCTGGCTCGCGCCCGCAGGCGTCGACGACCCGACGGTGGTGCTGCTGACGCCGGGCATCAACAACTCCGCGTACTACGAGCACCTGTACCTGGCCAAGCAGATGGGCGTGGAGCTGGTCGAAGGTTCAGACCTGGTCGTCGACGAGGACAAGGTCTTCATGCGCACGACCCGCGGCCTTCGCCCGGTGCATGTCATCTACCGCCGTATCGACGACGAGTGGCTGGACCCGATCTTCGGCCGTCAGGAGTCGCTCGTCGGGGTGGCGGGCCTGGTCAACGCCTACCGCGCCGGGAACGTGGCCATCGCCAACGCGCTCGGCAACGGGGTCGCCGACGACAAGGCGGTGTACGCGTTCGTGCCCAAGGTCATCCGCTACTACCTGGGCGAGGATCCGATCCTGCCCAACGTGGAGACGTACCTCTGCGCGCTGGACGCCGACCGCAAGTACGTGCTCCAGCACCTCGACAGGCTGGTCGTCAAGACGACCGACGCGTCGGGCGGGTACGGCATGCTGATCGGCCCGGAGTCGACGCGGGAGGAGCGCGAGGAGTTCCGGCGCCGGATCACGGAGAGGCCGCGCGCGTTCATCGCCCAGCCCGTGGTCGGCCTGTCGGTCCAGCCGGTCCTGGACGGCGACCGGCTGCGGCCCGGACACCAGGACCTACGCCCCTTCGTCCTCACCGGCCCCGACGTCTACGTCACCCCCGGCGGCCTGACGCGGGTCGCCCTGAAGCCGGGCTCGCTCGTGGTCAACAGCTCGCAGGGCGGCGGCAGCCGCGACACCTGGGTCATCGCGGACGACGGGGCCGCGGGGGAGCCACCGAATGCTTAGCCGGGCCGCCACGTCGCTGACCCTGCTCGGCCGCCACCTCGAGCGCGCGGACCACCTGGCCCGGATCCTCGGCGTCCACGTCGCCCTTTCGCTCGACCGCACCGACGAACCGGGGCCGGAGTACTGGGTTCGGTTCATGGAGCTCGCGGGCTGGAGAGGCAGCGATACCGGACGTCGCGAGCAGGCCGTGGAGATGGTGGTCGCGGGCACGCTTGGCCCATCGGTGCGCGCGAGCATCGCCTCGGCTCGGGTCGCGGCGCAGGCCGTTCGGCCTTCGCTGCCAAGCGAGCTGTACGAGCAGGTCAACGCCCTTCACTGGCGGGTGCAGGAGGCGGTGTGGCAGCCGGACCTCTACCGCTTCCTCATGGACGTGCAGATGAGCATCCGGCTCGTGGACGGGCTGATCGAGGACACGATGTTCCACGACGAGGCGCGCGACTTCGTGCGCCTTGGCAAGTTCATCGAGCGCACGGCCAACGTGACGGCGGTGGTCACCCACAAAGCGGCGGAGCTGCACGACACGCCCGAGGACTCGCTCGAATGGACGGCGGTGCTGAAGTCGTGCTTCGCGTTCGAGTCCTACCAGGCCCGGTACGGGGGCGGCGTCACCGAAGACAGCGTGATCGAGTGCCTGATGCTCGACGGCGCGCTGCCGCGCTCGGCCAGGTTTGCCGCCTCGAGCGCGCTCGAGGCGGTAGCGCGTATTGAGGGCAAGTCGCGGCGGTCGAAACCTTTACGGCTGCTGATTCGCCTCAGCGGCATGTACCAGCAGGCGAACACGCAGTCGATCGCCGAGACGCCGCTCGACTTCGAGGGCGAGGTCCGGAGCATCCTGCGCACGCTCGAGGTCGCGCTGCGCGAGACGTACTTCCACCCGAGCAAGGTGCCGGCCACAGTGGCGGGCGAGGAAGGGCGAGGGATGCCGCAGCAGCAACAGCAGCGGCAGGTGCGGTCGTGAGACTCGAGATCGTGCACAGCACGCGCTACCGCTACACCGCCCCCATCGCCGAGACGGTGATGGAGGTGCGCCTGCGGCCGATGGACGGCAACGGCCAGCGCTGCGCCGACTTCAGCCTCGAGCTCAGCCACGGGGTGAAGGCGCGCTCGTACGTGGACGGCTTCGGCAACAACGTCCACTACTTCAACCTCGTGCGTCCGCACTCCGGGCTGAGCGTGATCAGTCGCTCCACCGTCGAGACCGGGCTAAACCCGGACGAGGACCCAGGCGAGGAGCTGGTGCAAGACTTCCTGCGCTTCCGCCCGCCGGTCAAGGACGTCGAAGGCGTGCGCGAGCTCGCGCGACGCCACGCCATCCCGGAGGGTGCGCCGGCGGCTCAGGCCGAGGCCGCGCTCGACGAGCTGACGAGGACCATCAGCCGCGAGTTCACGTACGACACGACCGTGACGAACGTTTACAGCGCGGTCGACGACGTGCTCGCCCTGAAGGCGGGAGTCTGCCAGGACTTCGCCCACCTCTTTATCGCCGTCGCGCGCGCGATGGGTGTGCCGGCGCGGTACGTCAGCGGATACATCCACCTGCCCAATTGGGGCAAAAGGGCGACGACCGCGTCCCACGCGTGGGCGGAGGCGTGGGTCGCCGGCCGGGGATGGATCGGCTTCGACGCCACGCACCCGGTCAGGACGACGCCGCACTACGTGCGCCTGGCGGTCGGTCGCGACTACACGGACGCGGCGCCGACGCGCGGGATCTACGTCGGCTCGGCGGGGAGCACGATGACGATCAGCGTGAAGACCCGCGAGCTCTAGCTAGAACCGTTCGTCCGGGCGCGGATACTCGCGATAGTCGCGACTATCCGTGAGTTTCAGCCCCCGATGTGCGTGTTAGTCGCGACTATCGATGAGTTTCAGCCTTCCATGCGCGCGTTAGTCGCGACTATCGAGAGATCGCGCTCCCTAGAAGCGCTTGCCGCGGACGTGCTCGATCGAGAACTTCGCCGTGTCGGCGATGAGCATCACCGCCATCACGCCGGCCTCCACCGGGTCGCTGACCACGACGTCCGCGGCGTCCGGCACCGAGCCGGCCATGTTCGTGCAGAGGACCAGGATCCCCGCCTCCCGGATCTCCCGCACGGCCTGCGAGATCTCGCCGCCCATCAGCGCCCCGGCCAGCACAAGGACGCGTGCACGATGCAGCCGCGCCACCGCGCGCACAGCGTCGGCGAGCTGCTCCTCCCCCACCAGGGGGATGGTGTCGACCGAGATCCGCTCGCCGCGGATGTTGTGGCGGTCGGCCTCGCTGATCGCGCCCTGGGCGACCATGCCCACCTGCGCCCCGCCCCCGATCACGATCACGCGCTTGCCGTAGATCGTCTGAAACGTCGGCACGACGTCGACATGCATCACGCCTGCCACGGCCTCCACGTCGGCGATGAGCGCACGCTCGTCTTCCGCGCCGGAGACCTCGAGCTGGAGGTCGGCCACCGTCTCCCGCCGGGCGCCGCCGGCGACGTACGAGATGTTGGCGCCGTGGCGAAGGATGACCTCGGTGATCCGGTGCAGGACACCGGGCTCGTCGCGGCACTCGACGAGAAGGCCGGTCGTTGGTGTCTGCGCCATCGCGCAGAAGATAACCCGGGACTATGCTTCGGCCGCGTACGGCCAGCGCGGCGCGCCCAGCTCGCGCGAGATCCCGCGCGCGGCCTCCCCCACCGCGGCGGCGATTCCCCGGGCCAGGCCTCGGGGGAAGATGCGGTCGGTCGCGTCGACGATGCCGATCGCTCCGACGGCATGGCCTCCGTGATCGAAGATCGGCGCCGCGGCGCTCGATTCGCCGAGCACGGCTTCGTCGCGCTCGGTCGCGATGCCGGAGTCGCGAATGACCTGGAGCTCCTGGCGGAGGTTGGCCTCGCCCAGGGTTTGCTTGGTGAGCCGGGGCAGCGGCTCGGCGAGCAGGTCCTCGACGATCTGGGCCGGCGAGAAGGCAAGCACCGCCTTGCCCAGCGCGCTGGCGTGCAGAGGCAGCTGGAGCCCGACCTCGAGGATTCCGAACGCCGCGTCCGGGCGGAACACGTGATGCACCACGACGACGCTCGACCCGTGCATGACTCCCACGCGCACGGCGGCATCGGTCCTTGTCGCCAGGTGGTCCGCGTGCCCGATCGCCCGCGCGCGCAGCTCGTTGAGGTCGAGGTATGAGTAGCCGAGCTGCAGCAGGCCAGGCCCGAGCTGGTACTTCTCGGAGTACGAGTCCTGCTCGACGAAACCGTGCGCCTGCAGCGTCTGCAGCAGCCCATGGACCGTGGGACGGGCCAGGCCGAGCCGCTCCGCCAGCTCGCTCACCCCCAGCCGGCGCGGGCCGCTCGCCAGGGCCTTCAGGATCGCCGTCGCCCGGTCGATCGACTGGATCGAGCTCCGCCGCCTCGCGCTCTCTTTCGGGCCTTCTCTAGTATTCGGCATTGCTGAATTGTTGTCGATAGTGTAGACTACGGCCGTCGTCCGGAATTTGCGCAAGCATCACGGGAGTGGCTTGATTTGGTCGGGATTGTACTGGTCTCCCACAGCTTTGAGCTGGCCCACGGGCTGGCCGCGCTGACCTCCCAGCTGGCGGGAGACGAGGTCAGGGTGGAGCCCGCCGGCGGCGGTCCAAACGGCACTCTGGGCACGACCGACGACACCGTTCGGGCGGCCATCGCCCGCGCCGACCGCGGCCAGGGCGTCGTGGTCCTCGCCGACCTCGGCAGCTCCGTCCTCACGGTCCGCCACCTGCTCGAGGAGGGGCACGGCAACGGTCACGTGAGACTGGTCGACGCCCCGTTCGTCGAGGGCGCGATCGCGGCGGCCGTGACGTCCTCGGCGGGTCAGGACCTCGAGGATGTCGTCCACGCGGCGGAGGAGGCGCGCGGTGCCCGCAAGTTCTGAGGTGGCGGTGACGCTGCCGGCGGCGGTGGCGCTGCACGCGCGCCCGGCGGCGATGTTCGTCAAGACGGCGATGCGCTTTCGCTGCCGCGTGACGGTCGGCGTCAACGGCAGGGTGGCCGACGCCAAGAGCATCCTCGCGGTCCTGGCGCTAGGCGCCACGGGCGGCACCCGCCTGGTGCTCGGCGCCGAGGGCGAGGACGCGCCCGCCGCCCTAGACGCGCTCGCCGCGTGCGTGAGCGGCCTCGTCGAGTAGCTGCCTCGCGGCGTTGCGGCACGTCGCGTAGTCGAGCTCCCGCACCCACTGGCGGACCTCGCCGACCCGCGCCGCGGCAACGCTGAGCTCGTCGACGCCAAGCCCAACGAGGACAGGCAGCACGGTCGGGTCGGATCCGGCTTCACCGCAGACGTCGACTGTGAGTCCCGCGGCATGCGCCGCCCGCACGGTGACGTCGATAAGCCGCAGCACCCGAGGGTCGGTTGCCGGCGCCGTTCGGGAACGCTCGCGGTCGAGCCCGAGGGCCGCCTGGGTGAGGTCGTTGGTCCCGATCGAGAAGAAATCTGAGACGTCCGCGATGGCAGCTGCGGACATCGCCGCCTCGCGCGTCTCGATCATCGCGCCCAGCTGCGGTCGCCGCTGCCCGACGCCGGGGACCTCGTCGAGCACCTTTCTGATCGCCCGCAGCTGATCGGAATGCACCACCATCGGGACCAGGATGCGCAGCTCGGCGTCGCCGGCCGCTTCGACGATGGCGGCGAGCTGGGCGCGCAGCACGTCTGGTGATTCGAGGAGCAAATCGATGCCGCGCTTGGCCGTCCCCCGCAAGAACGGTGGCGTCTTGTCCGCGCCGAAGTCGAAAAGGCGCACTGTCGCCGGACGGTTGGCCAGGCGCGCCAGGATGGGTCGGAGGAACTCAACCTGGGTCTCGACCGACGGCCACGCCTGCGCGTCGAGGAACGGCAGCTCGGTGCGCAGCAGGCCGATGCCTTCGGCGCCCAGCTCGAAACCTTCGACCGCCTCCGCCATGGTCGCAGCGTTGACGAGCACCGTGACGCGATGGCCGTCGGTGGTCAGCGCGGGCTCATTCCGCCTCGCGCGCGCCGTCTCTCGCGCCTGTTGCCTGCGCTCTCGGTCCTGGTTGGCGGCCTCGATGCGCGAACGTGTGGGCCGGCGGACGACCACCCCTTCGTCGGCGTCGAGGACCACGACCTCACCGGACTTCAATTCCAGAACTTCGGGGCCGAGTCCGACCACCATCGGGATGCCTAGCGATCGGGCCACGATCGCGGCATGCGCCGTGACTCCGCCGTCGGCGAGCGCCGCGCCGGTCGCGGCGAGACCGAGGTCGGCGACGTCGGCGGGTCCGAGGTCGGTCGCGATGAGCACGCCGCCGCTTCCCAGGCTGGCGCCCACGGCGCGAGCTGCCGCACGCCGGCCGAGGCTCCGGATGTCCGCTGCACGCTCGGCCAGGGTGGCGTCTTCGAGACCGTCCAGCACATGGGCGATAGCGTCGGCGGCCCTGGAGATCGCCGTCGGCGCGGACTGACCGGACATGATGTGCTGCTCGATCCGGTCGAGCAGCACCGGGTCCTTCGCCATCAGGATCCCGGTCTCGACGATCTCGGCGTCGCCGGCCCGTCCCATCGCTCGCAGCCGTTCGACGATATCCTCGAGCGCCGAGATCTCGGCGTCGAGCGCTTCGCGTGCGCGTTCCATCTCGGCGGGTCGACGCTCCAGCGCGACGGTTTCGCCGCTCACGTATGTGCCGAGAACGACGGCCCTTCCGGCCACCACGCCAGGGGCCGCGCCGACCCCTCGCAGGGTGAGCTCGCCCACCTACGTGCTCCCGGTGACTGCCCTTTGCAGCGCCCGGATCATGAGCGCGGTCGAGGTCGCGCCAGGGTCCTGGTGTCCCACGGACCGCTCGCCGAGATAAGACGCGCGACCTTTGCGCGCCTGCATCGGGACGGTCGCCCGCATCCCCGTCTCGGCCGCGACGGCCGCGGCCTCGAGCGCATCGTCGATCGAGGCCCCCGCGGTCAAGCGGGTTCGCAGGGCATCCACGGCTGGTTCCAGCGCGTCGACCATCGTCTTGTCACCGACCGCGGCGGTGCCCAGGTCCTTGACCGAGGCCAGCGCGGCGGCGAGCACCTGGACGAGCTCCTGGCCCTCGAACGTCGGTTGCTCGCCCAGCACCCGGCCGCCGCTGCGCAGCGCCGAGCCCCACAGCGGGCCGCTGGCGCCGCCGACGGTCGACACCAGCGTGCGACCGGCGAGGATCAGGAGCTTGCCGGGCGGAGATCCCGGATCGCCGTCAAGAGCCTGGACGACGGCTTCGAATCCCCTCGTCATGTTGGTGCCGTGGTCGCCGTCGCCGATCGCCGCGTCGAGCTGGACCAGGTGGTCCCTCTCTCGGCGGACCGCGGCGTCGATCTCGCGCATCCAGGAGGTGATGGTGGCCGCGTCCATGGCCCTTGCGGTGATCAAGGTAATCGCTAGGCTCCCCAGCGCAGCGCCGGGGTGTGAACGGGGGCGTCCCAGAGCTTGGTGAGCTCCTCGTCGAGCTCGAGCACGGTCAGCGAAGCGCCGGCCATCTCGAGCGAGGTGATGTAGCTGCCGACGAGGTTGCGCACGGGCTCGACTCCGGCCGCGCGCAGCTTTCTGTCGACCTCGCCGTAGAGAAGGTAGAGCTCGAGCAGGGGCGTGCCGCCCATGCCGTTGACGAATGCCAGGACCTTCGCGCCGCGCTTCGGCTTGAGGTCGGAGACCACGGCCTCCACGATCACGTCGACGACCTCGCTCGCCGAGCTTAGGGTCGCACGCTTGCGCCCGGGCTCGCCGTGGATCCCGATGCCGAGCTCGATCTGGCCTTCGGGCAGCTCGAAGATCGGTTTGCCCGACGCCGGCGGCACGCACGACGACAGCGCTACGCCGAACGACCGCGACCGGTCGTTGACGCGCTTGACGGCGTCGGTCACCTTCGTCAGGTCGGCCCCTGCCTCTGCCGCCGCGCCCGCGATCTTCTCCGCGAGCACGGTCGCGCCGACGCCGCGACGGCCGGCGGTGTAGAGCGAGTCCTGGACGGCCACGTCGTCGTCGATCACCACCGAGGTGACCTTGATCCCCTCGTCCGCCGCGTCCTCGGCGGCGAGCTTGAAGTTGAGCACGTCGCCCGTGTAGTTCTTGACGATGTGGACCACGCCCGCCCCGCCGTCGACCGCCTTGGTCGCGGCGAGCATCTGCGCGGGGACAGGCGACGTGAAGACCTCGCCGGGGCACGCCGCGTCGAGCATCCCGAGCCCGACGAACCCTCCGTGCAGCGGCTCGTGACCTGAGCCTCCGCCCGAGATGAGCGCGACCTTGCCTTTCTTCGGCGCGTCCTTGCGGACGATGATCTGCGCCGCCGCGTCGTAGCGGAGCAGGTCGTGGTGCGCCGCGGCGAGCCCCGCCAGCGACTCCTTGACGACCTGGGCCGGCTCGTTGAGAAACTTCCGCATCTGGTTGGTTTCAATCGCCATCTTCGACTCCTTAGTGCGCCGCGGCGACCTGCGCCGGGGACTCTTCGTGGGTAACGGCTTCTTCGATCGGCTGCTCGACGTGGCGAGGGTTGGCCAGATAGTCGTAGGCGAAGGAGGCCAGGGCCGCTCCAACTAGGCCGGGGATGAGGTAGACCGGGATGTACTGCGCCCAGAACGTGCTGCCGCCGGCGATCGCTGCGACAAGCTCAGGTCCGAACGCGCGCGCCGGGTTGAGGGACGCGCCGGTGACCGGGCCAAAGATCAGGATGATCCCGACGACCGCGCCGCCGATCACAAGACCGGCCAGCTGCTGCGGCGAGCGCCCGTCCACGATCCCGAGGATGGCGAACAGCAGCAGCCCTGTCCCGACCGCCTCGGCGAGTGCGGCCTGCAGGTAGTAGGTCGTGGAGGCGTCGGCCGCGAAGTGCGTCTGGCCCATGCCGAACGTCACCGCGTTCTGGCCGAACACTCCCCAGATGGCGAAGGCGCCGATGATCGCGCCGACGTACTGGGCCGCCCAGTACGTGGGGACCTCGCGCCATGGGAACCGCTTGGTCGCCGCGAGGGCGAAAGTCACGGCCGGGTTGATGTGGCAGCCCGAGACCTTGCCGATCGCGTACACGAGCGCGGTGATGATGAAGCCGAACGCGAAGCTGATCCCCAGCAGGTCGGCTTCGGTCACGGCCGGCACGGCCTTGCCCGCGAGCGTGAGCGTGGCGATGACCGAACCCGGCCCGACCAGGACCAGGGCGGCCGTACCCAGAACCTCGGCCAGAAAACGCTGTCGAATCGAATACATGGCGGTTGAACCCCCTCGGTAATTCTGACTGTCGTTCGACATTGTCGAATCGATTTCGCAGAACGTACGCTCGGCCGGGGCTTTTGTCAAGAAGAATTTTCCTCCCGTCGCGGCCGCGGCGCCGGAGTCGCGTTCTGTCGCCGCCGCACCAAACGTCGAAAGCGGGATTGGGGCCCGAAACCATGCGCCTGGCCGGATCGATGGATTAGGCTTGCCGCCACATGCGCATGGTCCGCGCGCTCGCCATCGAGATTACCCGGGGAGGTCCCCCGACTTAGCGCGCGGCGCCGAAGTCGGTTGGACCTCCCGGCCAGGAAGGGTCGGGAGGTTTTTTTATGTCCGCCAACAGAAAGGTCGTGGTGTACGACACCACCCTGCGCGACGGCGCGCAGGGGTCTGACGTCTCGTTCTCCGCCGCCGACAAGGAGCGCATCGCCCGGCTGCTCGACGGTCTCGGCTTCGATTACGTAGAAGGGGGCTTCCCCGGCTCCAACCCCAAGGACGAGGAGCTCTTCGCGCGCCTCGCGGCGCAGCCCCTCGAACACGCGCGGCTCGCGGCGTTCGGCGCCACCCGGCGCGCGGGCGGCAGCTGCGAGGACGACGCCAACCTCGACGCGCTCATCGCGAGCGGCGCGCCGGTGTGGACGCTCGTCGGCAAGAGCGACACCTGGCAGGTCAAGAACGTCCTCGGCACCACCAACAACGAGAACCTGGCCATGGTCGAGGAATCGGTCGGGTACGGCGTCGGCAAAGGGAGGAAGGTCATCTTCGACGCCGAGCACTTCTTCGACGGCTTCGCGCGCGACGCCGAGTACGCGGTCGAGGTCTGCCTCTCCGCGGCGCGTGCAGGTGCGACATGGGTGGTGCTGTGCGACACCAACGGCGGCTCCCAGCCCCAGGCCATCCGCGAGGGCGTGCGCGCGGTGCGCTCGGCGCTGGCCGCGGCCAACAGCCCGGCGCGCGTCGGCATCCACACCCACAACGATTGCGAGCTCGCGGTCGCCAACTCGCTCGAGGGCCTGACGGCGGGCGCGGACATGGTCCAGGGGACGATCAACGGCTACGGCGAGCGCTGCGGCAACGCCAACCTCGTCTCGGTCGTCTCCAACCTGGTGCTGAAGCTGGGCTACGACGCTTTGCCCGAGGGATCGTTGCGGCGCTTGAGCGAGCTGTCGCGCACCGTGGCCGAGATCGCCAACCTCGCGCTTCCGGTGCAGCAGCCCTTCGTCGGCCACGGCGCCTTCGCGCACAAGGGGGGCCAGCACGTGGCCGCCGTGCTCAAGCACAGGGATGCGTACCAGCACGTCGACCCGGCGCTGGTCGGCAACGAGGCGCGCGTCCTCGTGTCCGAGCTCTCGGGCCGGGGCAACGTGCTCGCCAAGGCGCGCGAGTTCGGGCTCGAGCTCGACAAGGACGACCCGCAGACGCGATGGCTCGTGAACCACCTGAAGCAGCTCGAGCACCAGGGCTACGCGTACGAGGCTGCGGACGCGTCCTTCGAGATGCTGCTCCGCCGGCTGCAGCCCGGCTACGTCGCGCCCTGGACGGTCGCCGACTTCACGACCCAGGTGCGCAAGAACGGCGCGTCGGTGCACGCCGAGGCGACGGTTAGGGTCGAGGTCGGGGACGCCGTCTATCACACCGCAGCCTCCGGGAACGGCCCGGTCAACGCGCTCGACGCGGCGCTGCGCAAGGCCTTGAGCCCGACGTTCCCGGCGCTGGAGGGTGTGAGCCTGCACGATTACAAGGTGCGCATTCTGAACGGCGACGCCGGCACCGGCGCGACCACACGCGTGCTCATCGAGTCCGGTAAGGCAACCGCGCGGTGGACGACAGTCGGCTGCTCGACCAACATCATCGAGGCCTCGCTGCTGGCGCTTCTCGACTCGCTCGAGTACGCGGTTGGCCGAACCGAGTCCAGCTAGACAGACCGCCCGCCAGGAGATTCCTTCCGAGCTGAGGCGCGACGTACGCCTGCTCGGCGACACGCTCGGCAGGGTCATCGCGGACTACGGCGGCCCGAATCTCCTGCGCGACGTCGAGCGCTTGCGCTCGCTGGTCATCCGCGGCCGCGAGGACGGACGCTTCGAGCGCCAGGCCGAAAGGCTCGTGGCTTCCTGGAAGCTCGAGCGTGCGGAGCTCGTCGCGCGCGCCTTCTCCGTCTACTTCCACCTCGCCAACCTCGCCGAGGAGCACCAGCGCGCGCGCGTCATCCGGGAGCGCGACCGCGGTCCCGAGCCGCTTCCCGAGTCCATCGCCGCGACGGTCGATGAGCTGCGCCCGCGCCTGGGGCGGAAGCGTCTGCGCGATCTCGTCGCCGGCCTCGAGGTCCATCCTGTCTTCACCGCCCACCCCACCGAGTCGCGCAGGCGCGCGGTCGTGACCGCGATCCGCCGCGTCGGCGACCAGCTCGAGCGGCTGGACGACCCCATGACCTCGGACTCCGAGCGGGCCGACGCGACGCGGAGGCTGGCGGAGGAGATCGACACCCTGTGGCGGACCTCGCAGGTTCGGGTCGCGCACGTGCAGCC
>Ga0209157_1000830_pt1 | contig 26201 bp, 15 predicted proteins | sample GraSoiAngelo_135_FD_185892 | JGI IMG/M metagenome (GOLD analysis project Ga0209157, IMG submission 185892) | Grasslands soil microbial communities from the Angelo Coastal Reserve, California, USA - 14_0929_05_40cm (SPAdes) (version 2) | ecosystem: Environmental > Terrestrial > Soil > Grasslands ...
AGAACCCAGCACGCTCGCACCCGTAGAGGCGGGCGCCCGCGGCACATGATATCGATCGAGAAATCGTTGGACCCAATTGGTTTCCGCAACTGCCGTTGAACATGTCAAGTGCGTCAAGATGACGAAAGAAGTCACAGTCAAGAAAATGGAATTTTTTCTTAGATAGGGCATAGCTCATTCCTTCAAGGGACGTGACATTTCGAAGGGATGAGCCTTGCAGTTGCGGTTCCTTGTCCCTACCCGGGCGGCCAGCTAAACATTCGCCCGCCGAGAACGTGCAGATGGATGTGGTACACCGACTGGCCGGCGCCTGCATTCACGTTGAACACAGTACGGTAGCCTTTTTCGTGGATATTCGATTGCACAGCAAGTCTCTTGGCAACCTGAAACATCTGGCCCATGAGCGGGCTGTCCTCCGGCTGCAAATCATTCAAGGTCGCAACGTGCTTCTTGGACACCACCAGGAAATGAACGGGGGCTTGCGGCCGAAGATCCTTAAAGGCTACGACGAGGTCGTCCTCATGCATAAAGTCCGCGGGTGTTTCGTGTTTGATGATTCTGCAAAAAAGACACGCCTGCTGCATGGTTTTAATCTAGCACTGCTGGGGGTCATCCTGTGCACAACTTTGTTGGCGGGCACGAGCATCCTCCAAAATCCCGCTCCAACCGATTCATCGCCTGTCAATAGAACCGAACTTCTCTCTTGCGAGGGTCAGACTGTCTCTTCCGTGGAAGTGGCGGGGCGTCCCGATATCAGTATTGAGGAATTCACGAGAGTCCCAGCGCAACCTGCACGCGAACCCTTTTCTTCGGCGAAAATCGAACAAAGCGTTCTCGCGCTCCAGCACACGGGACAGTTTCAGGATGTACAAGTGGACTTGCGCCCTGGAATTTATCAGTTCCCCGGGGGCGGAGCGATTTCCATATGCGCGACTGCTTCAGGCTTCGACCTACGTGTCGCAAGAACCCTATTCTTCAATCGATATCCAAAAGGCCCGGGATGCGCTCATCAAATTTTTGCAGCGCAACGGATTCTTCGAAGCCCAGGTGCAACCGCAGATTCAACCCGACAAAACCAAAGGACTGGTGAATGTCGATTTCAGGATCACGCTTAACCGCAAAGCAAAGTTTGGCGACGTCGTTATAACCGGTACGCCACCGGATGAAACAGAACACCTCAAAGATATCTTGCATTCGCTTCGCGCGCGGATGCGAATGGCGGCCGTTCGCTCGGGCAAAACCTATTCGCTTAGAACGTTGCAGCGTGCCGTCGGTCCGGTGCTGGGTGGAAACCAGCAAGATCCCGCGCGCGCGTCACGATCCAACAGCGCGTCACAGGCAACTTGTTTGTGACCTTCGCCACCGACGCCACATCGACGCAACGCGAAATCATCAAACTCGAATACCAGGCCACTCCTCGTGTCTCGGTCAGCGGCGTGCGTGATCAAAACGGGGGCTTCGCGTTCGATGTGCGCATCCGGAACACATGGTAGGGAACACAATAAGAAATACGTGGCGAGCGCTCATAGAGCGCCCCTACAGTCGCGAACCCCGAGCTGTAGGGGCGGTCTATGACCGCCCTGGATGTTTTGTGCTTGCCCCGAACGGCCAATCCTTCCGTTTCCAATTGCGCAGGAGAAAGCAAATCCCTCCGATAGCGAGGATAGCAGTCCCGTACTGAAGTTCCCTGGTGAAGTCCCTGCGCATCACAAGTACATACAGATAGCCGGCCAGCGCAAGAACGGCCGGTAGAGGGTAGAACCACATCTTGAATGGCCGCGGAACATCGGGCCGTTGGATTCGAAAAAGGATCACGCCGACCGTCTGGGCAAGAAATTGAATCATCAATCGAATCACAACCAGTGCGGCGATTACATCTTGCAGCCGTAGCAGGCAGAACAGGACCGCAAGCGTTCCCAGCACGAGCAGCGACACGTTAGGAAAGCGGTGTTCGGGATGAATGCGTGAAAATGATCTGAAGTAATCTCCGTCGAGGGCCGCTGCGTAAGGCACCCTCGAATAGCCAAGCAGAAGCGAAAAGACGGAAGCAAACGCCGTCCACATGATCAAAACAGTTGCAAGCGTACCCGCCCAGTTGCCGTACAGACGCTGCATGAAGACCGAAATGATGTATCTCCTCGCATCCGAGTTGGCGGTCTCGTTCAGTTCCTGCCACGGAATCACTCCCAGGATGCTGATGTTCATCACGATGTAGATAATCGCGACAAGGAAGATTGAATACAAAATGGACCTTGGAATGGTTCTACCCGGATCTCTGACCTCGGCGCCCACAAAACATACGGCGTAGTAACCCCAATAGTCATATACGGCGATGAGCATCGCCGCAGCAAGGCCATTGAAAAAATCGGACGACAGCGTAAACGCTCCCTCGGGAAAGTCAAACGCGCGCGAGCCATTGAAGTGCGTCACGCCGGAAACAATGACCCAGACAACGGCCAACATCACGCCAAGCCATAGGTATTCAGTGATGCGGCTGATGATCGTTACGTTGCGGTACAGGAGAAACACTGCTATCAGGCAGGTTCCCATCGCGACGAATGTGGCGGGAGTTATGGTGAAGCTTGCGCCAAGCAGATGAAGACTCCCCTGCCAATACGCGGTGGTCAAAGCCGGAAAAAGAAAAGCGGCATACTGCGCGAGACCGATACAACCCGACGCGATGGAAAGTGGCGCGCTGAAGGTCAGCTGCCAGATGAAAAGGAACGCCATCAATTTTCCGAGCCGTGCCGGATCGTAAATCGTCTTCAAATACCGGTACGAACCGCCGGAGGTCGGCAGAGCCGCCCCCAGTTCCGCCCACACGAGCCCATCGCAAATGACGAGGAGCGCTCCAAAGATCCAGCCGATCATGGCTTGCGGTCCTCCCATCGCAGCGACGATGAGGGGAATCGTAATGAAGGGTCCGACGCCGATCATCGCGATCATGTTGAGAGAAACCGCGCCGGGAAGACTAATTCCCCGAATCAATTCGACCGGCTGAAGATGCTCTCTTTCAACGTTCGTCATTCTCATGGGCGACGTTAAGTATATGTGAATCCGATTACCACCTTTGAAATACAGAAATTTCCCTATTGCATTACCAAAAAACTTTTATGTACGCTGAAAGACAGAGGCCATGGTAGTGCTTGCCACAGAAAAAAAGAGTCCGCAGTTCGGAATTTATAAGGCGGTGTGCTGCGATTACGAGATCGTGGCGACCGAAGGCGCTGGGTTTCCAGATTGTCCTGAACACAAACGCCGCACCGAGTGGGAACTCGTTGCAGTGATCGACGGGGGCAGGTCAAAGAAAAAAACGGATTCAGAGGCCGCCTAACTGTAGCGGTGGTCTATTTCTTGAGGCAAGCGCTATAGCGCTTGCGCTTCGTGGACCGCGAGCGATTCCGCGAAGTGGTGGCTTTTCGGCGGTCGACAGACCGCCACTACAGTTGCACTCTCCCTCTGAGAGCGGGTCCATTTTTGGACTTTGTGGGTAAGCAACTACACCAAATAGGTGGTACTCCAGTACCGCTTTGCAGACAAATTTCCCGCCCGCAAATCCAGCAAAGCGGGAGAAAAACCCTAACCCGCGGCGGCATCTATAAATAGGTCACTCCCGAACGAGCCCGTTGACCGAAGCTGATCAGCAACTTACGAAAATAAATCCTTTGGCAGGCAGGGTGCATCAAACGCCCGTTCCTTTGGAATGGAGACAGGGGTGTCTCCACAACAGGATGTCCAACAATCCATGGAGAAATTGAGGTCTATGAGAGCTAAGCCTGATAGGGTGACCGAGATTGCCGCGGAAACCATCGATGCGCGATTACTGTTGAAGGTCTTGTCGGACCTGAAAAAAGGCGATTTCACGACCCGGCTGCCGTCCGAGCAGACGGGGCTCACGGGGAAAATTTATGATGCGCTCAACGAAGTCATCGAACTGAACGAGCGCATGGCTAAGGAATTCGATCGAGTGGCGACCGTCGTAGGTAAAGAAGGCCGAATCCGCCAGCGCGCCTCTCTCCCGATGGCTACCGGATCCTGGTCGGAATGTATCGATTCGGTCAATACACTCATCGCGGACCTGGTCCAGCCGACCACGGAAGTTGCGCGCGTCATCGGCGCCGTTGCCAAGGGTGATCTTTCGCAGACGATGGCTCTGGAAATCGAAGGACGTCCGCTCACGGGAGAATTCCTGCGAACGGCAAAAATCGTGAACACCATGGTGGACCAGCTCTCCACATTCGCCTCGGAAGTGACGCGCGTCGCCCGTGAGGTCGGCACCGAAGGAAAGCTCGGCGGCCAGGCTCAGGTCAAAGGCGTGGCCGGCACCTGGAAAGACCTGACCGATAACGTCAATTTCATGGCGAACAATCTCACCAATCAGGTCCGGAACATCGCCGAGGTGACCACGGCTGTCGCCCGCGGCGACCTCTCGAAGAAGATTACGGTAGACGTGAAAGGCGAAATTCTCGAGCTGAAAAACACCATCAACACCATGGTGGACCAGCTCTCGACGTTTGCCTCGGAAGTGACGCGCGTCGCCCGCGAAGTCGGTACTGAAGGAAAACTCGGCGGCCAGGCGATTGTGCGTGGCGTCGCAGGAACGTGGAAGGACCTCACCGATAACGTGAACTCGATGGCGTCGAATCTGACGAGCCAGGTTCGGAACATCGCCGCAGTCACGACCGCTGTGGCAAATGGAGACCTCTCGAAGAAGATCACCGTCGACGTCAAAGGCGAAATTCTCGAGCTGAAAGACACCATCAACACCATGGTGGACCAGCTCTCCTCGTTCGCTTCCGAAGTCACCCGCGTCGCCCGCGAAGTCGGTACCGAAGGAAAGCTCGGCGGCCAGGCTCAAGTGAAGGGCGTGGCCGGTACCTGGAAAGACCTGACCGACAACGTCAATTTCATGGCGAACAACCTCACCAACCAGGTCCGAAACATTGCCGAGGTGACGACCGCCGTTGCCCGCGGCGACCTGACGAAGAAGATTACGGTGGACGTGAAAGGAGAAATTCTCGAGCTGAAAAACACCATCAACACCATGGTGGACCAGCTCTCCTCGTTTGCTTCCGAAGTCACCCGCGTCGCCCGCGAAGTCGGTACCGAAGGAAAACTCGGCGGCCAGGCCGAAGTGAAGGGCGTGGCCGGTACCTGGAAAGACCTGACGGATAACGTCAACTTCATGGCGAACAATCTCACCACTCAGGTCCGCAACATCGCCGAGGTCACAACGGCTGTGGCGAATGGAGACCTTTCCAAGAAGATTACAGTGGATGTGCGCGGCGAGGTGCTCGAGCTGAAGAACACCATCAACACCATGGTGGATCAGCTCTCGTCGTTCGCTTCCGAAGTCACGCGCGTCGCCCGCGAAGTCGGTACCGAAGGAAAACTCAGCGGCCAGGCCGAAGTGCGCGGCGTGGCCGGTACCTGGAAAGACCTGACGGATAACGTGAACTCGATGGCGTCGAACCTCACTAGCCAGGTACGTAACATCGCTGAAGTGACAACCGCCGTGGCCCGCGGCGACCTCTCCAAAAAAATCACCGTGGATGTGCGCGGGGAAATCCTCGAATTGAAGAACACCATCAACACCATGGTGGACCAGCTTTCCTCGTTTGTTTCCGAAGTCACGCGCGTTGCCCGCGAAGTCGGTACCGAAGGAAAACTCGGCGGCCAGGCCGAAGTGAAGGGCGTCGCCGGAACCTGGAAAGACCTCACTGACAACGTCAATTTCATGGCGACCAACCTCACCACTCAGGTCCGGAACATCGCCGAAGTCACCACGGCTGTAGCCCGCGGCGATTTGACGAAAAAAATTACCGTCGATGTGCGAGGAGAGGTGCTCGAACTGAAGAACACGATCAACAGCATGGTGGACCAGCTCTCCTCGTTTGCTTCCGAAGTCACCCGCGTCGCCCGTGAAGTCGGCACCGAAGGAAAACTCGGCGGTCAGGCCCAGGTGAGAGGTGTGGCCGGTACCTGGAAAGACCTCACCGACAACGTCAACTTTATGGCGAACAATCTCACCACTCAGGTCCGTAACATCGCCGAAGTCACGACAGCTGTGGCGAATGGAGATCTTTCCAAGAAAATTACAGTGGACGTGCGTGGCGAGGTGCTCGAGCTGAAGAACACGATCAATACGATGGTGGACCAACTCTCCTCGTTTGCTTCCGAAGTCACGCGCGTCGCCCGCGAAGTCGGTACCGAAGGAAAACTCGGCGGCCAGGCTCAAGTGAAGGGCGTGGCCGGTACGTGGAAAGACCTTACCGATAACGTCAACTTCATGGCGTCCAACCTGACGAATCAGGTGCGAAACATCGCGGAGGTGACGACAGCAGTGGCCCGCGGCGACCTGTCCAAGAAAATTACAGTAGATGTGCGCGGCGAGATTCTCGAGCTGAAGAACACGATCAATACGATGGTGGACCAGCTCTCCTCATTTGCTTCCGAAGTCACGCGCGTCGCCCGAGAGGTCGGTACCGAAGGAAAGCTCGGCGGCCAGGCGGATGTGCGCGGCGTGGCCGGTACCTGGAAAGACCTCACCGACAACGTCAACTTCATGGCCACGAACCTGACGACTCAGGTACGAAACATTGCAGCCGTCACAACAGCAGTCGCCACGGGGGATCTGTCCAAGAAAATTACAGTGGACGTCCGCGGTGAAATTCTCGAGCTGAAGAACACCATCAACACGATGGTGGACCAACTCTCCTCGTTTGCTTCCGAAGTCACGCGCGTCGCCCGCGAAGTCGGCACTGAGGGAAAACTCGGCGGCCAGGCCGAAGTGAAAGGTGTGGCCGGAACCTGGAAGGACCTCACCGATAACGTTAACCTGATGGCTTCGAACCTCACCAACCAGGTGCGTGGTATCGCGAAGGTGGTGACCGCGGTTGCGAATGGAAACCTCAAACGAAAGCTCGTACTAGAAGCCAAAGGTGAGATCGAAGAGCTGGCCGAAACGATCAACAACATGATCGATACGCTGGCGACCTTTGCCGATCAGGTCACGACTGTTGCCCGCGAGGTCGGTATCGAAGGAAAACTCGGAGGTCAGGCATCGGTGCCCGGCGCTGCCGGTACCTGGCGCGACCTCACCGACAACGTGAACCGCATGGCGGCGGCTCTAACGACACAAGTCCGCGCTATCGCCGAGGTCGCCACGGCTGTGACCAAGGGTGACCTCTCACGATCTATCGCAGTAGATGCGGCAGGCGAAGTGGCGGCGCTGAAAGACAACATCAATGAGATGATTCGGAACCTGCGCGAAACCACGGAAAAGAACACAGCGCAGGACTGGTTGAAAACAAACCTTGCGAAGTTCACCCGATTGCTGCAAGGCCAGCGCGACCTGCTTGCCGTATCCAAGCTGATCTTGTCGGAGCTGGCGCCACTGGTTTCGATGCAACACGGAGTGTTCTACCTCAATGAAGGTCCGGAAGGCGGCGAAGTCGACATGAAATTGCTGGCCAGCTATGCCTACCGCGAGCGCAAGAACATCGCGAATCGCTTCCGGGCCGGCGAAGGCTTGGTCGGACAGTGCGCTTTCGAGAAAGAACGCATACTGTTGGTCGATGTACCTCCCGGTTATATCCAGATCAATTCCGGCCTGGGCGAGGCGCCGCCGCTGAACATCGTTGTTCTGCCGGTGTTGTTCGAAGGTCAGGTTAAGGCGGTGATCGAGCTCGCCTCGTTCCAGCGGTTCAGCGATATTCACCTCACATTCTTCGATCAGCTCACCGAATCGATAGGCATCGTGCTCAACACGATCACAGCGACAATGAGAACCGAAGAACTTTTGAAGCAGTCGCAGTCACTCGCCAACGAACTGCAGACCCGGCAGGCGGAATTGACGGAAACCAACCGCCGGCTGCAGGAGCAAGCCAAGACACTTCAGGAATCCGAAGAGCGTCTGCGGCAACAGCAAGATAAGTTGCAGCAGACCAACGAAGAGCTGGAAGAAAAGGCCAACCTGCTCGCCAAGCAAAACCTGGAAGTCGAACGTAAGAATCAGGAAATCGAGAGGGCAAGCCGCGCGCTGCAGGAAAAAGCCGAGCAACTTGCGCTGACATCCAAGTACAAATCCGAATTCCTGGCGAACATGTCGCACGAACTGCGAACGCCGCTGAACAGTATGCTGATTCTTGCCAAGCTGCTGGCGGAAAGCGAAGAGAACCTCACGGATAAACAGCGCGAGTTCGCCCGAACCATCCACTCATCCGGTTCCGATCTCTTGGAATTGATCAACGAGATCCTCGATATGGCGAAGATCGAATCCGGCATGATGGAAGTCGAAGTTGGCCGCGTTCTGTTCGACGATCTGTCGCAGTACATGGAACGAACTTTCCGGCAGGTCGCGCACGACAAAGGTCTCGACTTCGGTATCTACGTCGATTCTTCGCTGTCGCAAGGCATGTATACCGACCAGCGGCGCCTGCAGCAGGTGCTCAAGAATCTGCTGTCGAACGCGTTCAAATTTACCGAGGAGGGCCGCGTATCCATCAATATCAGTCCTGTCGGCGATGGGTGGAGTTCCGACCATCAGATACTCAACAGTGCCGAATCTGTGGTGGCATTTTCAGTGATCGATACCGGCATCGGTATTTCTCCCGACAAACATAAGATCGTTTTCGAGCCTTTCCAACAGGCAGACGGAACCGTCACACGGAAGTACGGAGGGACCGGCCTCGGCCTCTCCATTAGCCGTGAGATCGCGACTCTGCTTGGCGGAGAAATCAGGCTGGACAGCACGGTCGGCGCAGGCAGCACGTTCACGCTGTATCTGCCTGCTACATATACGCCGGATATGAACAAGAAACAAAGGCGGTCGCATGCGAGCGCTCAAGTTCCCGACCAATCCGTCGCGCAGGCGCGGGAGCCCGAAATAGAAGTCTCGCTCATCATCGAAAATGCCGTCGATGACGATCGTTCCAATATCGAGCCCGGCGACCGCACGCTGCTGATTATCGAGGACGACCTGAATTTCGCGAAAATCATCATGGAGATGGCGCGCGAACGCGGTTTCAAGACCATTGTCGCCGCACGCGGCGACGCCGGGCTGGCGCTGGCTCGCCAGTACACGCCGACGGCAATCACTCTCGACATAGAGCTGCCTGGCATGGACGGATGGAGTGTGCTCGATCGTTTGAAGCATACGAAGAATACACGGCATATCCCGGTACACATCATCTCCGTCGCTGAAGAACGCCAGCGCGGGCTGAAGATGGGAGCGATGGCGTTCGAAAACAAACCAGCGACTCCGGAACAGCTCCGCGATGCGCTCGGACGGATCGAAAGCTTTGTTCAGCGCGGCGTCAAGAGCTTGCTGGTGATTGAAGACGATACGGTCGCCCAACAAAGCATCAAGGAGCTGATCGGAGAGGGGGACGTTGAGACAATTGCCGTTGGCACAGGCGAAGAAGCGATGGCCCAATTGCGCAGCAAACATTACGATTGCATCGTGCTCGACCTGGGCTTGCCCGATATGAACGGCTTCGACTTGATGCAGCACATCAAGTCGGAGTTTGGCGACATTCCGATCATCATCTACACAGGAAAGGACCTCAGCCATAAGGAAGAAACCGAGCTCAGACGTTTGGCGGAAACGATTATCGTCAAAGATGTCCGATCGCTCGAGCGTTTGCTGGACGAGACGGCCCTGTTCCTGCACCGTGTGGAAGAAAGCCTGCCCGAATCGAAACGCCAGATGCTCGAGCAGCTCCACAAGAAAGATCCGATTCTCGAACGCAAGAAAGTGCTCATCATCGATGACGACATGCGCAACATCTTCGCGCTGACGAGCCTGCTCGAACGCTACGAAATGCAGGTGCTCTACGCAGAAAACGGTAAAGACGGAATCGAAACGCTGAAGAATGTACCGGGAATCGATGTGGCGTTGGTGGACATCATGATGCCCGAAATGGATGGCTATGAAGCCATGCGGCAGATTCGCGCGATGGAGGAGTTCCGCTCCGTCCCGCTGATCGCGCTAACGGCAAAGGCCATGAAAGGGGACCGGGAAAAGTGCATCCAAGCCGGCGCGTCCGATTACATTACGAAACCTGCCGACAGCGACCAGTTGCTTTCGTTGTTGAGGGTGTGGCTGTTTAAATAGTAGCGGAATTGAACCCTCACCCGGCCCTTCGGGCCGGGTGAGGGTTCAGGACATGTAAGATGCTCGCAATACAACAAGCGCAATCCATCGAAGACATCGAGATCGATCTTTTACTGGAAGGAATCTTCCGGCAATACGGCTTTGATTTCCGGAATTATGCGCGCTCCTCGCTCAGGCGGCGGGTAAGGAACTTCATTCATGACGAGCGACTTGAAAGCGTATCCATTCTGCAGGACCGCATTCTTCACGATCGCGGGTGGCTGGACCGGTTCGTTTACAGCCTGTCGGTCAACGTCAGCTCGATGTTTCGCGACCCCCACTTCTACGTGACCTTCCGTCGACAAGTCGTGCCTCTACTCCGCACCTATCCCTTTAGCCGCATCTGGGTAGCCGGCGCATCCATGGGTGAAGAGGTCTATTCTTTGGCCATCGTACTGGAGGAAGAGGGCATCTACAACCGGTGCCGCATCTACGCCACGGATATTAATGATGCGGTTCTGAAAAAGGCCAAAGAAGGCATTTATCCGCTCGATCTGATGCAGACGTATGCACACAATTACGCGAGAGCGGGAAAGAAAAGACTCTTTTCAGATTACCACACGGTGGCCTACGAGCACGCAATTTTGAACTCATCGCTGAGGGCCAATGTTGTATTCGCGCAACACAACCTGGCTACCGATGCATCGTTCAATGAATTTCACGTGATTCTTTGCCGGAACGTGATGATTTATTTCAACAACGAACTCCAGGCTCATGTTTTCAAATTGTTACACGAAAGCCTCACCACGTTTGGAGTCATCGGCCTGGGCGCCAAAGAAACCATGAAGTTCAGTCCTCGTGAGTACGCCTACGAGGAGATTGATAAAACCGCAAGACTGTACCGGAGAATCCGCTGATGAGATTTCGAATCGTGGTCGCCGGAACGTCGCTTGGCGGTTTTCATGCTTTAAAGACCGTCCTCTATGGTTTGCCGAAGGACTTTCTCCTTCCCGTCGTCCTTGTGCAACATCGCAGTTTTGAGGAGTCGGAACTTTTTGCTCCGTTACTTGCAGCCTATGTTTCATTGCCGGTCGTCGAAATCGATGACAAACAGGAGATCAAGGCAGGGCAGATTTTTGTGGGGCCTTCGAATTACCATGTTCTTATCGATGGTAATCACCTGGCGCTCTCGACAGAAGGCCCCGTATCACAGGCTCGGCCTTCCATCGACGTATTGTTTGAGTCGGCTGCGGAAACATTCCGCGAAGGAGTTCTGGGCGTGCTCCTGACGGGAATGACGCGCGATGGCGCCGCCGGATTAAAGCGGATCAAGGAATGCGGAGGATTCACCGTGGTGCAAGACCCGCTTTCCGTAGAAGGCCGCTCTATGCCGGACGGCACCATCGACTTCGCCAACGCCGATAAGGTATTGCCGCTCGAGAAGATTGCGGCGTTTCTGGTCGATTTGTCGGTGGGTCAGAGGCTGAAAGCATGACCGAAGAGAGGGTCAATATCCTGTTGGTTGACGATCACGTCGAGAACCTCGTCGCACTAGAAGCGCTCTTGAGCGACCTTGGACGAAACCTGGTCCGCGCGCAGTCCGGAATTGACGCCCTGCGGTATCTGCTTCATCTGGAATTCGCGCTCATCATTCTCGATGTCGATATGCCGGTGATCGACGGTTTCGAAACAGCCGCACTGATCCGTGAACGTGAGAAGTCCCGTCACACTCCGATCATTTTTCTGACCGCCATCAACAAAGCGGAGCAGCATGTCTCTAAAGGTTACTCGCTGGGAGCCGTCGATTACCTGACAAAACCGTTTGTACCGGAAATTCTCCTTTCGAAGGTTTCGGTTTTTGTCGAGCTTCACAAGAAAAGGGAACAGGTGAACCGGCAGGCGGGTCTGCTTCAGCAGATGGTCGCGGAGCTGGCGAGCAGCAACGACGAAATTCGAAAACTCAACGTCGCTCTCCAATCGGAGCGGGATTTTGTCTCCACCGTCCTGGATAACGCCGGCAGCATCATTATTGTGCTGGATTCCCACCAGAAGATCGTTCGTGCCAGCCGCGCCTTTGAGCGGATCCTGGGTTACGCGCGAGAAGACGTGGCTGGGCGCGCTCTCTCTTCCTTTTTCGTATCGGCTGGACCCTGGAACGATCTTGTGCAAGCCGAAAACTATTGGGCGGCCAAGGACGGGACCTCTCGACTGATCGCGTGGTCCAAAACCGCGCTAGGCACCGATCACGTAGTCCTCACTGGAAACGACATTACCGAACGAAGGCGTGCCGAGGCGCAACGCGAAAAGTTCATTCGTGCCGAGGCAGCGCGCGCCGAAGCCGAAGCAGCGGAGAAACGCGCCGCGTTCCTTGCAGAAGCAAGCACGATGTTATCCGCCACGCTGGATTACGAGCGCACGCTCATTACTGTTTCGCGGCTCGCGATTCCTACGTTCGCCGACTGGTGTTTCGTTTATCTTCGGCTTCAAGATAACGGAATCAGTTCAGCCCTTATTGCGCATGCGGATCCACAGAAGGAGTACTTTGCGCAGCAAATTGAGATCCGGCCGGAAGACCTGTCCAGCAAAACACTGCCGGTGGTTCGTGTGTTTCAGACGGGAACTCCCGAGTTGTTTACGGATATCAGCGACGAGGAGCTGCGCGATACACTCAACGACACGCAGAAATACGAAGCATTGAAGGAACTTGGTCTTCGATCCGCGGTTGTCGTTCCCATTCAGGGTAGACATTCGATCATCGGTGTCATCGGATTCGCATCCGCGAAGGCAGCGCGGTATACCTCTGCCGAACTGATTTTTGCGCAGGACGTCGCCCGCCGCATCAGTTTGGCTCTGGAGAACGCGCGTCTGTACCGTGAAGCTCAGGAAGCGAGCAGGGCGAAGGACGAATTTCTCGCCACACTGTCGCACGAATTACGAACTCCACTGAATGCAATTCTTGGCTGGATACAGATCCTTCGCGCCAAACGGCTCGATGAAATCACCACGGCTCGGGCGTTCGAAGCAATCGAAAGAAACGCAAAAGCGCAAGCTAAGCTCATCGAAGACATGCTCGATGTCTCCAGAATCATTACGGGCCGCCTGCGTTTGGATATGCAACCTGTGCGCCTATCCTCTGCCGTGGAAGCGGCTCTCGACTCCGTACGGCCGACAGCCGATGCAAAAGCCATTCGCCTCGAATGCGAACTGGCATCCGACGCCGGCTCGATTTCCGGAGATCCCCATCGTTTGCAGCAGATCGTGTGGAATCTCTTATCAAACGCTGTGAAGTTTACCCCCCCCGGTGGCCTGGTGCGGCTGAAGTTGGAGTATGCAGAGGGTGAGGCCAGGCTCACCCTCATTGATACGGGAAAAGGCATCAGCCCGCAATTTCTGCCTTACATCTTCGATCGATTCCGGCAGGCCGAGACGATGAGCAGCCGGACCGCCGGCGGACTCGGGCTCGGCCTCTCGATCGCCCGGCACTTCGTCGAACTTCACGGTGGAGTCATCGAAGCCAGCAGTGAGGGAGAAGGCCGCGGCGCTACCTTTACGGTCACTTTTCCGTTGCGAGAACTAATTGCTGTCAACGCCGTCCCGCGCGAAGCGCAAGCGCGATAGCGCGCAGCCTCAAGAGAAGGGCGAAGCCTCCATTAATGGTCAGTTCGGCGAAGGGTTTCCGCCGGTCCGACCACCCCGTCTGGGCTGTCGCTTCGCTCGGCGCATCCCCCGCTGCGAGGAAGGGAATCCAAATTGCGCCCACAAATGTTGGAGTATCAGGGACAGAATGACGACAGGCTCGACAAACCAATCAGATGGCTTTGCCCTGTTCACCCAGGCGGCGGAACGTTACTGCTTAGGTTTGACCAACAGTGCTATGCGAAGTTATGCACTTAGATACTTCACGTTCCTACAAGCCAAGGCGCAAGGTCTGAAACAAGAAGAACCCAAGAATGGCCGGGCTTCCAGCTTTGACTGCGTTCTGATTCGTTCCTATTTGACAAAGTTGTACCGCGATATGGTCCAGGACGATGTCGATCAGGCGGCTTGAGGGCTATCTAGCAGGCACGGCGCCGCTCGCGTACGGGAAGCGCAAAATAGAATGTGGCCCCTCGACCCGGCTTGGCTTCCGCCCAGACACGGCCACCGTGGCGGTCGATGATGCGGCGCACTGTCGCTAACCCGATGCCGCTTCCCTCGAATTCATCGGCTCCGTGCAAACGCTGAAAGGTTCCGAACAGTTTTTGGGCGTGGTTCATATCAAAGCCCACACCGTTGTCGCGCACGAAATAAGTGTCTTCGGGCGGCCCCGGTATGGACCCGACTTGAACTTCTGCAGACTTCTCGTTACGGGTAAACTTGATCGCATTCGAGAGCAGATTCTGAAACACCTGGGCGAGCAAACGTTTGTCGCCGTACGCCGGTGGGAGTTCCAACACCTTGAATGAAATGTCGCGCCCATTTCCGCCTGCCGCCTTCTGTTCCTCGAAGGCAGTGAGTGCAAGCTCAGCCATATCGACTTCGGAGAGAGTAACCTTTTCGCGGCCCAATCTGGATAAGGCAAGAAGCCCGTCGATGAGCTGCCCCATCCTTTCTGTATTCGTCCGGACGATTTCAAGCAGCCGCCGGCCTTCCTCGTCCAGTTTGCCGGAATATTCTTCGATGAGAATGCGCGTGAAGCCGTCAATCGCGCGAACAGGAGCCCGCATATCGTGTGAAACCGAATACGTGAAACTCTCCAACTCTTCGGTGCGCTGGCGCAGCTCGGTAATATCGCGGCCGGTCACGACGTAATGTTCCGGCCCGCCGGCCTCATCGCTGAGAACGGTCGAACACCAGGACACTAACCGGTGCTTGCTGCGTTTCGCTAGCCAAAGGTCTTCGCGTTCCTTCTCAGGTTCCCGAGCCTTCAGGAAATCGCGGGCCCCTTCTTTATCTTCAAGACAATCCCATAAATAATTGCCCCAGACCTCGTCGAGCGAAAAGCCCGTCATGGCTTCCCATGAGCGATTCACTCGCAGTATGCGTCCCTCCGAATCGAGGACAAGCACAAAGCTGGCGACAGTATCGAGAACTGCCGTGACGAAGTCACGCTCGGCTTGGAGCAAGGCCGATTGACGCTGCGCGTCGCGGCGTTGTTTGAACATCTCAACAAAGGCCGCTACTTTCGATTTCAGGACATCAGGCGCAAATGGCTTGAAGATGTAATCGACGCCTCCGAGAGAATACCCCTGGCTGACATGAACATCGCTTTTACTGATGGCCGTCAGAAAGATAATCGGAGTGTGTTTGCTTTTCTCGCGATCCCTGATCAACGTTGCCGTCTGAAACCCGTCCATATCGGGCATTTCAACGTCCAGCAGAATGACGGCAACTTCATTCCTAAGAAGGTACTTCAACGCTTCCGCGCCTGAAGTCGCTTCCACCAGATTTTGCCCAAGACCCTTCAGTATGCTTTCCAGAGCGAACAGATTCGGGCGACGATCGTCGACGAGAAGAATGTTGACTTTTTCTATAGCAGACATGATTTGAAACTCAGGAAATCATCCAGCTTCTCCACCAGAGAAAGCGGCGCTGTCTTAAGAAATTGTTCTTGCATTCTTTCATCATAGGCACGTTCCGAAAAGCAGAACAAGGGGTTGGGGAAGGGTGGTAGTTTTATTCCCCTCCTCTGCGAGGAGGGGAATTTCCTAGCGCATCAACGGGACGATACTCGACACGATCTTCTCTGTTCCGCGCAACACGGTAAGATTCGCGCGCACGCCGGGATCATACTCGGCCAGAGCGCGATGTAACGCATCGACATGAGGAATCGCCTGGTCATTGAAAGCGACGATAAGGTCAGCGTCACGTAACCCTGCTCGTGCCGCGGGGCTGTCCGGTTCAATCCCGGCGACAAAAACTCCGCTCGAAACCTGCAGATGATGTCCCCGAACCAACATACGATGTACCGGCGCGTTCTGGCCCGCCACACCGATATATCCCCGCCGGATCCTTCCATCTTTAATCAGCCGGCCCGCGACGAATTTCGCCGTATTGATGGCAATCGCAAAGCAAATTCCCTGGGCCGGCCGGATCACGGCGGTATTGACTCCGATGACGTCACCGTTCGACGCGATCAGCGGTCCCCCGGAATTGCCCGGATTCAACGCGGCATCGGTCTGGATAACGTTATCGATCAACCGGCCGGATTGCGATCGGAGCGAACGGCCGAGCGCGCTCACCACACCGGACGTGACGGTCGCTTGAAAGCCATAGGGGTTGCCAATGGCAATGACCAGTTGGCCAACCCGGATCGACTGCGAATCGCCAAGTCTTGCGGGATTCGGATTCGGCGCCGTGATGCGCACGACGGCAAGATCCGTATCGGGATCCTCGCCGATCTTGTCTGCTTCGTAACGCTCACCATCCGGGAGAGTCACTTCGATCTTATTCGCACCATAAACCACATGACTATTGGTTAGAATGAATCCATCGGGCGTAAAGATAAAACCAGAACCGGATCCCCCGGGCCTCGTTTGCTGCCGCACTTCGATCTTGACGACAGACGGACTTACACGCTCAGACGCTGTAATGACGGCTTCAGAATAGGCATCGAGAAGGGTGGACATGCACCAAACTTATGCCGGAGGGAAGTTTTTTCAAGTGAGGTGGACTGTAGCCCGATCTATCAGGTGTGAACGAATTGGAATCGACCCGTATTTCCCTCCTTGCGGTGATGCAAGGAGGGGAATAACGCACCAGCGCGACTCGTTCACACTTTCTAGAGACCCGTCGCTACAGCTACGCTTTAATGGGCAGCTTGTAAATACGCTTGCCCGTCGCCGCAGCGACCGCATTCGCAAGAGCGCCGGCCGCGACTGCAGTGCTCGGTTCGCCGATGCCGCCGGGGTTTTCTGCACTCGATACAATGTGCACATCCACCTCGGGCGCTTCGTTATGCCGGATCATTGGATAATCGGCAAAGTGGTGCTGCATGACACGGCCATTCTGGATGGTAATCTCTCCTTTCAACGCCGCAGTCAAGCCGTACAGCGTACCGCCTTCCATCTGCGCTTTGATGGTGTCGGGATTGATGACCCATCCCGTATCGACAGCAACCCACACTTTGTGGATTTTCACTGCGCCGTTCGTGACCGAGACCTCGGCGACCTGGCCGACGATGCTGCCGAAAGCTTCCATGACAGCAATTCCGCGGCTATGCCCTGACGGAAGCGGCTTCCCCCATCCGGATTTCTCAGCAACGGCGTCCAGCACAGCGCGATGACGCGGGTGTTTACTTAGAAGATCACGGCGGAACTCGTAGGGATCTTTCCCCGCCGTCGTTGCGAGTTCATCCATGAAAGCTTCAACGACGAAGCCCTGCACCGACGCACCGACAGAACGCCAGAAACCATACGGAATTCCCGGATCGGTTTCGATATATTCAACACGGACATTCGGAATGTCGTAGGGCAACGTGGCGGCACCATCCACAGAGATGCGGTCGACACCGTCGGGCGGCAGCGGCCCAAGCCGTTTCATCAGCGACTGCTGCACGATGCGTTGCATGAAGGCGACGGGTTTGCCGGACTCGTCGATTGCACCCCACATCCGAACGTAGGTGATGGGCCGATAATAGTCGTGTTGAATGTCGTCTTCTCGCGTCCAGATGACCTTCACCGGTTTTCCGGCAGCCTTCGAAGTTTCCACGGCATCCGTGACAAAATCCGCCTCTCCGCGCCGGCCAAAACCGCCGCCAAGGTAAGTCGTGTAGATGTTGACTGCCTTCGCCGGAAGTCCCGATGCCGCGATCGCCGCCTGATGCGATGCGGTCTGGCCCTGTGTTGGGACCCACACATCACATCGGTCGGCCCGTACATCGGCCGTACAGTTCATCGGTTCCATGCACGCGTGCGCGAGGAACGGCACTTCGAAGACACGCTCGAATGAGCGAGTACTGGTTTTCAAAGCCGCCATAGCGTCGCCGTTGTTGCGCGCGGCCTTGCCTGGTTGCTCGGCGAGCGCTGCGTATTTCTTCAGGATCTCGGCGCTGCTCAAGTTTGCCAGAGGACCTTCGTTCCATTTCACTTCCAGAGCCTGCGCGCCCTTCGAGGCAGCCCAATAGTTGTCCGCCACGACAGCGACACCACTGCTGATCTCGACGACACTTCGCACGCCGGGAACCGCTTTCGCTTTTTCGGCGTTAAAGCTCTCGACTTTTCCGCCAAATACGGGGCACTTCACCACGCGCGCAATCAGCATCCCGGGACGCTTCACATCCATCCCGAAGATCGCCTTCCCGTTCACTTTTTCCGGAATATCGAGGCGCGGCAGCGACTGGCCGAGCAGCCGGAATTCTTTTGGACTCTTCAATGAAACCGTTTTCGGAACCGGAAGCGCCGCAGCCTTCTCGGCCAGCGCGCCGTATCGCAGGCGGTGGCCGCTGGTTTTGTGGATGACTTCGCCCTTCTCCGTGGAGCACGTATTTTCCTCCACGTTCCAGGACTGGGCAGCGGCGGTAACAAGCATTGCCCGCGCGGTTCCTCCGGCTTGCCGCAGGATCCTCCACATGCCGCGAACACTGTTGCTGCCGGCCGTCAACTGTGCGCCACCGAAATTGGGATTACCGTATTTGGGGTCCGCAGGCACCCACTCGGTTTTGATCTTGTTCCAGTCCACATCGAGTTCTTCGGCCAGGAGCATCGGCATCGAGGTCATCACGCCCTGGCCCATTTCGAGTTGAGACAACATGATGGTGACTGTGTCGTCGGTGCCGATCTTGACCCAGACATTTGGTTCCAAAGCACCGGCCGCTTCGGCTGTACTGGTTTCGCGCAGCGCGCCGCCGGCCGCGCTCACTTTTAAGAAGGTGCGTCTAGTCAGTGTCTTTGTCATATGCTACCCCCTATACGCCGGCCGCGCGATGAATGGCGCGGCGGATGCGTTGATATGTTCCGCACCGGCAGATATTCCCCGACATCGCAGCATCGATGTCCGCGTCGGTGGGCTTCGGTTTTTTTGCGAGCAGGGCGGCGGCCGACATCAATTGTCCCGATTGGCAATAGCCGCACTGAGGCACTTGCTCGGCAATCCAGGCAACTTGCAACGAATGGCTTGACGAAGGTGAAAGACCTTCGATTGTTGTGACCTTCTTCGTCCCAACACTCGACACGGGCGTCCCGCAGGAACGAACCGCCACACCGTCCAGATGGACCGTGCAGGCTCCGCACTGCTGCAGGCCGCATCCGAACTTCGTTCCCGTCAAACCGATTGCGTCGCGTATCACCCAGAGCAACGGTGTGTCCGGACTCACGTCGACGTCATACTGTTTTCCGTTTACGGTTAAGGAAATCATACGTCCTCCGACAATTATTTTATCTCCACACTGGAAGCCTCATACGCAAGCACATCCTGATTGGCGTTCAGAAAGACGCGCTTGGGCTTGATCGGCAACGCTACTTGGAATTCTTTGGGGCGATTCCCACCAACCGACAACGAGCCAAGGCGGGCGGTGCCACTCGAGAGTTCCACGTAGAGAGGCACACTCATGAGGAAGCCGTCGGACACACCGCTCTGCGTGAGTTTCCCTTTGAGGATCGTTTGCCCGTTCTCCCCGGGTGCAAATGTGTACTCCAGCCGGTATCGGGGGATTTCCGTTCCGTATACCCAGTCACGGAAGAACCAATCCATCCGGTGATTCCCCTCGAGATCCATAGCGGGTGTCATGTATTTTTCGACGACAGACTTGAAGCTCTCTGTCGTTGCATTCCTCGTTTCATGACTCTTCACAAAATCCTTCATCATTGCAATGAACTTCTCATCACGGGTGCCGGCATCCCACAACATGTTGCGCAGCATATGGAGAACGTAAGCCCCTTTCGGGTAGACGAGGCCGTTATATCCCCAACGGTTTTTCGGTGTCGACAGGCGAATACCCAGCCAGAGGGGGCCAGCGTCATTGGGAGATTGTCCGAAATTATTTTTGGCCACAATGGCGTCGCGTTCGTGCTCCCAAAACTTCAGGTAGTCGGTCGGATTCTTATGTGTGAGCTGCAAGAACAAGCCGGCAGAGAAATCGGCAAAGCCTTCCGACAACCATTGGTCGTGGTATGTAGCCCATCCAACCAGGTGTCCCCACCATTGATGAGCAACTTCGTGCGGCGTCACCTCCTGGATGAAGTCATTGAGATCGAATGTGTTGCTTTGCAACAGTGTATAGCGCTGCGTGGAATCGAGAAAGGCGATTATAGGGAGGTACACGAGCATCGGCCACGACTGGCCAAAGTTGAAGGCCGGCTGCTGAGTGATCGCCAGCCGTTTAAACGGCGTGGGACCGAAGAATTGATTGTAGACCTGAACGGCTGCTCCGGCCTCGCCGATCGCACGGTCCATCAGAGCCGACGGCGTCCATGAACTGCCGACCGTTTCCGCGTCGTTCACGATTGACCGCAAAACATCGGGCATCGTGTCGTTCGCGAGCGCCTCGATCTCGAAGTCTGTTTTGGGAATCTTCTGGCTCTTTCTTCGGAAGTCGCCGTAGTTGAAGCCCGCCACTGCAAGTGGAACATCGGATTTCCATTCGGCGATCGCTTCGTCCTTCTCCTTCGTTTCCTTTATCAGATTACCGACACTGACCAACGTGTAACGTTTCGGGTAGCGGAACTTGAGATCGAAGGTGGCCCGCTCGCTGAAAGCTGCTCCCACATTGGGATACCAGCTCTCACGGGCGCCGACGTAGAAGTTTCCATTCCCCGCATTCTGTATAACCTTGTCCCCTTTTTCGCCTGCATATTCAACGGTCAGTGAATGCTGGGTCTCCTTCGCCATACCTTCCGGCAGGATCACGTAGAGTCCAGCATCCTCCTCCTTTTTCTCTTGAATGAATGCAACCTGCGAGCCGTCGTAAGTAACTTTCTTCACACGCAGGACGGACTGCAACTGCAGCCGCAAGACGCGTTCGCCGGCCGAAAGGACCGTGAATATCAGGGTTGTGGCACCGGTAAGATTCGCATTATTGCCGATTGTTGCGTCTATGGCGTAGTGAGCGACACGAATGGGCAGCTTTCGTTCGCTGGAGCTTGCCGTCCCGTTCTTCCATTCCGATGCACGATGCGACAAATACCAAATGCCTGCTTTGTCATTTCCTTGAACCTCGAAACGTACCGCTACTTCTTCTGGAGGAAGATCCGATAGTGCACCATAAGGTTTTAAGAAAAAGCGTAAGTCATCGGCGTCCTTGCCGCTCATGAAAGCCATAAACGATGATTCACGAGCCGGGTTGTAGAAGTCTGCAAGAAGTTCCGCTTCGATGTTGTCTTCATTATCGGGTTCCTTGCGGATTTTCTTGCGGAGATCGGCGGCGGCCGAAGCGGCCTCGGGATCCAGCGTAACGAATTTGCCGGCCTTTTTTACTTCGTCATATGTGGAATCGGAAAACGCAATGAGCATGCGCTGGAATCCAACCCGTGGCTTCTCCTGGCCCGCGAGCTTGACGAGGTAATTGCGATCCATGCTGGTAATGGGAGCCACTTCGAATGTGCCTTCGCCTCGGAATACAGCAAGCATCCGTTTGTCTTGCACTGGCGTAAGGAAAGTGACTGTTCCGCTTTGGAGCGTCAACTGCGCCACATCGCGTTGGAGACTAAGGTTGTCAATAGAAAACGTTTCTGCGGGAATGGCCTCGCGCAATAACTTGTAGTTTGGATCAACGGTTTGGGCCGCCAGTTCGGAAACGACAAAACAAATTCCTGCAAGCGCGCAGATCACTCGCATGGAAGCCCCCCAGTTGGACGTACATGTTAGCATGGCGCCGAGAGACGGGGATTAGGTCAGAAATTCACCCGCATGCTGACCGCAATGATGCGCTCTCCGCCGGCCGTTGTAATGCGGCCGAAGTTGATTGAATTGATGTTCGTTTCTGGATCGCCGAACTGCGGGCTGTTCAGCAGATTGATCGCATCACCTCGGACGATCAATTCCTTGTCCTCACGCAAACGAATCTTCTTGATCAGGTTCACGTCGAACCGGAATGCACCCGGACCTTGCAGATAAGTTGGCGAGAGAGAGCCCAGAGTACCGGGAGCAGGATTCACCGCGATCAATTTGCCGGATGAGTCCGCTATCGCTTTCAGCGAACTTCTACTGTTGAGAGACTGCATTGTCGTGAGGTTTGCAATTGCCGGATCGGATACCTGCTGGAGGCCGTCGAAATACACCACACCATTGTCCGTGCGCTTAACATGCCCCGTATTCTTCGGCAATGACCCCACCAGCAGTGGCGTGCTGTAGCCGAATTGATTAAAGGATGTTATGCCGTCGGACAATCCAATTGGCGCTCCGGAAAAGGCATTGAAGATTACGCCGAGCTGCCAGCCACCAACCAAGCGCGCCAAGGGCCCCTGGCTGGATCCAAGAAATCTCCGATTCGGTCCGAACGGAAGTTCCCATTCACCGCTGTTCCCAAAAACGTGAGTGGCATGGAAGCCTAGCAGCCGTTTGTCCAGATGGCGATTGCGTCCGTTGCGATAACTATGCAAAAGCGCTTGTGTTTCCCCTTCATCGTCGCCCAGAGCGCGGCTCCAGGTATAGTTGCTCAGCAGCGTCCAGCTCCTGGAAAAACGCTTCTTCGCGTTGATCTGCAGCGAATGATAGGTCGAGTTGGAGAAATTGCCGACGAACCTCGCGCCGGCAAATTGCGGATTAACGACAATCCAGTTCTCCGGTAAGCCGGCAAACCGCAGCAACGCTCCTCGCTCATCGCCAACCTGTGCCGTGTTTACAAAGTCTGCAAAGCTTCCGACGTCGTTATTCGCCAGAAGTACACGCGTGGTCGAATTTGCACGGAGTGAATCGGAGCCGGTAACAGTTCGGCCGTTAATCCTTCCCAATCCGAGATCGATGCCAAAAAACAGCCGGTCCATTAATGGCGAGTTCCTTCCAGCTTGGGTCGTCTGAAAAGCTTGAAGAAGGCCGTTCTCAAAAATGTTGACCTCATTGATATTGACTGTGCGCAACAGCTTTGTCCCTTTCGTGCCGACATAACGCACATCGAGCGTCAGGTTGCCTGGAAACACCCGCTGAACGCTCAGATTCCAGTTCTGGGTGTAAGGGGTGCGTAGATTGTTTTGGAAAGCGCTAACCACCTGAGACCGATCCGTCAGCGGAACGACGTCCAGCGGCCGGCCTTCAGGCTGGAGCGGAAGCTGGATCCTGGTCAGATCCAAAAAGTTATCGGAGGTAAAGAAAGTCTCAGTTCGAAGGCCTGGTTCATTGCCTGAAACATTGTCTGTCAGAATGAACGCGTTTCGTTCGTAGTTGATACTGTAGCCGGCGCGAAGGACCGTCTTGTCCTTTCCGAAATACGGAATCGACCAGCTCAATCCGGCAACGGGACCAATGTTGCTCAGATCGCTAGCATAAAGACTGGTGTTAGGATTGGGCGAATTCCTTCCCACGAGTTGGACCGTGGTCAACGAACCCTTGTCAAGACCAGGCTGATACAGGTCTGACCATGACGTCCCGGACACGCCAAACAAGCCATTGGATCCACCCACAAGGCCGGCAGCGCGGCCGTTTGCTTCCCAAGGCACGCCGTAAAATTCGTAGCGGGCGCCAAGGTTGAGTGTGAGGTTCGGCTTCAGCCGGAAATCGTCCTGGAAAAACAGGTTGAATTCACGTTGCCGCCACGTTCGCTGCCTTGTGATTCCCTGCTGGAATGTCAGATCCGTCTTACCCGCCGCATTGAACGCCTGGAGCACGTTATCGACGGACCCGCTCAAGTCCGTCAGCAGCGCCTGCGCAGTACCCTCGTTTGCGCCGAGGCCGGGAATGGAAGTGCTGTCGACGCCAATGATTCCGAGCAGGTCGTTGCCAACGCCGAACTGCACCCGTGGAATCACGTTGAAAGAATCAAACGCATTGCCGCTGACAAACCGCAGTGTGCCGCCGAGTTTCACCTGATGCTTGCCTTTGACCCAGTGAATGGTGTCCCCATACTGATAGAGAGGCGCGATCCGCCCCTGAGGATCATTGTCGGTGCGAATTGGAGCGGACACTAGACCAAAGACAGGTAGAAAACTGTATCCCTTGAGAGCGGGCAAGGATTGCCGGCCACCGGGTAATTCCCATGGCGCGTTGAAACGAGCCAAAGCACGTTGAGCGCCCGCGTGAAACTCATTAACCATCGTTGGGGATAGTGTCGAGGTCATACCAAATGAGTAAAAAGTTCTGGCATCTGTATACAAACCGCTGGGAGAACGTGGAAAAGGCTGGGGCAAGAAGACATTCAGGGCCTCGACATCCTGACGGATGAAACTGAAATTGACACGATGGCGATCATTAAGCATATGGTCGATTTTCACATTGTAGTGATCGAAGTCACTCGTCCCTCGCCTTCTCCACGTATATCCCGCTATGTTGAGACCGTCGCCGAAACGAAACTCATTGGGAAGAGGCATGAAGGTCATCAGTTTCTGAACGGTTCCCGTCGAATCAAAACTCCGGCGATTAAAGTCCCGGCCAAAGACGCTGATGGTTTGCAAGTCGCCAGTCGCCGAAGCAGGCCGCACGGGTTTCCCCGTCAGGTCTACGGTAGGAACAGACGCGTTCGCGTTACCGTTTTGGACACCTGGAAAGAAGCGAAAGGTTCCTTGGCGCGCCGTTTCCGTGTATGTCGATGAAGTCACCGCTTCTGCGGTGTGTATCCGCATGCCCTCGTATGTAAAGTAGAAGAATGTGCGTTGGCGTCTGATCGGTCCGCCGAGACCGCCGCCAAACTGATTCCATATCAACGTGTCCCGCGGATCACCGCGCAAATTGTTAAACCAATTATTGGCGTCGAGTACCGTGTTCCGATGAAATTCATGAAGATTTCCATGGAATTCATTCGTTCCGGAACGTGACAAAAGCTCTACTTGCCCCGTGCCTCGTCCTAACTCTGCATCCACTGGAGACGTCGTCACTCGTACTTCCTCGATCTCGTCAACGTTGGAAAACGTCGTCGAATTGACGCCCGAGTTGACGTACTGATCCATCACATTGACGCCGTCCCTACTAACGTTGAGAGCGCTGATGCGAGTGCCGGCGAAATTGTCACCGACCAGGCCGGCCTGTGTCAGGACTAGACCCAGCGCGTCGCGATCCGGGAGCGGCGATTCTTGAATCGCGCGTCCATTGATAACGTCCCCAACCGAGGCCGTACTGGCAGAGAGCGATTCTGGTGGAGCTACCACTTCCACAGCCTCCTGAGCCGTACCCAGTTCCAGAGAAATGTTTATCGTCATTCGTGCGGACACATCGACGACAAGATCGTTCAGTACGTACTTTCGGAATCCGGACAATTCTGCCGTGAGACGGTAGGTCCCCGGCTGCAGACTGGGAAACACATACACGCCGGCTTCGTTTGTAAGATTGGTAAGAACGATGCCCGTCTGTATATTTTGCGCGGTGACCTGTACATTCGGAATGCGCGCGCCTGTGGGATCGAGGACGGTACCTGATAATGTCGCATTCGTACTCTGTGCGGAAGTCGATACGGCGATAAATAAAAATAGGACGCCACACCATCTTTTCATTTCTTGCTCCTCCACTGACGAAGCCGACAGTATAAAACGGAAATTCCTCTCTTTGCTGAAGCCGGATCGCCCGTCCACGCGATGCTCACCGGCAAAAGATCCATTTCATACTAAATCTGCGCAGTCTCTCCACCCCCCTAAAACCGGGGGTTAAACGTGAATTTAAGAGCACTGGGAGTGGTGGTGTGTGTGTTGGTCTTCACTCAAAATCTGCGCGAAGTTTCTCCAAGCGGAAACAGTCAAGTGCCTTCGGTGGCGGCTTTGTTGACCGAAAGAATTATTGTGTTTCCAGAGGTCGTGGATTCCGGCGGTTACTCGACTCAGTTAGTATTGATCGGCGCCCGTGGAGGACCGTTCTCAGGAAGCTTACAATTCGTTTCGCGGGATGGACAGCCGCTCCGGTTGTTGATGCGTTAACCCTCTCCCACTGGGTTATGAACGTGTAAGGTAGTACTGAATTGCGGGCGTAATGATCAGCGACAGCACCATTGAAATTAAGATCCCGCCGATTACGGCAATCGCGAGAGGCTGAAGCATCTGCGAACCCGCGCCGA
>Ga0209157_1000832_pt1 | contig 26186 bp, 19 predicted proteins | sample GraSoiAngelo_135_FD_185892 | JGI IMG/M metagenome (GOLD analysis project Ga0209157, IMG submission 185892) | Grasslands soil microbial communities from the Angelo Coastal Reserve, California, USA - 14_0929_05_40cm (SPAdes) (version 2) | ecosystem: Environmental > Terrestrial > Soil > Grasslands ...
ATTTACGGCGAGTGGTACGACTTACACGGTCCCGCTCGGTTCGCTTACCGGATCCGCGGGCCGTAGAATCGATAACCATCAATTCTCAACGCGTGTCGATCACCAGCTCAACAACCGGCACACGCTCAGCGGGCGGTACATGTTCACCGACGAGAACGATACCGGAGATGGCCAGAAAACTCCGCCAGGCCTGACAACAGTACGTCCCTTGCGTCAACAGGCGGCCAACGTGTGGTTGACGAGCACGCTTTCGAACACGATGGTTAACGAAGTGCGGACAGCGTATCAGCGATATGCAAGCACCACGACCGCGGAAAACACGGCTTCCCAGGAAATCCCATCGATTGAAATTTCCGAACTAGGACTCACGGGCTTCAATGCCGGCGACCAGCGCACCGCGATCGGTTTGGCGTCAAATCTGCCGCAGTACCGATTCAACAATATCTATCAAATCCAGGACAACCTCTCGTTGATTCGCGGCGCTCACGCGTTGAAGTTCGGAGCCGACTTCCGGCGGTCGGAGATCAAGAGTTTCTTCGTACCTGCCACCCGCGGGATTTTGGCGTATTCGACCGTCCAGCGTTTCGTCGACGATATTGCCGACAACGCAGCCACGATCAACCGGCCACTCCCTGGCGGTCAGACGCTCCAGTATTACAAGTGGTACGATCTGTTTTTCTTCGGGCAGGACGAGTGGAGGGTCTCTCGCACTTTCACCCTCAACTATGGGTTGCGCTATGAAGTCCCGGGGAACACGTTCAACGATCTGGTTCCCGTGAACAACCGTATCGTCCAGACTGCGGGCGGTGATGAGCGCTATCGCTTTGGGCCTGTTCCAAAACGGGATATCAATAATTTCCAACCTCGTGTCGGATTCAACTGGAATCCCCGCACCGGCACGGGCAATCCCTTAGGCTTGCTTACGGGCGGAGACAAGTTCGTCCTCCGTGGCGGATATTCGAGAACCTACGATTATGCGTTTCTCAACATCAACCTGAACATCTTCAGCGCATTCCCATTTGTGGCCTCTGTTCCCCTGCCGACCACGGCCCTGCCGGGGGGAGGCGTCGGCGCAGTCAACGCCTTCACCTCATTACCGTCGATCCAGCCTTTTGGTCTCGATCCGCTGCAGCTCACGCGCACAATCGTCGCAGGGGATTTCCGCTCGCCCGCCGCCGACCAATTCAGTCTGGAGATCCAGCGCGAACTCGCAAGAGACCTCGTCTTCAGAGTCGGATACGTCGGCACCAAAGGCACATCGCTATTCGAGACGATCGATGGAAATCCCCGTCTGCCCTTTTCGCCGCAGCGCGTGGACCCCACGATCGGCATTCGCCGTCTCCGCGCCAACGCTGCCTCATCGATCTATCATTCTCTCCAGCTCAGCGCTGAAAAGAGATTAACCCGGGGATTCAGCGCCGGCTTCCACTACACGTGGAGCGCGTTTATCGACGATGCCTCCGAGATCTTCAACCCGTCTTCCGGCGAAGTGGCCGTAGCACAGGATTCCTTCAACCGGCGCGCCGATCGCGGCCGTTCTTCCTACGATCGTCCAAATCGCTTCACGGGAAACTTTGTGTATGAAATTCCGGCCTTACGCAATCAGGCCGGCGCGCTCGGGCACATCCTGGGCGGCTGGCAGATCAACTCATTCTTTACGTTCCAAAGCGGGCAGCCTTTCACCGTACTCAATGGTTCGGATCCGACCGGCGCGCTAAACGGAATCTCTGGGTTGGTCGGCAATGCTATTCGTCCGAACCTGAACACGACGCTCGATACGTCCAGAATGTCCATTACGGAACTGTTGAACGCTGGAGGGCGTTCGCTTTTCAGCACACTCCCGCCTGGAGTACGCGTCGGTAATGTCGGCCGAAACACCTTGCGTGCCGATCGCCTGGGCCAGATCGACATGGGCTTCATAAAAAATACCCGCATCGCTGAGGGCCATAATCTTCAGTTCCGTGCGGAAATGTACAACGCGACCAACTCGCGAAACTTCGGCATCCCTGAAGGCCGGGTCAATTCCGCAAACTTCCTCAATCAATGGGGAACCGACGGTGGCAACCGGCGTATCTTTTTCGCGCTGCGGTATCAGTTCTAGCGGTCTCTGGTAAATTACGGTTACCCATCGCTCGGCAGAGTCGCATTCCCCTCCTCGCAGAGGAGGGGTGGACGCGCCATAAAGAAAAATGGATGCGTTCCGAAAAGGCGCGGCCGGGGTGGTCAGTTCGGCGAAACTGTTCAGGCCTGAAGATTTCGCCGAGCTGACCACTATTACGGCTTCGCGCTATCGCGCTCGCGCTTCGCGCCCGTCTGCGGCGCTTTTTCGGTGGCTTCGCAACTTTTAGTTGATGCCGCAGCCACCCCTCCTCTGCGAGGAGGGGAATACTCCACATTCTACATTTCTTCAATTCATTCACACGTTCTGCGAGGAGGGGAATTCGTGTGCCCCCTACATCTTCAAGCTCAGCCCACCGTCCACTGTCAGCACCTGGCCCGTCACGTAATTATCCGGCTCGAGGAAAAACAAGACGGCGCGAGCGACGTCTTCGGGGCGGCCAAATCGGGGGATGACTTTCTTCTCGATGAAGGGATCATATTTTCCGCTTTGAACGCTTTGTCCGGCCATTCCGGCATTATTGACTCCGGGCGCCACGACATTGACCCGGATTTTCCACTGCTTTGCCAAAATGCGCGCAGTATGGACGAGCGCCGCCTTGGGCGCAGCATACGTGGTACTGCCTGCAAACACGGCAGTACCCTGCATCGTTGAGATAAACACGATTGATGCGTCGCGATCACCGGCAGCAGCGGCAAAATCGCGCGCAAGGAGGACCGGTCCGATGAAGTTGGTTCGCATGGAATCGATCAAATCTTGCTCCGTGGCCGTCTCAATCGGAATCCGCGCCGGGTTCCCAACGAGCGGTACGAGGCCGTATAGCTCCCCAGCGTGTTGTGCTTCGTCGATGAACCGCCGGCGGACAGAGGCATCGAGGATGTCGCCAAGGACGAGGGGAACGGCAATCCCGTATTTCTCCGAAAGTCTCCCTACGATGCCTTCTGCACGCTCAAGGTTGCCGAGACATCCGATGACCGGTATGGCGCCCGCCTTGGCAACGGCCTCCGCAACCGCGACGCCAAGGCCTCCCGAGCCTCCGGGCAGGATAACAACCTTACCTTTTATGGTGTACCCCCTATGTGAATGCTGGCAATGAATCTCGGATCAATCGATTTACCGGCGAGTGGTTCCAGCTCCGCCCGCAATTCCTCCCACCAACGTCCCGCGAACGGACGCATTGCCGCAGGCACATCAATCGCCGGCAGTGTCATCCCTTGGGTTAGAAATTTCTCCAGTTGACCAATCGTTATAGGAATTGCCTCGAACTTTCCGCTGACGGCGAACTGCACGGTTGCGGTATTGAACGTTTTGGCCAGCGATTCCCGAATGATGGGGAACGTTTGCACAAACACCTCAACCATGCGGGCGAGTTCGTCCAAACGAGTGCGCGCTCGCTCGACGTCGGCCGTGGACTGGAAATTCCGGTACCGGAGGTTTTCGGCCAGCAGGGGCTTGAACCGGCGGAGTCCTTCAATGAATTGCTGATCGGATTCATCGAGCACCGAGACCCGAAAACCACGGATGCCGGCCAACCGGTCGGCTTCGTCACGCAAACGCGCCACTTGATCGAAACCGAATTTGAACACCGTCTGTATATAGTTCTTGCGCAGCGCATCAGGCGCGATTTCTGCGTTGCCGCCGGTCAGGCGCTCGAGCCCGATCGTGAGGAAATCGCGCATCTCCTCGAGCGCCGGGCGAATACCCTCCAGTTCGCCAAGATTGACGAGATTCGCCGAAAGAATTCGATTCCCCAGAGCCGTTAATTCCTGCGCAAATCGGTCGGCCTCCGCGGGATCGGTGATCTGTTCGAAAGCCTTCGTTAGAAAAGTGCCGCCGAGCAACGAATCTGCGAAAACGGCCGGCAGGTTGCCCGGATTTTCCTCGCCCGGAATTTCCTCGACCGGCGGTTCACGATCGGCGGGCGGATGGCTCTCACCCACCACCCCGGGCGCATAGATCGAAAGCGCATCGTAGTAATCGACAAAACCGTGTGCTTCAAGCCGGCGGTTCTTGTTGTCGTATGCCGTCTCTTCCAGTTCGACGCGCGTCGTGTAGCGGACCTTCGCCACAATCTGTGTCCCGAGGTTGGGGTTGTACTTGAAAAGGGCATCCAGGATGAGCATCCCAACCGTGGTGGCTTCACCTTGTTCGAGAGGCTCGACAGCGAAACGATTATCAGGTGTGAAGATTAATTGCGTACCGGTGGGCGGGTCGTCACGATCGATTTCGTAGACGTGAATGAGGTCTTTCAAGAACAGCGAGACCACCGTGTCGTCGACACCCGAAATGGCCTTCATCGTTTCTTCGGGACCCGCCTGAATGAATGCGGCCATCCATTCCATGAACGGCTTACGCACAAACGTGTCTTTGCGCCAGCAGTCCAGATCGATAAAGCCACGAAACTGCTTTCCGGAAACCAGCGGCAGGAGGTCGAGACTATCGGCTAATCCAACACTCTTAACCGTAAAAAACATTTCTTCGAACGACGCGGCCTTCACCGTCTGTGCCGCATCAGGCCGCGCCAGAAAGTCGTCCAGTTGTTCCTTGGTCTCGACCCGCAGCGCGGAGCCGGACAATGGGCTGAGCATCTCATTCGGCATACATGACAGAATTATAGGCATGTCGCTGGAAGGGCGGATCATTGAATTCCTCGATGAGGAAGAACTGCGTCTCGCTTACGTGAGAAAACAGGAACGCGATCGCCTGCGTGTGATCGATCCGCGCGGGCGTAACTTGACGGTGCATGGGGATCGTGTGGTCATCGTGCACGGTCCGTCAACTGAAGGAGAATTTCCGGCTCTCGCACGCCAGATCTCGGAGAAGGTGTCCGCACGCCAAGCCGAAGTCGATGTCGAACTGCTTTGGCAATCGCTGGGAACGAGACAGCGCGAACTGAATCCCTCCGAGCTTGCCGAATTATTTTTCGCCGAAACTACGCCGGAGGCCGAGTCTGCCGTCTTTCGCGCACTCTCGGAAGACAATCTGTTCTTCAGGCGCAAAGGCTCGCAATTTCTTCCCAAAACCGAGGAACAGGTTTCGAGCGAGCGGACACGCCGCGAGCGCCAGCGGGCGCGGGAGGAATTTCGGGAGCACGTCGTAAAGGTCCTGGAACAACTCCTGAAAAAGAACACCGATATTCCCGAAGAATCGGCTGTGATCCTTGACCGGATTCAGAATTGGTTGCGGTTCAAAACCGGCGATGAAATCGGCCTCATCCTGGAAGAGATCGCCGGCACAGCGAAAGCGCGCGACGCCGCCTACGACATCTTGCTGCGAGCCGGCCGTGTGGACCCCACCGTTGACCGGTTTCTCGTCACAGCCGGTATTGACCCGCATTTTTCGTCTCCGCTTATCGAGGCGGCGGCGCAACTAAGGCCGTACACACACATTCCTACTCGTCTTGACTATCAAGACGCTCCGGCTTTCACCATCGACGACGAGGATACGCGAGAGGTCGATGATGCGCTCACCGTTCGATGGGAAGGAGACGAAATCATCGTCGGTATTCATATTGCGGACGTTTCCGCCTTCGTCACGAAAGGCGATATCCTCGATGCAGAAGCCTCGAGTCGATCTTCGACCATTTACTTGCCATCAATCACGGTTCCAATGTTCCCAGAGCGCCTGTCGACAGACCTGGCAAGCTTGCGGACCGAAGTGCCCCGGCCAGCCTTCACGGTCGAAGTGCGATTTGACAAGCAAGCAAACCGCGCCGGCTATCGAATCGCGCTCTCCACGATTAATGTCCAAAAGCGGCTTTCCTATGACGAGGCGGACCAAATTGTAGAAACCGATCCCGCTCTCTACACACTTCACCGCATCGCGAAACAGTTGCAAGACTCGCGCTCGAACCGCGGCGCAATCACATTCCGCCGCGCTGAGCTCAAGATCCGAGTAAAAGGTGACGAGATTCAAATCACGAAGATCAATCCCAACTCGCCTTCGCGGTTCGTTGTCAGCGAAATGATGATTCTGGCAAACGGACTGGCGGCGGATTTCGCATCCGTAAACAGCATTCCTGTAATCTATCGGACGCAAGAACCCCGCGAAGCGCTGGCAGTTGAAGACATTCTAAGTCCCGCACTGGATGGTGTCGACTCCACGAGAACGGCTCCGTGGATTCGACATGATCCTCAACGGGACTTAAAAAGTCCCGCACTGGATGGTGCCGACTCCATGAGAACGGCGAAAAGTCCCGCACTGAATGGTGCCGACTCCACGGGGCGGCTCAGCGCGACTTATAAATCTGTGGAGGCATTGGCATTCGAACGATTGAGAAAAACGTTCAAGCGCTCCCGCCTATCCCTCACACCAGGGTTGCATTCGGGCCTCGGGCTTGGGGCGTATACGCAGGCGTCGTCGCCTATCCGCCGCTATGCCGACCTGGTGACCCAGCGCCAATTCACGGCCACGCTCAGCGGTGTTCCGGTACCCTACGGCCGCGAGGAATTGCTGCAAATTCTCGCTGCCGCGGAAGCTGCAGAACAGGAGATCCGGGCCATCGAAGACCGCTCAACGAACTACTGGTTACTGGAATACCTGGCACGATATAAAAAAGGGGAATCCCTTCTTGCAGTGGTTCTGGACCCAAAGGGAAACATCGAACTGCAGGACTACTACTTACGAGGAAGAGTTTCAAGCCCGGCAAAACTCCAGCCGGGCGAGGTGGTCCACGTCCGGATTGAAACAATCGATCCCGCGAAGGGTGAGGTACGGTTCCGGATTGCATGAATTTCTAATTGAGATCAATCCTCAATGAAAAATCCTCTTGAGAACTTCGATTACCGCATCCCATGCGACGACTTTTTCCTCTACGAGCTGGGCCGGCTCGTCGAGGAGGAGAAGGTCTCGCTTGACGATGAAGAATTCCGCCGGCTCATCGATGCCGGCATCCATGAACACGTCGAAACGCGGCTCGAGATCCGGACCGAGATAGCGGCACGCCTCCGGAAATCGCGATCCGCGCCCGTAGGCGTGTTGCAGTTCGTCGAAGACATCGAAGCGCCTTTACACGATGTTCTAACAATCATTCAGAGTTACGCGGCTTACCTCATCCGCAGACTCGGACAATGCGCGGATGAGAAACCCGATGAGAAAGTCGAAGCTGCCGCGGATCTCTTATTGGAATCTGCCCAAGACCGCTCAGCTGCGGAACGAGCTATGGAGACTCTAGGCTCAATTCGATCTGCAGCAAGCGCTCGCGTCCTGGCGTACATGATTTCCGAGCCCGTCCTCGAGGAAGACCTCGAGATGAAAGCCTATACCCTGGTGCGCGCGATGTGGCCACTGGCTCGCCCATACATCTTCTATTCCCTGAAGCCGCACGCGCACGAGGACATTCCCTTTCGATGGTTTCAACTCCTCATCGAGTGCGGCGAAGCCTCGACGGTTGATCGGATCCTCGAGGAGGTTCTGGCGCACGCAAACCATCCGGATTATCGCGAAGATCTGTTGGTTCTCATGGAGCTTCTCGGGCAAGCGCGCGATCCTGAGACGGAACGAAAAATTTTGCAGGTGTTGAATAGCGACGAGACGCCGCACACGGCACGAGACATCCTCGACGGGTTCTTAAGGCGCTCGAAGACACCAAAGTACAAAGAGACCTCCTCGCCAGAGCCATGGGCAAGTCTGGAACGCCTCTATGCCGCGAACAAGAAATATCTCGCGGCGGCGAAGTTGTTCGACACGGGTCAAAGAGCCGCAGCGAGCCGCAAACTCGATGAATTACTGCGCGAGCAGCCTGACTATCCGTTTGCGCTCATGCTGAAACAGTTGATCTGAGATACTGGAGATTGCAGGTTGGATTTTTCAGCAGCCTGCTAGTAATCACTGCAGGATTTAAAGTAGGAACAGTTGGGGCACACCAGCTTGCATTTCTGTTCATCCAGTTGTGCCCCGCAGTTTGGGCAAGTACGTTCGATTTTCTCCACCACCGATTCGTTACATGTGCCGGTCATCATGCGGTTTGTCGTCCTGTTGTTCTTTTCCGAAATATTCCGCGAGGTGGCCGAGGATCGTTGCGGCATCCGAAGGCCGGCCTTCAAAGGTCGTGATGCAGCGAGACCGGCGCCAGCCATTGCCACGTTTTACACCGACGATGATGTACTCGTCGAAAAATCCGCTTTCTTTCAAAAACCGGACTGCGGATTCTGGAGTGAATTCGTTGGACCGGAATTCGCACACGCTGATCAGATCGCGAAGCCGGTCTGCCTGATCCGGTTCTGCCAGCTCCAAGAAGGGATCCAGCCCGTGGACTTCGCATTTCGCGGGCGGCTCACCGTTTTGAGATAGCGCCTCGATCTGCGCTTTCACGAATTCGCCGAGAGCACAATCTTCAAAGCCTTCGATTACCGGTCCTGTTCGCAGGTTCGTCAGAAAGAACACCCCACGCCTTGGGATGACGCGTCCGCCTTCATCCACTTCACCGAGCAGGGCCGCTTCTTCTACCGACGGCAAACGCAGCGACAGCGGACGAATCGTCGATTTTCGGGGCGGATCTTGCGGATTGAAAACGTTGTTCCGGATGCGAAATCGCAGCTCGATCATCAATTGCCTCCTCCACGTTTTCCAACAACTATTTCCTTATCACGCGGCTACCGGACAGATGTGGTCCAATTTCAATTAACATAAACCGGATGACCACCTTCACCGATGCCGAGCTCAAGCTGGTTCGCAAACTCGCCACCGCGCCGGCGTTCACGGTGTTCGAGATCAAGCAAACATGTCCGACCCACTCCGTGTGCAATCCTCTACCTTTGTTCAGGATTTACAAGATCGATGATGAGTCGTTCGAAGCGCAGTGGAACGGATACCACGAGGCTGGTCCCAAACAGGTGTTCCGGTTCGAAGATGCAGTGTGACAGCTCGCGGCAATGTTGCTCACCCGCCGCTATAGCCGGTCTTCGCCCTAATCTTCACGTCACGGCCCGGAACCTCTATGCGAATGTGATGAAACCCGGCGCGGCGCGGCACATAATAGCCGATGTAGTATTGGCGTCCCAGTTCGGTCCGGATCTCTTCCAGAACGGGTGCAATCGCGTCGTGCTTCGGAACATAAAGAGTGCGGCCACCGCTGATGTCGGATAGCGATTCCAGCGTGTGCGAATCCACGAGAACCGCGGACCCGATCGCGACGAAGTACAGCAGGACAGCCGATTCCTGGATCTCCTGGACGACCCGGTCATGCCGAATGGTGCTGCCGTTGTCATTGCCATCGGTAAAAGCAATGAGGGCCTTTCGGGGATGATCCGATTTTTCGATCTTCTCCATCGAGTATAAAAGCCCGTCATAGAGCGACGATGTTCCCCAAGCCCTTAGCCCTGCCAAACTCTCTTCCAGATGCTTCAGCGGCTGCTTTGAGGTATGGAGCAGCTTTACTGTCGTTCCGAATGAAACGAGGAAGAAATCATCATTCTTCGGCAGCGCCCGAGTGAAATCGTGGACGCCTCGCCGCGCGTAAGGAATGATATCCACCATACTTCCGCTCGTGTCGACGAGCAGACCGACCGAGGATTCGACCTTGTCCTGTTTTTCGAAGACCCGCACGTCCTGAAGTTGATCGTCATCATAAACGTGAAAGTCCTCTTTCGAGAGATCCGTGACGAAATTGCCGCGATCGTCTTTGACTGTTGCAAAGACATTGACGAGGTTGACCTCGACTTTGAGGGTTTGCCCGTAGATGAGAGGGGGCAAGAGGAGACATACAAGCGCCGAAAATTGCAGCATTGGAAGTTGCTTCATTGGAGATTTTCGGATGAAGCAATCCAACAATTTCCAATTTGAGACTTCCAATAGTCTGAATTTCAACGTCCCTCCTGAACCTCCCGGTATAGACGATAGATCCCGGCATTTGTCGAGAGAATTCTTGTCCCTTTTGCGAGGACCCGCAACGCGTCACGCCTGCGGCCGGCATCCTTGTAAATGTTACCAAGCTTCAGGTAGACATCGGCGTCACGATCGAAGGCGTATTTCACGAGGTACTCATATTCTCTTGCGGCGCCTTCCATGTCTTTTTTCTGCTCGAAAACGCGCGCCATGCGGTAGTGTCCCCAGTAGACATACGGATCCACGGTGAGTGCGGTCTCCAGCGCGCGGCTGCCGTCATCCAATTGCTCAGCAGCCAGCCGGTAGTCTCCAAGCATTGCCCAAAAATGGCCCAGTGAAGTGGGCCGCGTGGCTACGAATTGCTGCATCCAGTCGGCCGCTTCGGTCCACGATTGGTCTTTCGCAGCCATCTCCGCTAACTTGCGCAACGGCAAAGGACGCATCGGATCGGTCTTGGCGGCCGACTCGTAATGCTGCTTTGCACTCTCGGATTCGCCAAGGCTGTCATTGAGAATCCCCCACAATTCCTCTTTCTCTGCCAAAAGCGGACTTCCCGGCTTCATCAGCGAGTCGGCTTCCCGCAGCGCATCCGCGGCGCGATCGAGATTTCCCGAATCCATATTGAGTTTTGCGATCGCCAGCTGAAGCGATACTTCGTCCTTGCGGGAGACCTGCGCGAGCAAAGCCATTGACTGATTCGCGAGATTCGACCGCTTGAAGTGAAGGAACGGCTCGATCATGCCGTAGTAGGCGCTTTCCGGATCGGAAACCTCTGCTCCGTACGGCATCAGGCCATCTTTGGCCTGGTAGAGGAGATCGATGTTCAAATCGCGTGTGTCGGAAAAGAGTTGTCGTGGAGCATGGAATTCCAGAAGAGGATGATCGTCCGTATTCCGCCGCGCTTTCGCGGCAAACTTGCGGACGGCTTCAGTCGACATCACGTAATACGCAAGCAGTCCCTGCGGCTTTTCGCTGTGCAGAAAGTTACGGAAATCGTGCATCATCCCGGGATCGGATTTCACGGCCGCGACGAGTCTTTCCGTATCGAGCTTCGGCGGTTGACGCGATCCAATGATGATCAGATCGGAATCGGTGACCCAAACGGACACTTCGGGAAACTTTCGCTGGACTTCATAAAGAATCATTCGCAAGTCTTGCGGATCGAGTTCGTAAAGCTGGATCCACTGCGCAAAGATGCCGTCAGGCTTCAGGACCTCGGCTACGCGATCGTAAAACTCTGTTGTGAAGAGGCTGGCAACGCCTGCAATCCATGGATTGGAGGGCTCGGAGATGATGACGTCGTATTGTTTGCGCGTCACGTTCATGTAATTTCGCGCGTCGTTGAAAATGATGTGCAGCTTCGGGCTTTCGTAGCTTTTCCGGTTGATTTCGGAGAACCACGGCGCTGCACCAAAGACTGCCGGCTCAATCTCAATGCAGTCGATATCGGCCACCTCTTTGACGGCAGCAACTGCGCCCACCGTAACTCCAGAACCGTAGCCGATAACGAGTGCCGATTCGGGATTGGGATGATAGAAGACCGGAAGCCACCCGACCGCCAATTGCGTAATCATGTCGTCGCGGTTCGAGGCATCGACTTTTCCATTTGTCCGCAATGCCACGTAGTTTTCGCCCTTGCGAACCGAAATCGTGGCGTTATTGCCTTCTTTGAAATAGACCACGTCTGTGTCGTCGTAATGCTCGCTGATAGTCAGTTCCGGCCGGGATTCGAATGCGTGCGAATAAATGAGCACTCCGCGATCCATGATTTCCGGCTTCCAGAACACGCCGCCGCGCATCCCAAGCGTCGCGCCGATCAGCAATATAACCCCGACAAATTGAGCAATGTGCGAGGTCTTTACTTCCGCCAGGAGCAACAGCGCCATCGCCGAGTTGAAGAAGAGACCGGCAAGTATCGTTCGTTCGGTACCAATAATCGGAATCAGGAGGAAACCGGCGAAAAGCGAGCCGGCTATCGCGCCCAGCGTATTGACGGAAAAAATATTGCCGATACTCCGGCCCAGAACCGTGACTTTGCTGGAATACAACTGGCTGGCGACCGGGAACGTCGCGCCCATGCACAATGTTGCAAACACCATCAAAGCGGCAGACAGCACGAACTGGATTGTCAGTATTGCAGGAAACGAATAGTAGAAGGCACGAATCAACGCAATCAGCACATACGGCGCGGCAAGATAGCCGACCAGGAAAACAATACCGCCTATAGCAACGCCAAGCTGCAACAAACCTAACAGCCGTAGCGTTGGTGCGGGCTTCCGGCGCCCGACGATCGAGCTTCCGAGTGCGATGCCGCCGAGAAATGTAACCAGCATGATGGAAAATGCATAAGTGGAACTGCCGATCATGGCAGAGAGAGCTCGCGTCCAGGACACTTCATACATCATCGCGACGAATCCCGACACCGCAAGCGTCAGAAGGACGAGCCCGACGGATGTGGGGTGGACTTGCCTCTCCCTCCCATCAAGAGAAGCCAGGTCGGCCCGTTGCCGGGTGAGGGTTTCGCTCTCGGTAGATATCTGCCGCCCCTCCGCCATCCACACAGCACACAATCCAATCGCGACATTGACCGCCGCGATCGTCAATGTCGTTCTCGTGTTGCCGATGCCTGGAATAAACACGAGCGCAGCCGCCATCGTACCGGCGGCCGCGCCGAACGTGTTGAGCGCGTAAAGAACTCCAACCTTGTTTTCGACTTCCTCAACGTCGCCGGTAAAGAACCGCGTCAGGACCGGCAGGGTCCCTCCCATCAAAAATGTAGGAGTCAGCAGCACGGCAAAACTCGTAGCGAAACGGACGAAAAGAGCGCCTCCCGGAACCGAAGACACCGACGGCGCCACTGCCCAATAAACAGTATCCAATGCCCGAAAAATTAGTGGAACCAGGGCCGCGGAAAGTCCTATGCCGATTTCCAGCAGACCATACATGCGTAGCGGGTTGTCCGTGCGGTCCGCTTTTTGCCCGAGCTTCCAGCTGCCCAGAGCGAGCCCCGCCATGAAGGCGCCAAGAACCGTTGAAATGGCTTGTGAGGTATTGCCAAAGATCAAACCCGTCAGTCGAACCCATATCACCTCATAAACAAGCCCGGTTGCCCCGGAGAGAAAGAAGATGACAAACAGAATCGATTTCACATTCAATCGATTGCCAAACATAGGCGGCGATTGTATCGCAGGTCGGACCAGGCAATTGAGAGATGTTGGTCTGGTAGCTTGAGTGCCGGGATAAAAAAAGGGGCGGAATGCTTTCCTCCTGAAAGAGTTGTTCCCACCCCCTACAGCCTAAAGAGGGAGGCTGATGAAAATCGTTCGGCGGTTGCTGGCCTCGACAGTAATCGAGCTGGGATTGCGACTCATTCCTGAATTCTTTTTCTCATTCGAGCGAGTATCGATTCGACGCCTGACTTGGTCAGTTCAAACCCGGGAAAACGAGCGATCTCGCCGGCTTGAAAACCATCGATGTAATGAAGTTTGAATATCAGCGCATTCCTCCGGGCGTTCTTCCGATCCGGGTCGCCCTCCACAATTCGTTCGACATCGATCCATGACAGGATCGAACCGATCGCGTTCGAGTCGAATTCCGGCGCTCCCGCCGATCGGGAGCCGGTCAGTTCTCCAACTTTTATCGATTCGATTGGAACGACCAGCGCCCGCCTTTTTTCGCTTGCAAGTTGCCGTTGGTAATCCGTAACCACAGATGATGAGATTTGCCCTAAAAAAGCCAACACCGAAAACTCCGTTGTTCCTCGAAACGAACGCAGAACGCGTCCATCGTGTTGAACCAGCCTCAGATAGACTTCCTGCGCCAGATCCGGCACGACATCACAGGTGTCGTCCTGAATGCGCCGGAGGCGCAGCGCCCGCATCAGATACAAGAAGATGCGGCGCTGGAACCGCCCCTGGAACTCGGTCCACAGGGCACGGTCCGTCAGTTTCTCGCCACATTCGCGCAGCAAATCTGCGGCTGAGGTTTCCACAGTCTTATGCCAGTGGAAACTCTTACGGTTCTCCTCCATATCAGCGAGTCAACGCTTGAAGCCGGCTAAGCGCCTCTTTACCCCAACCGGAGTTTGGATCCAACCGTATGTACCGCTTCCACTCGGACGCTGCTCTTTCCGGCGAGTTGGTACGCTCATAAAGCAGGGCGACATTGAACACCGCAGGCGTAAACATCGGATCCCTGTCCAGCGCATGCCGGAATTCTTCGCCGGCCTCCTCCAGGCGGGGTCCGTCACTTTCCATATAGGCGACCCCCAAATCGTTATGAACCGCGGCACTGGCGCCGATTTCGCGCTCCGCGATTTCGAGGTACGAAATAGCGCGGCCGAATTCCTTCTGAAGGAGGTAGAAACGACCCATTTGGTGACTGTCGGCGGAAAGTCTTGTCATTTCTCCCGCGACTAACCCATAGGCGACTCTGGGTTCCTCCACTCCGCGCGTCCGAAAAATCGGCAGGTGCGGCTCGTTGGCTAAGCGAGACTCGAACGGCCGGTTCTGCGTCAGCAGCAGTTGTACAATCTCGCTCGCCGACCTGGGCAGCCCCTGCCGGTCCATGAGAACACGGGCGCCGACAACGGCAATCACCAGCGCAGCGGCGATCGCGACGCACCCGAACAGGCGATTGGGCAGCGTCCCGGTCCGCCGCGGCATCTTGTATTTCGACTCATGCCATTGTTGGGCTATGGCCTCGACGGCAGCAGCTTCCTCAGTGTCGACGTCCTCCTTTAACAGTTTCATTAAGAAACCCAACCGGCCCCGACAATCGTCGCAGGCAATCAGGTGAACTTCACTGGCTAACTTAATTGCCGGATCGAGACCGCCTTCGAGGTATTCGGTTAAAGTTTCTTCGGTCAAACATTCGCCGTGACTCTTATCCGTCACTGAATTCCCCTCCTATTTAGATAAAGACGTAATCCTGCTCTCGCAACACGCAAAAATTTTCGAAAAATAAAAAATTTTTTTGAATGCTAGTAAAGCTCTTTCACGTCTTTATTGAATGGGGTTCTTTAGCAGCGCTATTGAACGGATTCTTTAGCAGCGCTAAGGAACAAAGTGTCTTCTCAAAACCAACAAAACCTAAAGAAGGAGTCCATATGAACCCAATGAATCGACGTGATTTCCTCAGTGTACTGGGCGGCGGTGCCGTCTCGGTGACAGGTGTTTCCGCATTTGCTTCGACATCCGCGGATAAATCTCCGGCGGATGTAATCTCCCTTTATGTAAAGGGGCTTGTGTTGCTGGACCTCGGCAATCCTCACCTCATCCGCCTTGGATTCCCGAAAGCCCCGGGACACAAAGCCACCCTTTCGGTTGTTCCTCAGAACGGCTCGCGGCGGACGATCGCGATTAAGGGAAATGGCTTGGTTGAAGCACAGGGCATCGTCTTCCCAGAACCGAAGATCTTCGTACCGGAATTGGTACGGATGAAGGAATTTTATGGCGAAGGGGTGAAGTCTCGTGTCGATAAGTGCCCCAGCGTCATTTCAATTCCATCTAATGCGATCCGCTCGATTTCGACAAGCGAAGTCAGCAAGGCGCGTTACACCTTCGTGCGCGCGGATAATGGTGAAGAAGTGAACAGTTTCCGTCCACGCCAAATTGCAGAAACGATTAAGATTGATCTCTCTTCAGCCGGGGTTTTGAAGCTCGATGACGGTAAAGTGAATATTCCGCTCGGCACCGCTCGCGAATTGCGCGCGGAATATGTGCCGGAGAAAGTGGATCCAGGATCGGATCCCTATGCGGATCACTTTAACCACTACTTCTCGTACATCGACCGTCCGGCGGCACTGGATTTCGATGTTGTTCCGAAAAGGATTACCGGTGCGACGGCGCCGACACCCAAGGCAGGGGACCACTTTATGATGCTCGATGCTTTTGCGGTTTGCTACATCGCCGCCGTGCCGTAGAGTATTCGTCTGAATGGAGAGCGAAACAGACCAAACAAGTGGGTCCAGCCGATGGTCATCGGTAGCACTCATCGCCCTATTGATCGTTGCCACCCTGAGCTTGGCTGGACTCTACGTGTTTGCGCGTGATCCCTATTCTGAGAACGAAATCCGGCGTTTAATCAAAGAATCATATGTCCGCCGGCGTCCTGGAGGGGGCCGACTCTACCAAGCCGAATACTCTCCTTTGTCTGCCGCACCGACCGGGCAAACGGATCTCAGTAAGGCTCAGATCCTCCTGCTGCGATATCCCAATTCAGAAACCAAACAGCGCCTTCAGGCACTCCTGTATCTGGCTTCTGATAATTGGCAAGAGTACATAGAGTTTGCTCTCCACTTTTCCGCCGAAATTTTGAAAGACCCGGGTGTACTCAACAACTTAGGAACATGCTACTTGGCGCTGTCGGAGAAAGAGCCGATTTACTTAATGAACGCGCTTGAGCAGTTTGAACGTGTCGCCGAACTGAAACCTGACGCAGCAGAACCTCGTTTCAATCTCATTGTCACCTACCGGCGGCTCCACCTCCACCGGCTCGCCGAAGAAGCCTTTGAAAAATACAAGTCGATCGATTCCGCATCAGCGTGGTATCGGGAGCTAACGCATAGCAATCCGGAGGACAAATCACTTCTGCTCGACCAGCTGAAACTATCGGTGGAGAACAATGATATGCATGGGGCTGAGCGGCTTTTCGAAAAGAATCCGGACTTATTCCGCCAGCTCGTTCGGCGATATGGCTCTGCCGAGACTGCCACTTCACCAGCCGTTCTGCATTTCGTTGCTTCGGAAATGGAACGGCGATATGGCGACAAAACTTTTTCCGCCATGCTGGCCCCTCTTTTCACTGGAAGCCGGCAGGCAACGATCACTCTTCGACAATTCGTCACTAAAGGAGCCGCATTGTATCTCCAAGGAGATCTTCCCGGCAGTCTGAAGGCGTATGCTCAGGCGAAGGAAATTGCAGAACAGACAAACTCTTTTTTTGATGGCTTATGGATTGAGCTCAACGAAGTGGATACTCAGGTCCGAGCAGGAGAGTTCGAAACCGCGCGCAAGACTCTCCAGCATATCGTCTCTTTATCACGCGAGAATGGCTTCCTCTGGTTAATGGGTAAAGCACTATCGGTTTATGGATCCACGTTAAGGTTAACGGCAACGTACAAAGAAATGCTCGAACTCGTTTCAGAAGCGAACAGGATTTTCACGGACTTGAACGCTCCCACGGATCGTATTCGTCCGCTGTACTATTTGGCTGCGTACGAATACTTGGCGGGTGATCTCGATGAAGGTTCAAAACTCGCATTGGAATGCCTACGGTTGACGAACGATGAGGATTCCTTGCGGATTTCTGAGCTTGACTGGCTAATCGGATTCATCTTGTACAACAAAGGCCTGTTCGAGGAAGCCGTTCTCTTCGAGAAAGAATCTCTGGATCAAGGCAAAAAATTACCCAACACAAATGTACTGGCGACCACCGCTATTACGTTGGCGCAGTTATACGAATCAATCTCCGATGACAAACAAGCTAATCAGTACGTAAGCATCGCTGATCAGGCGTTTCGCAAAATGTCGCCAGGCTTAGATCAAACCAAAGTTGAACGATGGTTGGGTATCGTAAAAGCCAAAATAGCGATGAAAGAAAAGCGATATTCCGAAGCCAAACAACTTCTCGAAAGGAACATCGATATCTATTCCCGACAACCGTTTGGAAAGACCTGGCTGGAGTCGAACTCGCTGACGCTCCTTGCCCAAACAAACTCCGAGATGGGGCAAACCGGGAAGGCTGCGCGGCGATTCCGTGAAGCGATCGAAATAATCGAGAATGATGATCACTATCTTCAGTCCGAAAAGCTGCGTGTCAAATTCGATGATACAAGGCGTGACCTCTACGATTCGGCTGTTGAGTTCGAATACAAGAGAAATGCGCCTGACGCGGCGTGGAATCACCTGCAAAGTTATCGTTCAAAATTATTCATAGAGTTCCTTGCACAATTCGATCCCAATGTCGAAAGGGTTCATGCCGAAACGCTGGACCGGTTGCACGTACAAAAACTCATTCCTGCGAATGCGCAGGTCGTTGAATATGCACTGCTGCAGGACCGATTGTTGATTTGGGTGGTTTCCAAGGAAACGTTCACGGTTCGCTCGGTTCAAGTCGCCCGGGGTGATGTCGAATCGAATGTCCAAATGGTCCTTCAAGGACTCCGGAACCGTGACGATGTTGATTCATTGTTAATGGATTTAGGGAAGTTGCTCCTCGAACCGGTTGCCGATCTGCTTGACAGAAATCGTACCTTGGTGGTGGTTCCGGATAGAGCGCTTCACGGATTGCCGTTTGGAGTTCTTCGCCGTCCAGGCAGCCGGAAATATCTCCTTCAGGAGTTTCCGATCCTTATAAGCCCAAATCTGACGCATCTGTTGTTGACCAAAGCTGTCGAGCCTGGCCGGGATCGCATTACCGGATTCGGATCACAGAATGGCACCTCTTCGGAATTGAAGGAACTTGGAGCGCTCGCGAGCATCTATCCGGAATCCCAGACCTTTGCGGGGCGCGAGGCCGAAAGATCCAATTTCCTTTCGGCGATAAGCAAAGCCGCTGTGTTCCACTATGCAGGCCATTCGGCGAAGGACGCAGTTGATCCACTACGCTCATCGATTCTGCTCGATGGGAAAAGTTCCGGTCCCAACACCATTACCGCCGTTGATATTGCACAGCAGCGGCTGCCGAATAACGCCCTCGTCGTCCTGTCTTCCTGCGACTCGTCGGTCGGAAACTCACGGGACGGCATCGGCGTTCGCGGACTGACTTCGGCGTTTCTGCTCGGCGGTGCAGGATCGGTCGTCGGATCCCTGTGGCCGGTTGAAGCATCCAGCACAGCCGATCTGATGATCCGCTTTCACCGTGCGTTTGCAAATTCCCAAATGCCCATCGCAAAGGCGCTCCAGGAGGCGCAATTGACATTTCTCGAGTCGTTTCCCGAGCGCTCGCACCCCTATTATTGGTCCGGATTCGTGGTGACCGGCAACTTCAGCGCGTTGCGGTAAATCGAGGCCAAGAGGCGCAAAGGTCACAAAAAAAGTTTTTGTGAATTTTGTGCCTTTTTGTGGCTAATTCCTCTATCTCGTTTCCCAGAGTCCGGTGCTCATGTAGCGTTCGCCGATATCGTTGAGCAGGGTAACGATCACGCCTTTACGGACTCGCTTGGCGGTTTCATAGACACCGTAAAGATAAGCACCTGAGGACTGCCCTGCAAAGATGCCGTAACGCGCGAGCAGCGCGCACATTCGGGCAGCTTCGGCGCTGGATACACGCACCTTGTGATCGACAACCGACAGATCCAGAATTTTTGGAATGATATCGCCCGGATTTTCCAGTGGTTTGAGCCCCTCGATTCCGGGAAAATCTTCGGGAACGATCTGCACGACTTCAACACCGGACGTGTCCTTCTTCAAACGCCGCCCAACGCCCGTAACGGTTCCGCCGGTTCCGATGCCTGCAACGAAGTGCGTTAATTTGCCTTCGGTTTGCGCAATGATTTCCGGCGCAGTTGTTTCATAGTGGGAGAGCCAGTTATGTTGGTTCGCGTATTGGTCGCAATGAAAATATTTGCCGGGCTCGCGATCGGCAATGCGATGGCCCTCGCGCAGAGCTTCGTCGTAGCCCTCGAGCGGATCGGTTTGAACGAGCCTCGCCCCATGTGCCTGAATACGGAGCTTACGCTCTTTGCTGGCATTTCCCGGCACGACAATTTGAACCGGGACATTCATCATCGCTCCCAGCATGGCGTATGCGATGCCGGCATTGCCCGAGCTTGAATCCAATACAACTTGCCCCTTTCCGATCTTTCCCTCAAGCAAAGCCTCCAGGAGCATCCTCCGCACCGGCCGGTCTTTTAAGCTGCCGCCCGGGTTGGTGTACTCGGCTTTCGCGTAAATACGGACCTCAGGAAATTCCTCTTTGAAACACAAGATTTCCACCATCCGTGTGTTTCCGATGAGATCGAGGGCAGGATACCGTTTATGAAATTCCGCGTACCGCGCTTCGATGGGAATCGTTGCAAATGGATTCATGTCATTAACGTTGTACCATAAACAGGTGCATTTTCCGGCGGTCCTCGGCAGCGTCGTCCTGATCCTCATCGTCCTTTGGGACGCTTTCGAGGTCATTATTCTTCCACGGCGCGTCAGGCGGAAATTTCGGCTGGCACGCTTCTTTTATCGCAGCACCTGGAGACCCTGGTCCGCCGTTGCGAAACGGGTCTCCTCAAACGATCGCCGGGAATTACTGCTGAGCTTTTACGGGCCTGTGTCTTTACTGTTCCTGCTGAGCATGTGGGCCGCAGGTTTGGTTCTTGGTTTCGCATGCCTTCACCGTTCCCTAGAGATCCCGATGAAAATGGAAGAAGGCGGTACAGGATTTCTGACGTATTTGTATTTCAGCGGGTCTACGTTTTTCACCCTCGGTTTGGGTGACGTTCTGGCTCGAACATGGACCGGCAGGTTGCTCACAGTGCTTGAAGCTGGTATGGGCCTGGGTTTTCTGGCCATTGTTATTGGGTATCTTCCGGTTTTGTACCAGGCATTTTCGCGGCGCGAATTGAATATCTCGCTTCTGGATGCACGTGCGGGGTCGCCTTCGACAGCCGCCGAATTGTTACGCCGGCATTTTGACGGCGACCAATTTGTCGAGCTTTCAGCCTTCCTGCGGGGGTGGGAACGCTGGGCGGCAGAACTGCTCGAAAGCCATTTGTCGTATCCGGTTCTGGCGTATTACCGTTCCCAACACAGCAACCAATCATGGCTGGGAGCTTTGACAACGATCCTCGATGCCACCACGCTCGTCATGGTCGGCATCGACGGCACTCCGGCACATCAAGCGCAGCTTACCTTCGCCATTGCTCGCCATGCAGTCGCGGATCTCTCACATGTGTTCAATACCAAACCTCAAAGTCCCCCGAAAGACAGACTGCCTCCCGAAGAGTTGGGCAGGATGCGCAGCAATCTGCGAAGAAACGGCATCTTCCTTCAGGACGGCGATGCCGCCGTCGAAAAGCTCAATACGCTGCGCCGTATGTACGAGCCTTATGTTCACGCGCTTTCCGAGTACCTGCTCATGCCGTTGCCGTCGTGGGAAGTCGCCTCGAGGTCCGCAGACAATTGGCAAACGAGCGCATGGGAACGCATCGCGCATTTGTAAATGTTCTATGGATTATGAACCTTCAACCCAAGGGCCTGCCGAGGCAAGCCGTCTTCTTAATCCAAGCCAGATCCGCCGCCAGTAAGGCACCACGACAGGACTCCGCTTTTCCTCCTCGTCGGAACGGTAGGTCCGATTCTTCGCGAGCTGCTTTACGGTTTCATGGTAGGCAAAGACATTGCAATGTATGCAACGCAACAGTGGGACGGAGACTTCCAATATCGGAACAAACAGATGATCCGTAGATTTACAGATCGGCCGCCCAGTCATTAATGCCACTATAGTAGCACAGGCGTCACGCTCTCCCTCTGGGAGAAGGTAGGATTCCCAGATGACAATTGAACATTGAACAGTGACCAGTGACCATTTTTGCGAGAAATGGTCATTGTTCAATTTTCAGTTGTCATCTGGGGTTAAAGGGAGAGGCTACCCCTTTTCGCTTTTTTGCTTGGTCAAGAAAAAGATCAAGTCCGATTTGGTAATGATGTCGAAGCCGGTGCCGCTCCGCACCAGAACGGCAGGCCTTTGATGGTCCATGTTGTGGGCAATTTCTTCCATCGGCGCGTCTTCGGAAATGATAGGGAAGGGCTTTTCCATATATTCCGCAACAGGCTTGCGTTTGGCGACAGGATCGGATACCAGAATGTCCAGAATCCGGGTCTCACTGATGCTGCCTACAACTTCGCCGCCTTCAAGCACGGGAAGCTGCGAAATGTCGTGCTCGCGCATAAGTGCAGCAGCTTGCTCGACGGTGACGGCGAGGGGAATCGATACGAGCGTGCCCGCGCGCCGAACTTTGTCGTGCAGGATCTGCCCCGCGCTAACTTTGATGCGTGATTGCAGGAACTGGTTCTCGCGCATCCAGTTATCGTTATAGATTTTGCTCAGATATCGTGTGCCGGAGTCCGGAATGATGACCACGACCAGATCGTTCTCCGTCAGTCTGTCCGCACACTTCAATGCAGCGTACAAGGCAGCTCCGGCCGATCCGCCTGCAAAGATCCCTTCATATCGCGCAAGCTGCCGTGTGAGAACGAACGCATCCTTGTCGCTAACTGCGTAAATCTCGTCAATGACGGAGAAGTCCACATTTGCCGGCATCTCGTCCTGGCCGATGCCTTCGAGTTTATACGGCTGCACCGCAGGCTTGCGCCCGGTCTTGAACAGTTCCGCAAAGATGGAGCCGACGGGGTCCGCCCCGATGACGCGAATCTTCTGATTCCTTTCCTTCAGGAATCGAGCCACGCCTGTAACCGTTCCGCCGGTTCCGACGCCAATCACCACATGCGTCACCTTGCCTTCGGTTTGCTCCCAGATTTCGGGTCCCGTTGTCCTGTAATGCGCCTCCGTATTGGCGGGGTTCTCGTACTGATTGGGATAAACGCTATTTGGAATTTCGCGGCTCAGTCGAAGGGCCACGGAGTGATAACTTCTCGGATCGTGATGATCTACCTGCGAGGGTGTCACGATCACTTCCGCGCCAAGCGCTCGCAAAGCGTCGATCTTTTCCTGGCTCATTTTATCGGGCATCGTGAAGATGCACTGATAGCCCTTGATCGCCGCTGCCAACGCGAGCCCCATACCCGTATTGCCTGACGTCCCCTCGATAATCGTGCCTCCCGGCTTGATCTTGCCCTCCTTTTCCGCGGCTTCCAGCATCATTATGCCGATGCGGTCCTTCACGCTGCCGCCAGGATTGAGATATTCGAGTTTGGCGAGCATCGTGGGACGTACACCTCGCGCAACACGATTCAGACGCACCATCGGCGTATTGCCGATTACTTCAAGAATGTCGTTGTGCCACATTTATTAGCGTCCGGCTGACGTCAGAGTTGAGCGCACCAGAAGGGAATAATCACAAAAAGGCATATCGCGGCAAAGCCGAAACCAAAATAGTCCCTTCCTCACAGAGGAGGGGACTATTCCGCCAAGTTCTACGATACCACAAGCAATTCTTTCACTCGTTTTTCGATGCGGGCCAGTCTCTCCGTCGCGGTTGCCATCGGAAGATTGCTGATGTACACGTTTTTCACGCCTCTTTTCAAAAGGGCATGGATGCTGCGTGCGCAGATTTCTTCGGGAGCGACCTTTGCTTCGAAGTCGCGCTTCAAATCCGTGACGGGCACGGGAAAGAATCGCGACAGCATATCCAGCGTGTTTGTGCTTGCACTACGGTAGTAGAAAACCCCAAAAATGCCGGGAATCTTGACACCTAACCGTGCAGCCTCACTCAGGAACTCATCAACTGCAGATGCCTGATAGTGAGAGACGATCTGGGCCATATAAAAGTCGGCTGAGTATTCCGGGTGAAGAATGAATTCCACCTGTCGCCTTCCACCATGAGGACTGGCCCAGCCGCCCAGCGTAATTCCTGGAACATTTTCCCGGATGAGCCGGCGCAATTCGTAAGCATGCTCGACGCATCGGGGGATGTCGTCGCTTTTGTCGCCTCCCAAAACCACCAATGAGGTAAAGCCGAGTGTATGTGAACGCGACGCAAATTCGAGGCAATACTCGAGCGAGTGTTTCGTCGTCAAGATTGGAATGATCCGAGCGCGATCCGCCTCCACCCCAAGATTGATCATCACGTGGCGCAGGTTGGGTTCTTCGCGACGTCCGATAGCGCCATCGGTCAGGAAGACAAACTGACCACGCGAGGTAATCTTCCGCATCAGCCGATTACTGTCAATCCACGCTTCAACGCTCTGCTCGAGCGGAAGATCCACTCGGGGCGGACACATTTCGACATGCAATGAGAACTGCTTCGGGTCGCGCAGAGCGTTTAAGAGAGACATGGTTGTGGATGGCGACTATTCCCCTCCTCGCAGAGGAGGAGTGGCGCGACAGCTTAATAGAAGCTGCCGCGCCGGGCGCGAAGCGCGGGCCCGCGCGAAGCGCAAGCGCGATAGCGCGCAGCCTCAAGAGAAGGGCGAAGCCTCAATTAGTGGTCAGTTCGGCCAAAACGTTTCGCCGGTCTGACCACCCCGTCTGCGCCTTCGCTACGCTCGGCGCGTCCACCCCTCCTCTGCGAGGAGGGGAATACTGCCTCAATCACCTTCTTTTTCCCGTCAGCCACGCCGGGCAGCGGCGGCCGCCGATTTCTTTGATTCTATCTTTTTGGCCTTTCTTGCGGGGGCCACTGTGATTTCTTTTCGGTAGTTTTCCGCGGCACGCACCAACTCCGCTTCGACGCGGCGGAGGAGGCGTTCGGGAGAGACAACGACCGCAGAGGGACCGAAACTCAGGATCCAGGAGACCAGCTCGAATTCACCTCCGACATGCATCTTCATCGAGATCCGCCCATTACCGATCTCACGCACCTGTTGGGACGGATGCCAGACACGGGAACGCACGTACTCGGAAATATCGGAATTGAAGATGATCTCCACATCGAAAGGCTCTTCTTTCACGACACCAAAAGCCGACTCGAGGTAGCTTTCGACAGAAAAATCCGCCGGCTTGTCAAACGGCTCGCGTGTCTTTTCCAGAGCTTCAATGCGTTCGACGGCGAATGTCCGGATCTGGCTGTATTCCTTTACGAATGCGAACAGATAGATGCCTCCCCGAAAGTACATCAACCGGTACGGATGGATCGTGTAGTTCTTTTTCTGCTGGCTGTGGACGGAGAAGTATTGCATCTTCACTTGCACTTCTTCGCCGATGGCCTCCATCAGGAGGCGAATCCGCGTTTTTTGATGTTCCAGATCCTTCGGTGCGTCGGCGCGAACGCTAATCATGTTGTCAAGGCTGTCGAGAAACTTGATATTCCGATCGGGAAGCGCGCTTTCGATTTTTCCAAAAGCGGAGGCGATATCGTCGGAAAAAGGAGGAGCCGCGAGATTCACGACAAGTTTCTTGCTGAAATAGAGCGCGGCAGTTTCCGAAAGCGATAGCGTCGCCAGCGGCAGTCCTTTATATTCCTCGTTGAGCCGCCAATACACTTTTCCCTCGTAACGCTCGTCGTAGAGCGGGAAACCGGCCTCCATCAAGGCTGCCAGATCGCGCCGGATGGTCTTTGTCGAAACGATATGCGCCTCAGCCATGTCCAAAATGGTCGTCCAGCGGTTCGTCTCAATTTGTTTTAGGATCGCCCACTGCCGTATCAACTGCGCATTTCGTCCCATACTTTTCTCACTTCGTTATTAACGTCGGGCCCACCGTCCAGATCGCTTCGGTACACCGCCTCCGGCGGCCTCTTCACTTCCGGCCGGTCCCCCCACGTTCTAGCCGATTATGGACGAGGCATCATAAAAACCAACAGAACCAAATCTTCGGCGGCGGCATTTCTCACGCCGTGAGCTTCACCCGGCCTGGCAATGACGATTTCGCCGGCGCCCAACTCTTTCTCTTCACCCGCGATATGAAATGTCCCTTTCCCGCGAAGAACGAAGTAGATCTTGTCCGACTCCGCGTGGCTGTGAATCCGCTGATCCTGTCCGGATTTCAGACAGTAAAGATCGCAGAAATATTTTGCCGAATCGAATAGGGGAATTTTCCGCATCTTGTCATCCGAGAAGCGGATGAGGTGGTCAACGTTTCGCGTCTCCATGATGTTGAGGCGCTATTGTAGTTGAAATATGTTTGCTTCGGGAACGACTTCCTCGACCTGCTCGACGAGATGCGGATGACAGGTGAAAAGCAAAACCTGGTGCGTCGCGCAGAGTTCTCGGAGTGCGTTGAAGGTGTTGCGGCTGCGGCTGGGATCGAAGTTGACAAAAATATCATCGAAAACGACCGGCAAGGGGTCCACATGATTTGCGTATTCGCGAACCAGCGCCAGCCGCATCGACAAATAGAGCTGCTCGGCGGTACCGCGGCTCAGAATCTGAGGAGAAATCCGGACGCCGTCAGCGCGCTCAACCTGGATTTCACCACCGTCGAGAGGGGCAATCACGCGCATGTAGCGGCTCTCCGTCATGATCTTGAAAAAGGATGAAGCCTGGCGCAGCACCTCCGGCTGACGTTCGGTTTCGTAGATCTTCCGCGTTTCGTCCAAAAGCGCCCGGCATAACGTAATGACAGCCCATTGGTCGGCAGCTTCGTCGATCCGGGCCAAAATGGTTTCCTGCCGGGACAGAGCCCGTGA
>Ga0209157_1000835_pt1 | contig 26133 bp, 21 predicted proteins | sample GraSoiAngelo_135_FD_185892 | JGI IMG/M metagenome (GOLD analysis project Ga0209157, IMG submission 185892) | Grasslands soil microbial communities from the Angelo Coastal Reserve, California, USA - 14_0929_05_40cm (SPAdes) (version 2) | ecosystem: Environmental > Terrestrial > Soil > Grasslands ...
AGCTGCTCGGGGTGAATCCCAAGCGCGAAATCGATGGGAGCCAGATTCGGCGCGAGGCGCGCCCGTACCTGGTGGGCGACGCGACGAAACTGCGGGCGGCGACGGGATGGACGCCGCGCCGCTCGCTCGACGATTTGCTGAAAGACGTTGTCGATGCCCAAAAGAACTGACCTCAAGCGCATCCTGCTGCTCGGCTCGGGACCGATCGTCATCGGCCAGGGCGCGGAATTCGACTATTCCGGAACGCAGGCGGTGAAGGCTCTGAAAGAAGAGGGCTACACCGTCGTTCTGGTGAACTCGAATCCTGCGACGATCATGACGGACCCCGAGCTGGCCGATCGCACGTACATCGAGCCGGTGACGCCGGACTGGGTGCGCAAAGTCATCGAACGCGAGCAGCCGGATGCCCTGCTGCCGACCATGGGCGGTCAGACCGCGCTCAATGTCGCGATGGCGCTCGCGAACGACGGCACGCTGCAGCAGCACAAGGTCGAGCTGATCGGCGCCAATGCGCGTGCCATCCGGATGGCCGAGGATCGCGCCGAATTCAGCGCCGCCATGCGGCGCATCGGCCTCGCGACGCCGGCGGGCCATACGGTGACCTCCGTCGCCGCGGCCCTCGCGGTCGTGCAGGAGCTCGGCTATCCCGCGATCATCCGCCCGTCGTTTACGCTGGGCGGCACGGGTGGCGGCGTCGGCTACAATCGCGCGGAGTTCGAGGAGATGGTGGAGCGCGCGCTCGAGGTGTCGCCGGTCCATTCGACCTTGATCGAGCGCAGTGTGCTCGGCTGGAAGGAATTCGAGCTCGAGGTGATGCGCGACGGCCGCGACAACGTGGTGATCGTGTGCTCGATCGAGAACCTCGATCCGATGGGTGTCCACACCGGCGATTCGATCACCGTCGCGCCTGCCATGACCCTCACCGACCGTGAGTACCAGCGCATGCGCGATGCGGCGATCGCGATCATTCGCGAGATCGGCGTCGAGGCGGGCGGCTGCAATATCCAGTTTGCCGTCAATCCGGCCGACGGCGAGATGCTGGTGATCGAAATGAATCCGCGCGTCTCGCGCTCGTCGGCGCTCGCGTCGAAGGCGACCGGCTTCCCGATCGCGCGCATCGGCACCAAACTCGCCGTGGGGTACACCCTCGACGAGCTCCCCAACGACATCACCCGCACGACGCCGGCCTCGTTCGAGCCGGTGCTCGACTACGTCGTGGTGAAAGTGCCGCGCTTCGCGTTCGAGAAGTTTCCGACGGCCGACTACCGGCTCACGACGCAAATGAAGTCCGTCGGCGAAGCGATGGCGATCGGCCGGACATTCAAGGAAGCGTTCCAGAAGGGCTTGCGTGCGCTCGAAATCGGCCGGCCGGGATGGGTGCTCGGCGCGACGCCGGCGGACGACCGCCTCACGAGCACGGCGCCGGACGACCTGCGCGTCGCGCTCCGGACCGCCACCCCGGAGCGAATCTTCCAAATCAAGCGCGCGATCCAGGCCGGCCTCACCGTCGACGAGATCGCACAGGCGTCGAGCATCGATCCCTGGTTCCTCTCTCAGCTGCAGGAGCTTGTCGAGGCGGAGCGGTGGTTCAGCGGATTGTCCACCATCGGCGCAGCGGAGCTCAAGTGGATGAAACGGCTGGGGTTCTCCGACCGCCAGCTCGCCGCCCTGCGCAATACCACCGAGGCGGCGATACGCGAGCAGCGCTGGAGCCTCGGGATTCATCCGGCCTATAAAACGGTCGATACCTGCGCGGGCGAGTTTCCCTCCTCGACACCGTACCTCTATTCGTCTTACGACGAGGAGAACGAGTCCGAGCCGTTTGGCGAGCAAGGCATCGTGATCCTCGGGAGCGGGCCGAACCGCATCGGCCAGGGCGTCGAATTCGACTACTGCTGCGTGCGCACCGGACTCGCGTTCCGCGAGCTGGGGTTCAAGACGATCATGATCAACTCGAACCCCGAAACGGTCTCGACCGACTTCGATATCTCCGACAAGCTGTACTTCGAGCCGCTCACGTTCGAAGACGTCCTGGAAATCACCCGCTGGGAACACCCCAAAGGCGTGGTCGTCCAGCTCGGCGGCCAGACGCCGTTGCAGCTCACCAAGCCGCTCGAGGCCGCCGGCGTACCGATCCTTGGCACCTCCCCCGACGCGATCGACATCGCCGAAGATCGCGAGCGATTCGAGCAGCTGGCCGACAAACTCGGGGTGACGCAGCCGCCCAACGGGATCGCGCGCTCCGTCGAGGAAGCGGTCGGCGTCGCGCAGCGGATCGGATATCCGGTACTGGTGCGGCCGTCGTACGTGCTCGGCGGCCGGGCGATGGAGATCGTGTACGATGACGCGTCGCTGCGCGACTACTTCGTCAAGGCGGCGCGCGTCGCTCCGGAACACCCGGTGCTGATCGACCGGTTCCTGGAAGACGCCTTCGAGGCCGACGTGGACGCGATCGCCGACGGCACGCGCTGCGTCATCGGCGGCGTGATGCAGCACATCGAGGATGCCGGCGTCCATTCCGGCGACTCGGCGTGTGTGCTCCCGCCCTACTTGATCGGGGACCGGCAGGTCGAAGAGATGCGGCGGCACACCCAGGCCTTTGCCACCGCCCTGCACGTCGTCGGTCTGATCAATGTCCAGTATGCGATCAAGAACGGCGTGGTGTACGTGCTGGAGGTCAACCCCAGGGCCTCACGCACTGTGCCGTTCGTGAGCAAGGCCACCGGCGTGCCCCTCGCCAAGCTCGCGGCGGCGGTCATGTCGGGGCGGACACTGGACGATTTGGGTCTTCCCGATGAGCTTCCCGTCGCCGGGGTCGCGGTCAAGGAGGCCGTGTTCCCCTTCACGAAGCTGCCGGGCGTGGATACCGTGTTGGGGCCGGAAATGCGGTCCACCGGAGAAGCGATGGGCCTGGCCGACAGCTTCGGGATGGCGTTCGCCAAGGCGCAGATTGCCGCGGAAGGCAGCCTGCCGCTCACGGGCACGATCTTCGTGACGGTGAATGACCACGACAAGCCGACGGTGTTGCCGATCGCCCGCCGCTTTCACGAGCTGGGATTCCGCATCCTGGCGACCGAGGGGACACAGCGTTATCTCCGGGGCCGCGGCGTGCCGGCGGAGCGCGTCATGAAGGTGCACGAGGGGCGGCCCAACGCGATGGATCTGATCGTGTCGGGCGAGGTGCAGTTGTTGATCAACACGCCGCTCGGGAAGTTCACGCAGGTGGATGACTACGCCATCCGGCGCGCCGCGCTGGTGCACCGGGTGCCGTACACGACGACCATGTCCGCGGCGAGCGCCGCGTGTGATGCAATCATTGCGCTCCGCAGCCGGATCGGGAGCGTCAGGAGCCTACAGGAATGGCACGAAAGAGCGAGCGGCGAAAAGTCGCCGACCGTCGGCGGGGGTCAGGTAGCGGCGGCAAACGCGTAGCAAAACCGGTCGCCAAGCCCAAAACCAAGGCGCCGGAGCCGCCGCCGCCGCCCACGCCCAAAATCAAGTTCCGCGGCAAGCTGCTCGAGCATGAGCCGCTGGCCCGCTACACCACATGGCGCATCGGCGGGCCGGCGCGTTACCTCGCGATGCCGGCGGACACCGAGGACGCCGTGCGCGCGCTCGAGCTGGCCCAGGAGCGCGGCCTGCCATGGTTGGTGCTGGGGCTCGGCTCTAACGTGCTCGTCAAAGACGGCGGCTTCCCCGGCGTCGTGATCCGCATGGGCAAGGGTCTCGATCGATTCGAAATGAAGGGGGCCACGGCCATCGTCGGGGCCGGTATGCCGACCCCGATCCTGGCGCGCCGTACGGCGGAGGCGGGATTCGTTGGTGTCGAACGTTTCGTCGGCATTCCGGGCACGGTGGGCGGCGGTATCTACATGAACGCCGGCTGTCACGGCGCCGAGTTCTCGGAAATCGTGACGGAAGTGTCCGTCATGGACCCGCGGGGCAAGGTCAAGCAGCTCTCGCGGAAGCAGATCTCGTTCAAGTATCGCTCGAGCAACATCGACGGCATCGTGCTTGAGGCCAAACTCGTCCTCGGCGAGGAGTCTCCGGCCAAACTCAAGGAGCTCCAGGCAAAGCTGTTCCGCTGGCGCAAGGCCGGCACGCCGTTCGATCAGCCGTGCTGCGGCTCGACATTCAAGAACCCGAGCGGCATTACCAAGTCGGCCGGCATGCTGATCGACGAGTGTGGGTTGAAGGGATTTCAGATCGGGGGCGCGCAGGTATCCACCCAGCACGCCAACTACATCATCAACAAGGGTACGGCGACCGCCAGCGACGTGCTCAAGGTGATCGACCACATCCGCAAGACCGTCGCCAAAAAGACGAGCATCACGCTGGAGCTCGAGTGCAAGATCATCGGCAACTGAAGTATTTCGTGCACGAGTCCAGCTATGTCGACGAAGGGGCGATCGTCGGGAACGGCACCAAGATCTGGCACTTCTCGCATGTCATGCCCGGGGCCGTGATCGGCGAGCGCTGCAATCTCGGCCAGAACGTCGTGGTGATGCCGGGCACGAAAATCGGCAACAACGTCAAGATTCAGAACAACGTCTCCATCTACGAAGGCGTGGAGCTGGAAGACGATGTCTTCTGCGGGCCGTCCTGCGTGTTCACCAACGTGATGAATCCACGCAGTCATGTGTCGCGCAAGCACGAGTATCGGCGGACGCTCGTGAAGCGCGGCGGCTCCATCGGGGCGAACGCCACGATCGTCTGCGGCGTCACGCTTGGCGAATATGCCTTCATCGGCGCCGGGGCGGTCGTGACGTCGGACGTCCCAGCCTACGGGCTCATGGTCGGCGTCCCGGCGCGCCGCGTCGGGTGGATGTGCCAGTGTGGTGAGCGGCTGCACGCGAGCGCGGGGCGTGCGGCGTGCGGCGTGTGCGGGGCCGCCTACGAAGAGTCGGGCGCGGCGCTCCGTCAGACGACGCCGTCTCGGGCCCGGGTGGGGGCCTCATGAACGTTCCGATGCTGGATCTAGTCGCGCAGTACCACGCGATCAAAGACGATGTCCTCCCCGCGATGATGCAGGTCATCGAGACGCAGCAGTTCATCATGGGGCCCGCCGTGCCGCAGCTCGAGACCGAAATCGCGCGGCTCTCGCATGCCAGGCACGGGATCGGATGCGCGAGCGGGACGGACGCGCTGCTCCTGCCGCTCAAAGCGCTAAACCTGAAGCCGGGTGACGAAGTCATCACCACCCCCTTCACGTTCTTCGCGACGGCCGGGACCATTCACAATGCCGGCGGCACCCCGGTGTTCGTGGACATACAGTCCGACACATTCAACATCGATCCCGTCGCGGTGAAGCGCGCGATCACACCGCGCACGCGGGCGATCATGCCAGTGCATCTCTATGGGCAGATGGCCGACATGCTCGAGCTGATGTCGATCGGCAAGGCGCGAGGAATAAAGATCATCGAAGATGCCGCGCAGGCGATTGGCGCCCGTCGCAAGATCGACGGCGAATGGCGCATGGCCGGCGAGCTGGGCTGGGTCACCGGATACTCGTTCTTCCCGAGCAAGAATCTGGGCGCCTGGGGGGACGGCGGCATGATGGTGACGTCGGACGACGCGGCCGCCGAACGCCTCAAGAAGTTGCGACTGCATGGCGGCGCCAGGCAGTATCATCACGACGAAGTCGGGACGAACTCGCGCCTGGACTCACTCCAGGCCGCTATTTTACTCGCCAAGCTGCCACGTCTGGCGGCGTGGTCGGCGAAGCGACGCGAGCACGCCGCCTACTACACCGGGGCGCTGACGGATCTCCCGCAGGTCCAACCGCCGGTGGTGGACGCCGCGAACGAGCACATCTTCCACCAGTACACGCTGCGCGCCCAGCGCCGCGACGAGCTCGCGGCGCATCTCAAAAAGCAAGCGATCGGCCATGCGGTGTACTACCCGGTCCCGCTCCACCGCCAGCCGTGTTTTGCGCACCTCGGCTACAAGGACGGCAGCCTTCCCCAGGCTGAGGACGCCGCGCGCGAGGCGATCTCGCTGCCGATCTACCCGGAGCTCAGCCGCACGCAGCTCGATCGAGTGATCGATGCAATCCGCGGTTTTTATCGGTGAAGCGGCTCAAGATCGGCGTAGTCGGCGCCGGTGCGTGGGGGCGCAATCACGTCCGCACGGTCGCCGGGCTGGCGGACGCCGAGCTGACAGCAGTTTGCGACACAGATGCCACGATTCGGGAACGGGTATCCCGGCAGTACCCCGGGGCCCTTGTGACCGCCGACCTCGCGGCGCTGCTCGGGGCGGTGGATGCCGTGATCGTCGCCTCCCCGGCGGCGACCCATGCGGCCGTCGCGCGCCAGGTGCTCGAGGCAGGCAAGCCGGTCCTGGTCGAGAAGCCGTTTGCGCTCAGCGTGCGGGATGCCGAGGACGTGGCGAAGAAGGGTGCCCAGCGCGGGATCCCAGTGCTCGCCGGTCACCTGCTGGTGTACCATCCCGCCGTCGAGCGGCTGCGCGAGATGGTGCAGAACGGCGAGCTGGGCAAAATATTCTATTTATATGGGCTCCGCGTGAACCTGGGGCAGATTCGGAAGGACGAAAACGCGCTCTGGAGCTTTGGACCGCATGATGTGTCGGTGGCACTCTACTTGCTTGGTGAGCAACCCGTCCGCGTGGCGGCCCATGGAAAGAGCTACCTCCAGCCCGCCATCGAAGACGTGGTCTTTCTCACGATGGAGTTCGCGAGTGGCGTGCTGGCACACGTCCAGATGTCGTGGCTCGATCCTCACAAGGAACGGAAGCTCACGGTGGTAGGCGCCAAGAAGATGGTGGTCTTCGACGACATGGAGCCGCGCGAAAAGCTGCGGATCTACGATAAGGGTGTGGACCGCCCCCCGGAGTACGGCTCGTTTGGCGAAAGCCTGGCCATTCGGGAGGGCGACATATTCATTCCCCGTATACCGGCCGTGGAGCCGCTCGCGGCTGAGCTGGCGCATTTCGTTCGGGCCGCCCAGGGTCGTGAGGCGCCGCGGGCGAGCGCGGAAGACGGCGTCCGCGTGGTCCGCGTGCTCGATGCTGCCTCGCGCTCCTTGGCTCGCGGCGGCGCCCCGGAGAGACCATGACTGCCACTGCCGCAGCACCCACGATGGTCGATACGCTGCTCGCGAAGGGGAAGGACCGCACCGCGGTCTTTGGCGTCGTCGGTCTCGGCTACGTCGGACTGCCGCTCGCGATGGAGCTGGTCCGCGCCGGCTACCGCGTCTTGGGCGTCGACGTGAACCCCCGCGTCGTCGATTCTCTCAACGCAGGCCGCTCGCATATCCAGGACGTCCCCGCCGCCACGGTCGCGGCTGCCGTCCACGCCAAGAAATTCTCGGCCACGGCGGATCTGACGCGGCTTACGGAACCGGACGTCATCTCGATCAGCGTGCCGACGCCGCTGTCAAAGACCAAAGATCCCGACGTGAGCTACGTGCTCGCGGCCACCGACTCGGTGAAGCGCGCCCTGCGCAAGGGGCAGCTGGTCGTCCTCGAATCCACGACCTATCCCGGCACGACACGCGAGCTGATGCTGCCGGCGCTGGAATCGACGGGTCTGAAAGTCGGCGCAGACTTCTTCCTCGCGTTTTCGCCGGAGCGCGTGGACCCGGGCAACGAACGCTTCAATACCCGCAACACTCCCAAGGTCGTGGGCGGCATCACGCCCAATTGCCTGAAGGTGGCGATGGCCCTGTATCAGCCAGCAATCGACACGTTGATTCCGGTGTCTTCGCCGGAAGCGGCTGAGCTCGTGAAGATCCTCGAGAACACCTTCCGCAGCGTCAACATCGGGCTCGTCAATGAAATGGCGATCGTGTGCGACAAGCTCGGTGTCGATGTCTGGGAAGTGATCGAGGCCGCGGCCACGAAGCCGTTCGGGTTCATGAAATTCACGCCGGGCCCCGGCGTGGGCGGGCACTGCATCCCGCTCGACCCGCACTACCTCGCGTGGAAGATGCGCACGCTCAACTACAAGACGCGCTTCATCGAGCTCGCCGGCGAGCTCAACGCAGAGATGCCCGAATTCTGGGTCGCCAAGGTGGTCGACGCCCTCAACGAGCAGGGTAAAGCCGTGCGCGGCAGTCGCGTGCTGCTGCTCGGCGTCGCGTACAAGAAGAACATCGACGACATCCGCGAGAGTCCGGCGCTCGACGTCATCCGGCTGCTGAATCATCGCGGCGCGCAGGTCTCGTACCACGATCCGCACGTGCCGGCGCTAAAAGAAGACGGCATCTCCCTGAGCTCGGTGGCGCTGACGCCCGAAACGCTGCGCGCCGCGGACTGCGTCGTGATCGTCACCGATCACGATGCGGTGGATTACCAGTCCGTGAAGCGACACGCGCGCGCGACGGTGGACACGCGCCACGTGCTGGCGCGTGAGCGTAAGGGAGAACGGGCTTGAAGGTAGCTGTCGTCGGCACGGGGTACGTCGGTCTCGTGGTGGGTGCCTGCCTCGCGGAAACGGGTAACGAGGTGATGTGCGCCGACGTCGATGCCGGCAAGATCGGCTCGCTCAAGCAGAACAAGCTCCCGATCTACGAGCCCGGGCTCGAGCCGATGGTCGTGCGCAATCAGCGCGACGGCCGCTTGACCTTCACGACGGACGTCGGGCAGGCGGTGGAGCGGTCGGAAATCGTGTTCATCGCCGTGGGCACGCCTCCCGACGAAGATGGCTCGGCCGATCTCCAGCACGTGCTCGCCGTGGCGCGCACGATCGGCGATCATATGAACGAGCCCAAGGTCGTTGTCACCAAGAGCACGGTGCCGGTGGGAACGGCGGAAAAGGTCCGCGCCGAGATCGCGCAGCGGACGCGTACGGCGTTCCACGTGTGCTCCAACCCCGAGTTTCTGAAGGAAGGGGCGGCGGTCGAGGACTTCATGAAGCCCGACCGCGTGGTCGTCGGCGTGGACTCGGAGGAAGCCGCGAAGGTCATCGAGGAGTTGTACGCCCCGTTCGTCCGGACCGGCAATCCGCTCATCGTCATGGACATTCCGTCGGCGGAGATGACGAAGTACGCCGCGAACGCGATGCTCGCGACCCGGATTTCATTCATGAATCAGATCGCGCGGCTGTGCGAAGCGGTGGGCGCGAACGTGACGCAGGTCCGCCGCGGCATCGGCAGCGACCGCCGCATCGGGCCGGCGTTCCTGTTCCCGGGTCCCGGCTACGGCGGATCGTGCTTTCCCAAGGACGTCAAGGCGCTGATTCGGACCGCGACCGAGCGCAACGTGCCGGCCGATATTCTCGATGCGGTCGAGAAGGCGAACGACACGCAGAAGCAGGTGCTCTTCGAGAAGCTGCGCCGCCATGTGGGTGATCTGAACCAGCGGACGATCGCCGTGTGGGGGCTTGCGTTCAAAGCCGAGACGGATGACGTGCGCGAAAGCCCGGCGCTCGTGTTGATCGAAGCGCTGCTCTGCGCCGGAGCCAAGGTGCAGGTGCACGATCCCGCCGCGATGAAGTCCGCGGCGCGCCAGCTCGGCAGTCGCGTCCAGTATGCCGAACACGCCTACGATGCGCTGGGCGGCGCCGACGCCCTGGCGATCGTCACGGAGTGGCTCGAATACCGCAACCCCGACTTCGCCAGAATCAAGCGCCTCCTGAACCGGCCGCTGATCGTGGACGGACGGAATCTCTACGATCCAGTCAAACTGGGTCGGCTCGGCTTTACCTACGACAGCATCGGCCGCCGGCTCGGATGCGCGTCCTCGTAACGGGCGCCGCCGGATTCCTCGGCTCACATCTCGTCGACAAGTTCCTCGCGCTCGGCTACGAGGTGCTGGGCATGGACAATCACATCACGGGGAACCCGGCCAACCTGGAACACCTCGCCAACGATCCGCGCTTCCGCTTCGTCAATCAGGACGTGACCCGCTACATCGAAGTCGAAGGCCCGTTAGACGGCGTGCTCCACTTCGCGAGCCCGGCCAGTCCGGTGGATTACCTGGAGCTGCCGATTCAGACGCTCAAAGTGGGTGCGCTGGGCACGCACAAGGCGCTGGGACTCGCGCTCGCCAAACAGGCGCGATTTCTCCTCGCGTCCACATCCGAAGTCTACGGCGATCCGCTCGTGCACCCGCAACCGGAATCGTACTGGGGGAACGTCAACCCGGTCGGGCCGCGCGGCGTCTATGACGAGGCGAAACGCTTCGCCGAAGCGCTCACCATGGCCTACCACCGCTACCACCATCTCGACACGCGGGTCGTGCGCATCTTCAACACGTACGGCCCACGGATGCGTCCCAACGATGGACGCGTCGTCTCGAACTTTATCGTCCAGGCGCTCCGCGGGGAGCCGCTGACCATCTACGGCGACGGGTCGCAGACCCGCTCGTTCTGCTACGTCGATGACCTCATCGCAGGGATCGTGCGCCTGTTCGAGCGGGGCACGCCCGAGCCGACCAACATCGGCAATCCCCATGAATTCACCGTTCGCCAGCTCGCCGACCGCGTTCTGCGGCTCACCGGCAGCAAGAGCGCCATCGTACAGCGGCCGCTTCCCGTGGACGATCCGCGCGTGCGCCAACCAGACATTTCGTACGCCCGGCAGACGCTCGACTGGGAACCCACCATCAGCCTGGAGGACGGCCTCCGCCGGACGATCGAGTACTTCCGCGGCGTGGTGGCGCGTGAGCGGGCCGCGGCGACCTGATGCCGCGCGTTCTCGTTACCGGCGCGGCCGGGTTCATCGGGTCCCATGTGAGCGAGGCGTTGCTCCGGCGGGGCTACGAGGTGGCCGGCGTGGACAACTTCGATCCGTTCTACGCGCGCGAGGTGAAGGAGCGCAATCTTGCCGGCCTGCGCAAGTATCCCGAATTCGAGTTCGTCGAGGCGGATGTGGCGCACGATCCCCTGCCGGTGGACGGCGTCGACGCGGTGATCCACCTGGCCGCGAAACCCGGAGTCCGTCCCTCGCTTGAGGATCCGGCGTCGTACATGGAAGCAAACGTGACCGCCACGGCGCGCCTGCTCGACGCGGCGCGGCGTATCGGGTTGAACCGGATCGTGTTCGGCTCGTCGTCGTCGGTGTATGGCAACGCGACCCCGGCGCCGTTTGCGGAGGGCACGCCGGCCGTGTCGCCGATTTCCCCGTACGCCGCGAGCAAGCGCGCGGGGGAATTGCTCTGCCACGCCTTTGCGCAGTTGTATCCGCTCAAGATCATCTGCCTGCGGTTGTTCACGGTCTACGGGCCGCGGCAGCGCCCCGATCTGGCGATCCATAAGTTCACCGATCTGATCGCGCGGGACCGGCCGGTGCGCATGCACGGGGATGGGTCGAGCGAGCGCGACTATACCTATATTACCGACTGCCTGGATGGCGTCCTGGCGGCGCTGGACTGGACGGCCGGTCCGGCCCTCGCCCCTGGCACCATCGAGACGGTCAACCTGGGCGGGGGTGAGCGCGTGCGCCTCGACCGGTTGATCGCGCTCATCGCTACGGCGCTGGGCCGGGAAGCGCGCATCGAGCGCCATCCCGATCAACCCGGCGACGTGCGCCTGACGGATGCCGATCTGGCACATGCCGGACGCGTGCTGGGCTTCAAGCCGCGCGTTGGGATCGAAGAAGGGATCCGCAAGTTCGTCGACTGGTACGAGGAGATTCATGGACGTCAGTCCCGAGCGTCTGGTCGAGCAGGCTAACGAACGCTTTCAGCTGCAGGACTATTACGGCGCGATCCATCTCCTTGAGGAGGTGATCGCGACGGGCCGCGCATTTGCGGACGCGCACCATCTGCTGGGGCTTTCGTACTCGCTCGCCGGACAGCCGGAGAAGGCATTGGAGCAGCTCGATCGCGCGCTGGCGCTCAATCCGAATTACATCGAGGCGTTGATTCATCGGGCGCTGGTGCTGAACGAGCTGGGTCGCGAAGAGGAAGCGAACGCCATGCTGCGTCGCGCGCGACAGGTCACCTCGGAGCGGCGCGGCGGCTTCCATGGCCACGTGGCGGCGAAGCTCGCGAATCAGCATGCCGCGCTGGGCCAGGCATATCTCGAGTCGGGCGGTCTGAACGAAGCCATCGCGCAATACGAAGAGGCGCTGAAGCTGGGGCCGGCATTTCACGATCTGCGCTACAAGCTGGGACGCCTCCTGCTCGAGGCAGGGCGCGCGCTGGATGCGCACGAGCAGTTCCAAATCATCGTGCGCGAGCGGCCCTCCTTTCTCGACGCCGCGGCGATGCTGGGGCTGGCGAGTTATCTCGCGGGCGACGGGCTGGCGGCGCGGGCCGTCTGGGAGGAGCTGCACGCGCGGCGGCCGGAGGATCCGCGGGTCGAAGCGTACCTGGCGCTGTTATCGCGCTCCGACGTGACCCCGGTCTCCGCGGGCGCGAACGCCGAACCGAACGAGGACCCCCCCACGCTGCGAAAGAAGAAAAAGAAGTGAGACGATTCACGCCTGTCCTGCTGGTCATTGCGCTGACTTGCACCCGTTCCGCCGCCAACCACGAAGAGCTCGGCGATCGCGCGTATGCCGCGGGCTCGTTTGCCGATGCACTCGCGGAATATCAGTTAGGCCGCAGGGCGAACGCCGGCAGCGCGGATCTGTTGGCCAAGGCCGGCGCTGCCGCCATGCACGCCGAGGATTACGAGCTGGCCGCAGAATCCTACCGCGAACTGGCCAAGCGCGATCGCTCACGGGCGGAAGAAGCGGCCGACGGCCTCGATCGCGTGGCACGCGCCGCGCTCGCTGCCAATGATCGGACCGCGCTCGCGAGCGCCCTGACGGGACTGCGTGAGGTCGCCCCGCGCCGGCCCCTTGGCCGCTACGTTGTCCTGGCCGCCCTCGATGCCGTGGACCGCGGCGACACCGCCGAGGCGCGCGCTCTGTTGCCGGTTGCGGCGGCATCCGCGGTCGACGCGACCCGGGCGGACTCGCTACTGTTCGCATACGGGATGACGCTCGTGCGGGTCAGGGAGTGTAGTACCGCTGTGCGCGTGTTCGAGGGCGTGATCCGGCGTCAGCGGGCCGCGGCGGTGGTGGAGTCCGCCCGGGAAGGATTGGGGCTGTGCGCCCTGGTCGAAGGACAGATCGCGCTCGAGCAGGGACGTCCCGCCGACGCGGAAGGCTGGTTCCGTCGCGCCACCGCGCCGGGCGCGTCTCCGGATGTGGTCCGGGGGGCGTTCCTGGGCCTCGGTGACGTGCGGCTCGCGCAGGGGGACATCGCCGGGGCGATGGAGAGCTACCAGCAGGCGCTCGCGGGCGGGACGCCGGGCGATACGATTTCGCAACGGGCGCAGGAAAAGCTCAACGCATTGGGAAAGGCTGAACCGGAATGAGGATGCGAGTGGCGATTGGCGTAGTAACGCTCGTTGTGGCGTTGCGTGGCGTGAGCGCATGCCACCACGGTGCGCGCATCGCGCCCGTCGTGCAGCCAAATGTGCAGCTGGATCGCGCGATGGACCTGTTTCACCATGGCGACTTCCGTCGTGCGCAGGCAATGCTGCAGCGCCTGACGTTCGATCTCGAGCCGGGCGACCCCAGCCTCCCGCAAATCCGCTATTACCTGGCCGAGTGTTCGTTCCAAATGGGCGACTACGTGCAAGCCGCCAGCGATTTCCGCAAGGTATCCGACGAGTTCTCAATGACCGAGTACGCACCGCTGGCGCTGCTTAGGGCGGGCGACGCGAATCTCCGGCTCTGGCACCGCCCCGAGCTCGATCCGTCGTACGGAGAAACGGCGCTGGCGATTTATCAGGAGCTGGCCGGGCGCTTCCCTGAGAGTGACGCGGCCGCGCGCGCACGCCCGCACGTGAAGCGCCTCGAGAATCAGTTTGCGGAGAAGACGTACAAGACCGGCATCTTTTATTTGCGGCGTAAGGCGTTCGATTCCGCGATCATCTATTTCAAGGACGTGATCGCGAACTATCCCAACTCGGCGCGTGCGCCCGACGCGCTGCTGCGTTTGGTCGATAGCTATCGCGCCATCAGGTACACGCAGGAGCTGGAAGAGACGTGCGAGCACCTGCGGCGTTTCTATCCCCACGCCAACGGCATCGACCGGAGCTGCCCCGCCGTCGCCGACTCCAGCGCGAAACCCGCCACTCCGTCGACGCCCGCGAATCACTGACCGGCGTGGGCAACGGCGGGGCGCGGGAGGCGGCGCGGGCGGCCGTGGCGCTGTTCGGGGGCTCGTTTGACCCCGTCCATGTTGCGCACCTGATCGTGGCGGAAGCGGCGGCGGACGCGTTGGGGCTTGCCGTAAGATTCCTCCCGGCGCGAGAGCAGCCGTTCAAGCGTGCGGCTCACCAGGCCACTCCCGAGCAGCGAGCGGAAATGCTGGAACTGGCCGTCGCCGGGAATCCGCGCCTCGCGGTGGAGCGCGTCGAGCTGGGGCTGCCGACACCTTCCTACACGGTGCGGACGCTTCGCGCGTTGAGCCAGACGGGCCGGGACGGCGGGAACCGCTTCACGTTATTGCTGGGGGCGGATGCCGCCCGCGATCTTGCGGATTGGTGGGAAGTCGAAGCGCTTCCGGCACTTGCCGACGTCGTCGTCTTCGCCCGGCCGGGCGCAAGCGTGGTTCGTCACCCCCTGATTACGCGCGTCATTCCGGTTCCCGCGATCGACTTGTCCGCCACCAAAGTCCGCGAGCGCGTCAAACAGGGACGTTCCATTCGATATTTAGTGCCCGACGCGGTGCGCGAATACATCGTGGCGCACGGGCTGTATCGCTAGAGGTGTAATGGCCAATCGCTGGTTTACGAAAGTCTTTGGGACGCGGTTCAACCGTGAGCTGAAGCGCATCCAGCCGATCGTGGATGCGATTCACCAGCACGAAGTGCGTCTCAAGGAGTTTACCGACGCTGAGCTGCAGGCGCAGACCGGCAAGTTCCGCGAGCGGATCGCGGAACGGACCGGCGCGCTGCAGGCCGAGGTGGAGCGCCTCAAGCAGGCGAAGCACGATTGCCCCGATCCCACCGAGCGCGCGAATCTCGGCGATCAGCTGAGAAAGCTCGAGCAGTCGTTCGTGAGCGAGCTGCAGCGCACGCTGGACGACTTGCTGCCCGAGGCGTTCGCGACGGTGCGGGAGGCGTCGCGCCGGCTCCTGGGGAGCGAGGTCGTCGTCACGGCGCACACCCTGAAATGGGACATGGTGCCCTATGACGTGCAGCTCATCGGCGGGATCGTGCTGCACCAGGGGAAAATCGCGGAAATGGCGACGGGCGAAGGAAAGACCCTCGTCGCCACGCTGCCGCTCTACCTGAACGCGCTCGCGGGCCGGGGCGCGCATCTCGTCACGGTCAACAACTACCTGGCGCGCCGCGACTCGCAATGGATGGGGCACCTCTTCACGTGGCTCGGCGTGACGGTCGGATGCATCGACGACACGCAGCCCGGCACCCCTGAGCGCCGCGCCGCCTACCAGTGCGACATCACGTACGGCACGAACAACGAGTTCGGGTTCGACTACCTGCGCGACAACATGGTGGGCAGCTTGGAGCAGCGGGTCCAGCGCGGGCACGTCTATGCGATCATCGACGAAGTCGATTCGATTCTCATCGATGAGGCGCGGACGCCGCTCATCATCTCCGGCGCCGTCGGCACGGAGTCCGACGAGAAGTACGCGCAGTACAACGCCCAGGTCGTGCAGTTGGTCCGCAAGCAGACCGCTGTCGCGAATGATCTGATCGCCCGAGCCGAGCCTCTGCTGCCGAATCCGGATACGAACTACGAGGGCGCCAAGCTGCTGTACAAGGCGCAGCTCGGGATGCCGAAGAACAAGAAGCTCCTCAAGCTGCTCAACGAGCAGGGCGTCAAGCAGCAGGTGCAGCGCGTCGAGCTCGACCGCCTCGCCGACCGCAAGTTGCCTGCGCGCGATCAGAAGATGCGCGACGTCGAGGATGATCTCTACTTTGTCATGGATGAGCGCGGCCGCTCCGTGCACCTGACGGACAAGGGTGTGGAGACGATGTCGCCGCAGGATCCCACGCTCTTCGTCGTGCCCGATATCTCCCATGCGGTCCACGAACTGGACCACGACCCGGATCTTTCGCCGGCCGAGAAGATCGAGCGGCGCCGCGCCGTGGAGGCGGAGTACGCGGCCAAGAGCGAGACGCTGCACATCATTCACAAACTGCTGCAGGCGCACGCGCTCTACGAGAAGGATGTCGAATACGTCGTCCAGGACGCCCAGGTCTTCATCGTGGACGAATTCACCGGCCGGCTCATGCACGGGCGCCGCTGGTCGGACGGCCTGCACCAGGCCGTCGAAGCGAAAGAGGGCGTGAAGGTACGTGAGGAGTCGCAGACCCTCGCGACTATCACGATCCAGAACTACTTCCGCATGTACGAGAAGCTCGCGGGGATGACGGGCACCGCCGAGACCGAGGAAACGGAGTTCCATCAGATCTACAAGCTCGAGGTCGTCGTCATTCCCACGAACCGGCCGGTGCGGCGCGTGGACAAGCACGATCTCGTCTACAAGACGCGTAAAGAGAAGTACGACGCGATCATGGAGGAGATCGAGCGGCAGCATAAGCGCGGCCTGCCGATCCTGGTGGGAACCACCAATGTCGAGGTTTCGGAAACGCTGTCGCGCTTATTGAAACGGCGCGGCCTGAAGCATGAAGTGCTGAACGCCAAGTACCACGAGCGCGAGGCGGAAATCGTCGCGCAGGCGGGCCAGCCCGGCTCGATCACGATCGCGACGAATATGGCCGGCCGCGGGACCGACATCAAACTCGGTCCGGGCGTCAAGCAGTGTCAGGTGTGCGGCATCAAGTCGCGCGAGGCGCCGTTCGGGCAGCTGGTCGAGACAGCGGACCTGAGCCCCGAGAAGATCAAAGAGCTCAAGTGCAACGAGGACCCGCCGTGCGGTCTCGTCATCGTCGGCACGGAGCGCCACGAGGCGCGGCGCATCGACCGCCAGCTGCGCGGCCGCTCGGGGCGCCAGGGCGATCCGGGGCAGAGCATTTTCTTTTTGTCGCTCGAGGACGACCTCATGCGGTTGTTCGGGTCCGATCGGATCGCGCGCATCATGGATCGCACCGGCTCGGAAGAGGGCGAGGTCATCACGCACCCGTGGGTGACGGCCGCGATCGGGCAGGCCCAGAAGCGGGTCGAGCTGCAGAACTTCCAGGCCCGCAAAAAGCTGCTGCAGTTCGACGATGTCATGAACCAGCAGCGCGAAGTCATTTACTCACAGCGGCTGTACGCGCTGGAAGGCGGCGAAGAGTTGAAGGCCGAGGCGCAGCGGATGATTGACGCGGCCGTCGAGCAGCTCGCCGACAGTCTCATCGCCGACTACGACGATGCCGCCCAGTGGGATCGGGCGCTCATCGAAACCGAGTTCTTGCAGAAGTTCATGATTTCGGTTCCCGGTGTCACCGATCCCGCGGTCGTGCGGAATCGCGAGGACCTGGTGCGCGCGGCCCAGCAGGCGGGTCGTGAGGCCTTCCAGCAGAAGCTCGGCTATCTCCGCGATGTCGAAACGAAGGTCGGCGCCGCGAACCTCGCCGAGCAGGCGCTGTCGCACGTTACCCTGGGTGTGATCGACGAGAAATGGAAAGATCACTTGTACGACCTCGATCAGCTGCGCGAAGGCATCTACTACCGCGCTTGGGGTCAGAAAGACCCGCTCGTCGAGTACAAGCAGGAAGCGTTCGAGATGTTTATGGGATTGATGCACGATCTGCAAACGACGTTCGCGGAGCGGTGGCTCAAGCTGCAGATCGAAATTGGACCACCCCAGGGTGGGCCGGGTCCTCAGCGGCCGCCAAGCCGTGGGGTCACTGGGCCCGCTGGTGGACTCCCGGGGGGCCCGAGTCGCCGCCAGACGCCGATGGTGGCTTCAAAACCGGCCGCTGATGGCCTTGTCACGAGCGCTGAGCCGCCCCCGCCGTCGGTACAACGGGGTAGTGGAGTCGCCGAGCCTGCATTCGCTGCGAATCCGTATGCCGGCGTGGGCCGCAACGATCCTTGTCCCTGCGGCAGCGGCAAGAAGTTCAAGAAGTGCCACGGGGCAACGCTGTAGAACGAATCGAGGGGCACCGAATACGGTGCCCCTCGTCGCATACGGTTGAGGCTGGGCTCGAGTCAAAACGTACAATTCCCCGGTCGCGGCGCATCGATACGCGTTGGACTACCCTTGGGCACGAAGAAGGTCACCACATTGTTCACCTCGACCGCTCCTTCGTTGCGTGCGATTCCCACCCTCCCGCCTTCCTCAACGAACGCAGTACCGGCGGGGTAAGACGTTCCGGAGCAGGTGGGATCATCCCCATGGTAAAATGTCACCGTTCCGGTTTTTACTACCACAATCACGGGACCGGGATGGAAGTGCCAACCTGAATGCCCACCCGGTGCGACGACAATGTTCGCGACTACGATGTCGGTGTTATCGTGTGATTTGAGCTCCACGTCATAACCCGCGGCTTTGGATTGAACGTGAAACGTGCCGAGGTTGCCACGTCCGACCGGTGTGCTGGTGAATCCAACGGCGAGCGTGAAGCTCGGCTGACCGATTCCCGCGTTTGAAGACTCTCTCGGTGTCGTCGTGTCTTTGCATGCGAGCGCTCCGGTAGCGACGGCCACCACAGCCATGGGGATGACGGAAATGCGTGGGAGCTTTGACATGTGAACCTCCATCGGGCACGGCAGTTAGAAACTCCGCGGACGTGCCGGCCCGGTCGGACGCGGAAACGCTGTGGCGGTATTCCCCCAGGCGTACATTGAGCAGACTAGCGCCGGCCAGTTCTCACTGCGTCACCACGAACTGGTAACAGGCGCTCTCGAGGACGACGGCATGACTCGCCTGCTCGATGACGCGAAAATGGATGTCGAATGTCGAGCCAACCGCAGCAGTCCCGAGATTGCGGAACAAGTCCTCCCGCCCAGTGCCGCGGGCGTCCGTCGTGATTGATTGCGACGTAGCGCCTTTGCCCAACGTGAGCCAGTTGGTCCCGGTGCAGTCGTCGTTGACCGCGGTGTCGGTCGCACGCTGCAATTGATAGGTCGTATTGGGCTGCATGTCGCGAACCCAGGTATCCAAATACACGATCCGGTCGGCGTCGTTTGGCTGGCGGAATTTGACGTGGCCAAAACCGCCGCTGCCTGACACGTCACGCAGGATGATTTCATTGTTGAACGGTGGCGTCTCCGGTCCCCAACTGCTCGGGCTCAGGCCGGTCCCTCCCCCGGCGGTGAGGCTCGCCGCAATAGGGTCTGGGCCCTCGATGACGCAGGCTGCCACGAGTGCGACAGTGACGGTGAGGACTGCGGGTGTAGCACGCATGAACCCTCCACGAGGCTGGGGTACGTCGCGGGAAACGCGTCGCCTCGTGGATCGGTCGGCAGGCACGGGGTGGCCAGGCGAAAGTCGCACCAAACGCATTCCGGGGGAAGGCACCGCGTAGAAAGGGCTATGTGGTAAAGCAGCAACACGGCTAGCGTTGCGGCATGACGCTCCGCCTGTCCGAGCAGCTCGAACACGACCGTCCGCGCGAGCGTTTTTGGGCCGTTGGGCCCGGCGCGTTGACGGGGCAAGAGCTCTTGGCCATTCTCCTAGGAACAGGGACACGCGGGCAAGATGCCCTCGCCGTGGCCGGCGCGATCCTGGCCCGGGGAGATGGCTCGCTACGTCGGTTGGCCACCCGACCCTGGGCGGAACTGGCTCGGATTCCGGGTGTTGGCCGGACGAAAGCCGCTCGCTTGGCGGCGGCGATCGAGCTGGGGCGGCGCGTGGGATCGGAGGCGGAACCGCCGCCGGAGCGGATCCGAGGACCCGCGGACGTGCAGCGCTATTATGGGTTGCGGCTGCGCGACCTCGCGGTGGAGGAATTCCACGTCCTTGCGCTGGGCAGTCAGAGCCAGGTGCTGGCGGATCTGCTGATCACGCGGGGCATCCTGAACAGCTCGCTCGTGCACCCGCGCGAAGTGTTTCGGGCGGCAATTGCCGAGGCGGCGGCCGGGATCATCGTGGTGCACAATCATCCGAGTGGCGATCCGACGCCCTCGGCCGACGACCGGGCGGTGACCCGGCAGCTGGTCGACGCGGGACGCCTGTTGGATGTGCCGGTGTATGACCACGTAGTGATCGGTGGGGGAGCCGGGGGGGAGCGGTACGTGAGCTTTGCGGAGGCGGGGTTGTTGTGACGAGCGCGACGGGGAAGGGGACGGGCAGCAAGGGGTCGGAAGCGCCTATGCTCGCGCCGGAGCTGGCAAAGGCCGTCGCGGCGCAGCACGACCGCCTGGACCTCGACGTCCTGTCGCGCGCCTACCAGATCAGCGCGCGGGCCCATCAGGGGCAGAAGCGGCTCTCCGGTGACGATTTTGTGTCCCACAGCGTGGCCGTCGCCACCATTCTCGCCGAGCAGCAGATGGACACCACGACGATTGCGGCGGCACTGCTGCACGACGTCGTCGAAGATTCTGATATCACCCTGGACATGCTCCGTCGCGACTTCGGCAACGAGGTCGCCGATCTTGTGGACGGCCTCACCAAAATCTCGACGCTGAACTTCCGCTCGACCGCCGAAGAACAGGCGGAGAACTACCGCAAGCTGCTGATGTCGGTCGCACGCGACGCGCGCGTCATCATCATCAAGCTGGCCGACCGGCTGCACAACATGCGCACGCTGGATCCCTTGCCCGTCGACAAGCGCCGCCGCATCGCGCTCGAGACCCGGGAGCTGTACGCGCCACTGGCGCACCGCTTCGGGATGGCGGGGGTCAAGGCGGAGCTCGAGGATCTCGCGTTCAAGTATCTCGAGCCGGACGATTACAAGCAGCTGGCGCGGCACGTGAAGGCTCGCCGCGTGGAGCGTGACCGCACCATCGAGCGCATGCGGGCGCCGCTGTCCGAGGAATTGCGCCGTTCCGGGATCGTCGGCTGGGAGATTGTCGGTCGGCCGAAGAACCTCTGGTCGATCTTCAAGAAGATGAAGAAGCGCGGCAAGCCGTTCGAGGAGATTTACGATCTGCTGGCGGTCCGCGTGCTGGTGAACACGATCACCGACTGCTACCACGTCCTCGGCATCATCCACCACACCTGGACGCCGTTGCAGGAGCGGATCAAGGACTACATCGCGAGCCCCAAGTCCAACGGCTACCAGTCGCTCCACACCACGGTCTTCGGCCCGGGTGGCCAGCTGTACGAAATCCAGATCCGCACGCGCGACATGCATCGCACGGCCGAATACGGTATTGCGGCGCATTGGCTCTACAAGGAGAACGGGAAGACCGCCGACGAGCTGGATCATCACCTGTCGTGGTTCCGACAGTTGATCGAGCTGCAGCAGGACGCGCACAGTCCGGAAGAGTTCCTCGAGTTCCTCAAGATCGACTTGTACCAGGACGAAATCTTTGTCTTCACGCCCAAGGGAGACGTCAAGCGCCTGCCGAAGGGCGCGACACCGATCGACTTCGCGTTCATGGTGCACACGGAAGTCGGCCAGCACTGCAACGGCGCGCGCGTGAACGGCCGGATCTCGCCGCTCCATCGACCGCTCCGCAACGGCGATACGATCGAAGTGCTCACGAGCCCGCAGGCGAAGCCGTCCCGGGATTGGCTGGCGCATGTCCAGACGGGCCGGGCGCGACAGAAGATCCGCCAATGGATTAAACAGGAAGAGCAGGAACGGAGCGTGACGCTCGGGCGTGAAATCCTCGCGCGCGAAGTCCGCCGCCGGCGACTCGATCCGCCGACGCCGGAACAGCTCGCGCAGGCGGCGTCCGCACTCTCGCTGGGCGTGCCCGAGCAGGTGGAAGCGTCCATCGGCCGCGGTGATGTCCAGCTCGGCCAGGTCATGAAGGCGCTGTATCCGGCCCTGCCGCCCGACGAGCAGCAGGCGCCCAAGCCGACCGCCTTCGGCCGCGTCATCGAGCGGCTGCGCCTGGGTCGCGGCATCAAGATCCATGGGGTCGAAGGCTTGATGGTGCGGTATGCCCAATGCTGCCAGCCCGTTCCCGGAGATCCCGTGGTCGGCTACGTCACACAGGGGCGCGGCATCTCGATTCACCGGCACGACTGCCCGAACCTCCTCACGCTCTCCGGCGATGAGGAACGGCGGGTGGAGATCGATTGGCGCGAGGTCGAGGGGGAAACCTTCGTCGTCCGGCTCGCGGTCAGCGGCGAAGACCGCCGCGGCCTGTATGCCGACATCTGCGAGGCGATCAGCGGGACCGGCACCAACATCCGCAGCGCCGAGCTGGCGTCCAAGGACGGCATCGTGTTCGGCTCGGTGCTGGTTGAAGTCGAGAACCATACCCATCTCCACAAGGTTTTGCGGGCGGTCCGGAAGGTGAAGGGTGTGACCGAGATTGCGCGACGGGATTCGAGCGGCCCCGCTGAAGTCGTCGTCGGTTAACTTTCTCTCGTATGCCTTTTGAGCTGGGTAACGCGCCGCTCCCCGCGGGGGATCAGCCGCGCGCGATTCGTGAGCTGACCGCCGGCCTCGTCCGCGGCGACAAGTACCAGACCCTCCTCGGCGTCACCGGATCGGGCAAGACGATGACGATGGCCCATGTCGTGGCGAATCTCGGCAAGCCCACGCTGGTGCTGTCGCACAACAAGACGCTCGCCGCACAGCTCTACGGCGAGTTGAAGGCGTTCTTCCCATCCAATGCGGTCGAATTCTTCATCTCGTACTACGACTACTATCAGCCCGAAGCGTACGTGCCGTCCACGGACACGTACATCGCGAAGGATTCGTCGATCAATGACGATATCGAGCGGCTGCGGCTCCGTGCGACGTCGAGCCTGATGGAGCGCGACGACGTCATCATCGTCGCCAGCGTGTCCGCGATCTATGGATTGGGCGATCCCGAGCTGTATCGCGAACTGCTCGTCACGGCGCGGCAAGGCGAAACGCGCGGCCGCGACGCCCTGCTCGCCGATCTCGTCGCCGTGCAGTACCAGCGTAACGACATCGGTTTTGAGCGCGGCACCTTCCGTGTGCGCGGCGATACGGTCGAAGTCTTCCCGGCGTATGACGAGCAGGCGGTGCGGATCGAATTCTGGGGCGATGAGATCGAGCGCATCGCGAAGATCGATCCGCTCACCGGCAACGTTATTAGGCCGATGGACAAGTCCGCCATCTATCCCGCGACGCACTTCGTCACGCAGCGCGCCACCATCGAGCGCGCGGTCTCGCGGATCCGAGCCGAGCTGGCGGAGCGCCTGGCTGAGCTGCGCGCGCAGAACAAGCTCCTGGAAGCGCAGCGCCTTGAGTCCCGCACGCACTTCGACATCGACATGCTGATGGAAGTGGGGCGGTGCGCCGGCATCGAGAACTACTCGCGCCTGTTCAGTGGCCGCCAGCCTGGTGAGCGGCCGGCGTGCCTGCTCGACTACTTCCCGGACGACTATCTCTGCATCATCGACGAGTCGCACCAGACGCTGCCGCAGCTCGGCGCCATGTACGAAGGCGATCGCTCACGCAAACAGACGCTGGTGGATTACGGGTTCCGGCTCCCCTCGGCGCTCGACAACCGGCCGCTGCGTTTCGATGAGTTCATGGGGATGGTGCCCCGAATGGTGTTTGTCTCGGCCACGCCCGGGCAAGACGAGCTGCAGCTCTCAGGTGGTGTCATCGTCGAGCAGATCATCCGACCGACCGGGCTCGTGGATCCCACCGTCGAGATCCGGCCGGTCGCCGGGCAGGTGGACGACCTCCTCAGCGAGATCCGGCTGCGCGAAAAGAAGAACGAGCGGGTGCTGGTTACTACGCTCACCAAGCGCATGGCGGAGGATCTGACGGACTACTTGCAGCAGCACGGCGTGCGGGTGCGGTATCTGCATTCGGAAATTGACGCGATCGAGCGGGTCGAGATCATTCGGGGTCTCCGCCTCGGCGAGTTCGACGTGCTGGTGGGCATCAACCTGCTGCGCGAAGGGTTGGATTTGCCGGAAGTTTCTCTCGTCGCGGTGCTGGATGCCGACCAGGAAGGCTTCCTGCGGTCGGACCGGTCACTGATCCAGACCGTCGGCCGAGCGGCGCGCCACCTTAGCGGCAGAGCCATTCTCTACGCCGATCACGTCACCGGCTCGATGGAGCGCGCGCTGAAAGAGATGGATCGCCGCCGCGAAACTCAGCTTGCCTACAACGTCGAGCATGACATCACGCCGCGGTCCATCGTGAAGTCGGTGCTCGATATCCGGTTCGTGACCCGCGTCGCCGACGCGCGGGTTGGGAAGCCAGGTGCCGGGGAGATCCGCCGCCCCGCCGATGCTGGCGAGCGCGACACCCTCATCCGTATGCTGGAGCAACAGATGCAGGCCGCCGCCGAGGAGCTCGATTTCGAGCTGGCGGCGGTACTGCGCGATCAGCTCCTGGAGCTCAAGGCCAATGCGCCTCTCCGCGAGCGAGCTCAGCCGGTTCGGTGAGGACCTCGGCCGCCAGCTCCGCCCCCCCGCCGTCATTGGGTTGTCGGGAGAGGTGGGGACCGGGAAGACGACACTAATCCAGGCCATCTGCCGCGGCCTGGGGGCGAAGGCTCGCGCCACAAGTCCCACCTACGCCCTGGTGCATCACTACCACGCCGGACCGACGCCGGTCTATCATGTGGACTGCTATCGGCTGCGGCAGCCCGACGACGCGCGGGACCTGGGCTTCGATGACATGGTTCGCGAGCGCGCCATCGTCCTGATTGAGTGGCCGGAGCGCGCGGGTGTGTGGGTGCCGCCGCTTGACCGCCATTTTCAGTTGTCCTATGACACCGACCCGGTGCGGCGCGTCGTCGAGGAAATGGCGGTCGCGTGACCGACAAGTGGCTCGCGCTCGATACCGCCACGGACATCGCGAGTGTCGCGATTGGCGCCGGCGACCGCACCATCACGCGATCGGTTCGCGGCGCGCGGCAGCATGCCGCGCAGATTGTGCCGCTGATCGATGAGGTCCTGAAAGCTGCGCAACTCCCGCTCGACCAGGTCGCCGGGATCATTGTCGCCGACGGACCCGGCAGCTTCACCGGGCTGCGCATTGGATGGGCCGCGGCCAAGGGTCTGCTCCATGGCCGGCGCCACGCGTCGCTGATCGCGATACCTTCACTGCTCGGCGCTGCGCACGCAGCCGGCGTGCACACCGTGGCCGCGTGCTACGACGCGTTACGCGGACAGGTGTATGGGGCGGTCTACGCCTTTACCGAGCACGCCGTGAAGACGCTCGTTCCTGCCGGAGTCTTTACGATCGCTGAACTCGCCGCGGCTGCGCCGCGCCGGCCGGAGCTCGCCGTCGGAGACGGAGCGGCGCGGTACCGCGCTGAGGTCGAGCAATGGACCGGACGACCACCCGTCGACCTCGACGCACTCCCGCCCAGCGCCGGATCGTTGCTTGCGCTCTACGAGTACGAGGGCGCGCGCAGCCCCCGCGCTGACACGAGCGTGGCCGAGCCTGTCTACGGGCGTCCCGCGGAAGCGCAGGTGAAATGGGAGACGCGCCACGGCCGCCCCCTTCCGCATTCGCCCCGCTAAGCTCGGCGATGTCCCCGCCGTCCACGCGATCGAGCAGGAGGTCTTCAGCGATCCGTGGTCCACGCAGGATTTCCGCGACTGTCTCGCGTCAGATGCGATCTTTCTGGTTGCGGAAGGTGCTGAGCAGGTCGCCGGGTACGTGGTCGCGATCGACGCCGCTGACGAAGGGGAGATCCTGAACTTGGCGGTGGCGCCACGGGGCCGTCGTCGCGGATTGGGACGCGCCCTGGTGCGAGGCGTTCTCGACGCCCTGACCAGCCGCGGTGCCCGCGCGATCTACCTCGAGGTTCGGGAATCCAACGCTCCGGCGCGCGCACTGTATGCGGCGCACGGATTCCGGGAGGTAGGTCGCCGCAAGCAGTACTACCGCCGCCCGGTCGAGGACGCGATCGTGCTCAGACTTGATGCATAACTTTGATACAAGTGGCGTATCTTTGATTGACAGAATGACTTGCGATTTATATAGTGTTGGGCACCCTTGGGCCCCTACCCGCAATATCGCCGGAGGTTGTTGTGAGCCGCAGTCTCAATAAGGTCATTCTGATCGGGAACTTGGGTGCTGATCCCGAGGTGCGCAGCACGAATAACGGCTCCCGTGTAGCAACCCTCTCCGTAGCCACCAGCCGGCAGTGGACCGGCAGTGGGGGGGAGAAGCAGGAAAAGACGGATTGGCATCGGGTTATCTGCTGGAACAATAAGACTGGATCTGGCCTAGCCGACGTCTGCGAGAAG
>Ga0209157_1000838_pt1 | contig 26112 bp, 28 predicted proteins | sample GraSoiAngelo_135_FD_185892 | JGI IMG/M metagenome (GOLD analysis project Ga0209157, IMG submission 185892) | Grasslands soil microbial communities from the Angelo Coastal Reserve, California, USA - 14_0929_05_40cm (SPAdes) (version 2) | ecosystem: Environmental > Terrestrial > Soil > Grasslands ...
CAACGAAACCGCCAAGATTTCCGTCGAAGCCGCGCTGACCGGCCACCTCGTATTCACAACGCTCCATACCAACGATGCGCCCGACTCCTTCACCCGGCTGGAGGAAATGGGAATCGAGCCGTTTCTGATGGCGAACTCGACCATTGGCATCCTTGCCCAACGTCTCGCGCGGCGTGTGTGCCAGAAGTGTAGAGTTCCGACGGAGGTGGATGAAACCACTCTGAGTTACTTCGGATACGTCAAAGACAACGCGCCGCCGTTCTATAAGGGCGAAGGTTGTGACCAGTGCAATCACACAGGCAAGAAGGGCCGCGTCGGGATATACGAACTCCTCGCAATGACTGATGATCTGAAGCGCGCTGTGGCGAATGGAGCCAAGACGGACGAGATCCGCCACATCGCCCGAGCAAGTGGAATGAGGACGCTGAAGGAATACGCCATGTTCCTCATGGCCGATGGTCTAACCAGCGTCGACGAAGTATTGAGCAACCTTGTTGTCGGCAGCTAATCCGCGGCCGATTTGTGTGCTTCCCTATAGAACTGGTTGTATTCTTCCACGTCCTCCCGGCTGCCAAGGATCAACGGCACTTTCTGATGTAACGATGTCGGCTGGATATCCAGGATTCGCTGCTCTCCTGTGGATGCAGCGCCGCCGGCCTGCTCAACGATCATCGCAAGAGGGGACGCCTCACACAACAGCCGCAGCTTTCCTTTGGGGCCAGGATAGAGAAAGATGCCGCCCTTCAGTAAATTCCGTTGTGATTCGACTTTCAACTACGCACTTTGGTTTCATTCAACGGGGTTCTTCGTTGAGATAGTATGGGATCTTTCGACAAGTTTGGACAGGACAACACTGGCTAAATGCTGATTGCCGTATTTGTTCAGAATCAGCCATGGGGGAGGCTGCGTATGAAGTGGGCCGGGTCGATGACGACCGATTATTGGCTGACGAAAACGCCTCGTGAACGTGCAGTGCATTACGAAGTTTGTAATGTCGAAGACTGCGAGGACTGTGCCGCAATTCAACAGATAGAACCGACTTTAAAAGTAAAAGGTAAGTCTCACGGAATCCGGCGAGGGTTATTGGTGAAGGTCCGGCAGGCAGTGAGATGGACAATAGTCTGTTCGATTATTTGTGTGTCTGTGTACGCAGCCAGGATCTGGGCATGGGAGCATTTTTTCCCAGAGTCTTACTATGAGCATCAAGGAAAGCATGTCTTTGCAGAAAGGGAACCGCACGACTGCGAATTCGATAGCGTGCCTTACGGGGATAAGCATTGCCATTATGAACGAGTCCTAATTGAGAACGAGAATCACTCTGTGATTCTCAATTGGAAACGCATAGAAGACTAATTCAACCATAGGTATAAAAAAGAAGCGCAACGGAGACAATAGCTGAAGGTCGCCGAATACTTGCCAGGAAGGTCAAGGCACTTTCATTTGATAACGGAGATGGTGTCCTCCGGATATAATCGCCGTCCGATTCACGCCGTTTCTGACGCATCAGAAACTAGCGCGTCATCATCGAGTTCGGCAATGCACACCTGACCCAGCAAATGATGCTCCACGGGTTCAATCGGCGGATTCTCGCAGAAGAACTGATTCGGCTTCGGCGTCCGAATGACTTGGAGCGGTACGCGGCCTCTCAGCGTCAGGCACGGATCGATCCAAATCCTTATCAAATCGACGCTGCCATTTCCGCGTTGCGTCGTCTACGCGAGCAGAGCGCATGCCGGCGCGTCCACAAACCTGTTGGCGGAAGCTCCATCGAATTGACCAATTGAAATATTTCAGGTGGGTCCATCCGGAAGCGCAACATGTCTGGTTCCGCCGCCTTTGTTCGTTGGACCTCATCGCACGCAAGAGCTCACGAGTTTTGCTGGATCGAGCAACAGTCGGAGACAATTCGCTCCCGTTTCGATCGGATCTTGACACGGCCGCGCACGAGATGGCGCTTGATCGCCTTATCGATGCCACTCCAGGATTTCCACTAACAACGGTTGAACAGGCAAGTCTTTAACGATTGCGAATGTCGTGTGCCATTTGATTGGACGAGGAAAGAAGGTCTTGGTGTGTTCACAGAAAGACAAGGCTTGAGCGTCGTGGATCAGACACTGAGATAGCTCGAATCGGCACAGCTTCCGATGACGCTTCTCAGGCAGCATGCAGATTCTCGCAAAGAATTGCGCGGCGTCTCGACACGATTCAAAAGAACCGTGCGCCTGAGGACACTCGGCGGGATTTAGAGAGAAGTTCCAAAAATCATGAGCAGTTCGTTGTTGGTCATGAGCAAGTCGAGCAGAAGTTACATGCGTCGATGCATGCTGAACACATCACCGTCCGAGCGGATCGTGAATTGAATGAAGCTGCAACGGTTCTAAAACGGCTTGCCGCACGTTGGAAAACTTATCAGGCCTATCGGCGCGCGAAGACATTTGCGCCCGTTCATTCGGACAAGATCGGCGATCAAGCAGCGTCTTTGAGGTCCGAACTATTAACGAGTGCGGTTCGACTTCGCGCGAACCTGAGAAATGCAGGATGCTTCTTAATGTTTTGCCACAGTGGTGGAAGTGAGGCCGCATGTTCCCGCCGCCACGGTTCCCACGCAGGAGGCCGTGCCATCACTGACCGTTACGTTGCCGGTCGGTGTTCCGCCGCCCGGTGGGTTCACTGTTACGGAATAGTTGACTGCATACGCACTGCCCACAACGCTGGACGTCGCAAGAGCAACGGAATTTGTGATTGTCGTCGTCGTATCGGCCGTGGCGACATTAAACACGGAGCTGTCAGCCGCTGTTAGTGTACCGCTCGTGGCGTGCAGCTTATATCCGGTGCCCGCTTTGTCGATCTTGCAGCCTGTAGCCGTAGCTACACCGGATGATGCAGTGAACGTGGTCCCGTTTGTGCCGGTTCCACTGCAGATCAATGTCGCTCCGGCTGTGCCGGTGCCACTGGTAATAGACAGGACTATTGACGCCGAGCTGCCCGTTACGGTGTTCCCGCCTGTGTCCTGAACCGTCACCTTCGGCTGTGTCGGCAATACCCCACCAGTAACACTGCTTCCGCCGGGCTGCTGCGTAAAGGCCAGTTGGCTGGCCGCGCCCACGTTCACAGTGAAGGGCGCGCTGTCTCCTGCAGTAAGATTGTCGCCACTCCTACGTGTCGCTGTGAGGACAACTCCGCTTTCCGCCTTACTATAGGTAACGCCGCTGATGGTCACCGAACCGCTGAAGCTGAGGATTGTGCCCGTCAGCGTTCCGCTGAGGGTTCCGGTTCCGGTTTTCAAACATAGCGAGACGCCTGTATTAGCCGCCACATTAGGCTGGCTTGCTTCTGGTCGTGCTCGGGATCCAGCGTGTAGGTGAATCCCCACAGCCTTCGCGGCTCTGTTGATCATGATAGTTCCCAGGTGTCGCCACGACCTAGGCGCAGCGTGAAATGGCGATTACGTGTGTTTCCACTCGTACACTTCGTACCCGTCGACAGTTCTTCCTGAAGGCTCAAATCCCCGACGTTCATTGAGCGGTTCGATCGCCGGCTTCGCCACGCAGACGCTGTTCGGCAGCGCGTTCTTTTGCATGTGCCCGGCGATATCGATCACACAGTCGCTTACCTCCTCCAGAGGCAGGCTCTCGTCGAAGTAAACAAAGCCGGAGTTCACTCCGCACCGCACGGCGAAATCACGGCGCATGCTCTTAATTTCTCTGTTGAATTTTCCGAGACCACGGATTACTTCCCGAGCCCCCTGGACCGCAGCATCGACCGTCGCGAAACAGCTCATCACGCCGTCGGGCGTCCATGTGGATTTCAGGCATCCGTATGTCGTGAGCGCCCGTTCGACATAGCGCCTGTACTCTTTGAAATCGTGCTCGACGATCGCCCTTTCTTCCCCCCGCTTCATGCCCGTCGAATCCACAACGTCGATGGCGAGGAACGCAAGATCGCGTTCCGTCGCACCGAGTTTCTTCTTGGTTTGCGCGAATTCCTTCAGGAGCTGCTCCCGGTCCCCCTTCTTCGCGGTTTTCAGCTGCTCGTTTTCGGAGAGATGCAATTGTTCCCGCATCGCATCGACATTCTTCTTGTGACGATGATATTCCTCCCAATTGTGCGCCCTCGTGCTCAGAGCGTCACACCCGCTGCTCAGCGTCGATGCAACGGCGATAATGATCCTTCGGGTGAGGTCTTTCCATCCGATCTTAGTCGGGATCGTATCCCTCACTGCCGTACTTACCACTTTCTCCACCGCAAGCATCGATCGGATGTAGCCGAAATTCGAAGCTCCTTCAAAATACGGGAGGACGAAGGTAAGTAGAAAAAGGGGCGGTACGCCGATCATGATGGCCCCAAGGAGCGCTACGCCGGTCATGATGGCCCCCATGATGCACGCGAAAACGGAGACGGTTGAGTACAAGAACATGATTGTGTTCGCAATTAGTCATTAATAATTTGTGTCAGGGTCAGCGCATAAGCTCGGTGAGCATTTTCGCTGGCGGCGATTCGAGAATCGTCGTGCACGTTGCAATGCTGAGCCGCCAAAACCGCGTCATGAGCGCGGAGTCTTTGGTGCGGCCGGGTGGTCGCATCTCCGACCACCGCCCTGAGAAGACCGCCGCCCGGGAAAACACCGCTTTTGATTCTCCAACGCTTAAAACGCTGACAAGACGTTATTGAACTGGTGCTCCCGATAGACCCGTTGGGAAGCATGGACTGCAAGTAGTACTCGACGCTGTCTGATAACGAATGACAGCGTCAGGAACGCTCCAGTATCCAAATCGTCCCGCGTTGGTCGACGTCGGTGTGGCACTGGCAGTGTAATCGCTACCCGACGCCGTCACAGTAAAGTTATAGCCCGAAACCGACCCCGAAAAGCGCGTATCCAACAAGCCTTGCGTGATCAATTCCGGGATACCTCCGTAGGAACCCTGATTTGACGAGAGATACGTTATCTCCGCCGTATTGACCGTTCTGATTTGAGCAACGGCCGACGACTCTTGAGCAGATTGTCGAGAACGCAGCAGGCTCGGAATCGCGATTGTCGCAATGATCAGAATGATCGCTACCACGATCAGCAATTCCAACAGTGAAAAACCTCGATCTTTCATTCTTGTATCCTCCTTGAAGTGTGTCGGCCTTCGCCTCGACCGAAATCCCATTTGCGGTTCAGCACGTTAGGTAAGGCCACCACCTGCCACTATGATGGGGTATGCAAGGCCTAACAGTACTTGAACGAAAGTCGGATGCGTAAGTAAGAAGGTGCTACCTCGCCTGTAGACGTGGGGAGTTCTGGTGGAAGTACAAAGGTGGTGGTGCGTTGCCACGAAGGGAGATTCTTGATGGCGGGAAAATTAAGTTGTGTGCGTCAAGTTCTGCAGGAGTATTTCCGAAAGTTTTCTCCAGTGTTTTTATCTTCGTCATCGGACCTGTGGAAATGTGGGGAAGCCGAGCGTTCTTGGCGAGGCTTTTCAAAGTTATGGCGCTTGCCAATAAAGTTGTGTCTGGCCGCATATCAGGACTCCTTCTCAAAACGAGCTTCGAACATGGCGTTAAGCTGATGAAGTGATTCCTCGACACGGCCTGTGATTTTTGATCAGCGACCGTTTTCCAGTGACGTGATTGTCATGCCGAGCTTCATTTCCAGGGCATCGTCGGATTGGAAGTAGCCTCCGCTGTTGCGACGTATGCGTTCGAGTTGACCGGTGACAGCTTGAGCGGTGTTGGTCGTTGAAAGCGAGCGGCGGATGGCGTCGGGATATTTGAGAAACGCAGCCGTAAAAAAATCCTTTCTAAAATGTCCTACCGTTTCGTTCCGAGACTGGGACACTTCGGGATGGCTTGTTGAACGGCCGCATCGAGGATGTAAGCCACACCATCGCTGGACAGCATCCCTTTGCGGGCATTCGGAAACGCAATGTCGTTGGGAACGCTGTTGATCTCCGCAAACCAAGAACGGAGGACCCGTGCGGTATTCGCCCAGAGAGGGACCTGACGATCCTTTCGACCTTTTCCGTGGAGATGAAGCGAAGCGCTCGCACCGAAAACGACGGCGCTCCGTTTGAGCGTTGTCACCTCCGATAGGCGAGCGCCCGTGTTGTAGAACGTGAGCAGCAGTGCGTAGTTTCGTCGTCCAATCCAGGAGGCACGATCTGGAGCATCGAGAAGGGCTTCGATTTCCTTGCGTGTGAGATAGCCTATTCATCGACGCTCGGCGCGTTTGAATGGAATCGCTAGAACGCGCGACGCGATAGAAACGCTTTCTGGATCGCGTAGGGCGATGTATCAAAACAAAGAACGAATCGTAGCTAATCGCTGGTTTCGTGAACGGATCGAGTTTTGACGGCCGTTCTCCAACTCATCCAGGAGTCAACATGAGATACACCGTCAACGATCAAGTGGTTCTGTCGCTGCCATTGGAAGGTCCTTTAGCAGCTTATATCGGCCCATTCGCCAAGTGGGCCAGCGAGCAGGGATATGCGTTTTGCTCGCTTCGCCGACAAGTTCTTCTCGCCGCGTGTTTCAGCCGTTGGCTTGGCCAGAAGGGCGTGAGATTGCACGCCGTTTCTTCCGAGCACGCTGTTCAGTATCTGCGATATCGAGCTCGCCGCATACAGATTCACAAGGGCGATACAGCGGCGTTGAGATACCTGATTCAGTTCTTAAGGGGCGCGGGAGTCACTCCAGCGGAAAAGATGGCGGAACCGCCGTCGAACCCGGTTGAGCAATGCGCACGAGAATTCGAGCGCTATTTGCGTCAGGAGCGCCTCCTGGCTGAGGCGACCATCATCAACTACATGCCGCATATCCGGGGTTTCCTCAACCATCGTTTCGGCGATGGAACAGTCAAGCTGCCGCGCTGGTGTGCCGGCGATGTGGTCGGATTTGTCCAGCGTCAGGCGCCACGCTTGCATCCGAAACGATCAAAGCTGATGACGACGGCGCTGCGTTCGTTCCTGCAATACACACGTTATAGCGGAGAGGTGACAGCAGATTTGGCCGCTGCCGTTCCAGTGGTACCCAATTGGTCGAGGACGACGCTTCCCCGCGGGATCACGACGGAGCAAGTCCGCCAGTTGCTCGCCAGTGTCAACCGGGGCACCGCGGTGGGGCGTCGGGATTACGCCATCTTGCTCCTGCTCGCGCGACTGGGGTTACGTTCAAGCGAAGTGGCCCTTCTCGATCTCGATGACATTGACTGGAACGTTGGACAGTTGAGCGTGCGCGGCAAGAGGGGCCAGCGCACCGAGCTACCTTTACTGCCGGAGGTTGGTAAGGCCATCGCCGCATACTTGCGACGCGGGCGACCCGAAAGCGAGAACCGCCGCTTATTTTTACGTGCCAAAGCGCCGCTCCGGGGCTTTCAAGGCGCCAGCGGTGTGGGATCGGTTGTTCGGCATTCCCTCAAGCGCGCCAAAGTAAATGCGCCCACCTACGGAGCGCATCAGTTTCGTCATGGATTGGCAACCGAGATGTTGCGTCAGGGTGCCTCGCTCGGTGAGATCGGCGAACTGTTGCGTCATCGGCATCCGCAGACGACGACGATTTATGCAAAGGTCGATATCGACGCATTACGCACGCTGGCGTTGCCTTGGCCGGGAGGTGCGCGATGACCACGCTGCGGCAGGCTGTTCAGGAGTATCTGAGCATGCGGCGTGCTCTGGGATTCAAGCTGCATAAAGCCGGCAAAGGATTACTCGATTTCGCCGCATTTATGGAGCAGCGCCGTGCCTCCTATATCACCCAGGCGTTAGCCCTTACCTGGGCGCAACAACCTCGGAAGGTTCAACCGGCGCATTGGGCACAACGACTGAGCTTCGTGCGGGTATTTGCATCTCATCGCAGTGCGACAGATCCGCGCACCCAGATCCCACTGCCGGGTTTGCTGCCTTTCCAACCGAAGAGCGCGCGACCCTATCTATACTCGGATGAGGAGATCGCAAGCTTACTGCGAGCTGCGCTGAAGATGCCATGCCGTTATGAACGCGGTAAGCTGCGGCCTTGGGTGTACTACTGCCTCTTCGGTTTGTTGAGCGTTTCAGGCTTGCGCCTGAGCGAAGCGCGCAATCTTGAGCTTCAAGATGTCGATCTCAAAACCGGAGTGTTAACGATCCGTGGCGCCAAGTTCGGCAAGACGCGTCTGGTGCCTTTGCATTCCTCGACCTGCCAAGTCCTCCGAAACTACATCACCAGACGCAATCGCCATTGGGCAAACCGGCCGGTCTCATCCTTTTTGTTCGTCTCCAGTTGGGGAAATCGGTTGGATGGCGGAGACATTCATCGAACGTTCTACGTGCTGTCCCGGCAGATCGGCCTGCGCGGACCATCCGACAAACGGGGGCCCCGCCTCCACGACCTGAGGCATCGATTCGCGACAAACACACTCCTGCATTGGTATCGATCCAATCAGGATCCTGAGCGCCGACTGCCAATCTTGTCGGCTTATCTTGGCCATGTGCATGTCGCCGACACGCAGTGGTATTTGAGCGGTTCGCCGGAACTGATGCGCGAGGCGATGCGCAGGCTTGAGCACCGCTGGGAAGGACGACAATGACTACTCTCCCCAGCTTCCCTGCGCTCTTGGAACGTTTTTTCACACAGCGCCTGATGCAGCAACGACGGGCGAGCCCTCACACGATCAGTTCCTATCGAGACACCTTCCGACAATTCCTGAAGTTCGCCGAAGAGCGGTTGCATAAGCCGCCATCCCGTCTGAACTTCGAGGAGATCGATGCCCCTTTGGTCGTGACATTTTTGGATAGTCTGGAGAAGCAGCAAGGCTTGAGCGTTCGCAGCCGGAATTTGCGGTTGACGGCGATCCATTCCTTCTTCCGGTACACCGCCTTCGAGGCGCCAGCCCACTCTGCCCAGATCCAGCGCGTGTTGGCCATCCCCAGCAAGCGTTTCACGCGGACTTTGGTCGACTTTCTCACGCGTTCTGAAGTAGATGCCTTGCTGGCTGCTCCGGATCAGCACACTTGGTCTGGTCGCCGCGATCACGCCTTTATCCTCGTGGCAGTGCAAACGGGTCTGCGATTATCCGAAATGACCGGACTGAAACGCGCGGATCTTGTCCTCGGAACCGGCGCTCACGTGCGCGTCGTCGGCAAGGGACGCAAAGAACGATGTACACCTATCGCCAAATCGCCGCGTACCGTTTTAAAAGCCTGGTTGCGGGAACCCCAACGAGGTTACAAAGACGTGCTGTTTCCCAGCGCCAAAGGGGAACGGCTCAGTGTCCACGGCGTGCAATACCTTCTGAACAAGCATCGACGGACTGCCTCCAAGATCTGCCCTTCCTTGACCCAAAAGCGTGTCACTGTTCACCGCTTGAGGCATACGATGGCCATGGACCTTTTACAAGGGGGTGTTGATCGTTCTGTCATCGCGTTGTGGCTCGGGCATGAGTCGGTTGAGACAACTCAAATCTACTTGGCTGCGACACTCGCCATGAAAGAAAAGGCGCTCGCCAAAACGACGCCACGGCGCGGTCGGCGAGGCCGCTACCGGCCAGGAGATTCGCTGCTCGCCTTCCTCAATAGTCTTTAGGAACGTCCCAAACTATGTCGTGTAATCGAACCAAGCTTATTCACTCTCCTCCCTGTGATTGCACATGGAGCTTGAAACTGACCATTCATCACACGACATAGTCGGGAAGGGTACATAGTGGCGACTATGTCTCTAAAGACATAGTCGCCATGCAAAGGGAATGCACCTCTTACAGAGTGGAATCTCGATCGACATGATTCGAGACTTCCTGGGTCACGTCGATGCAAAAACGACTCAAATTTACGCGACGGCAAATCTGGAAATGAAACGAAACGCGCTTGAAAAAATCACCGATCCTTCGCCAGTTCGAACCATTCCGTCCTGGCAGCAGAATAAGGATCTTCTGGACTGGCTGCGTTCTTTATAACTCTTCGGGAGGACACCCCGCATGACTTCCCCGAACCGGGATCCGCCAACCTAACGCGGGATATTATGTTGAGTCAAACCAGCCGATGTCGCCCTGCAATCAGTGGGTTAGATCTTCGACTGCACATATCCGCTGTCTGCGCATAATAAATTTGAGTCGTAGAAACGTTGGCATGCCCGAGAAGTTCCTGAACCGTGCGGATATCATAACCGCTCTCGAGAAGCTGCGTTGCGAAGCCGTCGGCTCCATGCCCTTTGTTAGCCAGCAAGGGTTTAGATGAGTAGAGCAATTCTCTTCATCAAGAGTTATCTCCTTGTGAAACTAAACGGCTCTTCACGCCGTCCACTAAGTCTTCGTAAGACATACATCGTTGACCCGTGTGTTTTCTTCGGAAAAATGACCCAGACTTTTTTCTGGAGGCGTAATGTTCACCGAGCCAGTCGCGCCAACTCTCGCGATCTGCCGCTCGAAACGTGTTCATTTCAACTCGCTTCAAGATTCTCGATCAGACGTTCTCGATCAGACGTTTGACAATGGTCTATGAGGCAACGATAATCACCCCCGCCGAGAGCTGCAAGCGTGAGGTGAGGACCGTGAGCGACTGGCTGCTGAATCTGCCCGTCGTGTGGATGGCGATCGTAATCCTCGGGACAACATACGTATTTGCTGCAGGAGTCTATGCGGTCGTCACTGCGCTCGCGAAAGGTGACCGGGGCCGCGCTTTCAAGGCCATCTCCCCAGGCATGCTGCCGCCGCTCGCCGTCGTTTTTGCGCTTCTGGTTGGATTTCTCGCCGCCCAGGTCTGGAGCGACGCAGATCGAGCGAACACGGCCGTAAACCGCGAGGCGAGCGCGCTGAGAGCAGTCGTCCTACTGGCTTCCGGGTTCCCACCCGCGACGGAAACCCACATACGCGAACTTGTCCGGCGCCAGATTCAGGATGCGGCCACTCAGGAATGGCCGGTGATGGCGCATGGTCACGCGAACTTGACGATAGCGCCCGCACCTCTGGTCGAGGCACTGCAGATGGCGATTGCCCTCAATCCTCAAAATCAAGGCCAAGCAGCGGCTCAACGCGAGATCGTCGGATCACTCCAAGCTGCACTCGAGGCGCGGCGCCAGCGCATCATCTTGAGTGGTTCCTCAGTGAATTGGGTGAAGTGGACGGCCCTGCTGCTACAAGGGGGCCTCACTTTGGTGACGATCGCCATGATCCATAGCGACAATCGGGTGGCGAACCGAATCATCCTGACAATCTTTGCGACCGGAATCGGAATAGCACTCGTGCTGATTGCGGCGCACAGCGGCCCATTTACCGGCGAACTCTCCGTCCAACCGTCGGTCTTACTGCAAGTCATGCCTGAGGGAGGTCCGCCCGCATCGCCCCCGTAAGGCGCTCCTCGCAGCACTTGCTCCAGCGTGAGGGGCACAGGTGCGGCCCGATTCTGTTACTCTGTACGGCCATGAAACGATTGCTCTGCCTTGTCCTGCCCGCGATCACGGCCGGCTTTCTCCCGCAAGCCGGCGCGCAAACGAAGGTGCTGAAGGCCATCCCCGCAAATATCCAATGGGGACGATATGACGCCGACGCCAGACCGGTGATCACGGTCAATTCCGGCGAAACTATCCGCGTCGAAACCGTAAGCGGAAACCCCGATACTCTCGCGCGCCTCGACGCGCCCGAGGACGATAATGTCCACGAGCTGAGGACCATCTACGCCGAAGTCAAAGATCGTGGACCCGGACCACATATCCTGCTTGGACCAATCGGTGTGGAAAGCGCCGTGCCGGGCGACGTCCTGCAAGTGGATCTTGTCGATATCCAACCGCGCTCCGCGTACGGCTTTAATAACTTCGGGCCGACGAACGGATTGCTCAGTGACGAGTTCCCTTACTCGAGGCAAAAGCTGATCAAACTCGATCTCACCACTAAAATGCTCGAGTTCTCGCCGAGCATCCATTTTCCGGCCAAGCCTTTTTTCGGCAGCATTGGGGTGGCGCCTTCGGCCGGACGGGTTAACAGTGCGCCTCCCGGATATTACGCGGGCAACATGGACAACAAGGAGCTCGTCGCCGGCGCGACGGTGTTTATTCCTGTACAACGCCCGCAAGCTCTGCTGAATATTGGCGACGGACACCTCGCGATGGGCGACGGCGAAGTGGATCTCACTGCTGTGGAATCGCCTCTGATCGGTGTGCTCCGTCTCACGGTCCGCAAAGATATGCATCTGCTCTACCCGCGCGCCGAGACTCCCACACACATCATCACCATGGGATTTCACGAAACCCTCGACGAAGCGGCCCGCCGCGCTACGCGCGACATGATCGAATACCTTGTATCCACCCGAGGACTGACCCGCGATGAGGCGTACATGCTTACAAGCGTCGCAGTAGATATGCGGGTGACCCAAGTCGTCGACGGCGTACGAGGCGTTCACATGATGCTGCCCAAGGCGATCTTTACAAAGTAAAATCTCGGAAATGGATCGAGGCATGGAGGTAGGGGTATGTATTTTCCCGTATTGTTAATATCCGCATGGGGACTGCTCGCGCAGAATGGCGGCACACTCACCGGTACGGTTACCGATGTTTACGGAGGCGTGCTCGGCAAGGCTGCGATTCAGGCTACTAACATCGCGACCAAGGCCTTGTATAAAGCGGAAAGCTCTCCCACCGGCGCATACACGCTGGCCCAGTTACCGGCCGGATCATACGACCTAGCGGCGACTGTGCCCGGGATGGCGCGGTTCGAGCAAAAAAACATCGCGGTTAGTGTGGCGCACACCGTGCGGCTCAATATTAAGCTCAACGATTTCAGTCTGAATACTGTGGGAGAGGACCGGCAGTTTTTCGAGGGCTTGACGACGCGGCACAAGACCCCCGCCGGGCCGGCGCCCCGCATGGCCAACGGCAAACCAGATTTTTCGGGAGTGTGGTTGGGCACATTCCTTCAGGATTCGGGCAAGCCGGAACTGACACCCTCGGCACAGGCGATCGTCAATGAGCGCGCCGGGAACCATTTGAAGGACGTCCCCAGTTCGCGCTGCCAGCCGAACGGGATCACGCTGTTCGGCGTGATCTTTACATACCGCGTGGTACAGACTCCTGCCTATCTGGTGATGATTGCTGAACACGACCAGCCGCCGCGACAGATCTTTATGGACGGCAGGAGTCATCCGAAGAATCTGGACCCGACATGGTTGGGTCACTCGGTTGGGCACTGGGAAGGAGACACGTTGGTCGTGGACACCGTGGGCTTCAACGGAAGGGCCTGGATCGATCTGGAAGGTCATCCATTCACGGAAAAAACTCACATCACCGAACGTTATCGCCGGCCCGACCTGGGGCACTTGGAGGTCGAGTTCACCATCGACGACCCTTCATCTTACGTGAAGCCGTGGACCATCAAGCGCATCTCCGATCTGGCTCCGAAGAGTGAGGAGGTCGCCGAATACGTTTGCACCGAGAACAACAAAGACGTTCAGCACCTTGTTGGCAAATAGTAAATAGGGAGGCAACAATGGCAATGGAAAAATGGAACGAAGAAGGCAGAATCTGGGAAGCCGACCATGGGCTTCTCAATGAACAGCAAATTGCCCAATGCGCCAGGGCGGATGAGACCGAAACCTTCCGGTCTCCGTTTCCCACTCAAATGGTTTCAAACGGCGAATACATGCCCGTACCGCAGACCAAAAAACAGAAGCAGTTGGAGGAGCGCATCAAGGAACTGGCCGAGTCGGCGAGCAAGAAACTGGGAATTTCCCGGCGTCGCTTCCTGGCGGGCTCGGGGGGAATGGCTGCATCGCTTCTGGCCATGAATGAGGTTTTCGGGCGGTTCTTCAACGTTGATCCCATCGAAATGTTCGAACCCGAGGCCTACGCCCAATCGGGAACCCCTCGTGACCTGTTCGTCTTTGACGATCAGCTTCACCTGGTTCGTGGCAACATGGACGGCCCCCCGGGATTGCGAGCGCTCGCGCAGGGACCGACAAGCGGCGGCACATCGAATGAATACAATCCGAAGGGTCTGCCCGATGAGAACGGTAAAGTGTGGGCGCCCTGGAATCCCGCGCTCGTGGGCCTGCCGATGAGCCGCGCGAACTTTCACATCGTACAGTTCATTAAAGATGTTTATCTCGATAGTCAGATCAACATCGGTCTCCTCAGCAATGTTACCGGGTCGGTGTTGAACGTGCTAGGCGGCTCCGAGCCTGTGCCCACGAATGTCCGAGACGCCCGGCGAGGAGAAATGTTGACGGCGGACCAAACCGTCGCAGCTCGAAACTTTGTCAATGAAATTTCCGGCTCGACCCGGATGTTGGCCCACGGCCTTCTGTATGTCGGCAAGGGCAATCTCGACTACATTCAAGAACAGACCGAACGCAATGCGCCCGATTCATGGAAGGGATACAACATTTCCGAATCGGCGAAAGTCGACAACAATCCCAAGAGTCCCCTGCGGCAGTGGCGGCATGATGATGAGAATGTCGCTTACCCAACCTTCGAATTGATTCAAAAATACTACGCAAAATTGAAGGACAAGAAGCCCGGCTTTAACAATATCTGCGTTCACAAGGGATTGGTTCCTCCCGAGCCGGCGGACCCGGAACATGGTCATCCCGCCGATCTGCCCAAAGCGGCGAAGGACTGGCCGAACCTCAACTTCATCACGTATCACGCGTGCATCCGTCCCCTTGCGTTTCTGTATGATTCGTGGCAGGAGGTCAAGTCAGGTAAGCTTCGCCAGGGCGTGCCGGATATCAGTTGGACCACGGAATACGCCATATTGGTCGCTCCGTACAAGAACACGTATGCCGAAATTGGGACGACCTGGGCATCATCGATCGTGACGTTTCCCACCGTAGCCGCTCACATTATGGGGCAACTTATGAAGTTCATGGGTCCGGACCGCATCGTGTTCGGTTCCGATTCCGTTTGGTATGGCTCTCCTCAATGGCAGATCGACGCGTTCTGGCGCTTCCAGATTCCGGAAGACTTGCGGAAGAAGTACGGTTATCCGGAATTGACTGTAGATGCCAAACGGAAGATTCTCGGTCTCAATTCCGCGAGGCTATACGGCATCAAGGGAGTGGAGTCCGGCAACCTGCAGCAAAGATTCAAACCTGTGCCCAAGGACTATGAGAAGCGTATGACCAGGGAGTTGAAGACACTCATGGAGCTGCCTGGATTCAGGGCCGACAACCTGTCCCGGATTAAAGACAAATATGCCGAGTTAGGCGTGGAGGCCAGCCACACGCGTCACGGCTGGATCCGAGTCAACGCGTAATATTCCCCTCCTCTGCGAGGAGGGGAATGCGCTCCACCCATACGTCAGCGTAATTACGAATGGCAGTACTTAGTCAGGACTGTAGCGGCATACCATCCCGCGATGCTTAAGTGTATAGTAGGTGCCTACGGGAGGTACTTAGGCCTATGAAGATCTTCACGGCCGTGTTCATCTTGACTGCCTTCGTGGCTCCGCTCGAAGCGCAGTGGTTGGAACGTCGCACGCCCGGCATCCCGCGCACCGCCGATGGCAAACCGAACCTCACCGCGCTAGCGCCGCGCACGGCCGATGGCAAGCCCGATCTCACGGGTCTGTGGCAAATGGTCAGCCCCGATGGCGCCGTCGGCAATGTCGGGCTGCGCAAACCCGGGGACCTTAAGCCCACCGACATTCAGCCCTGGGCGCGAGTCTTGGTTCAGCAGCGCGCTGAAAACTTCGGCATCGAAAACCCGCGTTACAAATGTCTGCCCGACGGTCCGAACTACAGCACCGGAGGAGGTATGAAGAGAATCCTTCAGACTCCTGCGATGATCGTCATCCTGCAAGAAGATCTCACCTACCGGCAAATCCACATGGACGGCCGCGCCTTGGAGACGGATCCCAACCCGACCTGGATGGGGTATTCGGTAGGCCGCTGGGAAGGAGACACGCTGGTGGTGGAGAGCAACGGATATAACGACCGGACATGGCTCCTTGGCGGCTATCCGCATACAGAAGCGTTGCGCATGACCGAGCGCATCCGGCGCACCGATTTCGGCCACCTGGATATAGCAGTGACGTTCGATGATCCCAAGGCTTACAACAAGCCCTGGACATTCCGGCTCAGCGCGCGGTTGGCTGCGGACACGGAAATGATGGAAGCCGTCTGCAACGAACGTCCCGACAACGGGCAACAGCACTGGGTCGGCCGGGTCTCCGATGCTCAGAAAACCGCGGTGAAGGTGGCTCCCGAAGTCCTGGCGAAATATGCCGGCGTCTACAAGGGGATTTACCTTCGAAACCCCCGAACAGTCGACGTCACTTTCGCTGACGGTAAGTTGTTCGTCTCCGTAAACGGAGGACCGAAACAGCCTATCGTTCCGCAGTCAGAGACCAATTTTTCCGGTACCGGACTGACCTATCAGTTCATGCGGGACGACCATGGCATGGCGACCCACGTTCTCGAGGGTCACATCTCGGGTGACTACAAGTTCGAACGTCAGAAGTAACTACGCTTGGGTCTCCTGAAAAAGTCGAATCGCGCAGCATTCGTCGTTTCGAATGGGTTCCTTCAGCAACCCGCTAGCGGTGGAACAGCTTCCGTACGGAGCGACCTAAGGGATCGCCTGCACGCAGTTGTACGCGAACCTCGGTGCTCTCTCTCGAGATCAATTGCACCTCGCGAACCTCTTCACGGTAGCCGGGATGGCTCACGCGCAGGCGATAGCGACCCTCATCCAGCGTGCAGCGCGCCTTGCCCGACCAGTCCGGCGTCAGAGTCTTAACCAGTGCATCCCGCGGGGTGAGGATCTCAATCGTGGCGTCCGATACAGCCTTCGCTGTCTTGGCGTCTTGCACAATCGCCATGAGTACGGCCTTATCGGGAGCGGGTTTTAGGAACGAAGCGAGACCGCCCGTGATCGACAAGATACCTGCTGCGAGACCAACGAAGGTCTGAAGCCTGGAAAGGGAGATCTTCAGCTGAGAGAGGCTGCTGAAATTTATGCTCACATTCTTGGCGCTCCCAGCCTCCTTTAAATCACGGGGACATAAGGAGCCCAAGATTAAAGTTCTGGAAAGAACATAGACTTTCCAGGAACAACATGATGAAACTTTCGCTTGGGTGCTGTAGCGGCCGTCTATTCCTTGAGGCTTATTCCCCTCCTTGCATCACCGCCGCTACAGTAACTCCACATTTTCGCCAGCGTGACGACAAGTTGTATACTCGCGGCCATGCCGGGCCAAATGCTGCTCGTATTTGCGTTCATTGTCCTTGTCGGGTCTACGCTCGAAGCCGCCACTTCGGGAGAAGAAGTCTATAAATCGCGCTGCGCTGGGTGCCACGACCAGGTCAGCGCCCGAATTCCATCGCGTGAAGCGCTTCAGAAAATCTCCGCGACTCGCATACTGCGGACGTTGGATTTCGGACTCATGATGAGTATCGCCTATCCGATGCGGAGAGAAGAGCGAGAGGCTGTCGCGAATTTCCTGGGAACGCGAGTTGACGACACTACGATTCCAGCGAGCGCTGTGTGTCCCTCTGACCGGCCGGTATTGAGCCATCGTACGGCTGCAAGTTGGAACGGCTGGAGCCCGTCAACATCCAACACGAGGTACCAAGCCGCTGATGCCGCGGGCCTGATGCCGGAACAGATCCGAAAACTGAAGCTGAAATGGGCTCTCGGTTTTCCTGGAGACGTGACAGCATTCGCAGCGCCGGCGGTTTGGAACGGTACGCTGTTCGTGGGAAGTGCCGGCGGCATAATTCAAGCGATTGACGCGAAGACCGGCTGCTTGTACTGGACTTTCCAAGCGAATGGACCAGTGCGCGCCGCGCCCGTTCTTGTGCCGGCGGCACCGGCTTCCTCAGACGCAACACTGCTGGTCGGCGATCAGATTGGATGGTTTTATTCACTGGATGCGCATTCAGGCAAACTCCATTGGAAGCGCCGTGTCGAAGCGCACGAAGCCACACGCCTGACGGCTACCGCGGCCGCCGAAGAGGGCGTGGTATTCGTACCAGCCGCTTCTTGGGAAGAGACTCGCGCGCTCGATCCACAATACCCATGTTGCACGTTTCGAGGCAGCGTCACGGCCCTCCGGATCCGCGACGGTTCGCCCGTTTGGAAGACGTATATGGTGGGAACACCTCGAAAGACCGGTGTCACGAGCATCGGAACGGAACGCTACGGCCCGTCCGGCGCCGGGATTTGGTCGAAACCGACCATCGATAAGAAGCGCGGACTTTTATACGTCACCACGGGCGACAATTATTCGTTCCCGGCTACGGCGACGAGCGATGCCGTCGTTGCGCTCGATCTGAAATCCGGGCGCATCGTCTGGTCTCAACAGACAACTCCGAACGATGTTTACAATTCGTCCTGCGGAACCAAGGGTTCGAACTGCCCTCCGGATAGTGGACCTGATCACGATTTCGGTTCTTCCGTGATGCTCGTGCAAACCTCAACAGGACGGGAATTGCTCGTTGCGGGTCAGAAGTCGGGCGTCGTCTATGCTCTCGATCCGAATCAAAAGGGCAAAGTCATTTGGCAAACGCGCGTCGGGCAGGGTAGCGCAAACGGCGGAGTACAGTGGGGAATGGCGAGCGATGGACAAAAGGTGTACGCCGCCGTCTCCGATGCGGTTCGGCTCGGCAACGTCGCTGGTCCGGCGCCGATCGGCAATGCCACGCTCGATCCGGTCAAGGGTGGTGGCCTGACGGCGCTATACCTGAACGACGGGACGAAAGCCTGGTTCGTGCCGGGACAGCCGTGTGATCCCCCGCGGCCCGGTTGCAGTCCAGCCCAGCCCGGCGCCGTTACGGCGCTGCCGGGCGTGGTTTTCTCGGGATCCCTCAACGGCCACATTCGTGCATTTGCAACCGAAGATGGCGAGGTCCTCTGGGATTTCGATAGCGTCCGCACCTATACCACCGTCAACGGAGTCCAGGCCAACGGCGGTTCCCTCGACGGCGCCGGCCCCGTCGTCGTCGATGGCATGGTTTTCGTCAACTCCGGCTATCCGCGGTTCGGCGGAATGCCTGGAAATGTCCTGCTCGCCTTCGGTCCCGACGACTAGTGTTATGAGCAGGACTCTCGTCGTTCGAGGAAAACATGTCATCCGGCCCGGCTCATCCGGGCCGGCTTCCATCCACATCCAGGACGGGGTGATTATGGCGATCGATAAATTCGATTCGGCGCCTGCCGGCATCGAACTCGTGGATGCCGGTGATGACGTCGTGATGCCGGGCCTTGTGGATACGCACGTTCATCTGAATGAACCCGGACGAACGGAATGGGAAGGCTTCCACTTTGGTACGCGAGCGGCGGCGGCCGGTGGCGTCACGACGGTGATCGACATGCCGCTGAACAGTAATCCGCCGACGACTACAGCGGACGGGCTGCAGGCCAAACTAGAGGCAGCAAGGCATCAGTGTTGGGTCGATGCCGGCTTTTGGGGCGGCGTCGTGCCGGGTAACGGCGATCAGATCGAGCCGCTCATCGCGGACGGCGTTTTCGGATTCAAGTGCTTTTTGGCCCCATCGGGAGTGGACGAGTTTCCTGAGGTCACTGAACCAGATTTGAGGGAGGTGTTGCCGGTGATTGCCGGGAATCACAGCGTGCTTCTCGTCCACGCGGAACTACCGGGCCCCATCGCCGCAGCCCGTCGGGCAACTGGTTCACCTCGAAGTTATGAAAGTTATCTGTCATCGCGGCCACGCACAGCGGAGAACGAAGCCATCGAATTGTTGATCCGGCTGAGCAAAGAATTCGCAGCGCGTGTGCACATCGTTCATCTCTCGTCGGCGGACGCCATTCCCGCCTTGCGCCGCGCTCGCAGCGAAGGCGTACCGATCACTGTCGAGACATGCCCGCACTATCTCGCCTTTTCTGCAGAGGAAATTCCCGATGGCGCGACGCCGTTCAAATGCGCTCCTCCCATTCGTGAAAAGGAAAACAGGGAAAGGCTCTGGGCAGCACTTGCGGAAGGCGTCATCGATTTCATCACAACCGACCACTCGCCTTGTCCCGCGTCAATGAAGCGCATGGAATCCGGCGATTTCTTCCAGGCGTGGGGAGGGATCACATCGCTGCAATTCGGCCTGGCCTCAGTCTGGACGGAGGCGCAGCGCCGCGGCTATTCCCTCGAACAGGTCGTCGAGTGGCTTGCGACACGCCCTGCACGCGTGGCTGGTGTCCCGCGGAAGGGCGCCATCGTGGAAGGAAATGATGCGGATCTGGTCGTCTTCCGCCCGGACGCCGCCGTTAGCTGGCCGCAGGTCCTTCATCATCGTCACAAGTTGACTCCTTACGATGGGCGCCCCTTGATCGGTATCGTCGAGCGCACCATCCTTCGCGGCACGACCATATACGATCGCGGCGAATTCGCGGTCTCGCCCGCGGGGAAGATACTTTATGGTCTGTTGAATCGATTGAATAAAGCGTCGGCAGATGAGGCGCGCTCAGTATTCCTCCGCTGTTGCGGATCTTCGAAATGGGCAGCACTCATGGAAAGGCGCCGTCCGCACTCCAGCCTGAATGAGTTACTGGAGCAAGCGGAACGCACCTGGAATGAACTCTCCGTCGATGATTGGCTCGAAGCATTCCGCGCACATCCGCAGATTGGAGAAAGCAGCACATCCAAATGGTCCCAGGAGGAACAGGCGGGTACGCGATCGGCAGAAGCCGCAGTCTTGAAGGAACTCGCCGAAGCCAACCGCAGATACTGTGAACAGTTTGGGTTTATCTTTATTATCTGCGCCAGCGGAAAGAGCGGCGCCGAGATGCTCGCTGCGCTTCGCGCGCGCCTGAATAAAGATCGCGAAACCGAATTGAGAAATGCCGGCGAACAGCAGAGCCTCATCACACGACTGCGTCTGCTGAAACTGGTTACGTCATGAGTTCGATCAGCACTCACGTTCTCGATACAACCCACGGCCGTCCGGCGGCCGGAATTCCGGTAACGCTGGAGTTCCAGGGCTCAGACCGGAAGTGGAAGCAGGTCGGTCATGGGCTAACGGATTCCGATGGACGCCTCGGGAATCTCCTGGACAGCGGTGCTGCACCGGTCGAGGGAGTGTACCGGCTTACTTTCGATGTGGAGTCGTATCAACCGGGTTTTTATCCAAATATCGTTGTGCTATTCCGCGTTGACAATCCGGAGGAGCATTACCACATTCCGCTATTGCTTGGTAAGTTCGGGTACACCACTTATCGCGGAACCTGATCAGCGGCTGCGTAGCGTCTTTGCCGCCACACCTCCGGCAACACTCAGAACACACAACACAAGCCAGTTGTATTGATTCCCGTAAGTCGCAACCGGGAAGTGATTGCTTAGCATGATAAACACGACCGGCACAACCATGTAATTGTTGTGCTTGGTGCGCTGCTTCGCTTGCTCGCCAAGGGACATATCGGGCGGAATTCCTTTCGCCATTGCCGCCACCATCTGTCGTTGGAAAGGCAGAATGCGGAGCCATACGTTGGCCGACATGAACGTTCCCAGCATCGCGCCGACGTGAATGTAGGCGGCGCGGCCGTTCATCAGGCGCGTCAGGCCATACACCACCGCAGCAAAAAGAATAAACGAAACCACCGCACCAACGGGTTCGCTCCTGGCGAGCGGCGACCGCCACAATGCCTCATAGATGAACCACGCGGTGACCAGCAGCAAGAAGCCAACCAGGACACTGATCGGAACTCCGCCTAACAACTCATTCTCCATGAGGCCACCTAAGTAATAAACAATGATGAGTAAGAGCATTCCACTCACCCAGGTCACGGCGGCTTCCCAACGGAACCAATGTAACGTTCGCGGCAACGCCTCGGGCAGCTTCTGCTTTTCCACCACGTAAAAGCCGCCGCTGTGAACAAGCCACAATGATTTTTCGCGCTCCAGTGTTCGATCCATCCACGTGAAGAAGAACGTCTGGCCCACCCACAGGATGCCGGCGAAGACATGAACCCATCGTATAAAGAGGTTGAGCCACTCGCTGAGATTGTAATCCATAGCGGTTCTGACAACAGTATGCTGAAAAATGGTCATCGCGTACTGTAGCGGCGCTCTATGAGCGCCGGTTTTGCCTGGAATCAACGAAACACCGGCGGTCATAGACCGCCGCTACAGCGCTTTCGTGCGCTCAGAAGGATTTTTCAGCATCGTGCTAATTCCCCTCCTCTGCGAGGAGGGGAATTAGAATAACAGCTATGAACGTGGAATGTTCTCTCGATAGAGCTCGCGAGGCGGTAGACCGTTGTCTCAGGTTGGCAAAGCTGAGTGAAGAAGATAATCGAACGACGCGCACGTTCTTGTCGCCGCCGATGCGCGAAGCGCAACGCCTGATTCGAGGATGGATGGAAGGCGCGGGATTGACGGTGACGATCGATGCGGCGGGAAACGTTCGGGGCGTGGTTCCCGGATCGCGTTCCGGCGCAGCGCCACTGCTGATAGGCTCGCATATCGATACGGTTCCCGGAGCAGGCCCGTTCGATGGCGTGCTCGGCGTGATGCTCGCGATTGGTCTTGTCGAAGCTCTCGATGGTGAAACGCCTGAGTTCGGCATCGAGGTTGTCGCGTTTTCCGAAGAAGAGGGCGTCCGCTTCCATATTCCCTTTCTGGGCAGCCGGGCACTCATCGGCACGTTGGACAGAGATACACTCCAGGTTCAGGATGATCGCGGAATCACGATGGCTCAGGCAATTCGCGATTTTGGTTTGAACCCCGACCGCCTCGACGAAGCCCAAGTCCGATCGAGCGTGCTCGGTTACGTCGAGTTTCATATCGAACAAGGACCGATCCTTGATAACCTGCGCATGCCTGTGGGTGTAGTCGAGGGCATTGTCGGGCAGACACGCCTGGAGGCGGTGTTTCGAGGTACGACGAACCACGCCGGCACCACTCCGATGCATCTGCGGCGCGACGCGATGCCGGCAGCCTCAGAGTGGATCCTGGAAGTCGAGCGCCAAGCGTCTGCGGTGCCCGGGATCGTCGCAACTGTCGGATCGATCACCGCCGTTCCCGGGGCGGTGAACGTGATTCCAGGCGAGGTGCGCGCCACCTTGGATGTCCGGCACGCCGATGACCTTCGACGCGCAGCTGCGGTCCAGCGCTTGATCGTTCATGCGCGGGCGATCGCCGAGAGGCGCAAGCTGGAATTCGACTGGAACACACGTCTGGATCAACACGCGATCCGGTGCGACCCCGCGCTGACGGATGCGCTGGCACGATCCGTCGAGTTGAGCGGCCTTCCTGTGCATCGGATGGTGAGTGGCGCCGGGCATGATGCCATGGTTATGGCTTCGCGCATGCCCGTGGCGATGTTGTTTATTCGCAGCCCCGAAGGGATCAGTCATCATTCCGCCGAGAGCGTAAGAATCGAGGACGTCGCTGCTGCACTGCGAAGCGGGTCGCATTTCCTGAAACAGATATCAGGCACGCTGCAGCTTTCGGACTCCCTGACTGCCCGCCACGATGACGCAGTGCGCCACGTTCGCGAAGATTCCGGAATCGACAACGCCGGTCAGTGATTTCAATTGCTTTTCGAGCTTGGCGGGATCGTCGATCATTCCATGATTCCAATCGACGATGCTGTTCCCGTTGTCGGAAACGAAAGAGCGGCCGTCGCGCTGGCGAACGCGAGCTGCTCCGCCTAATTCCCGAAGGAGCAACAAAACGCGAGGTACCGCAAATGGAATAACTTCGATCGGTATGACGTTCTTTTGTCCCAACCGGTCGACGAGCTTGCTTTCATCAACAATGATGACAACGCGTTCGGACGCCTGGGCCACAATCTTCTCGCGAACGAGCGCCGCGCCGAGACCCTTGAGCAGATCCAATTGCGGCGAGACTTCGTCGGCTCCATCCACGGTCACGTCAACGCGAGGATTCTCCTCGAAGCTGGTTAATCGAATGCCGGTTTCCTCGGCAAGACGGCGCGATTCTTCGGAAGTGGGGATGCCGGCAACTTGCAATCGGACCCTGCCGAGCTCGCGAATGAAGTGCGCAGCCGTTGAACCCGTTCCCAATCCAACGATCATGCCGTCGCGAATTTCATCAAGCGCATGGAGTGCGGCTTGCCGCTTGAGCTGGTCGCTCATTTCGATTGGTGACGTACCAGATTCAGGAATTCATTTCGAGTGTTTTGATTATCTTTAAATACGCCGAGCATCGAACTGGTGACGGCAACGGAATTTTGCTTTTCCACGCCACGCATGATCATACAGAGGTGCTGGGCCTCGATGACGACAGCCACACCTCGGGGACGAATTTTTTGATCGATGGTTTCGGCAATTTGTGTCGTCAGCCGTTCCTGAACCTGGAGACGCCTGGCGTACATGTCCACAAGCCGCGGGATTTTACTCAGGCCGATAACGCGCCCGTCAGGAATATATCCCACGTGACATTTACCAAAGAACGGAAGCAGGTGATGCTCGCAAAGGCTGAACAGCTCGATGTCGCGCACGATGACCATTTCGTCGTAGGCCACATCGAACAAAGCTTTATTCAGCAGGTCATCCTCATTCATCCGGTAACCGCTCGTCAAAAACCGCAGTGATTGGCTTACACGGAGCGGAGTATTCAGAAGGCCGTCTCGAGTGGGATCTTCACCGATTTTGATCAAAATCGACCGGATCTCTTCGATCATGCAGTTAGTACTTAGTCTAGCGTATTTGGCCGCGCTGTTGTGCTAGAGTTCAAGCATGCCGATATACGAATATCATTGCGCGAAATGCGATCAGACGATTGAAGTCATCCAAAAGATGTCGGATAAACCTTTGAAGAAACACGAAGGCTGCGGCGGCATGCTCACGAAGCTGATCTCGGCGGCCGGCTTTCAATTCAAGGGAACCGGATGGTACGTGACTGATTATGCCCGCAAGTCATCGGGCGAAAAGACCGAAACAGCAACAGAAACTAAGACCGAATCCAAGGGAACCTCTACGAATGGCAGCAAGGAAAGCAGTTCCGGCTCGTCCAGCGGAGGCACGGCAGCGACCGACGCGACGAAAACCGGGAAAAGCAGCTCCTCTAAGTCCGGCGCCAAAAAAGACTAAATACCTCCGTGCCTCGCACATCTATGAACGGCTGAACGCGGCCTACCCAGACGCGAAGTGCGCTTTGGAGCATCAGAATCCACTTCAGCTTCTGGTCGCGACGATCTTATCGGCGCAAAGTACGGACAAGATGGTGAACCAGATCACGCCTGCCCTCTTCAATAGGTGCAAGACCGCCCGGGACTTCGCCGGGATCGACACGACGGAACTGGAAGAAATGATTCACTCCAGCGGCTTCTTCCGAAACAAGGCGAAGAGCATCAAGGCGGCCTGCCGGATTATTGCGGACGAACACCGCGGTCAGGTCCCCGCGACGATGGAAGAGCTGCTCAAGCTTCCGGGCGTCGCAAGAAAAACCGCAAACGTTGTTTTAGGCGTGGCATTCGGAAAGGCAGAAGGCGTAGTCGTCGACACTCACGTGCAGCGGCTTGCGCGAAGACTCGACTTTTCGAAAGAAGAGCGCCCGGATAGGATCGAGCAGGATTTAATGCGATTGTTCCCCCGTGATCAGTGGATCCAACTCGCTCACCTGCTGATTCATCATGGCCGGTCAAAGTGCGTTGCGATCCGCCCGAAGTGCGCTGAATGTTCTATCGAAGACCTTTGCTACTCCGAAGACAAAACGGTGTGACGTGAGAAGCCTTGTCGGCGTCCTGCAGTGGACACTGGCGATACTCTCCGTGACTGGAACCGTTGCGCTGTTTGGCTGGATCCTTTTGCTGATCTTACGAAAAGACCGTCCCAAATGACTTCTCTCGAACGTGTGCGTGATGAGTTGGTTAAATATGAACACCCGTTTTTCGATTTCCAGGCAAGGGAAACAAAAGAAGGGGTGCAATTGCTGATTCGCTCAAAAATTGCCAACGTCCTGTCCCCACAATACACAATCACACTGGCCGAGCGCGATTTGCAAAGCTCGCAGTTCACTTGGAGTTTTCAAAAGCTTCTATATGACTGCCTCACGGACTATGTCGTGGAACTGTTTACCAAGAACCCCAGGACGTAGGCTAAATGACAATTGAACAATGAACATTTCCGAAAAATTGTTCAATGTTCAATTATCATTGGAAAAGCAAAAAAGAGGCGGTTTCGTTGGGAGCGGACCATCGAAACCGCCTTTCGCGCCTATGAGAGGAGTGGGCGAGGGAGAGAAATCTATAAATTGTA
>Ga0209157_1000841_pt1 | contig 26093 bp, 24 predicted proteins | sample GraSoiAngelo_135_FD_185892 | JGI IMG/M metagenome (GOLD analysis project Ga0209157, IMG submission 185892) | Grasslands soil microbial communities from the Angelo Coastal Reserve, California, USA - 14_0929_05_40cm (SPAdes) (version 2) | ecosystem: Environmental > Terrestrial > Soil > Grasslands ...
GAGGACAGCCGCACGATGCCGGACATCGACCTCGACATCGCGACGAACGACCGCGAGGAGGTCATCCAGTACGTCTACAAGAAATACGGTGAGCGCTTCGCGGCGATGGTCTGCAACGTCGTCACGTACCGCGCGCGTTCGGCGTCACGCGAGGTCGCGAAGGCGCTTGGCTTCCGCGACGAGACGATCGACCGCATGAGCCGATCGATCGACACGTACAACGTTGACCCGACGGGGCGCCCAACGGCCGCGCTGCATCCCGCATATCACCACCCCAGGGGTAGGGGCCCCTGGGTGCGAAGCGGCCGTGAGGCCGAGCACGGCTGGGAGGCGCCGCGGACCATGCCGGACACGCTCGAGGAGCTCGTCGCGACCATGGACGAGAAGGAGCGCACGCGCTTCCCGCTGTTCCGCGAGCTCACCCTCGCGATCGCCGATTTCCCGCGGCACCTGTCGATCCACAACGGCGGCATGCTCATCACCGCGCAGCCGCTCGTCGACACGGTGCCCATCGAGCGCGCCACGATGCCCGACCGCAACGTCGTGCAGCTCGACAAGCGCGACGTCGAGGACCTGGGTCTCGTGAAGATGGACCTCCTCGGGCTGCGCACGCTCTCGCTCGTGAAGGATGCGGTCGCGGACATCGCGGCGCGGCACGGCGAGCGCCTCGAGCTCGGCTCGCTGCCGCTCGACGACGAGGCGGTCTATGACCTCATCTGCGAGGTCGACACGATCGGCCTGTTCCAGGTCGAGTCGCGCGCCCAGGCGCAGGCGCTGCCGCGCGTGCGGCCGCGGAACTTCGCGGACATCGTCGTCGAGGTCGCGATCATCCGGCCGGGCCCGCTGCAGGGGAACATGGTCAACCCGTACATCAATCGCCGGCAGGGACGCGAGCCGGTCACGTACGCGCATCCCTCGCTCGAGCCGATCCTCAAGGAGACGCTCGGCGTCATCCTCTTCCAGGAGCAGATCCTCAAGGTCGCGATGGCCGTCGCGGGCTTCACCGCGAACGAGGCGGACAAGCTGCGGCGCGCGATGAGCCGCGCGCGCTCGAGCGCCGACATGGAGGGGCTGCGTGAGCCGTTCGTGAGCGGCGCGCGAAGGAGCGGCGTGCCCGACGGCGTCGCGCACGAGGTGTTCCGGCAGATCGCCGCGTTCGCCGAGTTCGGGTTCTGCAAGAGCCACGCGGCCGCGTTCGCGCTCACCGCGTACCACACCGCGCATCTCAAGCTCTACTACCCGGCGGAGTTCTACGTCGGGCTCCTCAACAACCAGCCGATGGGCTTCTACTCGCCGGCGGTCATCGCCGGCGACGCGAAGCGGCACGCGGTCGCGATGCTGCCCGTCGATGTCAATCGCTCGGCGGTGAATGCGGTGTGCGAGGAATCGCAGCGCACCGACCTCACTGACCTCTCGAAGACGATCGCGCGCCATCGCATCTGTCGCACGCACGACGTTCGGCTGGGGCTCACCTCGGTGAAATCGCTCGGCGAGGCGGAGGCGAAGGCCATCGTCACCGAGCGCGCCAACGGGCCGTATCGCTCGTTCGATGAATTCGCGCGCCGCGTCGGCGTCAAAGAGGAAGCGCTGCGCAACCTTGCGCTCGTCGGCGCGTTCGATCCGTTCGGCGAGTCGCGCCGCGCGCTCCTGTGGCGCGCGCGCGACGCGCATCGCACATCACCGGCGTTCGCGCGGCCCGCGCTCGCGTTGCCGGCGTCAGCGGCGCCGGCGCTGCCGGTGCTCTCGGAGCGCGAGCGCGTCGCGCTCGACTACCGCATCACCGGTATCCCGACCGGGCCGCAGATCATGCAGTTCTATCGCGAGGATCTTGACCGGCGCCAGGTCCTGTCAGCGATCGCGCTCGCCGATCACCGGCATGGGGAGGTCGTGCGCGTGGCCGGCGCGATCGTCGTCAAGCAGCATCCCGAGACGGCGAAGGGACACGTCTTCCTGTCGCTCGAGGACGAGACCGGGATGGCGAACATCATCATCCGGCCGGCGACGTATCAGAAATTCAAACGTGTGCTCGATTCCTGTGCAGCGGTCGTCGTCACCGGTCCGCTCCAGCAGGTCGACGGGGTCATCTCCGTTCTCGCGACACGTTTAGATGGGCTCGACCTCTTCGTCGAGTTGAAATCCCGTGACTGGCACTGACGCACGCGGTATCGGACTGCGTGCAAAGCGGTAACAGCGCGCCGTTAGACCTTGTTCTCCACACACGCTGGCTCCCAGACTGACCGTCCGCGGCAGCAATCGAGCGGGCGCTCGATGTAACGGCGGGATCGTTGTCGGGGCGCGCAGGAGAGGGATTCGTGGAGATGGCGGACGCTCGTCGAGCGCAGGATCTGCTCGACTCGATATTCCGTGTCGCGACGGAGCTCGTACACGGTGAGCGCGCGTCACTGCTCCTTCGAGACGATGCGACGAGCGAGTTCGTGATCGCTTGCGCCGTCGGTCTCGCGGAGGATGTCCAGCGTGAGGTCCGGATCCGTCCCGGCGAAGGCGTCGCGGGTCACGTCGTCGCGTCGAAGCGTCCGCTCCTCGTGCGAAGCGCAAATGAGATGCCGGTGCCGCTTCGCGCCGGCCACTATCGCTCGGAGTCGTTCGTCTCGGTGCCGGTGCTCGTCGACGACGAGCCGCGTGGCGTGCTGAGCGTCACCGACCACGTCGACGGCCGGCCATTCGAGATGGATGACCTGCAGACGCTCGAGATCCTCGCAGGACACATCGGCGCGGTGCTCGTGCAGCAGGAGCAGGGCGAGGCGCTCCAGCGGATGGCTGAGACCGATCCACTGACGTGGCTCTTCAATCGTCGGCACTTCGACAAGCGTCTCGAGGGCGAGACGAATCGCGCGCTGCGCGCGGAGCATCTCCTCGCGCTCCTCATGATCGATGTCGACAAATTCAAGATCATCAACGACCGGCTCGGCCATCGCGTCGGCGATCAGGTGCTCAAGGGCGTCGCGTCCGCGATCAAGCAGGCCGTACGGCTGTACGACGTGCCGACGCGATACGGCGGCGACGAGTTCGCGATCATCCTGCCCGAGGCCGACACTGAGGTCGCCTCGCGCGTCGCCAAGCGCATCATCGAGAAGCTCGACAGCATCCTGCTCCCGCCAGAGATGAGCGGGATCGGGATGCGCATCGGCCTCTCGATCGGCGTCGCGACGTTCCCGCGGCCCCTCAGCGACGCGGCCGCGCTCGTCGAAGCCGCGGATGCGGCGATGTATCGCGCGAAGGGATCCGGCGGCGGCGTGCGCGTGTGGGAGCACTCGTTCGCTGAAGGTCCGCGCGGGTCGATGCGCAACGGACGCGTCCACGTCCCGCCTGCCCCGTACCTCGCCGATCCCGCGCGTCTCGCGCGCCCCGAGCTACAGACGCTGCTGCCCGCACACCTCGCTGCGGAGTGGAACGCCGTCGTCGTCGGCCGCGACGGCCAGGTACTCACCATCGCGCTGCCCGCGCCGAACGCCTCGGCGATCGACGCGATCTCGAAGGCGACCGGCTTCGCGATCTATCCCGTGTTCAGCAACGCGAGCGACCTCGAGGCGACGCGCCGGCGGTTGATGCCCGCGTAGGGTCGGTGGACGCCGGCAGTAGCCTGGCGCGCGTGCGCGCGGGTGTGGTGGCCCTGCTCGTCGGTCTCGTCGTGGCATGTGGTTCGGCGCCCGCCGCGCCCCCGACGTCGAGCGCGCGCACGACTGGGAGCCTAGCCTCGGAGCTCGACAAACTGCGCGCGCGAGGCACGCTGGTCGTCGCGATCCGTGTCGAGGCGCCCCCGGCGAATCGGACCATGGGCGATCCGGCTCACGCACAGAAACGCGCCTTCGAGATCGCGGTGGCCAACCTCGTGGCGACAGCGGTCCTCGGCCCAAACGCGAGGGTCGAGCTGCGCAGCCTCGGCGGCGACCGCCTCGCCGGGCTCGACCAGGGAGCGGACATCGCGATGACGGTCGAGACCCCGACCGCCAAGGACCGCGCTCTCATCTCGTCGCCGTACGCCGCGAGCGCCGTCGTGCTCGCCGCGCGTGACGGCGGGCCGGTCGGCCGCGTCGACGACGTCGCGAACAGGTCGGTCGTCGTTGCGATGGACGAGCTCGGCGCGCGCGACCTCGCGCAATCCTTCTTTCAGCAACGAGGCATCAGCGTGACCCTCGATACCGCGCAGGGCGTGAATGGCGCGGTCACCGCGCTCGAGGCCGACCGCGCGGTCGCGCTCGTCGGCGACGGCATCGGCGTCAACGTGCTTCTCACCGAGCGAAAGCTGGTCATCGTGAGCGCGGTCGCTTCGCGTCCTTACGTGATCGCCACGCGAAAGAACGCGCCCGATGTGGCAGCCGCGGTGGACGCTGCGCTGAAAGCGGCGCTCGCGTCGGGCGCGATCAGGGGCGAAGCCGCGAAGGCCGGTTTTCCCTACCAGGCACCCTAAAGCGCTGCGTCCTCTGCCTCTTCCGACGCTTCGCGCGTCGGCGGCCCGAAGCGGCGTACGTCTTCGCCCTCCAAGCTCTCTCGAGCACGCCACACATGTCTTGAGGTCGCCCCGACGCGGCAATACGCCCAGCGCTCCTCTGCGCTGACCGTCACGGTCGGACCGGGGTGCAACTGGAGCTGCTCGCCAGCATGATCCGCCACGCAGATCCATCCGATGTCCGCCTGCATGCTTTCGGCCCTCCTGCAGCACCTGCGCCAGCGGACTCGCGGGCCCCTCAGTCGACGAGACTTCGGACGCGTTCTGGCGTTGCGCCCACCTGCTTCAAAATGTAGCCCGCGATCGAGTCGTGCGCAGTGTCGATCGCGACGAGCAGATGCTCCGGTCGCACAGTGCCCGTACCCGCGTTGTGGATCGCGTGTTCGATGACCAGCTTCGCCGATGCCGTGAGCCAAAGCTGCAGTCGCTCGACACGTTCGCCTGGACGTCGGAGCTTTTCGACTTCCGCGCGCAGCTCGGCGCTTGTGACCCCGAGCGTCCGCAGGATGCGCTCCGCAGCGGGCGACTCGCCACTCTCCGCCAGCCGCGCAAGGCCAAGGAGGAAGTAGTGCGAGTTGATGCCGCGATCGCCCGCTTCGATGGCTTCCCCTTCGGCCAGCTCGAGCATCCGCTTCGCGTCATCGTCGAAGCGCTCATACGGCCCGTTCGTCGCTGTCGCATTCTCTGCGGCGCGGTACGAATCCGGCACGTCGAGCGTTGCGATGATCGCCGACATGACGCTGTCGCGCGTCTGGTCGAGCGCCACAAGGATCCGCGCGACGAAGCCGTTGTCGACGATGATGCAGGCCAGCACGAGGTGCTCGGCTCGCACCTGCGGGTGATGCATGCGCCACGATTCATGCATCGCGCGCTCGATCGCGTTCTGTCCGAGCGGCGTCAGCGTGATGTCCTCAGGCGCGGTAGTTGCGCTGCCGCGACCCATGAACGAGCCGAATGCGGACCGGGCAGCAGCATCCGTCACCCCGACACCGGCGAGCGCGTCGGCCGTAACGCGCGAAAGCTGCGTCAAGGCGCTGACGAAGATGTGTGGCGGACTCAGGTGGTTGTGACCAAGGTTCGCCGCCTCGAGTTGTGCGTCTGCGAGCGCGCGTCGCGCATCCGGGCCGTACCGCGGGTCGTCCGGAGGCCACGGCATGGACGCGCCGCCGGGCACGATCGTGAGTGGGTCGCGGCTAGTGATCGCTCCCGTATGAATCGTCATCGTCGAGGCTACGTGGCGGTCTTCGGTCTCGCTTCGTCGCGCTGCACGCCACCCTCGGCGCCTCGGAAGAGGTAGCCGACACCGGGCACCGTCTGGATCACGTCACGCGACTTGCCGTCCTGCGTCAGCTTGCGACGCAACCGCGACACGTTGAGCTTCACGAGGTCACCGCCGACGTCGGCGTCGTAGCCCCAGACGCCCTCAAGGATCTCCTCCTGCGTGAGGACGCGGCCGGGGTTCGCCATGAAGTGACGCAGCAGCTTGAACTCGGTGGGTGAGAGGTGCACCGGCACGTCCGCGGCCGTCACGAGGTGCGTCGCCTCGTCGAGGATGAGATCGCCGGTGCGGTAGATCGACGGCGCAGGCCGGCCGCGCGTGCGTACCGATCGCCGCAGGATCGCCTTCACGCGCGCGACGAGCTCCTTCGGACGGAAGGGCTTGGTGATGTAGTCGTCGGCGCCGAGCTGCAAGCCGCGCAGCACGTCGCTCTCGTCCTGACGCGCGGAGAGGAGCAACACCGCGACGTGATCGTCCACGTGGCGGATCCGTTCGAGCACGACGAAGCCGGTCAGCTTCGGCAGGTTGATGTCGAGGACGACGAGATCGGGTTTCTCACGGCCCACCGCGTCGACGGCGGTCTCGCCGTCATAGGCGCGGACCACGTCGTATCCCTCTCTGCGAAGCGCGTAATCAAGCAGCTCGACAAGGTCGCGGTCGTCATCGACGACCAACAGCTTCACTCTGTCGCGGCCTCCTCCGTCAGCTGCCTCGCTTTGGGCAGTGTGAAGTGTACGGAAGTGCCGCGTCCGGGTGCGCTCTCGATGCCGATCTCGCCACCCTGCGCGTGCACGATCGCGCGGCAGATCGTGAGCCCGAGGCCGAGGCCCCCGGCCTGGTCGCGGACCTCGCGCGAGCGGAAGAAGCGCTGGAACAGCCGCGTCTGCTCGTCCGCTGGGATGCCGGGCCCCTCGTCGGCGATGGTTATGCGCACGAAGCCCTCGCGCGTCGCCGACGACACGGTGATCTTCGTCTCCTCAGGGGAGTATTTGCTCGCGTTTGCGATGAGGTTCGCGAGGACCTGCGAGGTGCGCCGCTGGTCGGCAAGCACGCGGTCGGACTCCGCGTGAAGCTGCGTGACGATCTCCTGGCGCTTCGAGTCGAGCAGGGGCTGCACAAAGACGAGGGCGTCCTGGAGGCTCTGGCGCACGCTCGTCGGCATGGCCCGGACCTGGAACGTCCCTGCCTCGATGCTGCCGGCGTCCAGCAGGTTCTCGACGAGGTGCTCGAGCCGCAGTGCGCTGCGCCGCAGCGTCGAGACCATCGAGCCGAGCGCGTCCCGCGACATCGTGAGCGCGTCGTCGTACAGCAGGTCGAGCGTCGCAGTGAGTGCGGCGATCGGCGTGCGCAGCTCGTGGGCGACCTGTAGCAGGAAGTCTTCCTTGAGGCGCAGGAGCTCGGCTTGCGCCGTCACGTCACGCACCGTGTGCAGCCAGCCGCGCTGGCCGAGCGTCGTGCTCACGATCTCGAGCACCCCCATGCGGTCTTCGCGCGGGAACCACGCGCGACGGACGCGGTGCCCGCGCGTCTCCTGCACGGTCGTCGCGCCGGACACGAGCAGCAGCTCCTCGAACTTCTGGCCGCGGAGACGATCTTCGCCGAGGATGCGGAACGCCGCGGGATTCGCGCTCGCGATCTTGCCGTGCGAGTCGACGATGAGGATGCCGTCCGTGAGCGCGACGAATGCGTCCTGCACGTCGATCGGCGCGATCGCGTCGGTCGCACGCCTTCCCGGCGTACGACGACGCTCCCCACTCTTCGCGCTCGCCTCCGGTTCGCCGCCTCGACGCCGCTCGGCGAACTCGCTCCGCGCAGCACGCTCGCTCGTCGCTCGCTCTTCCTCTTTTTTCATGACGTCGGTATGCGAAGGCGGATGCGCGTCCCGTTGCCCGGGCTCGAATCGATCGAGAGCTGCGCGCCGATGAGCCGCGCCGATTCGCGCATCTGCAGGAGCCCGAGGCTGCCACGCGTCGCGTACGCGCCGAGCACGCTCGACACATCGAAGCCCTTGCCGTCGTCCTCGACGAGCGCCACCACGGATCCATCCTCCTCGAAGAGGTCGAGCGACACGTGCGGCGCGCGTCCGGTCTTCACCGCGTTGTTCGCGGCCTCACGCAGGATCGTGAATGCGCCCGCCTCCACCTCAGGACCGAGGCGCCTCTTCGATTCGACGCGGCGCACGGCGACCTTTGATCCGTTCGTCCCATCGATTCGCTCGGCGAGCGCGGCGAGCCCCGCCGGAAGGCCGCCGTCCTCGAGCGGCAAGGGACGCAGCGCGAAGAGGATGTCCCGCAGACCCTTCTGCGTATCGACGAGGCGTTCGCGCAGGGCCCACAGCTCGCGCCACGCGCCGTCGACATCTTGCTTCGCTCGCTTGCTCGCGATCTCGATGCCGATCGCGGCGTTCGCGAGCACCTGCGCGACGCCGTCGTGCAGATCGCGCGCGAGGCGCTTGCGCTCTTCTTCGGCGACCTTCACGACGCGAAGCCGCTCGGCCGCGAGCTCGTCGGACAGCTGCACGTACTCGAGCGCGACACCGGCCGATCCGGCGAGCGTTCGGGCGAAGTCCTCGTCGGCCTGGTCGAATGCGCCTCCGCGATGGTTGAGCACCTGGAGCACGCCAAGACGCCGCCGGTCGCGCGAATCGATTGGCGCGACGATGATCGAGCGCGTGCGGAAGCCGGTGCGCTGGTCGGTGCTCGGGTCGAACCGCGGATCCTCGTACGGCTCGTCGATGCGCATGACCAGCCCGCTGCGCGCGGCCTCGGCGGCGAGGCTGCGGCCGTCTAGCGATACGCGGATCTCACGCACTTCGGTGACGCCCGGCTCGGTGCCCTCGGTGAGGACGCGCGACCAGAGCTCGTTCTTCGCCGCATCGACGACGTACAGCGTTGCGCGCTCCGCATCGAGCATGCGTGTGGCTGTCTCGACGATGCGCCCGAGCACCTTGTCGATGTCGGTCTCGAGCGCGAGGTCTCGCTGCAAGTTGAGCAACGTCTCGAGCTGCGTGGCGGCGCTCCGCGTAGACATCGCGGCGATGCTAGGGCACGTCTTCTCCCTCGCCAGAGGGAGCGCCCTGATCTTTCGCATGCTCGCCGGCGACGGTGCGCGCGATCTCGCGCACCGTGTCGAGCGTGTCGATCTCGCTCACCGGCTTGTCCGGTCGCAGCCGGACGATGCGCGGGAAACGCATCGCGTAGCCGGAGTCATGCCGAGCGGATTCCTGCATCTGATCGAACGCGACCTCGATGACCGTGTCCGGGCGAACGATGCGCAGCCGACCGAGGTCCTTGATCGTTGTCGCGAGGAAGTGCTCCGTCATCTCCGCGATCTCCTTGTCCGTGAGCCCCGAGTACGCCTTGCCCACGTTGCGCAGCCGATCGCCGTCGCGCACGGCGAACGTGTAGTCGGACAGCACGCCTTTGCGCTTCCCGTGGCCCCACTCGACGGCGGTCACGACCGCGTCGAGCGTGCGCAGCGCGCGCTTGACCTTGAGCCATTCCATCCCGCGCCGGCCGGGCCGGTACGGCGAGCGCGGATCTTTGACCATTAGGCCCTCGTTCCCGCGGTCGCGCGCGGCGACGAACTCGCGCTCGAGGGCGGCGACCAGCGGCTCGTCGCGGTCGTTCAGCTCGCGCTGCAGCGCGAGGCGCAGCGGCGGCGCGATCGGCAGCGTCCGCAGGATGCCGAGCCGCTCGGCGAGCGGAACGTCGAGCAGTGACCGTCCCTCGCGCTCGAGGATGTCGAAGACGACGAGCGACGCCGGAAGTCGGGTGCGCAGCTCGCCGGACACGTCCTTCCGTCCGAGCCGCGTCTGAAAGCGGGTGAACGGGACGGCACGATCGCTTTCGAACGCGAGGATCTCGGCGTCCAGGACGTAGGAGCCAGGGATCGCGAGGAGCGCATCGTGTAATTCCGGGTAGCGCTTCGTGACGCGGTCGAGCGTGCGCGAGTAGAGCTCGACGCGGTCGCCGGCCTTGTGGACCTGCGCGCGCACGCCGTCGTACTTGTCGTCGACGACGTACGGCGGCGGGAAGCGTCGGGCGACCTCCGCGAGATCGAGCACGGGCGTCGCGAGCATCATCCCGATCGGCGCGAAGTGCGTGAGCGTCGGCTCCTCGAGGCTGCCGTGCTTCGCTCGCAGTGCGGCGTCGCCGATGTCCCCGGTGAGCATGTTCGCGCGCGCGACGGCAGCGCGGTCGCGCGCGAACGCCCTCGCGATCGCGTCCTCGAGCAGGCCTTCGCGCAGACCGATGCGCGTCTCGCCCGCGATGACCTTGGTGATGTACCGCGCCTCACCCGCGGTCGCGCGGCGCATGACCGAACGGAGCACGTCGCGTTTGGCGCTGGTCCCACGCACCGCGGCCATCTCGGTGAACGACGTCTCGACGTCGACGAGCCCGAGCGGCTCGCCATCCGGCGGCGAGTCACCGACGAGCTCGAACGCGACGTCGCCGAGATCCGCGTGCCGCTGATAGGAGGCGCTCATGTCGGCATCGCTCTTGCCCGACCGCTCGAGCAGGACGTCGGCGAGCGCGCTCCATCCGACCGAGAGGACGCGCTCGTCCTTGCGCGAGAACGGCGCGCCGGCGAAGAGGCGCGCCGCGATGACCAGATCGGCATCCTCGAGCCGCCCGAGATACGCGCCGAGCAGGGCCATTTTCTCGAGCTTCTTCGTCGTCGCCCGAACGGCATCGGCTGTGCTTACCCAGGCACTGAAGCGGTCGCTCATCCGATATGCGACCGTGCGGAGGTAAAGATGGGGCTCATCGAGCTCATCATCGTGATCCTGGTGATCATGTGGCTCCTCGGGTACTTCGGCCGAGGCCGGTGGTACGCGACGGGGCCGTCGGTGAGCACGGCCGCACCACCGTGGGGCGGCACCTGGATCCACACGCTCATCGTCCTCGCGATCATCCTGATCATCCTGCGTCTTCTCCGCGTCCTCTAGGGCCCATCAGACCGCCGGGCGCGCGCTCCGATAGATTCGCGCACGTGCAGCGCGCGCCTGGCGAGGATCGTCTCTTCCGCGTCGCCTACGGCGACGGCGAGCTCGAGTTCATGCTGCAGCCGTGGTTCGACGTCGAGGTCGCTCCGCCGGCCCAGCCGATCGACAAGCAGTACGACATCGTGATCGCCGGCATCGGCAAGCCGGACGACGCGGACCTCACGCAGGCTCTGCGCGCCGCGGCGTATCTCCGTCTCGCGAAGGCGCCGGCAGTCCGCGACGGCGGTGTGCTGATCATCCCGGCCCAGCTCGAGGACGGCGAGGGTGATGACCCCGTGGAGATCACGAGCCTGGTCGAGAACTGCCTTGTCGTGATCGCGGCCTCCGAATCGCCGGAGATCGTTCGGATCGCGAACCTGCGAGCCGCCGTCGATGTCGAAGAGGCGCTCGACATCGCGTACGAGCACATTGGCCGTCCCCAGCGCGCCTCAGTGCTTCTGGTGCCGCGGGCGCAGCAGCGCTCCACGTCGTGACGGAGCGCTGGCGCACGCGATAATCCGGGCGTGCCCGCGACGCAGGGAACACTCGTCCTCGCCGACATCAGCGGCTACACGGCCTACATGGCCGGTGTAGAGCACGAGCATTCGCTCGAGATCATCGGCGAGCTCATCGAGACGATCGCGAACTCCTTCGACAGCCGTCTGCACATCGACCAGCTCGAGGGTGACGCGCTCTGCGCGACGACCGAGCGCACTGATCCCGAGATCCTCGCGTGGCTCAACGACACCTTCGGCCGCTTCCACGAGCGCCTTCGCGACATCCGCGAGCTCTCGACGTGTCCGTGCCGCGCGTGCGCGAGCGCGAGTGACCTCGGCCTGAAGTTCATCGTCCACAGGGGCGAGTTCTCGCGTCAGCAGATCGGACATGCGGTCCAGCTGTACGGCACCGACGTGAACCTCGTGCACCGCCTCGCGAAGAACACCGTCCCGCTGCGCGAGTACGTCTTCGCGACGGACGCGACCCTCGCGGGCTGGCCCGAGAGCGTGCGCCAGGGATTCGTCGCCGCGCCGCAGCGCTATGACGTTGGCGAGGTAGGCGCCGCGTACGCCGATCTCGCGCCGGTAAAGGAGAAGGCGCTCAAGGACCGCGTCGTCGAAGTCACGCCGCAGACCTCGAAGCTCACGCTGCGCTACCGCTACGCGGGGCCACCGGAGCAAGTGGCGTTCATCCTGATGGACCCTGAGACTCGCAAGCGCTACCTCGGCGTGCCCCGCGTCGATCTTATCCCCGGCGCGAAGGGGACCTATCTCGGCGCCGAGTTCCACTGCCGGCACGGCAAGAACCTCGAGGGCAAGACGGTGTTCCGCATCACCGCGTGCGACATCCCCGATTTCATCACGACGTACATGGAGTTCCCGATGGTCGGTCACGCGTACCGCACCGATCGTCTGCGCGCGGAGGGACGCGAGACCGTGAACGACGTCTACGTCACCTGGGATCGCCTGCCCGGTCCGCTCGGTCCGGTGAAGGAGAAGGGGACCGCGCTCATGGCGAAGGTGTACTTCGACAAGTCGGCCAACGCGATCCGCAAGATGCTCGCGGAGGGGATCGGAGCGGACCGGATCCGCGCGACCGCAGCGTCCTAGCGTTGCTCGCGCTACGCCGCACCGTCGCGCTCGCCCCCGGTGAGGGACGCCTCGCCTCGCAGCTCGCCCTTGTGATGCTCGCGACCTCCGCCGGAGCGGCGGTCGGCGCGGCGGCGACCGAGGGACTGCTCTTCGCGAACTTCGACCTCGCGCTACTGCCGCTGCTGTACGTCGCTCTCGGCCTCGTGACGTTCGTCCTTACGCTCGTCGCGAGCGGGTTGCTCGCGGGCGCGGACCGCGCGCGCATCTACGTCGCCCTTCCGGTGGTGCTCGCGGCGGTCGTCGTCGTCGAGCGCGTCGCCGCGCTCACCCGATCCGGATGGATCTATGCCGCGATGTGGCTGCTCATGAACGTCGTCACGACGCTCCAAGGCATCGGCGCCTGGGGCCTCGCGGGTGCCGTGCTCGACGTGCGCCAGTCGAAGAGGCTCTTCCCGTTGCTCAATGCCGCGAAGATCGCCGGCGCTGTCGCCGGCAGTCTCGCCGTCGCGATCGTGGTGCGGCTCGTTGCGGTCGAGGACCTGCTGCTGGCGTGGTCGCTCGGGCTCGTCGTGAACGCGGTCGTCTCGTACGCACTGCGCAAGCGCGTGCCGCGCGCCGTCGACGCTGCCGCGAGCGAGGGCCTCATCGCCGACATGCGTCGTGGTTTCGCCATCGTTCGCGGGTCCGCGCTGCTCCGCATCCTCGCGGTCGCGCTCGTGTTCTTCTCAGTCCTGTACTTCTCGCTCGCGTTGCCGTTCAGCCGCGCCGCGCGCGAGGCCTATCCCGACGCCGCCGCGCTCGCGTCGTTCCTCGGGCTGTTCAACGGCGCGACGACGGTCATCGCGCTCCTCGTGTCACTCTTCGCCGCGAACCGCCTGTACGCGCGCATCGGTGTCGTGAACTCCATCATCGCGTTCGCCGGCGTGTACCTCGTCGGCTTCCTCGCGATCGCCGCGAGCGCGACGTTCGCGGTGCTCGTCGCCGCACGCTTCGTGCAGACCGTCTGGCTGTCGGGCGTCGCCGACACTGCGTACCAGGCGCTCTTCAGCCCCGTGCCGCCAGAGCGGCGGGATCAGATCCGCGCGTTCATGGAAGGCGTGCCCGGTCAGGCGGGCATCGCGCTCGCCGGCGTCGCGCTCCTCGTCGGTGAGTCGCTCGACCCTCGCGCCGTCGCGATCGCGGCGGCCGCGGCATCGGCCGTCCTCGTGTGGTTGCTGTTTCGCGCGCGCTCCGCCTACGGACGCGCGCTCGCGGACGCGCTGCGCGCCGGTCGGCCGCAGCCGTTCGGCTTCGAGGCCGATCCGTTCGGCGCGCTCCGTACCGACGCGCACGCGCTCGCGGTCACGCTCTCAGGACTCCGAGACGACGACCCCGCGGTCCGCCGGGTCTCGGCCGAGATCCTCCGTCAACTCGCGCTCCCCGCGACGGCGGACGCGCTGCGCGCCGCACTCGACGATTCCGACGAGGACGTCCGCCGTTCAGCCGTCAAGGCCCTCGCCGGGCTCGGGCAGGCCGACGTCCTTGAGCGGTTCGCGAACGATGCCGATCCGGAGATCCGCGTTTCCGTCGCCGCCGCGCGCGGACTGGATGCTCTTGTCGCGATCGCAGCGGATCCCGATCCCGCAGCGCGCCGCGCGGTCGCGGACGTCGTCGCGGGGCGCGCCGACGCTGCCGTCGCTCTGGTGTCCCTGCTCACCGACGCTGATGCGAGCGTTCGTCGCGCCGCCGCGGACACGTTGCCGCGAACGCCGCTGGCGCCCGCGCGTCTCGAGCCACTGCTCGCCTCCGATGACGCGTTCGTCGCAGGCCGTGCGTTCGACGCGCTCGCGGGTGTCGGCGATGCGGCGGTACGCGCGCGACTCATGTCTCTCGCTCAGGCGGCGAGCCGGACCGCGGCCGCGTCGTGCGAGCGCCTGCGCCGGCTCGGTGCCCCGGCCGATGCGCCCGCGCAGCTCGTCGTAGACGTGCTACGCGAACGTGCGCGCCGGCCCGCGCTTCGCGTCGTCCACGCGGCGCTCGCGCTCGCTGGCCGCGGCGACGCCGATCTCGTGCTGGAGTCGCTCGAGAGCGCCGACCGGGGACGGCGGGCGAACGCGGTCGAGCTCGTCGAGGCCGTCGGCGGCGATCTCGTCCGCCCGCTGTTGCCGCTCTGGGAGGACGACGCGTCCGCGACGGATGCGCGCCGCGATCTCGCAGACCTCGCGTCCGCGGACCCGGATCCGCTCATGCGCGACGCCGCGCGTCGCGCGATCGAAGGAGGGAAGGCTATGAATGTCGAGACGTTGCCGACCATCTCGCTGGTGGAGCGCGTGCTGTTCTTACGGAAGGTGAGCCTCTTCGCCGATCTCGCGCCGTCCGACCTCAAGCAGCTGGCGGGCCTCGCGCGCGAGGCGCAGCACGTCGATGGCGCGGTGCTCGGGCGCGAGGGCTCGGTGGGTGATCAGCTTTTCATCGTCGTCTCAGGCACGGTGCGCGTCGTGGCAGGCCAGCGGGTCATCGCGCGGCGATCTGTGGGAGAGAGCCTCGGTGAGATGTCCATCGTTCTCGATCGTCCGCGCATGGCGTCGCTCATCTGCGAGGGCGACGTGCGTGTGCTCACGATCTCGCGTCGCGACTTCGACGCGATACTGCACGACCGGCCGCAGGTCGCGAAGGGGATCATCCGTATCCTCGCCGCGCGTCTCGATGAGGCGAACCGTGCGGCGTAACGGCGCGAGCGGTCAGCTGGAGAGCGTGGCGTGGGCGGTGATCATCGAAGCCGTCGCTTAATGCGATCGCAGCCCACGTCCGGGCATGCAAATCGCTAGTCTCCGGACGTGGGCTGCTGTCTCGTCGGATGCGTACGCTTCCTCTTCTTCCAACTTTGGAAGCTGCTTCTCGCGGCGCTCGTCGCGATGATCTTCGCGCGCATCGACGACTACGTTGAGCGCAGACACGGCACGAGCAACGTCGGCAGGGCGTATCGCGCGTACCGCGGCCGCGGGAAGAAGAAGCCACCCTCCACGCCGACGTGATCGACATCGCGAGCGCCGCGCGAGCCCTGCACGAGCCGTTCAAGCCGCGTGACCTCGTGCGCGCGAACGACGCGGTCGTGCGCATCGCGCGCCTGCGCGGCGAGTTCCCATGGCACACGCACGACGAGGATGAGCTCTTCCTGTGCTGGGAGGGCGAGTTCCGCATCGAGCTTGAAGGTCGCGATCCAGTCGAGCTCTCCGCGGGACAGCTGTTCGTCGTGCCGCGCGGCACGCTGCATCGCCCGGTGGCCGAGCGCGACGCGGTCACGTTGCTCCTCGAGCGCCCAGAGACGCTGCAGTACGGCAATCGCTGACGCGTCCTAGCCTTCGCGCGATGCCGGTCGCGATCTTCGACATGGACGGCGTGCTGTACCGCGGCAGCATCGTCCTCCCGTACGCGAAGGAGACGCTCGAGCGGCTCCGCCGCGCGGGCTGGCAGGTCTTCTTCGCGACGAACAACTCGACGGCGACGCGCGACGAGTACGTGCGTCGCCTCTCATCGCTCGGGCTGGGTGGTGACCTGGACCACGTCGTCACGAGTGCGTACGCGACCGCGCACTACCTCGAGCGGCTCGACCCGCGGCCGAAGGACGTGCTCGTCGTCGGCGCGGACGGGCTGCGCAAGGAGATCCGCGACGTCGGCATCAGCGTGCGCGACGCGGAGACACTGCCGGGAAGCATGCCGCCCGAGGAGGCCGCGGCCGACGGCGTGAATCCCGGTGCGATGCGGCGCTATCTCGTGTCCCTCACGCTGCCGAAGGCGGCCGATACGGTGGTCGTCGGTCTCGACCTGCATCTCACGTATGCGAAGATCGCCGAGGCGCAGCGCGCGATCCTCGCGGGCGCGCGTTTCGTTTGCAGCAATCGCGATCGGGCTTATCCGGTCGAAGGTCGATTGCTTCCGGGCGCGGGCACGATCGTCGCGGCGATCGAGGTCGCAACGGGACGGAAGGCGGTCTGCATCGGGAAGCCGGAGCCCTTCCTCTTCGAGGAGGTGTTACGCCGCGCTGGGTGGAGGAGGGGAGACCTCGCCGTCGTCGTCGGCGACTCCACCGACTACGACATCGTCGCCGCGCACCGCGTCGGCGCCATTGGTGTGCTGATCCTCACGGGTCTGGAGGAGGAGTCGGCGCTGCATCGCGCGAACGGCGAGGCGGCGCCGGATCGCGTGGTCCGCTCGCTCGAGGAGCTCTTCACCCTTCCGGAGCTCAGCCACGCCTGACGCTCATTCCCAGCTGATGCCGAGCCGGCCGAGCGGCCGGGGCATGTGCTTCGCGACGTTGTCGATGAACCCTTGATCGAAGAGCGCGGGCAGCGCGTTCGTGCCCGTGGTCTTCGCGATCGCGTCCTGCGTCGTCGCGATGAGCGACAGCGCGAGGAGCGCGGCGAACACGATGCCGTAGAGAGACCGCGGTGTCGCGGTCATTCCCAGCTGACCCCGAAGCAGAGGCCCGTCTCTTCCCAGCTGACGCCGGCGGTACCGGACGCATCACACGTACCGGTACTCGCCGACGCCTGGCCTGCACCACCCACCAGCGAGAGGAGCAGCAATGTGACGAAGAGCAGTTTCTTCATGCGTTAGGCCCTCACCTTCACGGCGTCGAGCGCCTGCTGGAAGACCTGCTGCGTCGGCTCGGCCGCACCGTGCAGACGAGCGCGGCGGTCGCCGACGACGACCGCGATGAACGCCTCGACGACGACCGGGTTGAATTGCGTGCCGGCGTTGGCGCGAAGCTCGCGGAGCGCCGTCTTGCTGGGCATCGCTTCGCGATACGGCCGCTCGGTGGTCATCGCCATGTACGCGTCGGCGACGGCGACGATCTGCGCGGCAAGCGGGATCTGGTCCTCGCGCAGGCCCGCTGGATACCCCGTGCCGTCGAAGCGCTCGTGGTGGGAAAGGACGATCGGCCGCACGCGCTCGAGCATCGGCACGTTGCTGAGGAGGTTCGCGCCGATGGTCGTGTGCGCCCTCACCTCGCGCCACTCGCGCTCATCGAGCGCACCCGGCTTGCGCAGCACCGCCTCGGGCACGCCGATCGTGCCGATGTCGTGGAACAGCGCGCCGAGCTTGACCTGGGCGGTCTCGTCTTCCGAGAGGCCGAGCCGCTCGGCGACAGCGACCGCCAGCGTCATGGTGCGGGCAGCCTGCTTGGCGCGATCGTTCTCCTTTGCCTCAAGCGCTCCGACGAGCGCGCCGATGACGGAGAGGTGCGATTCCTCGAGGCGATCGTTGGTGCGCTTCAGCATGTCGTTCACCGATTCGAGCTCGGCGTTGCGGGCGCGCACCTCGCTGGACTTGGACATGTACAGGCGGAAGCTGTACCAGGCGACCCCGAGGGGCAGGGTGAAGATGAGGACCCCGAAGATCCCGAGGGCCTGCGACGCGAGGGCGAGCGCCGCGCCCTGCGCGGCGGTCGCGAGGAAGTTCACCGGCATCCAGGCGTAATTCGTGCGCCAGACCTTCAAGACCGTCTGCCGTTCCGAGAGCGCGATGACGGCCGCGGTGAGGAACGTGTTCACCAGGAAGTACGCGAGGGCCGACAGCGCGACCGCAGCGCAGGTCGTCGCGACGTCACCTTTGGCCGGCGCGAGGAGGCGGAAGACCTCGCCCGCGATGAAGGCGCTCGTCGCGAAGGATCCGGAATTGAAGGCGACCTTCACAAAGGGCTTGCGCTTGGGCGTGACCGCGTTCACCGCGGCCTGCACGAGGGCGCAGAACACCCCGATCCCGGTGCCGTACAGGACGAAGCTCGCGATGACCGCGGCGAAGGACACCGAGATCGCAGAGCTGCGGAAGAGGAACACCGGCAGGCGCTGGGTGACGGCGGCGAGGCCGAGGAGGATGGCGAGCATGAGCGGGTCGATGCCGTCGAAGCTGAGCGTGCGGAAGGCTTGCGCCACCGACACGAGTCCGACCGCCGCCACGGTGAGGACATAGAGCTGCACTCGATTCATTCCGCGCTCACCGAGTCTTCCCATGACACGCCCTCCCAAGTCACGGTCTCCCATGCGACCGTCTCCCAACTGATCGTTTCCCAGGCCACCGTCTCCCAGCTGACGGTCTCCCAGCTGACCCCATCCCAGCTCACGACGTCCCAGTTCACGTTCTCCCACGACACGCCATTCACGTTCAACTGATGCGCGGTCGTGAGGATCTTCGCGAGCAGACGCGACGGCACGAGGCCGGCGTTCGCGGTGCCATTGCGCGTGAGCGCGCTGAATGCGTCGACCGCCGTGACCGATGAGCCCTGCACCTGACGACCGCTTGCGACGATCGCGCCCTTGACGTCGTTCGGGGTGGCGGAAGGACGCGCGGCCTTCACGAGCGCCGCGACGCCGGTCACGAATGCGGACGACGCGGACGTGCCGGTCATGTGGATGTAGCGATCCGTCGTCGATCCGATCGGGGCGCCGCTCGCGTCGGAGTAGACCAGACCGCTCACGCGCAGTCCGAGGACGTGCTCGCCGGGCGCGAGCGTGTCAGGCTTCGCGAAGCCGTCGAGCGTGGGACCGCGAGCGGTGAACGTCGATGCGACATCGTCGGACGTCAACAGCGTGCCCATGTCGTTGTACGAGCCGACCGAGACGACGAACGGATCCGTTGCCGGCGCCGTCACCGTGCCCGCGTCGGGTCCGTCGTTGCCGACCGCGACGACGACGGTGATGCCGCTGAACCACGCCGCCTCGACGAGCGCCGAGAGCAGGTCCTTGTGATAGCTCGTGGCCTGCGGCGCGCCCCACGACACGTTGAGGACCCGCACGCCGAGCCGCTTGCCGTTGCGCAGCAGCCAATCGAAGGCCTTCACGACACCGGAGAGCTTCCCGTTGCCCTGCGCGTCGAGGACGCGGAGCGACACGAGGCTCGCGCCCGGCGCGACGCCGCGAGTGCTCCCGTTCGCGGCGACGAGCCCGGCGATGAACGTCCCGTGACCTGCGGGGTCGAGCAGCGTGTTGCCGTCGCCGACGAAGTCGAGGCGCGCGCTCACTTTGCCGCGCAGGTCCGGGTGATCGGCGATGCCCGTGTCCATGATCGCGACGACGACACCCTCGCCCGTCGTGCGCAGCCATGCGAACGGCGCGCGCGTCGCGGTGAGGGAGGCCGCGACATCGGTGAGGCGCTCCTTCTCGAAGCCCTTGTTGCCCCTGATGCCGCCGCTCGCGACGACTGTGATATCGCTCGTCGCGACGGTCACTCGCGCGTCGGTGCGGATCGCGTCGAGGGCGGCGGGGGAGAGGCGCGCGACGACCGTGTCGGCCGCCGCGTCGGTCTCGAGGTCGGTCGCGCCAAGTTGCGCGAGAGAAGTGGAGAGCGCGCCGGCGTGGCCGGTCGTCGTGTGGACGAGAGCGACCTCGCCGGCGCGCAGGGAGGGGTCAACAAGTGAAGTGACGCTCGGGGTGCGAGAGGTCCACGCGGTGTCGAGCGCCGGCGCGACGAGCGCAACGGCGAGCACCGCCGAAAGGAATCCTCGGAGCCCCCCCAAACGCATCATCGCGCAGGTGTGTTGTGCCGCAGTCGAGGGATGCATTCATCACCCGTGCGGGGGGAGGGGTGGATGCATCGAGACCGCGGCGATACGGGTCTCATCAAATTGCGCTAGGCCGCCTCCGACGTTTAGAGCGCGCGGACGCGGACCGCCTCGAGCGCCTGCTGGAACACCTGCTGCGTCTGGCCGGCGGCAGCCTGGATCGGGGCGGGTCGGTCGACGACCGCGATGAAGGCCTCGACGACGACCGGGTTGAACTGCGTGCCGGCGTTGGCGCGAAGCTCGCGGAGCGCGGTCTTGCCGGGGATCGCGGCTCGATAGGGCCGGTCGGTGGTCATGGCCATGAACGCGTCGGCGACGGCGATGACCTGCGCCTCAAGCGGGATCTCGTCCTCGCGAAGCCCGCGAGGATAGCCGGTGCCATCGAAGCGCTCGTGGTGCGCGAGGATGATCGGGCGCACGGCCTCGAGCATCGGGACGTTCGCCAGAAGGTTCGCCCCGATGGACGCGTGGGCCCTCACCTCGCGCCACTCGCTCTCGTCGAGCGTGCCCGGCTTACGGAGCACGGCCTCGGGCACGCCGATCGTGCCGATGTCGTGGAAGAGCGCGCCCAGCCTGACCGCGGCGACCTCATCCTCCCTGCAGCCGAGACGCTCAGCGACCGCGACGGCGAGAGTCATCGTCTTCGCGGCCTGCACCGCACGCTCGTTGCCTTTCGCCTCGAGCGCACCGATGAGCGCGCCGACGACCGACAGATGCGATTCCTCGAGGCGATCGTTCGTGCGCTTCAGCGTGTCGTTCACCGCCTCGAGCTCGGCGTTGCGGGCGCGCACCTCGCCGGACTTGTGCATGTACAGCCGGAAGCTGTACCAGGCGACGCCCAGCGGCAGGGTGAACGCGAGCACGCCGAAGACCCCCAGGGCCTGGCTCGCGAGGGCGAGCGCCGCGCCCTGCACGGCGGTCGCGAGGAAGTTCACCGGCGTCCAGGCGTAGTTCGCGCGCCATACGGCGAAGACGCTCTGGCGCTCCGAGACGGCGATGACCGTCGCGGTCAGCCCGGTGTTCACGAGGAAATAGGCGAAGGCCGAGAGCGTGACCGCGGCGCAGGTGGCGGCGACGTCACCCCTGGCGGGCGCAAGGAGACGGAACAGTTCCCCCGCGACGAAGGCGGATGCCGCAAAGGAGCCCGTGTTGAAGGCGACCTTCAGCGGCGGCTTTCGCGTCGGCGTCACGGCGTTCACTGTCGCCTGAACGAGCGCGCAGAACACGCCGACCCCGGTGCCGTAGAGGACGTAGCTCGCGATGACCGCGGCGAAAGACACTGAGATCGCCGAACTGCGGAAGAGGAACACCGGCAGACGCTGCGTGAGCGCCGCAAGGCCGAGGAGGATGGCGAGCATGAGCGGATCGATGAGCTCGAGGTGGATGGTGGAGATGCTGACGAGAAGCGCCGCCGCACCGAGGACCGCGACCGCGGCGACGTAGTAGCGGACCGGCATGAACTCTTGAGCGCCCGTGACCCTGCGGACCATCTGCCCCCTGCGTTCCCACCCACCAACGGAGAGTTAGTCGGCGCATCCCACCAAACGGAGTCAGGCGTATTTCGCTACGGCGAGGGAGCGACTTCATCCCCCGCGGGGGTGAATCAGGCGGTGTCGAATCGTTGAGGTTTAGTCGCGGCTCAAGGATGGACGCCGATCGCTCTGAAGACGACCGCGATCACGTAGCCCATGACGAAGCAGCCGGGGATGGTGAGCACCCACGCGGTGACGATGCGGCCGGCGATACCCCACCGCACTGCCGAGAGGCGGCGCGTCGCGCCGACGCCGAGGATCGCGCCGGAGATGGCGTGGGTCGTCGAGATCGGGATACCGAACCGGGTCGCGATCTCGATGACTGTGCCCGCCGTCGTCTCCGCGGCGAAGCCTTGGACCGGCGTCAGTCTCGTGATGCGCAGGCCCATCGTCTTGATGATCCGCCAGCCACCCGTCGCCGTGCCGATACCGATCGAGATCGCACACACGACCTTCACCCAGTCCGGGATGTAGAACGCGGTGCCCTGACCGACTTTGCCGAGCCCTAAGAAGTCGCCGCCGTATGCAGCGAGCGCAAGCGCGATGACGCCCATCGTCTTCTGGCCGTCGTTGCCACCGTGGCTGAATGCCATGTATGCGCTCGACAGGATCTGCGCCTTGCCGAAGAAGCGCTGCACGCCGCCCCACGACGCCTTTCGCAGGATCCAGTAGAGCGTGAGCATGAACAGGTAGCCGACAAGGAGCGCGAGGGTCGGCGAGTACACGATGCCAAAGGATGTCTTTCCCAGTCCATCAAAGATCACGACGCCGACGCCATGGATGGCAACGGACGCGCCGATGATCGAGAAGATGAGCGCGTGGCTCGATGACGTCGGAAGCCCGAACCACCAAGTGATGAGATCCCAGGTGATCGCGGCTACGAGCGCCGCGACGACCAGATCCTGCGTCACGATCTTCGAGTCGACGATGCCTGCGCCGACGGTCTTCGCGACGGCGACACCCGAAAGCGCGCCGACGAGATTGAGAGAGCCCGCCATGACCACGGCCTGAAGCGGGGTGAGCACGCGCGTCGCGACGACCGTCGCGATGGCGTTTGCCGCGTCGTGGAAGCCGTTGACGTACTCGAACACGACGCCAAGGACGACGACCAGGACGACGAGGACGACCGCACCCTCCAAGATGACCCTCCTCTGCCTACGAGTGCTTGATCTTGATCGTCTCGACGATGTTCGCGACGTCCTCGCAGCGGTCGAGCGCCACTTCGATGAGCGAGTGGATGTCCTTCCACTTGATGATCTCGATCGCGTCGTGCTCCTTCTCGAAGAGCTCGCCGACCGCCTCACGGAAGATCTGGTCGCCCTCGTTCTCGAAGGTGTGCAGCTTGATCCAGTGGGGCTCGAGGTCCTTGAGCGCCTGGAGCCCGTCCATCATCGTGACCATCTCGCTCGCCGCGGAGACGAGCGTGCGCGTCTGGCGCATGGCGGCAGGACGGACGGTCTTCACCTTGTACAGGTGCACCAGCTCGGCGACGTCGTAGGCGACGTCGGTCACGTCGTCGATCTTCGAAGCGAGGCCGACGATGTCCTCGCGGTCGAGCGGCGTGACGAACGTCTCGTTGAGTTCGCGCATGATCTCGTGGGTCAATTTGTCGCCGTAGTGCTCGATCGCGTGGATGTCGCGGACCTTCTTCTCGACGTCAGTGAAATCGGAGAAGAGCTTGTCAAGCGCCTCGGCCGATTCGAGCGCGTTCTTCGCGTGCTGGCTGAACTGCGTGAAGAAGATGTTCTTACGTGGGATCAGCGATAGGCGTGGCACGTGGTCGTCCTCCTTCTCTTCGTAGACACAAAAAGACCGCGCCACTGGCGCGGTCCACATGCTTGCTCAATTATCCGTGCGCCGCTTCCCGGCGCCCGGACCCCGCAGGGTCCGCTCTCAAACTTCACTCGTGAGCCACTGTAGCGGAAGCGCGGTCACCTCGATAGGGGAGATCTCGCGTCAGGCGACCTCGCGACGGATGGAGGCGATCGCGCCGGCTGCGACGATCGCGCCGAAGAGCACGAGCACGCCGAGGTCGCGCAGCACGAGCGTGTCGCTGATCGCGGCGCCTTTGATCATCACCGCCTTGAGCGCCTCGTTCGCGTAGGTCAGCGGGAGCACCGCGGAGATCGGACGCAGGTAGTCGGGTAACTGCTGCACGGGGATGAGCAGGCCGGAGAGAAAGACCTGCGGCAGGAGGACGATCGGCACGAACTGCACTGCTTGCAGCTCGTTGCGCGCCGCGGCCGAGACGAGGAGGCCAAGCGAGACGGCGCCGATGACCATCACCGCCTCGACGATGAAGATCGTCGCGAGGTTGCCCGTGTAATGCACCTTCAGCACGAAGACGGTGAAGGCGATGATCACGACCGCCTGCAACAGCGCGAAGATGCTGAAGCCCGCGAGGTAGCCGACGACGAGCTCCCCGCGGCGCAGTGGCGTCGCCATGAGCCGCTCGAGCGTGCCGCTCGTGCGCTCGCGCAGGAAGGACACCGCCGAGAGCAGGAAGATGAAGAAAAACGCGAAGAACGCGATGAGCACCGGCGCGAGGTAGTCGAGGAGCGTGTAGTCATCGCTGCCGTACAGGCGCTCGATCTGGATGTTCGGAGCGGTCACCGACATCCCGAGGGCGACGCCTACGCATTGAAAGCCTCCGGCCCCGGTCGCGCTGCAAGAGTCGCCACCACCCGCGCCCAGCGCTGAGACCGCTTCGACGAGCGCCTTCTGCACCGCGCCGCCGATCGAGCCGCTGCGCAGCGGATCGGATCCCTCGATCGTGACGTGGAGCGCCGAGCCCTGGAACCACACGACCGCGTCCGCGCTGCCATCCCGTAGCGCCGCCATCCCTTCGTCGAACGTAGCGACATGACCGTGGACCGCGGTCACCCGAGTCATCGCATCTGACAGCCGCGTCGCGATCGGCGCGGGCAGATTCGAACGGTCGGTCGCGAAGACGACGTTGGGGATCGTCTCCGCGGTCGTTCCCCACACGAGCCCGACCAGCGTGAGCACGACGAGCGGCGCGACGAGCAGCAGGGCGAGCGAGCGATGGTCGCGACGGAAGCCCAGCGCGATGCGACGGGCCACGGCGACGATGCGGCGCGGATTCACCCGATCGCTCCGGCGGCGGGCGCGCTGTCGAGCGCGAGGAAGGCCGACTCGAGGTCGCGCGCGCCGGCGCGAGCGATGAGCTCCGGTGCCGTGCCCTCAGCGAGGACGCGTCCGGCGCGGATGAGGCCGAGGCGGTCGCAACGCGAGGCCTCGTCCATCACGTGGCTCGAGACGAGCATCGTCACGCCGCGCGACGCGAGCTCGCGGAAGTGCGTCCAGAACTCCCGCCGCAGCACCGGGTCGATGCCGACGGTCGGCTCGTCGAGGAGCAGGAGCTCAGGGCGGTGGAGCAGGGCCGCGGCGAGCGACAGGCGCGTGCGCAGGCCACCCGAGAGCGTCGACACGATCGAGCGGCGACGATCGAGGAGCTCGACCGTCCGCAGCGTCTCTTCGATGCGTGTCGCGGTATCGGGCACGTCCTGGAGCCGCGCGAAGAAGGCGAGGTTCTCGTCGACGGAGAGATCGGCGTACAGGGCCGCTGCCTGTGTCATGTAGCCGATCCGACCCGCGGCGACGGCCTGTCGCGGCGAGACGCCCAGGAGCGTGATCGTGCCCGCGTCTACGCGCACGAGCCCGGCGACGCAGCGGATGAACGTCGTCTTGCCGGAGCCGTTGGGACCGAGCAGACCGTAGATCTCGCCGCGGCGGACCTCGAGATCGAGGCCATTGAGCGCATCGACGGTGCCGAAGCGCTTGCGCACTCCGCGAGCGCGGACGGCGATGGCGTCCTGGAACTTCATCGTCGGCTAAAGCGGCGTGAAGCGCCGCGGCGCGACATGCGTGTATCGACGAAGAAGCGAGCCTGAACGCCGGCGCGGTCTCGACATCCAGGGAAGCGTATCGAGCCATGCCTGGGCGAGGACGAACTGCGTACCGCGCCTCGTCGTCGGTCCGAGCTGGAAGAAGTGACGGGTCCGCTTCTCGGCTCGTGGCACGCCGGTTGCTTGGTGGCGAGCACCGGGACCGCGTGAGCGCGGCGGGTAAATAGAAGGACAACAAAAAACATGGAAGCGTTCGTTGTCGGGATCATGATCGGCGTCGCGTTCGGTGTGATCGTGGTCGGATTCCTTGCGGTTGGCGCGTACGACCGGGGCTTCAACGACGCGCTTCACCGTCGCAAGGCATGGCGCGCGGAGCTCGTGGCGCGGCAGGCCGCCGCACAGCGGATGCTCAGCGGGTACCGCAAGGCTTCATAGGGAGCGAAGGCTCCCGTCCAGCATGGAAAGGCCACCGAAGGGTGGCCTTTCCGTTTGTTCGGGCTTCTTGCGCCGCGTCATCGCTCACGAGCTTCTCGGCCGGTCCCCGCTCCTCGCTGCTGGCTACGCCGGCCTCGTAGTCGTATCTGAGCGAGCCGACGACGGGCCGGCTGGGCGCAGACGCTCGTCGCGGGGACCGACCTCGCGCTCGTCGCGATGACGCGGCTTTACTGCCCGAACCACTTCCTTTTGAGCTCTTCCATGGCTCGGCCGAGCTGCTCCATGAGGGCGGGCACGCCGGTCGGGGCGATCTCCATGTTGCCGTCGCGAGAGAGGCGGAGCTCGTCACCGGGCTGCACGGCGGCGTGTACGGCCGAGCGCTCGGCCGTGAGCG
>Ga0209157_1000842_pt1 | contig 26089 bp, 26 predicted proteins | sample GraSoiAngelo_135_FD_185892 | JGI IMG/M metagenome (GOLD analysis project Ga0209157, IMG submission 185892) | Grasslands soil microbial communities from the Angelo Coastal Reserve, California, USA - 14_0929_05_40cm (SPAdes) (version 2) | ecosystem: Environmental > Terrestrial > Soil > Grasslands ...
CACAGACGGCGCAGCAGTGGCAGCGCCTCGTCGATGAACGCGCCGCGCTGCTTGGGTGGGACGCCGATCGCGTCGCGCTCCGGCTCGTACGTGAGCCCGGGCACCAGCGTCACCAGCAGTCGCCCCCGGCTGAGCACGTCGAGGCTCGCGAGCTGCTTCGCCAGCCGCACGACGTTGCGTCCGGGTAACAGCATGGTGGTCCCGAGCTTGAGCCGCGGATTGCTCGCGGCGGCCCACGAGAGCCCCACCACGGGATCCGGCACGGGGCCCGTCAGGACCTCCGAGAGCCAGAGCGAATCGAACCCGAGCTGATCGAGGCCGGCAACGAGCTCGGCCAGCGCCTCCGGCGATGAGGACGCGCCGCCGGCTCCCACTCCGATGCGGATCTTCATGTGCCATCCTCGTGCACGGTCGCGAGGACGGCCGGCAAGGCCGCCAGCGCCTCGCGAAGACACGCGCGAATCCGGGCGATGTTGGCTTCCGCCTTCTCGGGAATTTCCCCCCGTCGCACCTGGGCGATGAACTCGTCGACCGTGGTCGTCATCAACAGCGACGCGTTGATCTCGAGCTGGATCGCGTGGACGCGGCAGGTCCGGGGCTGACCGCACGTGGCCACGATGTTGCCGCCGGTGTAGCCGCTGACGTCCTTGTGCACCTCGAAGCCGTGGCCCGTGAAGACGCGGGCGACGGTCGCCGCGAGCTCCGGGGCGCACGTCGCATCGCGGCGCGTGCCGATGATCACCTGGTGGTCCTTCATCCGGCGCGGGCTCCCGGTGTGGCCATCGAGGAGCAACGCATAGCCGTAGGCCTGGCGCAGCTCGGCGAGCAGGCGCTCCAGGGCCGCGTAATAGGGATCGTAGAGCGTCTGCAGCCGCTCCTCGAGATCGGCGAGGACCAGCGGGCGGGCGAAGATCGGCGCCTCGCGCGTGGTGTGCGTGCGCACGACGCCGCGTCGGGAGCGCACCTCGCCGTCGTGGTGCTCGAAGTCGTCGCGGCGGCGATTGACGTCGACGAATATGCGCGAGAACGGCGTGGTCAGGACCGTGGCCCCGTGCTCGTGGAGGTCGGCGTACAGGTCGCCCACGAAGGTATCGGCGAACCCGTAGGCGAAGGTCTCGAACCAGGGCTCGCGATAGTCGTCGCGGGTGATGTGCGGCAGGGGCCGCGTGCCGGAGTGGGGCACGGACACCAGAATCGGCGTGCGCGTCCCCGGGGCCGGGTGCCTGACGATCGGAAACGACTCGCGATGCTCCTCGCGCACACGGCCATTCTATTAGGTTATCGTTGCCACCGTGGTCGTTCATCTGATCGACGGCACCTACGAGCTGTTCCGCTACTTCCTCTCGCCGGCGGCGGCCTTCGACCGGAACGCTCCCGAGGCTCTCCGCGCGGTGCGCGGTGTCGTCGGGTCGATCCTCGGCATGCTCGAGGGCGGCGTCACCCATCTGGGCGTGGCCACCGATCACGTCATCGAATCGTTTCGCAACGCGCTGTGGCCCGGCTACAAGACGGGCGAGGGCATCGATCCCGTGCTCTACGCCCAGTTCGAGCCGCTGGAGGACGCGTTGGGCGCGCTCGGCGTGGTGGTCTGGCCCATGGTCGAGTTCGAGGCCGACGACGCGCTCGCCTCCGCGGCCGCTCTGGCCGCCGCCGACCCGCGCGTCGAGCAGGTCGTCATCTGCACGCCGGACAAGGACCTGGCGCAGTGCGTGCGCGGTGACCGTGTCGTCCAGCTCGATCGCCGCGCGCGCGAGCTGAGGAACGAGCTGGGAGTCCAGCAGAAGTTCGGCGTCGGGCCCGCGTCGATTCCCGACTGGCTGGCGCTCGTCGGCGATAACGCCGACGGGTACCCCGGCCTGCCGGGCTGGGGCGCCCGGACCGCCGCCGCGGTGCTGGCCCGCTACCAGCACCTCGAGCAGATTCCGAAGCTCGCCCTCGAGTGGGACGTGCCCGTGCGCGGAGCGACACGCCTGGCCACGACGCTCGCCGGGCAACGTGAGCTCGCCCTGCGGTTTCGGCAACTCGCCATGCTGCGTACCGACGCGCCGGTCGGTGTGGCCGTCGACGGGCTGCGCTGGGCCGGGCCTCGCGCCGACTTCGCGGCGTGGTCAGAGCGACTCGGCACGCCGCAGCTTCACGAGCGCGCGACGGCGCTCGCGGTCGCGCGCGCCGCTACCTGAGCGCGGCCTCCGGCGTCCCGTCTTTCCACGGCAGCGCGACCTCGTAGGGATGGAGCAGGCAATCGTCGGGAAGACACTCGATCGGCGAGAAATCGCGGTGGGCGATGTACTCGGGCCGCTTGAAGCGCCGGATGTGGTTCGAGACCGCGCAGAGACTCAGGTACACGCTGACGCGGTTCCACGGCGACAGGTTCGACGTGGAGGCGTGGACCAGGCACGAGTGGAACATGATCATCGAGCCGACCGGCCCCTTGGGCGCCACCAGCCCGCCGCGGGCGACGAGCCTGGTGATCGTCTCGTGGTCGATCGTCCACAGCGGGTAGCTGGTCGTCGTGGTGTCGTGCCCGGCGTCGAGCACGCCGAGCTTGTGACTGCCGGGGATGAACATCAGCGGGCCGTTGAACTCGTTCACCTCGTCCAGGAAGATCGCCACGTTCATCGCCCGCGCCTCGGGCATCTGGTCGTCGTTGAACCACGTGCCGAAGTCCTGGTGCCACTGCCACACGTCGCCGTCGAAGGCCATCTTGCCGTTGATCTTGAACTGGTGCATGTAGACCGGCTCGCCGAACACCTGGACGACCGGCTCGATCATCCGCGGGTGGCGCGCGAGCCGCGCGAACGGCGCGCTGTACATGTGCGCGGCGAAGTTCGTCCGCACGGCGTCGCTGCCCTTCTCGCGGACGTTCTCGGGGCGGTGCTGGGCATAGATCCGTGGCACCTCGTCGGTCAGGACCTTGATCTCCGCAGGCGAGAACTGGCGGGGAAAGAACAGATACCCGTCCCGGTCGAACTGCTCGAGCTGGGCCGACGTGAGCGTCATCGCATCACCCTCCGCTCCTGCGAGTATACGGCCAGCCTCGCGCCGCTCGTCTTCAGCCGCCGGCATCAGCGCCGAGCGGCCGATGCGCCCGTCTCCCTTTTTCGACGCTTGTGAGTCTCAGAAGCGCCGTGGAACAATGGTCGCCGGGACGAATCGATGGGACAGTTCCGGGTCGATTTGATACTTCACCCCCGTAACGGCCGAGCAGCGCGAACCATGGAAGCGCTGGTCGATACAGGTGCCGCCTACACCATCGTGCCTCAGCCGGTGCTCGAGTCTCTGGGATGTGAGCCGCTCCGCAGTCAGCGGGTCGTGCTCGCCGACGGCCGGATCGAGGAATGGTCGGTGACACAGATGGACGTGGAATGCGAGGGCCGCCGCGCCACGACGCCGATCCTCATGGGCCCGGCCACCGCGCAGGCCCTGCTCGGTGCGACGACGCTTGAAGAACTCGGGCTCGGGATCGATCCGCTCAACCGCCGCCTCGTTCCGGTCGACCTTCACCTGGCCTGAGCGCCACCTAGCGCATCGCCGCCGCCTCGATGCGCCGTCCCCCGCGCATGAGCGAGGCGATCAGGGCCACCGTCATGACGGCGAGGCAGACGGCGTAGGTCGTGCTCATGGCGGCCACGAACGGCCCGGGGGCGTCGGCGCTCGGCGTCGCGTCCGGGATGCCGGAGTAGTGGCGAAACATCACGGTGAGCAGCGCGCCGCCCAGCGAGATGCCGAGCAGCGACCCCACGCCGAAGATCATCTGGACCAGGCCGGTGGCGAATCCTCGATACTCGCGGGGCACCGAGCCGATGATCGCCGTCTGGTTGGGCGTGTTGAAGAAGCCCTGGCCGATTCCCGTGCAGGCCAGCAGCAGCGCGGGCAGGCTCCAGTGCGAATCGACCTTCAGCACGACGCCGATCGCGAAGCCCACCATGATCACCGACAGCCCGATCGACGCGGGGATCATCGGCCCGATCCGGTCGGTGAGCAGTCCGGCGAGCGCGGCCAGGCTGATCGTCAACACCGGCGCGGAGAGGAACAGGAGCCCGATGAACGACGGCGAGTGGTGCAGCACGTCCTGGAGGTAGAAGGGCAGCAGGAACGTGAGCACGCTGCTGGTGATCGCGAAGACCAGCAGGCTCAGCACGCTGAAGACGAACATCCGGATCCTGAACAGCGCGAGGTTCACCACGGGATTGACGGCCCGTCGCTCGTGGACGAGGAAGCCGGCGAGCGTGAGGGCGAAGACGACGATCATCACGCCCGTCTGGCCCACGCCGATCGCCTCCGCGCTGCGCCGGTCGACGAGCAGCGTGAGGGCCATCGTCAGCACGACCAGCAGCGTCGCGCCGACGTAGTCGACGGCGGGCGGGCGCCCGCTCGGAGCCACGCGCCGGCGGCGCGCCCGCATCGCCGTCAAGACGATCCCCGCGACGCCGAAGGGAACGAGGAGGAAGAAGATCCAGCGCCAGTTCAGGAGGTCGATCACCAGCCCGCCGAGCGGCGGGCCGAGCAGCAGGCCGCCGTGAAAGGACATCGTCATGAACCCGTTGGCCCTGCCCTCGGCGCCCTCCGGCATCGCCTCCATGGCCAGCACGCGCGCCGCTGAGGCGATCATCGCCGCGCCGATCCCCTGCACCAACCGGAAGACGATGAGCCAGCCCACGCTGGGCGCCACGCCGCAGAGGAACGAGGTGATCGTCATGATGACGAAGCCTGCGCCGTAGATCGGGTAGCGCCCGTGGATGTCGCCGAGCCGGCCGAAGACCACCGACAGACAAATCCCCGCGAGCTGGTAGGAGATCAGCGCCCACGACACGGACAGGATGTCGGCGTTCAGCGCCGCCGCGATCGTGGGCAGCGACACGATGAAGATCCGGGTGGCCACGCCGGAGATGAGCTGCCCCATCATCGCGTTGACGAGAAGCAGCACGTCGATGTGCTTGGCCATGCGTGGTGAGCACGCGCATTGTCGCACAGGGGCCGAAGGCGTCTACAATGGCCAGCGGCGATGGGCCCGGACCCCGTGCGATTCGACGAGACGCTCCACCAGCGCGCGCTCGCCAACGTCCGTGCCTTCGACCGGCGTTCCGCGGCGATCGACGGCCACCGGCCCGCCGCCGTCGCGGTGGTCCTGCTGCCCGACGACGCGGGGCGCGCGTGCTTTCTCCTCACCCGCCGGGCGGCCTCCCTGCGCACGCACACGAGCCAGTGGGCGCTGCCGGGCGGCCGCGTGAACCCCGGCGAGACCGCGCCGTGCGCGGCGCTGCGCGAGCTGCGCGAAGAAGTCGGGCTGGGACTGGGTGAGGACGCCGTGCTGGGCCTGCTCGACGACTATCGCAGCCGGTCCGGCTTCGTCATCACCCCGGTCGTCGTGTGGGCGGGCGCCGCCGTCGAGCTTCAACCGAATCCCGACGAAGTAGCGAGCCTGCACCTGGTGCCGCTCAGCGATCTGGAAGCTCCGGGCATTCCCACCCTCGTCAGCATCCCCGAGAGCGACCGGCCGGTGATCCAGCTCCCGCTGCTCTCGCGCTTGATTCACGCCCCGACGGCAGCGGTCATCTACCAGATGCGCGAGGTCGTCATGCACGGCCGACCCACGCGCGTCGACCACTTCGAGCAGCCCGTCTGGGCCTGGCAGTGAATCCTCTCTCTGGAGCGAACATGAGCATGCTTGCAGGCAAGACCGCATTGGTGACGGGAGCCGGCCGGGGCATCGGCCGGGGCATCGCGCTGGCGCTAGCGAAAGCGGGAGCCAAGGTCGTCGTCAACGACCTCGGCGTCAGCTTGAGTGGCGAGGGCACGGACAAGCAACCGGCCGCTCAGCTCGCCGACGAGATCGTGAAGGAGGGCGGCAGCGCGGCCGCCAACTTCGGCTCGGTGGCCGAGCCGGACGACGCGAGCGCGATGGTCCGCCAGGTCGTCGACACCTGGGGCCGGATCGACATCCTCGTGCACGTCGCCGGCATCCTCCGCGATCGGATGATCTTCAACATGACCGATACCGAATGGGACGCCGTGCTCGACGTCCACCTCAAGGGCGCGTTCAACACGAACCGGGCCGCGTCGGTCGCCATGCGCGAGCAGAAGACCGGGCGGATCGTGAACATGTCGTCGGTGTCGGCGCTGGGCGCGCCCGGCCAGCCCAACTACGCGGCCGCCAAGGCCGGCATCCTCGGGCTCACCTGGTCGACCGCCAACGCCATGGCCAAGTACGGCGTGACCGCGAACGCGATCTTGCCGAGCGGCGCGACACGCATGATCGACTCCACGCCCCGCGGGCGCGAGTTCTTCGAGCAGACGGGCAAGTGGCCGAGCGAGGCGGCGGCGGGCACCGAGCGCGATCCCGACAACGTCGCGCCGCTGGTCGTGTTCCTCGCCAGCGACGCCGCGGCCGGAGTCACCGGCCAGGCATTCCACTCGTTCGGCTACGGCTACACGCTGATGGCCCAGCCACAGGCCGTGCGCCGCCTGGAGGCCGACCGTCGCCTCACGCCCGAGGAGCTGGTCAAGCTGTTTCCGACCACGCTCGGCTCCGCGCTGCAGCCGCCTCCGGGCACCAACTTCGGCAAGACACTCGGCACGCGGCCGGAGGCCGAGTGGAACGACCTCGGCGGTGGCGTCCGCTTCTGGCAGTCGGCGCGGGAGGAGCGGTGACCACCGTCCTCCTGGTCTGCCACGCCAATACGTGCCGCAGCGTGATGGCCCACGTGCTCCTGGAGCGCATGCTGGCCGAGCGCAACGGCCATCACCAGATCCGGGTGCGCTCCGGTGGTGTCGCGATGTACGCGCGTGACGGCATGATCGCGTCGCTCGACGCCCGCATCGTCTTGAGGGAGCACGGCATCCGCCTCGGCGAGTACGAGTTCACCTCGACCAACCTGCGGCAGCACCGCGAGATCATCGCCGAGGCCGACCTGATCCTCACCATGACCGCCGACCAGAAGCGCATCCTGGATGGATTCGCGGAGGCGCGCGGCCGCCCGATCTTCACGCTCAAGGAATTCGCCGGGACACCGGGAGACATCCACGATCCCGTCGGCCAGGGCGAGGATCGTTACCGGGCGTGCCGCGACGAGATCAAAGGCTGCCTCGAGCAATCGCTCGATCGTCTGATGAGCTTCAAGTGAGCAGGGCCGAGAGCGCCTGATACGCACGCTTCGCGCGCTCGACGGGCGAGAGATCCGCGAGCGCGCGGCACGGCGCCTCCACCGCCAGCGGCGCGGTGGCGGGCAACGCCGCCACCAGGTCCCTCAGCGGCAACGCGCCCTCACCGGGAAGGAGCCGACCCGTGCGCGCCTCGCGGATGAGCGCGGGCGTGTCGCCGGGCCCTGGCATGTCTGAAGACGCGTCGCAGATCTGTGCATAGCGCACGAGCGACGGATCGACCTGCGCGATGTGCGCCGGAATTCCGCCGGAGCGGCTGAAGTGCAAGGCGTCGATGAGGACCGACGCGTTCGGCCGCTTCGAGCGGGCCACGACCTGGGCGGCGTGGGCGAGCGTCCGGACCCCCGTGTAGATCGCGAACTCGAGACAGACGTGAAGGCCGTACGCGGCCGCGCGGTCACAGAGCTCGCAGAACCGCTCGATCGTCCGCGCTTCGTCGGGCTCGGCGCTCATGACGAGCACGTTGCGCGCGCCGAGCCGGGCCGAGACCTCGAGGAAACCCTCCGGGATGCCGACCGGCTGCTCGGGCTCGAAGCGCAAGAATTCCGTGTCGAGCACGGACACTCCGGTATCCGCCAACCGGCGCAACGTCTCCCGGAGCAGCGGGCCCTCGTGCAGGATGTCGTACGGAGGAACGCCCACGCTCGGCGTGGCGGTGAGCCGGATCCCGATGGTCCGGAATCCCGCGGCCGCGGCCGCCGCGACGAGCTCGGGTGGCGTCGTGTCCAGCACGGTCAGGTGAGCCAGGGAGATCTGCCGCCGGGTCATTCTTCGACGAGACTATCACCGACTATTGCGGATGCGTGAAGCTGCACACTATGATCCCACCACGGTGCTGCTCGGGCTCAAGATTCCACTGCCGATCCTCCTGAGGGCCGACTGGCCAAACGGACGAAGGAGCGATGCCATGAAGCCAAAACACGTGGTGTACCTCGGGATGGTTGCGATCGCGATCGCCCTGGTGTGGGCCGGCTCCGTCGTCACGCTAGGCGCCCAGCAAGCCGGGAGCGGCGCGGTCGCCATCGACGCCGACGACATCGGCGGCGTGGTGACGAGTCCGAATGGACCGGAGGCCGGAGTCTGGGTGATCGCGGAGACCACGGACCTTCCCACCAAGTTCGCCAAGATGGTCGTCACCGATGACCAGGGGCGCTACGTCATCCCCGACCTCCCGAAGGCGAGATATCGGGTATGGGTGCGCGGTTACGGGTTGGTGGATTCGCCGAAGATCGACAGCCAGCCCGGGAAGCAGCTCAATCTCCGCGCGGTCACGGCGCCGGACGCCGCCGCGGCGGCGAAATACTATCCGGCGATCTACTGGTACACGATGATGAAGATTCCGCCGGCGCAGGATTTCGGCGGCACGACGGATATCCCCAAGGACGTCACTCAGGAGCTCTGGCGCCGTCGGATGAACAACACCGACTGCATCGGCTGCCATCAGCTCGGTCAGGAATCGACGCGCACGATCCCGGCTGCATTCGGCCAATTCAAGTCGGGGGCGGAAGCGTGGGGGCGCCGCGTTGCCTCCGGCCAGACGGGCGAATTGATGATGAACCGGCTCGCCGTGCAGCTCGGCGGCGTGCCGTTCAAGTATTTCGGCGACTGGACCGATCGCGTGGCCAAGGGCGAGCTGCCCAAGCACAAGCCGCCGCGACCGCAGGGTGTCGAGCGCAACATCGTCATCACCTCGTGGGAGTGGAGTACCGACAAGCACTATCTGCACGACCTGGTCTCCTCGGATCGGCGCTACCCGACCGTCAACGCCCTCGGTGCGCTCTATGGGTCGCCCGAGTACGCGACCGACAACATGGCGATCCTGGATCCCAAGACGCACAAGGTGACGTTCTTCAAGATGCCGGTCGCGGATCCCAGTGCACCCGAATCGTTCGGGCCTCCCTTCCATGCCTCGGCCGCCGCGAAACCGATGCTCCCCTCGGCGTACTGGGGCGAGGAGAAGATCTGGAGCCAGCGGGCCAACAACCACAACGGCATGTTCGACAAGAAGGGCCGGGTGTGGTTCGCCGCGGCCGTGCGCGGCATCGAGAATCCGGCCTTCTGCAAGAAGGGCTCGGAGCATCCTTCGGCCAAGGTGTTCCCGCTCGACCGCTCGGGACGCCAGGTGTCGATGCTCGATCCGAAGACGATGAAGTACAGCTTCATCGACACCTGTTTCGGCACCCACCACCCCCAGTTCGGCTATGACGCTGACGACACGCTGTGGCTGTCAGGCAGCGGGCCGGTTGCCGGCTGGGTCAACACCAAGGTGTGGGACGAGACCGGCGACGCCGCCAGGGCGCAGGGTTGGGCACCGTGGGTGCTCGACACCAACGGTAATGGCAAACTCGACGAATGGACCGAGCCGGACAAGCCGGCCGAGGCGGGCAAGGACACGCGGATCGCGGGTTCCGGTCCCTATGCTGTGATGCCGCATCCGACCGATGGCTCGGTCTGGTACACCTTCAACGTGTTCGTCGGTCGCCCCGGCTTCGTGCGCTTCGACCCCAAGACCAAGCTCTCGGAGTTCTACGCCGTTCCGAAGGAAGGCCTCGGGGTGCGCGGCGGCGACATCGACAAGGACGGCGTCCTGTGGGGCTCGGGCTCCAACGGCTCGCTGATCAGCTTCGACCGGCGCAAGTGCAAGGCGCCGCTCAACGGCCCGCAGGCGACCGGCGATCACTGCCCCGAAGGCTTCGCGTTCCACAAGTACCCTGGCCCGGGCTTCGACGGCTTCGAGAACACCAGCGCCGAGGCCAGCTACTACACCTGGGTCGATCACCACAACACGGCCGGCCTGGGCGACAACGTGCCGATCTCGACCGCGAACCTCCAGGACGGCTTCGTGGCCTTCAAGGACGGGAAGATGATCCTGATGCGCGTGCCCTACCCGATGGGCTTCTACGCCAAGGGTCTGGACGGGCGCATCGACGATCCGAACGCCGGCTGGAAGGGCCGGGGGCTGTGGAGCACCAACGGCGACCGCACGCCGTGGCTGATGGAAGGTGGCAAGGGCTCGAAGCCGCGCGCCGTACACATCCAGGTGCGGCCGGATCCGCTCGCTCACTGAGCAGTGTGTTGACGACGGGGGCAGCGCGTGTGGCGCTGCCCCCAAGTCTTTGCGGAGTGCTCTTGAGGATGGAGTCCTCGCAAAGGGAGAGGTGCTCAACCCCGGACTCGGCGCGAAGCCCAGCCTCGTGATAACCTCGCGGCACGGCGCCCGGGGCGACCCCCAGTAGCCGCTGAGAAGACGAACCCGTCGTCGTCGGAGGAAGGCACATGAGCGGCAACGGCCACCAGACTCCCACGCAGATCCGCGCGAGCCTCAGCCACCCGGTCATCGACGGCGACGGGCACTGGGTCGAGTTCGACCCCGTCTTCTCCGAGCGGATGCGCAGGGTCGGCGGCGACAAGGCCGCCAACGGATGGCTCGCCGCATTGCAGACCACCGAAGACGCGCTCAGCATGTCGCTCAGCGAGCGCCGGCGGCGGCGCGTCGCCCAGCCGGGCTTCTGGACCCGCCAGGCGTCGAACACGCTCGACCGCGCCACCGCGATGATGCCGCGCCTGCTCTATGAGCGCCTGGACGAGTTCGGCTGCGACTACGCCATCGTCTATCCCACCGCCGGGCTGCGCATGCCGCGGATCAGCGACGACGCCACCCGGCGCGCGGTGATTCGCGCGCACAACATCGTCACCGCGGACTACTTCCGCAAGCTCGGTGATCGGATGACGCCGGCCGCGATCATCCCGATGCACCATCCCGACGAAGCCGTCGAAGAGCTCGAGTTCGTTACCAAGCAGCTCGGATCGAAGGTCGGGATGTTCGGCCGCGGGATGTCGCGACGCGTGCCGTCGACGCCGCAGTCCGATCCGGACGGGAACCGCCTCGCCGTCTACTACGACGTGCTCGCGATCGACAGCGAGTACGACTACGAACCCGTCTGGGAAAAGTGCGAGGAGCTCGGCATCGCGCCCACCTTCCACAGCTCGGGCAGTAATCAGGGGCTGCGGAACTCGCCGTCGAACTTCGTCTACAACCACATCGGTCACTTCGCCGCTGCCGGCCACGCGGTGTCCAAGGCGATCTTCCTCGGCGGTGTCACGCGCCGCTTCCCGAAGCTGCGGTTCGCATTCCTCGAAGGCGGAGTCGGCTGGGCGGCGCAGCTCTTCGGCGACCTCATCGAGCACTGGGAGCGGCGCAACCGCAAGGCGCTCGAGAAGATGGATCCACGGACGCTCGATCGCGGGATGCTGATGAGCCTCGCCGAGAAGTACGGCGATCCCGACGTCGCGGCCGCGCTGCAGGCGCGCGACGGCTGGCCGGACAAGGATGCGAACCTGACGGGCGGCGTCGAGGATCTCGACGATTTCTCCGCCTGCAAGATCACCCGCAAGGAAGACTGGGTCGATCTCTACGCCAAGCCCTTCTACTTCGGGTGCGAGGCGGACGATCGGATGAACGGCACGGCCTTCAGCAAGAACAACCCGTTCGGCGCGAAGCTGAACGCGCTCTACAGCTCCGATATCGGGCACTTCGACGTGATCGACATGCGCGATCCCCTGCCCGAGGCGTACGAGCTGGTCGAGGACGGCGTGATCAGCGACGACAACTTCCGCGACTTCACCTTCGCCAACGCGGTGCATCTCTGGGGTACGCAGAATCCGCGCTTCTTCGAGGGCACCGCGGTGGCGAAAGAGGCTGCTGCGGAGTTGGCGCGAGCGGCGGCGAGATAAGGACGGGGCGAGCCCAACGGCGCGCTCGCCGATGTGCCGCGGACTGGCGCCGGGGCCAGTAGCAAGCCCGACGACAGTCCCCGCCGCCCGCCGGCACACGAGCAAAGGTCCTGCAAAAGGAGAATGAAATGCTCGTGAAGCCCGAAGAAGTCGGACTGTCGTCGTCGCGGCTCGGACGCATCACCGATCACCTCCAGCGCTACATCGACGCCGGCAAGCTCGCCGGCACCCTCACGCTCGTGGCGCGCCGCGGAAAGATCGCGTACCTCGAGCCGCAAGGCCACCTCGAGATCGAGCGAAAGCGGCGGGTCACGCAGGATGCGATCTTCCGCATCTACTCGATGACGAAGCCGATCGTGAGCGTGGGGCTGATGATGCTGTGGGAGCAGGGACGCCTTCAGCTCGACGATCCCGTGGGAAAGTTCATCCCGTCGTGGCGCGATCAACGCGTCTTCGTCGGCGGCAACCACCCCACGTGGAAAACGACGCCGGTCGAACGTCCCATGACCATCCGCGATCTGCTCAGTCACACGTCAGGACTCACCTACAGCTTCATGGAGCGGACGAACGTCGATGCCGCCTATCGCAAGCTCGGCGTCGCCGATCGTACGCGCGCCGGCTATACGTTACGCGACATGATCGACGAGCTCGCCGCGCTTCCGCTCGAGTTCTCGCCGGGGACGCGCTGGAACTATTCGGTGTCCACCGATGTCGTCGGGTACCTGATCGAGGTCATCTCGGGCCAGCGACTCGACGCCTACTTGCGCGAGCACGTGCTACAGCCGCTCGGCATGACCGACACGTCGTTCGTCATCAGGGAGGAGCAGGTCACGCGCTTCGCCGCGAACTACCAGCGGCAGGCGGACGACAGTCTGAAGCTGATCGACGATCCGGCCAAGAGCCTCTATCGCGACGGCCGGCCGGTTCTTCTCCGGCGGCGGCGGACTCGTGTCGACGGCGCCCGACTATTTCCGGTTCACGACGATGATGCTGAACCAGGGCGAGCTCGACGGCGTCCGCGTGCTCGGCCGGAAGACGGTCGAGTTGATGACCATCAATCATCTGGCCGACGGTCAGGATCTGACGACTCTGGCGCTGCCCGGGATGTTCACGGAAACGGCATACGGCGGCGTCGGGTTCGGCCTCGGCTTCTCGGTCATGCAGTCGCCGGCGCGCGCGCAGATTTCCGGAACGCCGGGAGAGTTCGCGTGGGGCGGCGCCGCCGGCACCGCGTTCTGGGTCGATCCCGTCGAGCAGATGATCGTCGTCTTCATGACGCAGATCATGCAGATGGGTTTGCCGTCACCGTATCCGATCCGGCGCGAGCTGCGCACGCTCACGTACTCCGCAGTGATCGAGTGATGGCCGTCACGAACGTGTTCGTCCACGGGGGTGAGCTGGCGTAGTACGATTCGCCATGCCGTCACGCCTCACCGCTTTCCAAGGATGCGTGCGGGCTGCGCTCGTCGCGGCGACGATCGTGATGCCTGGACGCAGCGCGCACGCGCAGTCCCTCGAGCCGAGGTCCTACGTCAACACCCCGACCGGGATCAATTTCTTGCTGCTCGGGTATGGCTACACGCAAGGCGAAGTCGGCTTCGACGCCTCGACTCCGATCACGGACGCCAGGGTCCACGTCCACGCCGGTGTCCTTGCCTATGCGAGGTCCCTGGACCTGTGGGGCCTGTCGGGGAAAGTCCTCGGGGTGCTACCCGTGGCCGACGTGTCGGGCAGCGCCAAGGCCAGGGGTCAGGACGTGGAGCGCGACGTGCTCGGCCTCGGCGATCCGCTGCTCCGCCTGTCCGTCAACTTCTTCGGCGCCCCCGCTCTTTCGATGGACGAATACGCGACGTACGAGCAGGACGTCATCGTCGGGGCCAGCCTGCAGGTGACCGCTCCGCTGGGCCAGTACGACTCGAACAAGCTTCTGAACGTGGGGACCAACCGCTGGTCCATCAAGCCGGAGCTCGGCGTGTCCAAGGCCTGGGGCCCCGTCACCCTGGAGGTGATTCCCGCCATCACCTTCTTCACGAACAATGACGATTTTCTCCGCGGAAAGACCCTCGAGCAGGACCCCATCTATTCCTTGCAGGGACATCTCATCTACGAGTTCTCGCGCGCGCTCTGGGCCGCCTTCGACGCAACGTACTACACGGGCGGGCGCACGACCATCGACGGCGAGAAGGGCGAGCGGCTGGAGAACGTACGTCTGGGCCTGACCACCGCCTTGTCAGTGAGCCGCCACCAGTCGATCAAGCTCTTCGGCAGCGCCGGCGTCTACAACCGCACCGAGAACAACTTCTGGGCGGTCGGGCTCGCCTGGCAATTCCGCTGGGGTGGAGGGCTGTAGCAAGACCGAAGAGGAGGACATACCATGCGTGCGACCTCGCAGCTCCGGCGGCTCCTGAAATCGGGCCAGCCGCTCTTCGTCCCCGGGTGCTACAACGCGCTCAGCGCGCGGATCCTCGCCGACGTCGGCTTCCCGGCGGTCTACATGACCGGCTACGGGACATCGCTCTCCTTGCTCGGGATGCCCGACGCCGGGCTGGCGACCATGACCGAGATGCACCTGAACGCGCGCTACATCGCCAACGCCGTGGCGGTGCCGGTCATCGCCGACGCCGACAACGGCTACGGCAACGCGATCAACGTGATGCGCACGGTGCGCGAGTACATCGGCACCGGCGTTGCCGGCATCCACATCGAGGACCAGGTGATCCCCAAGCGGTGCGGCCACGTCGCCGGTCGGCGCGTCATCCCGATCGAGGAAGCCGTGGGCAAGTATCGTGCGGCGGACGCCGTTCGGCGCGAGCTCGACCCGGACTTCGTCCTGATCGCCCGCACCGACGCGCGCGGCGCCACCGGCGGCTCGCTCGACGAGGCGATCCGCCGCGCCAACGCCTACCTCGCGGCGGGAGCCGATCTCGCGTTCGTCGAGGGGCCGACGAGCGTCGAGGAAGTGCGGCGCGTGTGTCGCGAGGTGAAGGGCCCGGTCTTCTACAACCAGACCGGCGTCTCGCCGCGGTTCAGCCTGGCGCAGATGCAAGAGCTCGGCATCGCCGTGACGATCATCCCCGGCGCGACCTTCCGCGCCACCATCGAGGCGGTCTACGATCTGGCCGTCGCGCTCCGCGACGAGGGGCCGCTGGCCGAGGAGCGCTTCGCCGAGCGGTTCAAGCGCCATCCGCTCGGCGACGTGCACACCTTCGCCGGCTTCGATCGCATCCGCGAGTGGGAGGCGCAGTACCTGCCGCCCGAAGAGGCGGAGAAGTACGCCGACTCGGTCGGCCACCAGCCGACGCGTACGTGACCGTCGCCCGCCTCCAGAGGCCGCATGCTACGCTCTGAGCCGATGACGAAGGCGCTGCTGTGTCTCACCGCCCTCCTGATCCTGACGGGCTGTCGCAGCACCGCAAGCATCAAGGCGACGCCGCTCAAAGAACAGAATGCGACCCAGGTCGCCGCCGACCGGAAGAAATGCGACGAGTGGTCGAAGAGCGCCGGCTCCGTCCTTACCGGCTACGCGTCATGCCTGGTCGCGGCGGGATACGCGACGACGGCAGAGGTCGACTCCTCCTCGCAGACCCTGCGGCTCGCCGGAGCATCGTCCGGAAAGGAGCCCACGCGCGTGCTGCTCGACGTTCTCCAGTGCGACGGCCAGGCGAAGCGAGAGGCCGAGCGCCCTCTGGGCTTTATCAAGAAATGGATCCGGGACACCTTTGGAGGCTGGACGTTCAACGCCGGCAAGCGCCGGCAGGTCTTCGTCGACTGTCTCACGCCGCGCGGGTACGAGATCGGAAAGCGGTGATGCCACCCGCCGAAGCCGCGCCCGACACGGGTCTCACGCTGCGCCAGTACTACGTGATGGTGGGGCTCGGTGCCTTCGTCACCACGATCGCGCAGCCGGGTGTGATCGGACGCCTGCCGCTGCAGCTCCTGCTGAAGCAGGAGCTGCACTTCACCGCGCAGACCCTCGCGGCGTTCATGCTGATCGCGACCTTCGCGTGGAACGTGAAGCCGGTCGCGGGGATCCTCTCCGATGCCTTCCCCCTGTTCGGCACGCGCCGCCGTCACTACATGCTGCTCGGTTCAGGGCTTGCCGCGCTGTGCTGGTTCCTCACGGGCGTGGTGCCGCGTAGCTACTGGCCGCTCCTGCTCGCGACGTTCGGCGCCAACACCTTCATGGTGATCGCCAGCACCGTGATGGGCGGGCTCATGGTCGAGGCCGGCCAGAAGTACGGGATCTCGGGACGGATCACGTCGCTCCGCCAGGCGCTGCAGAGCATCGTGTCGGTCGGCAACGGCGTGCTCGGCGGTTATCTCGCCGCGACGGCGTTCGGCTGGACGGTCGGCATCGCGACGGGCCTCCTCGTCGTGCTGGCCGTCGTGACACTGCTCACGCTCACCGAGCGTCCCATCCCGTCGCGCCGTCACGAGGTGCTGCGCGACGCCGGCAGGCAGATGGCCACGCTCCTTCGCTCCTGGCCGCTCTGGGCCGCCGGCATCTTCCTGGCGCTCGTCTACATCTCACCCGGCTTTCAGACGCCGCTGCTCTATCTTCAAACCGACACGCTGAAGTTCAGCCTGCCATTCATCGGGCTCATGGAAACGATCGAGGGCCTGACGGGCCTCGGCGGCGCACTGGTCTACGCCGCGCTCTGCCGCCGTTACAACCTGCGCCGGCTCCTCGTCACCGCCATCGCGGCGAACGCCGTGTTCACGCTCGCGTATCTGGCGTACTCCGGGCGCTCGGCGCCGGTCATCCACGGGCTCGGCGGCCTCGTCGTGATCTGCTCGGAGCTCGCGTTGATGGACCTTGCGGTCCGCGCGACGCCGCGCGGCTGCGAGAGCCTCGGGTTCGCGATCATGATGAGCGCGCGGAACTTCGCGATGAAGGGCTCGGACGTGATCGGCTCGTGGCTCCTCGACAGCCGCGGCTGGGCGTTCGCCGATCTCGTGTGGCTCAACGCGGCCACCACGGCGCTCGTTCTCGTGTTCATTCCGCTGCTGCCGCGACTGCTCTTGCTGGGTCGGGACGGCGAGCCCATCGTGGACGGGGCGGGCGTCGGCGCCGCGCCGCTGGCGCAGGAGCACGCATGACACCACGAACCGGAGGTCACATGGCCATCATCCGCATCTACACGGGCTCGGACGGGAAATCGCACTTCGAGGAGATCGCGCCGCGCCTCACGCCGCGCGGCGATCAGTCCGACGGCGGGGAGCTGATTCCCGGCAGCGGCATCGTCGTCCGCCGGTTCGATCCGAAGCGCAGCAATCCGTGGCACCACGCGCCGGGACGGGCGGCGGTGTTCACGCTCAGCGGAGCGGTCGACATCGAGATCGGCGACGGCACCGTGCGCCGGCTGGGCCCGGGCGACATCTTGATCGCCGAAGACCTCACCGGTCAGGGCCACGTCACGCGTGAGGTCGGGCCCGAGCCGCGCGTCTCCGTCTTCGTCCCGCTCCACTAGACGCATGACACGCCTCGGCATCGCGCTGCCCGCGGGAGGGCGGCGCGCGCTGGCGCCCACTGCTCACACCCTGGCCGACGCGGCGCGCGCCATCGAAACAGCAGGCTTCGAGAGCGCGTGGGCGTTCGATTCCATCGGCCGCGGGTTTTTGCTGGCCGATCCCCTCACCGCGCTGGCCGTCGCCGCCACGGTGACGCGTCGGATCGAGCTGGGCACGGGCGTCCTCCAGGTCCCGCTGCGAAACCCGGTGGAGCTCGCGCAGCGCGTGCTGACGACGCACCTCGTGTCGGGCAAGCGTCTCCGGCTCGGCGTCGGCGCCGGGTCGACGGCCGCCGACTTCGCCGCGCTCGGCCTCGATTTTACGGCGCGCTTCAGCCGCCTGAGCGCTTCGCTTGGGATCATGCGCCGACTGTGGGCGGGCGAGTCGGTCGACGGCGCCTCGCTGGGGCCGGTGTGGCCGGCGGCCCTCGGGGGCCCTCCGATCCTGATCGGCTCGTGGGCGGGCTCACGATGGATCGAGCGTGCAGCGCGAGAGTTCGACGGCTGGATAGGGTCGGGAGCCCGGAGCAGCTGGCGCGCGCTGCGCGATGGGATACCACGATTCCGCGACTTCGGCGGCAAGCGCGCCGTCGTGACCAACGTCGAGGTCGATCTCGACTGCGCCACGCCGAGCCCCGACGGCCCCGACGATCCCTGCGACCTCAAGTGCCCGCGCGCCGTCGCTCGCGAGCGGCTCCATCGGTTGCGCGAGCTGGGGTTCGACGACGTGGTGCTGGTCCCCCGCCACCACGACGCCGAGCACCTCCAGGAGCTTCGCGCGCTGGCGGACTAACCTGTTATCCTTCCGCGCCATGGACACCCTCGAACTCGGGCTCACGGGCAAAGGAGAACTCATGGCCACCCCCATTCGCACGTCCAAGGTCAGCCATGTCCTGCTCCACGTGTCGGACATCGAGCGGTCCGTCAGGTTCTACACGGAAATCCTCGGGTTCAAAGAATCCGACCGGAATCAGCTCGGCATGGTCTTCCTCCGCAATGGCACGGACCACCACACGTTCGGGCTCGTGCCGGGTCCCAAGGACGCCACCCTTGCGCCCAAGGACAGGTACCTGACGTTCCACCACATGGCGCTCGAAGTGCCGAGCGTGGACGATCTGTTCAAAGCGCGCGAGTTTCTCACCCAGCATGGCATCAAGTTCGTGTTCGAGGGACGCCGCGGGGCCGGCTGCAACGTGAGCCTGGAGTTTCACGATCCCGACGGCTACATGATCGAACTCACCTGCGAGATGGAGCAGATCGGCTGGAATCAATCTGCTCGTCCGCACAGCATGCACCGGCCAGCCAAGAGCCTCGAAGAGGCGGTCGGCAATCCTGTCTAACTCGCTTCTGGCGCGTCAGTTGGGAATGCAGGCCGTCACGGTGATCTCGATCAGCAGCTCGGGCGCGTTCAGCGACGCGACCGTGACCGTGGTGCGCGCGGGCTTGTTGCTCGGGAAGTACTTGCCGTACTCCTCGTTGTAGCCGGCCAGATTCTCGCGGTTCGTCAGGTAGGTGGTCGCGGTCAGCACGTTCTCGAGCGACGTGCCGGCGGCGGTCAGGACCATCTTGATCCGCTCCAGGATGTTGCGGGTTTGCTCGCGGATGTCCTTGCCGACTTCTCCGGTGACGGGATGGCGGCCGGTTTGACCGGAGACGAAGACGAGATTCCCGAAGCGCGTGGCCGGTGACAGGTTGGGGTTCGGGGCGGCGGAGCCGATGTTGATGATCTCTTTCTTGGGCATGTCCTCTCCCTCCGGGCTCGGCTAGAATCTCGGTCGTCGGACCTCCGACGTGGCTCCAGCCGCAGTCGTTACGACGCGAGGGCGCCTATGGTACGCCGACCGAACGATGTCGCGCGACGCGAGTTTCTCACCGGGATGGCTGCGCTCGGGATGGGTGTGCTCCTCGGGCGCGTCGACACGGAGGCGCAGATGCCGGCGACGAAGCCTCATCGCATCGACGTCCACCACCATCACACGCCGCCTCCGTATCTCGCCGCGATCACCGCGAGGAACATCACCGGTCCCGTGCGGGACTGGACCCCCGAGAAATCGCTTGCCGACATGGACCGCGCCGGCGTGGCCACCGCGCTCACGTCGATCACGACCCCGGCGATCAGATTTCTCGACGATGCGGACGCCCGGAAGCTGGCCCGCGAGTGCAACGACTACTCGGCCAAGCTCGTGGCCGACGGCAAGGGACGCTTCGGCATGTTCGCGGTGATGCCGATGCCCCACGTGGACGCCACGCTCAACGAGATCGCCTATGCCTTCGACACGCTCAAGGCCGACGGGATCGGTTTGCTCACGAGCTACGGTGACAAGTGGCTGGGCGATTCCGCCTTCACGCCGGTGATGGAAGAGCTGAACCGCCGCCGGGCCGTGGTCTACACGCACCCCACCACGGCGAACTGCTGCAGCAACCTCATCCCCGACGTGCCGGACTCGATCATCGAGTGGGGCACGGACACCACGCGGACGATCGCCAGCCTCGTCTTCAGCGGTACCGCCGCCCGGGTGCGCGACGTGAAATTCATCTTCTCCCACGGCGGCGGCACGCTGCCGTTCCTCACTGAGCGGTTCGTTCGCCTGCCGCTCATCAACAAGAACCTCGCGCCTCGCGTCCCCAACGGCGTCGAGCACGAGCTCAAGCGCTTCTACTACGATACCGCCCAGGCCTCCCATCCCTATGCGCTGGCCTCCCTCACCAGGCTCGTCCCGATCTCGCAGATCGTCTTCGGCACCGACTACCCGTACCGCACCGCCGCCGACCACGTGAGGGGCCTGGCGGACCACGGCTTCACCGCGGGCGACCTGATGGCCATCGATCGCGATAACGCGCTGCGGTTACTGCCGAGACTGAAGGCGTAGTTCTCGGCAACGCGAACGGAGAGCGTGATGACTGAGCGGGACAGGCATCGGTGTTTCAGCCGGCGAGACTTCATCAGGACGGGCACCCTGGCGGCCGGAGCGCTGGCCGCGGCACCCGCCCTGATCGCCACCACGCAACCGGCCACCGCGCAGCCGCGCAGCGTCGCGCGGAACCGGACGCTGACCCTCGTCTGGACCGGCAGCCGTGAAGGCCGGTGGATCGACTACGAGCTGTGGAATCCCTACGCGATCGGGTCCAATCATCAGAACGGCCCCGGGATCCTCTACGAGCCGCTCGCGTACTACAGCGCGTTCGCCGACAAGGAGTACCTCTGGCTCGCCGAGAGCTACAAGTACAGCCCCGACTTCAAGGAGCTGACCATCAGGACGCGCTCCGGCATCAAGTGGAGCGACGGCACGCCGTTCAGCGCCGAGGACGTGACCTACACGCTGAACAGCCTCAAGGAGCTGGGCCCGAAGGTGCGCTGGGGCGTCGACGTGCAGCAGTTCATGCAGGAGGCGAAGACGACGTCGCCCAACACCGTCGTCGTCAAGTTCAAGGTGCCCGCGCCGCGCTTCTTCTACTTCATGACCTACAAGTACGACATCGGCGTCTACATCGTCCCCAAGCACATCTTCCAGGGACAGGACTGGACGACGTTCAAGCACTTCGAGACGGCCAAGGACTGGCCGGTCACCACGAGCCCCTGGAAGGTGGTGTTCTCCTCGCCGCAGCAGAAGGTCGTCGATCGTCGCGACGAGTGGTGGGCGGCCAAGGCGGGACTGGCGCCGATGCCCAAAGTCGAGCGCAACGTGTGGCTCCCTTCGGCCGGCGAGCAGCAGCTCGCGCAGGCGTTGATCTCGAACCAGGTCGACTTCGGCCCGAGCATGCAGCCCGCGACCCATCCGACGGTCTTCCGTCAGAATCCCAAGATCGTCACCCACACCGGACAGAAGCCGCCCTACGGCTACATGGACTGGTGGCCGATCTCGCTGTACGTAAACAACGAGAAGCCGCCGTTCAACGACAAGGACGTCAGGTGGGCGCTGAGCTACTTCATCGACCGCCAGCAGATCATCGACGTGGGCTATGTCGGGGCCTCGCAGGCGGCGCCGCTGCCCCTGCCCGAATATCCGCCGCTGCGCCCGTACATCGCGTCGGTGAAGGATCTGCTCGCCAAGAACAACACGCTCGAGTTCAATCCCAAGAAGGGCGAGGAGCTCCTCACCCGCAAGGGCTGGAAGAAGGACGGCGGCGGTATCTGGACCGACGCCCAGGGCGGAAAGCTCAAGCTCGACGTCATCGGCTTCGGCGCCAGCGGTCCCGCCATCGGCCCGGTGCTGACCGAGCTCCTCAAGCGTCAGGGCGTCGACGCCAGCTTCAGCCTGCCGCCCGACTTCGACGACCGATTCCAGAAGGGCCAGTACACCGGCGCGCTCTACGGCCACGGCGGCAGCGTGAACGATCCGTATCACACGCTGCGGCTCTATCAGAGCGTGAGCGTGGCGGTGCCGGGCGCCCACCTCGTCAACTTCGCGCGGTGGAAGAACGAGGCCTACAACAAGATCGTGGACGACGTGTTCGTCACCGACATGACCAACAAGGCCCGGCTCACCGAGCTCTTCCACAAGGCCATGGAGATCTGGATCCCGGAGCTCCCCGACATCCCGCTCGTCCACAACTTCCACCGCATCCCGATGAACACCACGTACTGGACGAACTGGCCGACGGAGCAGAACGCCTACGTCAACGGCGCCTTCTGGCACCTGACGTACGCGATGGTCCTCTGGAACCTGCAGCCGACTCAGTAGCCGCGCGGCCCGACCGCACCTGGAATCGCCGTGCGCGCTGACTACGTCGCCCGGCGAGTCGGCGTGTTCCTGCTCATCGTGTGGCTGGCCGCCACGCTCAACTTCTTCCTGCCGCGCCTGTCGGGGCAGGATCCCGTCCGCGCCACGCTGCTGCAGCAAGCCTCGCTCGGCGGCCATGTGCAGACGGGCCTCGACGCGATGGTGAAAGAATACGAGCGGCGCTTCGGCCTCGACCGGCCGCTGTGGAAGCAGTACGTCACCTATCTCCGCGACGTGGCCCGGTTCGACTTCAACTACTCGATCTCGAGCTATCCGCGGACGGTGAGCTCGATCATCGCCGAGGCCATCCCCTGGACCGTCGGCTTGCTGGGCACCACCACCGTGCTGTCCTTCACCATCGGCACGCTGCTGGGCGCGCTGCTCGCGTGGCCCGGCGCCCCGCGCTGGATGCGACTGCTCATGCCGCCCCTGTGGGCGCTCCACGCCATTCCCTTCTTCCTCCTCGGCCTGATCCTCATGTACCTGCTCGCGTTCAGGGCTCAGCTCCTGCCGATGTTCGGCGGCTACACCGCCGGCGCCTTTCCTGGGCTGACGCTGGCCTTCGTCGGTGACGTCATCGCTCACTCCATCCTTCCGGCACTCTCGATCGTGCTCGTGGCCACGGGCGGGTGGGCGCTCGGCATGCGCGGCATGATGGTCACGACCCAGGGCGAGGACTACGTGACCTTCGCCGAGGCCAAGGGGCTCCGGCGCCTGACGATCTTCCTGCGTTACTGCGTACGTAACGCGATTCTTCCGCAGACCACCGCGCTGGCCCTCGCGCTCGGCAACATCCTCTCGGGTGCGGTGCTGGTCGAGGTCATCTTCGGCTACCCCGGCGTGGGCACGATCCTCTTCCACGCCATCCGCGAGAACGACCACTTCCTGATCCAGGGGATCGTCTTCACCGTCATCGTGGCGCTGGGCGTGGCGACGTTGATCCTCGACGTGCTGTATCCCCTGCTCGATCCGCGCATCTCCTATCGGAGAACGTAGCGCGGCGATGGACCGGCTCACGACGGCGCTCGGCTACATGAGGCGCAACGGCTCGCTCGCGGTGGGCATCGTCCTCCTCCTGGCGCTCGCTCTGTTCGTCGGCATCGGCCACCTCGTCGTGGACACGAGCAAGAGCCGGCCCCTCTCGGCGCCCGCCCTCAGGCCGCCATCGGTGGAGCATCCCTTCGGCACGGATCGCCAGGGCCGGGATCTGCTGGCGACGATGGTGGCGGGCACCCCGCTCACACTGCGCATCGGGTTCATCGCCGGGTTCCTCGGCGTCGGCATCGGCTCGGTGCTGGGCTTCGTCTCGGCGTACTACCGGGGCACGGTGGACACGATCATCCGCTCCATCGTGGACATCGGCCTCACGGTGCCGGGGCTCCTGGTGCTGATCATCATCGCCGTCTCCGTCAAGAAGGGCCTGACCGTCGATCAGATGGCGATCATCGTGGCCTCACTCGCCTGGCTGAACCCCGCGCGCACCATCCGCGCCCAGGTCCTGAGCCTGCGCGAGCGCGGCTACGTCGAGGTGGCGCGCCTGTCCGGCATGAGCGGGCCGGAGATCATCGTGAAGGAGCTGATGCCCAACCTCCTGCCCTACCTTGCGGCGACGCTGGTCAACACGGTGTCCTCCGCGATCCTCGCGTCCGTCGGCCTCGAGGTGCTGGGGCTCGGCCCCATCGATTCGCCGACGCTCGGCATGACGCTCTACTGGGTGAACTTCAACGCCGCGCTCATCAACGGCTGGTGGTGGTGGTGGACGGCGCCGCTCGCGATCATCCTCGTCGTCTTCCTCGGCCTCTTCTTCCTCACCGTGGGGCTGGACGAGATCGCCAACCCCAGGCTCAGGAGAGCGGTCTGACGGCCGACGTCCTCAGCGTGCGAGACCTGCGCGTTCACTACGCGACGCCGCTCGGCGCGGTGATGGCGGCGGACTCCGTCAGCTTCGGCCTCAGGGCCGGCGAGCGGCTCGGCGTCGTCGGGGAATCGGGTTCCGGAAAGTCCACGCTGGCGCTGGCCATCCTCCGCATGATCAAGCCGCCCGGCCGCATCGACGCCGGTGAAATCTGGCTGGACGGCGTGAACTTGATGACGTTGTCCGACGAGGCCATGCGCCGGGTCAGGCTCGCGCGCATCGCGCTGATCCCGCAGGGATCGATGAACTCGCTCAATCCGGTCATGCGGATCAAGGACCAGATCAGCGACGCGCTCAGGGACCACGGGCTCGCGCCGTCGCGGCGACAGGTGGAGGAACGCGTGCGGGACCTGCTGGAGTCGGTTGGGCTCAGGCCCGAGGTCGCCGACATGTTTCCCCATGAGCTCTCCGGGGGCATGAAGCAGCGCGCCTGCATCGCCATCGCCATCAGCCTGCGCCCTCGCGTGATCATCGCCGACGAGCCCACCAGCGCGCTCGACGTGGTCGTGCAGAAGCAGGTGATGGAAACGCTGGCGCGGGTGCAGGAGGATCTCGGTGCGTCCGTGATCCTCGTCGGGCACGACATGGGGCTCATGGCCCAGTTCGTCGACCGGCTCGGCGTGATGTACGCCGGACGGCTCATCGAGGTCTCGCCCGTCCGCGACATCTTCACCCAGCCACTCCACCCCTACACCGAGATGCTGATCGCGAGCCTGCCCTCGCTCGAGCAGAAGGGCACGTTTCGCGGCATCCCTGGCCTGATCCCGCTGCTGCGCGATCTCCCGCCCGGATGCGCCTTCCACCCGCGGTGCCCTCACGCCGTCGATCGTTGCCGCGTGGAAGAGCCACGACTCCGAGAAATTCGGCCCGCCGGTTGGGCCGCGTGCCACCTGCGGTGAGCCGGCGGCGATGACCACGCTGCTCGAGGCCCGGCGGGTGACGAAGGTCTTCGGCGGAGGTCTCTTCGATCGCGGCCCGACGCTGGCCCTCGACGATTTCTCGCTGGCCATCGACGGCGACCGCCCGTCGATCACGGCCGTGGTGGGCGAGAGCGGCAGCGGAAAGACCACGCTGAGCCGCCTGCTCCTCGGCCTGACGGCGCCGACGGGGGGCGAGGTTCACTACGACGGCCGGGACCTCCAGGCGATGTCGCGTGCGGAGTGGCGAGCGTTCCGCCGCGACGTCCAGGTCATCTTTCAAGATCCCTACGAGGTGTACAACCCCTTCTATCGCGTCGATCACGTGCTGACGACGCCCGTGGCCAAGTTCGGTCTCGCCTCATCACGAGCAGCGGCGAGAGCCCTGATCGAGGACGTCCTGCGCGCAGTGGGCCTGCGCCCCGAAGAAACACTGGGCCGCTTCCCGCACCAGCTCTCCGGCGGCCAGCGGCAACGCGTGATGGTGGCGCGGGCGCTCTTGCTGAAGCCTCGCGTGATCCTGGCCGACGAGCCAGTATCGATGGTGGACGCGTCGCTGCGCGCCACCATCCTGGCGTCGCTGCGCCGGATGAACGCCGAGCTGGGCATCTCGATCGTCTACATCACGCACGACCTGGCGACGGCCTACCAGATCAGCGACAACATCATCGTGCTCTATCGCGGGTCGGTCGCCGAGGCCGGTGACGTCGCGCTGGTGGTCAAGCAGCCGCGACATCCGTATACCCAGCTCCTGCTGTCCTCCATCCCTCAGGCCAGCGCCGCGCGCACCTGGATGACGGAGAACGCGGTGGCGTCGGCTGCGGTCCACGACGCTCCCGGTGCGGGGTGCAAGTTCGCCGCGCGCTGTCCGTCCGTCGTGTCACGGTGCCGAGAAGCAGCGCCGCCGCTCTTCCAGACCGATCGCCACCGCGTCGTGTCGTGCTATCTGCACCAGAATGCGCCGTAGAGGTACGATCTCTCACCTGCTCCAGGAGGGTTCAAAGATGAACGGCTGGGTCGCAGTCGCGGTCTCGAGTCTCGTGGTCGTCGCCGTCGCGTTGCAGGCCTCGTCGCTCGTGGCGCAGGCCCAGACGAAGGCGTACGTCGAAATCAAGCGAGAGGCGTTTCAAA
>Ga0209157_1000843_pt1 | contig 26086 bp, 29 predicted proteins | sample GraSoiAngelo_135_FD_185892 | JGI IMG/M metagenome (GOLD analysis project Ga0209157, IMG submission 185892) | Grasslands soil microbial communities from the Angelo Coastal Reserve, California, USA - 14_0929_05_40cm (SPAdes) (version 2) | ecosystem: Environmental > Terrestrial > Soil > Grasslands ...
CTCGGCGGTCTGCAGCATCGGCCAGTAGCTCTCGGGCTTGTGGCGGTGCAGCCACTCGTCCTGGAAGTGGTGCTTGTTCATCTCGTTCTGCACCAGCGAGATCGACTCGACGCCGCCGGCGACGTAGATCTCGCCTTCGCCAGCCAGGATTCTCTGGCTGGCAAGCGCGATGGTCTGCAGGCCGGAGGAGCAGAAGCGGTTCACCGTCATGCCGGGGACCGAGCTCGGGCAGCCGGCGCGCACCGCGATCTGCCGCGCGATGTTCCAGCCGGTGGCGCCCTCGGGATTGGCGCAGCCGATGATCACGTCCTCGACCTCGTCGGCGTCGACCCGGGCGCGCTCGAGCGCGGCGTGCACCACGTGCCCGCCCATCTTCGCGCCGTGCGTCATGTTGAGCGCGCCGCGCCAGCTCTTGCAGAGCGGCGTACGCGCGGTGGAAACGATCACTGCTTCGGTCATGGAAACTCTCCTCCGTCAGACATTGAAGCGTTTTCCCTCTTTGGCGAATTTCGCAAGCAGCGGCGCGGGCTTCCACTGCGCGCCCTGGTAGCCTTTCTGGAAGCGCTCGATGGCGGCGAGCACCTTGTCGAGGCCGACGCTGTCGGCATGGAACATCGGGCCGCCGCGGTACGGCGGGAAGCCATAGCCGGCGAGGTACACCATGTCGATGTCGGAGGCGCGCAGCGCGATGCCCTCCTCGAGGATGTAGGCGCCTTCGTTGGCGAGCGCGTACATGCATCGCGCGACGATCTCCTCGTCGGAGACCTGGCGCGTCTCGACGCCGATCTCCTTCCGGTAGCTCTGCAGGAGCGCCTCCACTTCGGGATCGGGAATGGGCTTGCGGTTTCCAGCCTCGTAGCGGTAGAACCCCTTGCCGGTCTTCTGCCCGAACCGGCCCAGCTCGCAGATGCGGTCGGCGAACTTCGAGTACACCATCTCGGGCCGCTCCTTGGCGCGCCGCTTCCTGATTTCCCAGCCGATGTCGTTGCCCGCCATGTCGTACATGGCGAACGGGCCCATGGCGAGGCCCCACTTCTGCAGCGCGGCGTCGACCTGGGCCGGCGTCGCGCCCTCGTCGAGCAGGAACAGGCTCTGCTGCACGTACTTCTCGAGCATGCGGTTGCCGATGAAGCCGTCGCAGACGCCGGAGACGACGGGCACCTTCTTCAGGGTCTTGCCGAGCTTGAGCGTGGTGGCAAGCACGTCCTTGCCGGTTTGCTTTCCGCGCACCACCTCGAGCAGGCGCATGACGTTGGCCGGAGAGAAGAAGTGCGTGCCGATCACGTCCTGCGGGCGCTGGGTCGCCTCGGCGATCAGGTCGACATCGAGCGTCGAGGTATTCGTGGCGAGGATCGCGCCGGGCTTGGCCGTGACCTCGAGCTTCTTGAACAGGTCCTGCTTCACGTCCATGCGCTCGAACACCGCCTCGACGATGATGTCGGCGTCGCTCATGTCCTCCAGCTTCAGGGACGGCGTGATCAGGGACATGCGCCTTTCCACCTCCTCCTGCTTCAGCCGCCCTTTGGCCACCGTGCCCGCGTAATTGGTCCTGATACTGGACAGTCCCCGGTCCAGCGCCTCCTGCTTCATCTCGACGACGGTGACCGGGATGCCCGCATTGGCGAAGCACATGGCGATGCCGCCGCCCATGGTGCCTGCTCCCACGACCGCCGCCCTGCGGATCTCGCGCACCGGCGTGTCCTCCGGCACGCCGGGGATCCTGGTGGTCTGGCGCTCGGCGAAGAACAGGTGGCGCAGCGCCTTCGACTCGGTGGTGTTGACCAGGTGCGCGAAGCGCTCGCGCTCGAACTTGCGTCCCTCGTCGAAAGGCCGCGTAGCCGCGGCTTGCGCACAGGCCACGATCTCGAGCGGCGCCGGATACCCCTTCCACTCCCTCGCTACCTGCTCGCGCGCCTGGGCGAAGAACGCCTTCGGATCGCCGTCGACCTTCGCCTGCATGTCGCGGATGCGGCGGCGCGGCCGGCCTTCCTTGAGCAACCTGGCCAGAAAAAGCACAGCCGCTTCCAGCAAGTCCCCTTCCACGATCTCGTCCACCAGCCCCAGCAGTTTCGCTCTCTCCGCCGCGATGGGGTTGCCGCTGGTCATCATGCGCAGCGCCTCCGCCATCGCGATGATGCGCGGCAGGCGCTGCGTGCCGCCCGAGCCGGGAAGGATGCCGAGCTTGACCTCGGGCAGCCCGAGCTGCGACTTGGGCAGCGCGATGCGGAAGTGACAGGCGAGGGCAAGCTCCAGGCCGCCGCCGAGCGCGAAGCCGCCGATCGCCGCGACCAGCGGCTTGGTCATCGCGTCCTGCTGATCGTTGACCTCGGCGAGGTCGGGCTTCTCGCGGGGCTTGTTGAATTCGCGGATGTCCGCGCCGCCGGAAAACGCCTTCGCCGAGCCGATCAGCACCGCTCCCTTTACGGCCGGATCGCCTTCGGCCTTCTTCAGGTATTCCATGATCGCGGCGCGCAGGGCGTTGCCGAGGCTGTTCACCGGGGGGTTGTTCAGCGTGATGACGGCGATGCCGTCACGGACGGAGTAGTCGGCAATGCGCTGCGCCGCTTCGCTCATTCATGGATCTCCAGGGGAATACGGATTCTAGCCGCTTCAGGGGCGGCTACAATCCCCGCCGGAGATGGGGAGGACATGATCCAATCCGAGGCGCAGCCCCTGCTGCGTGTAAAGGACGTGGCGGTGCACTTCGGCGGTATCGTCGCCCTCGACGGCGTGTCGTTCGAGGTGGCGCGCGGGCGCATCGTCGGCCTGATCGGGCCCAACGGCGCCGGCAAGACGACGCTCTTCAACTGCGTCTCGCGCCTCTACGATTGCGACCGCGGCGAGATCGCCTTCGACGGCGGGTCGCTGCTTGCCGTGCCGCGCCATCGCGTTGCCGCGCTCGGCATCGGCCGCACCTTCCAGAACCTGGCCCTGTTCCGCAGTATGAGCGTGCTCGACAACGTGATGGTCGGCTACCACTGCCGCTCGCGCGGCGGCTTCCTCGCCAACGCGCTGCGCCTGCCGCACGCGGTGCGCGCCGAGCGCCGCGCCGCGGCCAAGGCGCGCGCGGTGCTTGCCCTGCTCGGCCTTGGGGCTCTCGCGGCGAAGCCCGTCGCGGGGCTTCCCTTCGGCACGCAGAAGCGCGTGGAGCTCGCGCGCGCGCTCGCCTCCGAGCCCAAGCTCCTGCTGCTCGACGAGCCGGCGAGCGGCCTGAACCACGAGGAGGTCGGCGAGCTCGGGGCGCTGATCCGCGAGCTGCGCGAGCGCTTGCAGCTCACTATCCTGCTGGTCGAGCACCACATGAGCCTGGTGATGGGCATCGCGGACTGGGTGGTCGCGCTCAATTTCGGCCGCCGCATCGCCGAAGGCGCCCCGCACGAGGTGCGGCTGCATCCCGAGCTGGTTCGGGCCTACCTGGGGGGTTGATGCTGCTCGAGGTATCCGGGCTCCACGCCGCCTACGGCGCCACGCGGGTGATCCACGGGATCGGCTTCGCAATGGAGGAAAAGTCGATCACCGCCTTGCTCGGGGCGAACGGCGCAGGCAAGACGACGACCTTGCGCGCCTTGTGCGGCATGGTGAAGACCGAGGGCCAGATCCGTTTTCGCGGTGAGCGCATCGACGGCCGCAGCACCGAGGACATCGCGCGCCTGGGCATCGCGCACGTTCCCGACGGTCGCGGCACCTTCCTCAACCTCACCGCCGAGGAGAACCTGCGCCTGGGCGCATACACGCGCAAGGACCGCGCCGCGGTCGAAGCCGACCTGGAGCGCGTCTTCGGCTACTTCCCGCAGCTGAGGGCGCGCCGCGCGCAGCAGGCAGGGACGCTGTCAGGGGGCGAGCAGCAGATGCTTGCCGTATCGCGGGCGCTGATGCTCGCGCCCAAGCTGATGCTGCTCGACGAGCCGTCCTTCGGGCTCGCGCCTCTGCTGGTGCGCGAGCTGTTCGGCATCCTGCGCGCCATCAACGAGCGCGAGCGCGTCGGCATGCTGCTCGTCGAGCAGAACGCCGCCATGGCGCTCGATCTCGCCGACCGCGCCTACCTCATCGAGACCGGGCGCGTCGTGCTCTCGGGCACGGCCGCCGACATCAAGCGCGACGACGCCGTGCGGCGAGCGTACCTGGGCTACTAGGATGACGCTGGACGCCGTGATCTTCCAGGTGCTCGCCGGCCTCGCCACCGGCGGCATCTACGCCAGCCTCGCGCTGGCGCTGGTGATGATCTACCACGCCACCCACCTCGTGAACTTCGCCCAGGGCGAGATGGCGATGTTCACGACCTACATTGCCTGGAGCTTGATCAACGCCGGCATGCCGTACTGGCCGGTTTTCCTCCTTACGGTTGGAATCGCTTTCATATTGGGAATTCTCATTGAAAGAATCGTAGTTCGGCCGGTCGAGAACGCGCCGGTGCTCGTGGTGGTGGTGGTGTTCATCGGGCTGCTCGTCATCCTGAACAGCGTCGCCGGCTGGATCTACACCTACACCATCAAGAGTTTCCCGAGCCCCTTCCCGCGCCAGCCGATCCTCGGCATCCACTACATCTCGGCGCACGAGCTCGGCGCCATCGGCGTGACGCTGGCCGTGCTCGCGCTGCTGTACGCCTTTTTCCGCTTCACGCCGCTCGGCCTGGCGATGCGCGCCGCGGCGCAGAACCCCGAATCGAGCCGCCTGGTGGGCATCCGCGTCGGCTGGATGCTCGCGCTTGGCTGGGGCCTCGCCGCCGCGGTCGGCGCGGTCGCGGGCATGATGGTCGCGCCCGTCGTCTACCTGGATCCGAACATGATGAGCGGGATCCTGCTCTACGCGTTCGCCGCCGCGCTGCTCGGCGGCATCGACAGCCCGGGTGGCGCGGTGCTCGGCGGCTTCGCCGTCGGCGTGCTGGAGAACGTGCTCGGCGCGTTCGTCATCGGCAACGAGCTGAAGCTCGCCGTGGCGCTCGTGCTCATCGTCGGCGTGCTGCTGGTGAGGCCCTCAGGTCTCTTCGGCAGGGTGTACGTCACGCGCGTATGAGGGGAAGGATCCTTTTCCTCGGCGTCCTGATCGTCGTTGCTTGCGCGCTGCCTTTCCTGGTCAGCAGCTATCGCACCTTTCAGCTCACGCTGGTGCTGGTGTACGCCATCGCGCTGCTCGGACTCAACATCCTCACCGGCTACAACGGCCAGATCTCCCTCGGCCACGGCGCCTTCTACGCCCTCGGCGCCTACTGCGCCGCGATCCTCATCGACAAGGCAGGCGCGCCGTACTGGGCGGTAGTGCCCGCCGCCGGCGGCGTCTGCCTCGTTGCCGGGTTCCTGTTCGGGCTGCCGGCGCTGCGCCTGGAGGGGCTTTATCTCGCGCTCGCCACCTTCGCGCTCGGCGTGGCGATGCCGCAGCTGCTGAAGTACCATCACCTCGAGAAGTGGACCGGCGGCGTGCAGGGCATCGTCATCGCGAAACCCGAAGCCCCGTTCGGAATTCCGCTGGAGGCGGACAGGTGGCTGTACTTCTTTACCCTGGCAGTGACCCTGATCATGTTTGTACTCGGCTGGAACCTGCTGCGTGGCCGCATCGGGCGCGCCCTGGTTGCGATCCGCGACCAGCACGTCGCGTCCGAGGCGATGGGCATCCACAACGCGCTGTACAAGTCGCTTGCATTCGGAGTATCAGCCATGTTCACCGGCGTCGCGGGCGCCCTTGGAGCGCTCGCCGTGCAGTTCGTCGCCCCCGACAGCTTCGGCGTCTTCCTTTCGATCGTCTTTCTCGTCGGCATCGTGGTGGGCGGCCTCGCCTCGATCAGCGGCGCTCTCTACGGCGCGCTGTTCATCCAGTTCGTCCCGAACATCGCCGACGAGATCTCGAAGGCCGCCCCCTGGGCGATCTTCGGCGCTTTCATGATCGGTTTCGTCTACCTGATGCCCAGCGGCGTGGCAGGCGCCATCCGGCTGCTTTTGACGAGGAGGAGAGCACCATGAAAACCAAGCTCGTTTGCATCGCAGCGATGCTGGCAGCGTTCGCCTTTCCGGCCGCCGCCCAAAAGAAGTACGACCCGGGCGCATCCGACACCGAGATCAAGATCGGCAACACCAACCCCTACAGCGGCCCGGCGTCGGCGTACGGCACGATCGGCAAGACCATCGACGCCTATTTCAGGATGGTGAACGATCAGGGCGGCATCAACGGCCGCAAGCTGACCTTCATCAGCTACGACGACGGCTACAGCCCGCCCAAGACGGTCGAGATGGCGCGCAAGCTGGTCGAGCAGGACCAGGTGCTGTTCCTGTTCCAGACGCTCGGCACGCCTTCGAATACCGCCATCCACAAGTACATGAACCTGCGCAAGGTGCCGCAGCTGCACGTGGCAACCGGCGCGACCAAGTGGAACGACCCGAAGAACTTCCCGTGGACCATGGGCTGGCAGCCGAATTACCAGACCGAAGCGCAGATCTACGCCCGACACATCCTGAAGACCCGGCCCGACGCGAAGATCGCCGTCCTCTACCAGAACGACGACTACGGCAAGGATTACCTCAAGGGCCTGAAGGACGGGCTAGGCGATAAGGCGAAAAGCATGATCGTCGCCGAGGCTTCCTACGAGGTGAGCGACCCGACGGTCGACTCGCAGATCGTGCAGCTGCAGTCCTCGGGCGCCAACGTGTTCTTCAACATCACGACGCCGAAATTCGCGGCGCAGGCGATCCGCAAGGCCTATGACATCGGCTGGAAGCCGGTGCACTACCTGAACAATGTCTCCATCTCGGTCGGCTCGGTGCTGACCCCCGCGGGCCTCGACAAGTCCGCCGGGCTGATCTCGACCGCCTATTACAAGGATCCGACCGACGCGCATTGGGCGAACGACCCGGCGATGAAGCAGTGGCAGGCGTTCATGAAAAAGTACTATCCGGACGGCAGCCTGATCAACGCCTTCAGCGTCTACGGCTACACGGTGGCCGCGACGCTGCACGAGGTGCTCAGGAAGTGCGGCGACAACCTGACGCGCGAAAACGTGATGCGCCAGGCGGCGAGCATGAAGGGATGGCGCGTCGATACGCTGCTGCCGGGAATCACCATCACGACCAGCCAGGACGACTTCGCGCCGATCCAGTCGGTGCAGCTGCAGCGCTTCAACGGCAAGCAGTGGGAGCTCTTCGGCGAGGTGATCAGCAGCAATTGAGCCGCGCGGACACTTAGGAGAAGCAGCCATGCATGGCTTGATGATGGACATGCCGCTCCTGATCAGCGGCCTGCTGCAGCACGCCGACCGGCACCACGGCGACACCGAGATCGTCTCGAAGACGGTGGACGGGAGCGTGCACCGCTACACCTGCCGCGACGCACATGCGCGCGCTCGCAAGCTCGCCGGCGCGTTGCGACGCCTCGGCGTCCAGCCGGGTGAGCGCATCGCGACCCTCGCCTGGAACAGCTACCGGCATTTCGAGATCTACTACGCGGTCGCCGGCTCCGGGGCGGTGATCCACACGATCAATCCGCGGCTGTTCCCGGACCAGATCACCTACATCGCGAACCACGCCGAGGACCGGTACGTCTTCTTCGACCTCAGCTTCGCGCCGCTGCTGGAGAAGCTCGCGCCGCGGCTGAAGACAGTGAAGGGTTACGTCGCGATGTGCGCACCCGAGGCGATGCCGAAGGCGAATATCCCCGACCTTCTTTGCTACGAGGCTCTGCTCGAGAAAGAGAAAGACGATTTGCAGTGGCCCTCGTTCGACGAGCGTACTGCGGCCTGCCTGTGCTACACCTCGGGCACCACCGGGAACCCGAAAGGCGCGCTCTATTCGCACCGCTCGACGATGATCCATGCCTATGGGGCTGCGCTGCCCGATGCGCTGAACCTCTCGGCGCGCGACGTGGTGCTGCCGGTGGTGCCGATGTTCCACGTCAACGCCTGGAGCCTGCCCTACTCCTGCGCCATGGTCGGAGCGAAGATGGTGTTTCCCGGGCCGCACCTGGACGGCAAGAGCCTGCACAACCTGTTCGAGACCGTAGGCGTGACCTTCAGCGCCGGCGTTCCCACGGTCTGGCTCGGGCTGCTCAGCTACATGAAAGAGCAGAAGCTGAAATTTTCCACGCTGAAGCGCACCGTGATTGGCGGCTCGGCCTGCCCGTCGGCGATGATCCGCGCCTTCCAGGACGAATACGGCGTGGAAGTGCTGCATGCCTGGGGCATGACGGAAATGAGCCCGCTCGGCACCGTGACGACCTTCAAGGCGAAGCATGCAGGCTGGACCAAGGAGCAGCGTGTCGCGCTGCAGAACAAGCAGGGCCGGGCGATCTTCGGCGTGGACATGCGCATCGTCGGCGAGGACGGAAGCGAGCTTCCCAACGACGGCAAGGCCTTCGGCGACCTGCAGGTGCGCGGACCCTGGGTGATCCAGAGCTACTTCAAGGGCGAGGGCGGCGATCCGCTCAGGCAGGGCTGGTTCCCCACCGGCGATGTCGCGACGCTGGATCCAGACGGCTACATGCAGATCACCGACCGCTCCAAGGACGTGATCAAGTCGGGCGGCGAGTGGATCAGCTCGATCGACCTCGAGTGCATCGCGATGGCGCACCCGGCCATCGCCGAAGCGGCGGTGATCGGCATCAAGCATCCGAAGTGGGACGAGCGGCCGATCGTCGTCGCGGTGAAGAAGCCCGGCCAGGAAGTGTCGAAGGAAGAGGTCCTTAGATTCTACGAAGGCAAGATCGCGAAGTGGTGGATGCCGGACGACGTGGTGTTCGTCGCCGAGCTGCCGCACACCGCGACCGGCAAGCTGTCCAAGCTCACGCTGCGCGAGAAATTCAGGGAATACCGCCTGCCCCGCACATGAGCATCAAGTCGAAAGTCGAGAACCGCGTCGCGTCGGTCGAGCTCGCTCGGCCGGAGAAGAAGAACGCGCTGACGGCCCGGATGTACCAGCAGCTTGCCGCAGCGCTTGCCGCGGCGGACGCCGATCCGCAGGTGCGCGCGATCCTTCTCCATGGCTCGCAGGAGTGCTTCACCGCGGGCAACGATGTCGGCGATTTCCTCAGCCGCCCGGCCGGCGCGGAGCCGCCGGTCGTGGAGCTGTTCAAGGTGCTGCCCAGCCTCGCGAAGCCGATCGTCGCCGCAGTGGGCGGGCCGGCGGTGGGAATCGGCAGCACCATGCTCCTGCATTGCGATCTCGTGTACGCAGCGACCAACGCCCGCTTCCAGCTGCCGTTCGTGCCGCTGGGCATCGTTCCCGAATTCGCCTCGACCTACCTGCTGCCGCTCCTCGCAGGCTACCAGCGCGCCGCCGAGTTGCTGCTTCTCGGGCAGCCGTTCAGCGCGCAAAAAGCGCAGGAAATTGGCATGGTCTGCGAGGTCGTTCCCGCAGAGCAGCTTTTTGCAAAGGCCAGGGAAGCGGCCTCCACGCTTGCCGCGTTGCCGCCCGAATCCTTGCGGCTCACCAAGCGCCTGCTGAAGAAGCGCCATGGCGCGGCCATTGCGGAGGCCATCGCCGAGGAGACGAAGATCTTCAGCGAGCGGCTCTCGTCCCCCGAGGCCAGGGAGGCGATGTCCGCGTTCCTCGAGAAGCGCAAGCCTGACTTCTCGCGCTTCTAGGACCCTGCTTGCCTTTCTGGTGGCCGTCGACGTCGGCCACTACTACGGCGAGCCCGGCGTGATTTCCGCGAGCGGCCGCGCGGAATTCGAGTACAACCTCGAGCTGGCTTCACAACTAAAAGATTTTTTGAATGAGGCGGGACTGAAAGTGCGCATGATCGGCGAGCGCGGCGACTACGCGATCTTGCACTACCGCACGCGCGACGCGGCGGGCGCCGATCTCTTTCTGTCGATTCACCACGACTCCGTGCGCCTGAGCCAGCTGCCGCACGCACACCGATTCGCCGGCTTCTCCCTTTTCGTGTCCCGCAGGAATCCCCAGGCCGACAAGAGCCTCGCCTGCGCCTCGGCCATCGGCGCGCGGCTGCGTGCCGCCGGCTTCACGCCATCGCGCTATCATGCCGACCCGGTGCTCGGCGAGAACCGGCCCTTCGCGGACGAGATCAACGGCGTGCATTACTACGACAATCTCACGGTCGCACGCAGCGCAGCGATGCCTGCGGTACTCGTCGAGGCCGGCGTGATCGTCAATCCTGCCGAGGAAGCCCGGCTGCGCGATCCGCGCCTGCGCGAGCGGATTGCGCGTGCGATCGCCTCCGGGGTGCTGGCTTGCCTTCCATAATCTTCTTGTTCCTGCTCTTCACGGCGCTCCCGGCGCGCGCCGATCTTTATCGCTGGATCGACCCGGAAACCGGCGCCATCAAGTATTCGAGCTACCCCCCGCCCTGGGTGGGCGATGCCGAACGCGAGCGGCGCCTGCCGCCGGTGGAAGTGCTGCGCTACACGCCGCAGGGCACGGCGAGGACGCCGGAGGGCGACAAGGCGATCGCGCCGCTCGAGGAGCGTCGCAGGCGCCTGCTGCAGGAGCTCCTCGCGCTTCCCGAGCGCAAGGACCGCGGCCCCGACGAGCTCCAGCGCCAGCTGCAGGCGTACCAGCAGCTCGCTTACGAGCTCGACCGGCTCGATCCCAAGGGCGCGGCGGCGCGCAAGGCCGAGGACTACGAGGTCATGGAGAGGGTCCGCAGGCGCCTGGAAGCCGGCGCGCGATGACGAGCGTGCGCGACCTCGAGCACCGCGTCGGCGAGGAGATCGCGGTTTCGCCCTGGGTCGAGATCACGCAGGAGCGCATCGACACTTTCGCCAGGGCGGTCGAGGACTTCCAGTGGATCCATGTCGATCGCAGCCGCGCGCAGTCCTCGCCTTTCGGCGGCACCATCGCGCACGGCTTTCTCACGCTGTCGCTGCTCTCGCACCTGTCCGAGATGACCTTTTCCTTCAGCGACCGGCGCATGGGCGTCAACTACGGGCTCAACCGCGTGCGCTTCACCTCGCCGGTGCCGAGCGGCTCGCGCGTACGCGCGCGCTTCACGCTCTCGAAGTACGAGAAGCTCGACGGCAACGGCGTGCAGGTCACCTGGAACGCGGTGATCGAGCGCGAGGGCTCGGCCAAGCCGGCGCTCGTCGCCGAATGGATCGGCCGGCATTACTACTAAATCAGGGACAGACCACGTTTTATGAAACCGCGTTGGAAGCAGCGACCTCCTGGCTCCAATTGGGGCGAGTTCGGCCCCGATGACCAGCGCGGCCGCATGAACCTGGTGACGCGCGAGAAGGTGCTGCAGGGCATCGCCGAGGTGAAGGCAGGCATTACTTTCTGCCTGTCGCTGCCGCTCGACTATCCCGGCGGCAGCGCGCTCAATCCCCGCAGGTCGCCGCCGAGACTGGCCTCCACGCTCCGCGGGGGCAAGCAAAACTTCTGCTTTCCCCTCGCAGCAGAGAACCCGGACTTCACCGACGTCGTCAGCGACGACCTGGTGCTCCTCACGCTGCAGTACTCGACGCAGTGGGACTCGTTCGCGCATATCGGCAGCCGTTTCGATGCCGACGGCGACGGCGAGCGCGAGATCGTGTTCTACAACGGCTTTCGCGCCGGCGCGGACGTCAGGCCGGCGCCTGAGAGCCGGGCGGGCGAGCCCTGGGCGAAGTACGAGGGAACGCAGGCGCGCGCGCTCGGTATCGAGAACCTTGCCGAGCACGGCGCGCAGGGCCGCGGGGTGCTGGTGGATTTGAATCGCCACTTCGGGCGCCAGCGCCACGCCGTGACTTACGACGATCTGTCGAAAATCCTGGAGAAGGATGCTGTGGAGATCGAGAAAGGCGATATGGTGTGCCTGTACACCGGCTTTGCCGACGTCGTCCTCGAGCTGAAGAAGAACCCGGATCCGAAGCTGCTGCACGGCACCTGCAGCGGCCTAGACGGGCGCGACGAGCGGCTGCTGCAGTGGATTTCGGATTCGGGGCTCGCCTGCCTGATCGCCGACAACTACGCCGTCGAGATCATTCCGACGAGCCTGGCGAGCCCCAGGCCGCACGCCTCGATGCCGCTGCACGAGCACTGCATCTTCAAGAACGGCATCCATCTAGGCGAGCTGTGGTATCTCACCGGGCTGGCGCGCTGGCTGCGAGAGCATGGCCGCAACCGCTTTCTGCTCACCGCGCCGCCGCTGCGCCTGCCCGGGGCCGTCGGCTCGCCCGCCACGCCGATCGCGACGGTCTGAATTCGTTCGATTACATCGTCGTCGGGGCCGGGTCCGCGGGTTGCGTCCTCGCCAGCCGGCTCACCGAAAGCGGCCGCCGCAGCGTGCTTCTCCTCGAAGCCGGGCCGCGCGACACCGACTTCTGGATCCACGTGCCGCTCGGCTACGGCAAGCTGTTCGCGCGCACCGACCTCAACTGGGCGTACGAGTCGGAGCCCGAGCCGGCGCTGAACGACCGGCGCATCTTCACGCCGCGCGGCAAAGTTCTCGGCGGCTCCTCCTCGATCAACGGCCTGGTCTATATCCGCGGCCAGCGCGAGGACTTCGACGGCTGGGCGATCCCGGGCTGGGGTTTCGACGATCTCCTGCCGTACTTCAGGAAGTCGGAGGACCAGAGCCGCGGCGCGGACCCCTGGCATGGCGTAGGCGGACCGCTCGCGGTATCGGACCTGCCGCGTCACGAGCTGTGCGACGCCTTCATCGCGTCGGCCGTGGCGCTGGGAATTCCGCGGAACGACGACTTCAACGGCGCCGCGCAGGAAGGCACCGGCTACTACCAGGCAACGGCATCCCGCGGCCGCCGCTGCAGCACCGCGGTCGGCTACCTGCGGCCGGCCGAGAAGCGACCGAATCTGAAGATCGAAGTCGACGCTCTGGCGACCAGGATCCACTTCAGGGATCGCCGCGCGGTCGGAATCGAGTTTCAGAAAAAAGGCGAAATTCACACGGTCCGCGCAGGAGAAATCATCCTTTGCGGCGGCGCGTTCAACTCGCCGCAGCTTCTCCAGCTCTCCGGCGTGGGTCCGCGGGCGCTGCTCGAGCGGCACGGCATTCCGGTCGTGCACGAGTCGCCCGGCGTCGGCGCGGATCTGCAGGACCATTTCTACGTGCGCACGTTCTGGCGCTGTCGCAAGGCGATCACGCTGAACGACGACATGATGAGCCTGCGGCGCATGGCGCTCGTGGGTCTGAGGTACTTCCTGTTCAGGCAAGGACCCCTGACAGTAAGCGCCGGCCATGCCGCCGCGTTCGTCCGCACCCGGCCGGACCTGAAGCGGCCCGACGCGCAGCTCTACTTCATCAACTTCTCGAGCGCCAAGCGCGGCGGGGTCCTGCACCGGCACTCCGGCTTCACCTGCGCCGTCTCGCAGCTCCAGGTGGAGTCGCGCGGCTCGGTACATATCCGTTGCGGGGACCCGGCCGCGGCGCCAGCCATCCGCTACAACTACCTCGCTACCGAGAACGACCGCCGCGTCATGATCGAGGGGCTGAAGCTCGTGCGGCGCATCGTCAACACGGCCCCCATGCGCGATTACGTCAACGCCGAATACCTGCCCGGGCCGGGGGTACAGGGCGACTCGGAGTGGCTCGACTACTGCCGCGGAATGGGAGAGACGGTGTTCCATCCGACTTCCACCTGCCGCATCGGCGCGGTCGTGGATGAAAAACTGAAAGTAAAAGGCTTGAGGGGATTGCGCGTCATCGATGCCTCCGTCATGCCCGCTGTTCCCTCGGGCAACATCAACGCCGCGGTGATCGCGATCGCGGAAAAGGGCGCCGACCTGGTCAAAGAGGACGCCTAGACGATGTGGGAAGCCGTGGCCATCCTCTTCATCATCGTCGGCGCGTTGCTGTGGATCGACAGCCTTCGCGCTCGGGAGCGAGCCGTGGAGGCCGGGCGCTCGGCCTGCGCGCGCTATGATCTGCAGTTCCTCGATGAGACGGTGTCTTTCGCGCGCCTGCGCCTGGCGCGCGACGAAGAGGGCCGCCTGAGGATCGTGCGCACCTACACTTTCGAATTCTCCGAGACGGGAAACAACCGGCGCAACGGCGCGATCGTGATGCTCGGTCAGGACCCGAAAGACATCCGTTTGGAGCCCTATAGACTGCAATGAGCACGCAATGGCTCGAGGCGAAGGTGCTCGAAAACCGGCACTGGACCGATGCGCTGTTCTCGCTGCGCGTAGAAGGGCCCGAGCTGCAATTCGAAGCCGGGCAGTTCGTGCGCCTCGCCCTGGACATCGACGGCGAGCGCATCGCGCGCCCCTTCTCCTTCGTCAATCCGCCGGCGGACCCGGTCCACGAGTTCTACGGCATCGTGGTGCCTAGGGGGCCGCTCTCCCCGACTCTCGCGCGCCTGCAGCCGGGCGATACGCTCTACCTGGCGCCCAACCCGGCCGGCTTCCTCGTGCTGTCCGAAGTGCCGGACGCCGAGACGCTGTGGCTCATCTCCACCGGCACCGGGATCGCGCCGTTTCTCTCGATCCTGCGCACCGAGGCGCCGTGGCGCAGGTTCAGGAACGTCGTCCTGGTCCATGCGGTGCGGCACGCGAAGGAACTCGTGTACCGGGACTCGATTCTTGAAATTTCAAGAAAACAGAAGCTTCGTTACGTCAGCTTCGTGAGCAGGGAACCCCATCCTGGATCGTTGTCCGGACGCATCCCGGCCGCGGTGCGGGATGGACGGCTGGAGCAGGCGGCGGGCGTCAAGATTGCTCCTGAATCGTCCCAGGTATTGCTGTGCGGAAATCCTGACATGCTGAAGGACGCCACCGCCGCGCTCGTGGAGCGCGGCCTGCGCAAGCACCGGCGCCGCAACCCCGGCCAGATCAGCGTGGAGAGCTTCTGGTGAGCGTCCCCTTGAGGCTGAGCGTGATTCTCGTCACGCTGTCGCTGCTCGCCGGCTGCAGCGCGGTCCGGCTGGCTTACGACCACGCCGATACCTGGCTGCGCTGGCGCGCCGGAAATTATCTCGATGTCCACGGCGAGCAGGCCGAGGAGCTCGACGAGCGCATCGATGCATTCCACGACTGGCATCGCGCCACGGCGCTGCCGAAGTACGCACGCCTCTGCGAAGAAGCGGCGCGCCGCCTCGGCGGCGGCCTCTCGCGCGAGGACATCGTTTGGGGGTACGATTCCCTGATGGCGCAGGCGCGCGAAGGCCTGCGTGCGGCCGCCGAACGGATCGCCCCAATGCTCGATCGTCTCAGCCCGGAGCAGGTCAGGCACATGGAGAAGCGGTTCGCCGAGGACAACCGCAAGTTCGCGCGCGAGAACCTGCGTGGCGGCGAGGCCGAGAGAAGGAAGCGACGCGCGACGCGCACGGTGGAGCGACTGGAGGACTGGGTGGGAAGGCTGTCCAAGGCCCAAATCGAGCGGGTCAGGCAATTCTCGGAGCGCGCGCCGCTCTACTACGAGATGCGCGACCGCGACCGCAAGCGGCTGCAGGGCGAGCTGCTCGCCATGGTCCGCGCCCGGGAGGCGCAAAAGCGACTGCCCGAGCGCGCCGCGAACTTCGACCACGGGCGCGACCCCGCCTACGCCGCCGCGAGCGAGGCGGCGCGGCAGGAGTACTTCGCCCTGCTGCTCGATCTCGACCGCACGCTGAGCGCCGAGCAACGCGCCAGGGCGGTGGCCACTTTCGGCCGCTACGCAGACGACTTCACGCTCCTCGCGGGCCAGGCAGCCCCGGAACAGCCGCCGCGGTGAACGACCCCGCCCTGCGCGGCATCAAGCCCGCGCTCGAGTCGCCGGAGGAGAGCTATGCCGGGCGCACCCGGTATACGCAGCTCGAATACGAGGCGCTGCTCGCCAACGCCTCGATCGGCATCGCCTTCACCCGCGAGCGGCGCGTCTTTCTCTGCAACCCGAGGTTCGCCGAGATGTTCGGCTGGAGCGCGGACGAGCTGATCGGCCAGCCCGGAGAGGTGATGTACCCCAGCCGCGAGAGCTACGAGGCGCTCGGCAAGATCGCGGTGCCGATCCTTTCCGCGGGCCGGCAGCTCGACCTGGAATGGGAGCTGCGGCGCAAGGACGGCTCGACGTTCCTGTGCCGCATGATCGCCAAGGCGCTCGACGCCGGGAACACTCAGCGCGGCACGGTCTGGATCGTCGAGGACGTCACCGAGCGGCGGCGCGCCGACGAGCGCGCGCAGCGCGCGGCCGCCGAGCAGGAGCTGATCCTCGACAATGCCTCGGTCGGCATCGCCTTCGTCCGCAACCGGGCGATCCGGCGCTGCAACCGTTTCCTGGAGGACATGGTCGGCGCAGGCCCCGGCGAGCTCGTCGGCAAGAGCTCAGCGGTGCTGTTCGCCACGGAGGAGGGATGGCGCGAGGCGGGGCTGCTCGCCTATAGCAGCACCGCCCCCGGAGAAACGCACGACAGCGAATGGAAATTCAAGCGCCGCGACGGCTCCGTGTTCCATTGCCGCACCCGCGGCCGGCGCATCGATGCGGGGGGCGAGGAGCAGGAATGGATCTGGAGCTTCGAGGATGTCACGGCCGAGCGCGAAGCCGAGGCGCGCGTGCAGCAGGCCCTGGACGCCCTCGAGCGCAAGGTGGCCGAGCGCACCGCGGAGCTGGAGGAGGCGAAAGCCCGCGCCCAGCACCTGGCCGGCCATGATGCGCTGACCGGGCTTCCCAACCGCAGGGTGCTGGAAGACCGGCTCAGCCAGGCGCTCGCCCTGAGCTACCGCAACCGGCAGCAGACCGCGGTGATGTTCATCGACCTCGACCGCTTCAAGACCATCAACGACTCGCTCGGACACGGCGTGGGCGACGCGCTGCTCAAGGAAGTGGCGCAGCGCCTGGTGAAGCAGCTGCGCGTCGGCGACAGCATCTGCCGCATCGGCGGCGACGAGTTCGTGGTGGTGCTGCCCGAGGTCAAGCGCTCCTCGGACGTCGCCAGCGTGGCGCAGAAAGTGATCGAGCAGCTGTCGAATCCCGTGCTCATCGAGGAGCGCGAGCTGGTGGTCACGCCCTCCATCGGCATCAGCGTGTTTCCCGACGACGGCCGCGACGCCGAGACCCTGATCCGCAATGCCGACGCGGCCATGTACCACGCGAAGGAGATGGGCCGCGCCAACTACCAGTTCTTCACCGAGCAGATGAACCTGGCGGCGTCGCGCCGCCTGGCGCTGGAGAGCGACCTGCGGCGCGCGCTCGGCCGCGACCAGCTGCGCGTGCACTACCAGCCGATCGTCGAGGCGAAGAGCGGGCAGGTCGTGGCGCACGAGGCCCTGGTGCGCTGGCTGAACCCGCATCGCGGTCTCGTCGGCCCGGCGGAATTCATCCAGGTGGCGGAGGAGACGGGCCTGATCCTGAAGATCGGCGAATGGGTGCTGCGCGAAGCCTGCCGCTGGGCGACGTTCATCGGCGCGGAGCGCGGACTGCAGGTCTCGGTAAACCTCTCCCCCCGCCAGTTCAACGACCCCAAGCTGGTGCCGCTCGTCGCCAGGGCGCTCAGGGACAGCGGCCTGCCGGCGCGGCTGCTCGAGCTCGAGATCACCGAGTCCACCGCGATGCAGCACAGCGACGTCGCGTTGAGCACGCTCAACAGGCTGAAGGAGCTCGGCGTGTCGATCGCCATCGACGATTTCGGCACCGGCTACTCGAGCCTCGCCTACCTGAAGCGCTTCCCGGTGGACAAGGTGAAGATCGACCGCGCCTTCGTCGCCGACGTGCCCGGGGACGAGGACCAGAGCGCCATCGTCGCGGCGATCGTGGCCCTCGCGCACGCGCTCGAGATCAAGGTCATCGCCGAAGGCGTCGAGACCGCGCTGCAGCGCGAGTTCCTGAGGAATTGCGGCTGCGACTTCCTGCAGGGCTATCTCACCGGGCGGCCGCTGGATGCGGACAGCGCGGCCAAGGAATATCTCTAGCTTGCGCGTTGCCGCGCTTGCCGGCCTGATGCTCGCCGTCGCGTCGGCCGGCGCTGCGGGCGATCCAGGGCTGCGCGTGCAGGAGATGTACGTGCGAGTCATTGCCAAAGCCCCTCCGGCAGGCGCTCGGCAGCGTTTCGATTTCCTCGTCTTCTATGCCGACGGCGCCGCCTATCGCGGCGATGCGAGCTTCTTCGCCAACGAGAGCCTGGGCAAGGACCGCCTCGGCACCTACCAGGCTGTCGGAGACGACATCCGCATAAGCTGGCCTGCCGGCAAGACCGAGGTGATGCGGCGCCGCGGCGAGCGGCTGAGCGGCGCGGCCGGAACGCGCTGGCAGCGCCTGCCCAAGGTCAGCGGGCTGCGGCTGCAAGGCACTTACGTCATCGCCGCCAGCACTGCGGAACCGGTCTGGATCGAGTTCGGGAGCGACACTACGTTCTGGGACCAGGGCGTGATTCGGCACGCCGCGAATCTCGAGGTCCTGGAAAGAGGAGTGCCTGCGCCGCAAGGCGGCGGAGGAACCTACAGCTTCGACGAGTACACGCTCACCCTGAGCTATGCCGGCGGGCCGGCTGCGAAGATGTTTTTCTGCATCCTCCCGGGCGAAAAGAACCTGGCGCGCCCGAAGCGGCTTGTCGTCAGTACCTACCTCTTCGAATTGAAGCAGTAGAGCCGTGAAACACGAATCGTTCGCGGCCGGCATGCGCGCGGCCGCGCCGGTCGTGCTCGGGTACCTGGGCATCGGCATCGCCGCCGGCGTCGTCGAGCGCGCGGCCGGCCTGTCGTACGCCGAGGTACTGCTGATCTCCGCGGTGCTGTACGCCGGCTCGGCCCAGTTCGTCGTGACCAGCATGCTGTCGCTCGCTAGTTCTGCCTCGGCGATCGTGCTCACGGTGTTCTTCCTCAACCTGCGCCACCTGCTGCTTTCCGCGGCGCTCGCGCCGGCGCTGCGCGGCGTTCCGGCGTGGAAGAACGCGCTTCTCGGCCTGCAGCTCACCGATGAGACGTTCGTGGTCGCCTCCGGCCGGCGGCCGCTTTCCCCGGCCTGGATGGCGGGGCTGAATCTCGCGGCGTGGAGCGCCTGGGCAATCGCCAACCTCGCCGGCGCGGCGCTCTCGGGCGCGGCGCGCGACACGCGCACGCTCGCTTTCGCGCTGCCCGCCATGTTCGCGGGGCTGCTCGTGCTCCAGGTCAGGATCCAGCCGCGGCTGCGCGAGGCGCTGGGGGTGGCGCTTTTTTCCGGCGCTGCGGGTGCCGGCATCCAGCTCGCCGCGCCGGGCGCCGGGGCAGTGATCGGCGCGACCGTGCTGGGGGCGACGCTGGGACTCTCGCTCGAACGATGGAAGTCCGGCCCGAAATCCTCGCGCTAGTGCTCGGCTGCGCGCTGGTCACCGCGGTGCCGCGCGTGCTGCCGCTCGTCGCGCTGTCGCGGCTCCAGCTGCCGCCCTGGCTCGCCGACTGGCTGCGCTACGTGCCGATCGCGGTGCTCGCCGCGCTGCTCGCGATCGAGCTCCCTTCGGCGGGCGCCGCCGGCCTGCCGGCGATCATGGCGGCGTTCGCGGTTGCGGCCGCGACGCGCAGCCTCCTGGGCACCGTGATCGCGGGCGTTGCGCTCTACTGGCTCCTAAATTGAGCGGCGGCGCTTCTCCTCGAGCAGCTCTTCGATGCCCTCGATGTTGATCTCGACGCCGAGCATGTTCGGATTGACCTCGAGCGCGCGGCGGAACCAGGCGAGCGAGCGCTGGTAGTCCTCGAGCTTGAAGTAGATCTGGCCCAGGCCCGACAGCGCGCCGAAGTGCTGCGGGTTGCGCTTCAGCACCTCGGCGCAGTCGGCGATCGACTTCTCGTACTCGCCGGCGAGATAGTACGCCGTGGCGCGCCGGTTCCAGCCTTCGGCGAAATCGGGCTTCCTCCTGATGATTTCCGAGAACGTCGCCACCGACTCGGCGAGCCGCCCGGCCTGCATCTCGCCTGCGCCGCGCGCCATCCGGCGGTCGATCTCGGCGTCCCCGGAGCGGCTCCACAGCAGCCACAGGCCGTGCTCGGCGAATTCGCGCACGGTCTCGCTGTCGTCGCGCAGCCGCTCGTGGAGCAGCGGCGCGTCGGCCATCGCGCCGCGGTTCGCGATCCAGTTGACTGCCTCGGCGCGCGCCGCCTCGCTCGGGCTGCGCAGGCCGGCGAGCGCCTCGCCGCGCGACTTCGGCGGCGCTGGGAATGCGTGCGTGGCAGCGGCTGTTAGCATCACAACCGCAACGAACAAGGAGCAGACATGAAACCGCTGCATCGTTCCCTGATCATAGCGTTGATCGCGCTGCCAGGAATAGGGCTCGCCGCCGAAACGCCGTCCATGTCCAGTGCGCCGCGCGACCCGGTGCTCGAGCAGGTCGCCGCCGCCAGGGCGAAGAACGACTGGAGCGAGGCGCAGGCGACCCTGCGTCAGGCGCTTGCAAGAAATCCCGACAACGCCGACTACCACAATCTCTACGCTTACTCGATCCGCAAGGGTCCGAACCCAGACATGAGCCTCGTCTTCAAGCATTACAACGAGGCGCTGCGCATCGATCCCGATCACCGGGGCGCGCACGAATATCTCGGCGAGGCCTACCTGATGGTCGGCAATCTCGCCAAGGCGAAGGAGCACCTCTCGGTGCTCGACAAGCTGTGCTTTTTCCCCTGCGACGAGTACAGCGATCTGAAAAAGGCGATTGCCGACTACGAGAGGAAGCAGGTCTCCAGATAGCCTGCTGGACTTCGCGGAGGAGTTGCTGAGTAAGCTTACGCCCTACAGCGTGTAGCCAAATCTCGACGTTCGTGATCCGAGCGGCATAGCGCGGACGCCCCGCACAATTCATTACGCGCAACAAAATCTACGTAATTTTCATCTTGGACAAAGGGAGCTTGAAACGGACCGTCCATGGACGGCACCTCCAGGCCTCTTGAGTTCATGGGTTTTTTCCTATCACTCGAAAGGAGCAACGCACATGAAAAGGAGTTGGAAGATTGTCGGGCTTGCGCTCGGAGCTCTGCTGCTGAACGCGTCACCGGCGTTTGCCGACCTCAAGAGCGTCTTCACCGCTGTTTGCGTAGCGGACGACGATTCCCTCGCCACAACTGCCGGCCCCACCCCGGCCTTCGCAAAGGACGGAAAACCCGTCGCGTTTTGTTCTTCTCCTCCTGAGTCGAATTGCAGAAGCCTCATGGTCTGCATGGACCAGGCCGGCTGGCATGTCATCCACGACACGCGATATGCTGGAGCATGGTTCGACCTTCGGCCTGGTACTCCTGGTTTGCCGCTCTACAAATTGATCTTCCAGAAGGATTGACGCGAACCTGCGCTCGATGATCCGAATCGAAAACTGGAGGAAAACGATGCGTTACAGAGTGTTTCACCGTTGGATTTTTGTGGCACTCTGCGTGCTGTCGGTGGGCCTGCTCGAATGGCCCGCACGCACCAGAGCTCAAACCCTCGGCGGCATCACCGTGGTTCCGCCGACGATCCCGGTCCCGGTCCCAGTCCCGGTTCCGGTCACAGTATCGACGGTCCTGGGCACGGGAACGCTCGCGCCAGGTTCGCTTGATTCTCTGTACAGCGAACTCGACTCGATCAGCACGTCCCTGGTTTCGGCAGAGGTTCCAAGCGCGCGGGTGATCGGCTACGCGGACCAGATTGCCTCGGATTCCTATCTCTCCTCGCTCAACCTCACCATCGCCGGAATCGCCATCGCCGCCGCTTCTGCGGAAGCGGCAGCCCGGGGGCCCTTGGACGGCAGCCCCGGCGACGCCACCTCGTACATTTCCAGCCTCTCGATCAATGGAGTGGAAGTCCTGATCGACGGGACGGTGAACCAGACGGTCGCTATCCCCGGCGGCCAGGTGGTGATCAACGAGCAGCAGGTCCTCTCGGACGGCACCCTGGTCGTGAACGCGCTGCACGCGACCGTCTCTGGCGTTGCGGACGCCGTGGTCGCATCGGCGACGGCGGGCCCCAGCGGCGGGAGCGCGAGCGCGGTGAAGGCCACGACCTACTGAGGGCGGACTGTAACGGCGGGCGAGTGCGTCGTCGGACGGGGCGGGCCCGTGGCCCCTCCGTCCGTTTCACGAGCAGCCCCCTGGCTATCCACCTGATACTTCTTACCGCCTGCGACGCTCTTCGAGGATTTGCCGTCTTCTGTCTCAGGGCTTTCTCCTAGCAGGATCCTGGGAATCACCCGGAGACCCCACAGGCAATCACCGGATTCCTCAGCGCCCCCTTATGCAATTACGTCATGGCGAGCAGCGCGGATGGAGGTTCCGGGGGGAGGTGCCAGAACGAGGTTCACAGAATCGCCGGGAAGTTTTCGTACGAATCGGACGGCGGGCAGTTTCCCGGCGTGGCACAGCACTTACCTCTATGTGTTCTTCTTGGATTAGAAACCCCTAAGCCAAGGAATTACACAGCAACGATGTGCCGAACCGGCTGAGGCGACGGGGGCTCGCAGCCCCCTTCGCGCTTTTCTCACCCTCTTAGGCTGAGAGCTTCCTGACCGCTCTTTCGTAGTACCTGCTCTCAATCCGCGTGCGAAGCAAGGCAAGCTTCTTCAGGGCCTTCGCGCGCGGTGCGGCATCGTCCCCGGCCTCTGCGGCCACGAAGCGCTCCGGCAGGTCGTCCAACTCGCCGCGCGAAACGGCTTCGGCGATCCTCTGTTCTGCGAGAAAATCGAGCATCAGCATGGCTTCGAGAGCTTATCGTAGCGCGCCAACCGACGCGACGACGTTCTACCCGCGCCTCATCGGCCGGCACGGCGCGGTGGCCGGCAATTCCTATCTGTCCGTCAACGCCGGCGTCGACGTGCTCAAGGCGGGCGGCAACGCGATCGACGCAGCGGTCGCGGCGTGCTTTGTCGAAGGGCTGGTGAATCCGCACATGCACAGCATCGGCGGCGAATGCCCGATCCTGCTGCGCTGTGAGGGGAGCGACGAGGTGGTAGTGCTCAACGGCAACATGGCGGCGCCGGCGCGCGCCACGCCGGAGGAATTCCGCCGCCGCGGCCTCGATCACGTGCCGGACGAGGACATTCTCGCGGCCGGCGTACCCGCCGCGTTCGGCGCGCTGCTCACCGCGCTGCAGCGCTACGGCACGATGCCGCTGCGCGAAGCGATCGCGCCGGCGATCGAGCTGGCACGCGACGGATTTCCTGCATCGCAGGGCCTGGTCAACCAGGAGAAATATGGTCTCAAGTACTTGAGCGACAAATTCGAGCGCTGGCCAGCAAGCAAGACCCTTTACATGCCGGTCCCTGAAGTCGGCGCGCTGGTGAAGAATGAGGCGCTCGCAAGAACGTACGACTACCTCGGGAATGCAAAGGACCCCCACGAAGCGTTCTACCGAGGCGAGATCGCTGCGGAGATCGCGCGCTTCTCCAGGGAGCGCGGCGGGCTGCTCGAGCGCGCCGACCTGGAGGGTTTCCAGACCCGGGTCGAGGCGCCCGTCAGCCTGCGCTTCGGCGAGGCGACGATCTACAAGTGCGGCTTCTGGTCGCAGGGGCCGGCGATGCTGCAGGCGCTCGCCATCATGCGGCGCTTCGACCTGCGCGCGATGGGGCCGGGCAGCGCCGATTACCTGCACCTCCTGATCGAGGCCACCAAGCTCGCCTTTGCCGATCGCGAGCAGTACTACGGCGATCCTTCGAAAGCAATGGTTCCTTCCGAGGTATTGCTGTCCGAGTCCTATGCAAAAGCCAGGGCGGAGCTGATTGACATGAGAAGGGCGAGCGACGAGCTGCGTCCGGGCGACGCCTGGCACAATGCCGCGTTGCTGCCCGCCGAGGAGCGCTTCACGCCGCAGCCCTGGGGGCCTGGCACGGTGCACGTCGACGCCGTGGACGCGAAAGGCAACATGGCGTCGTTCACGCCGAGCGGCGCGTGGATCAAGTCGGCAGAGGTGATCGGCGCGCTCGGGTTCCCGCTGTCGACGCGCATGATGACGTTCTATCTTGGGCCGGCGAATCATCCCAACGTGGTCGCGCCCGGCAAGCGCCCGCGCACCACGCTCACGCCTTCACTCGCGTTCCGGCGCGGCAAGCCGTGGATGACCTTCGGCACGATGGGCGGCGACCAGCAGGAGCAATGGTCGCTGCAGTTCATCCTGTACCGCGAGGCGTACGGCATGACCATCCAGGAGGCGATCGAGGCGCCGAAGCTGTCCTCGGACCACTTCCCGGGCTTCTTCGCGCCGCACGACCACGCGCCGAATCATGTGCGCATCGAGGCCCGCTTCGGCGCCAAGGCGATCGACGAGCTGCGCCGGCGCGGCCACGCCATCGAGGTAGCGCCCGACTGGACCGAGGGCTTCATTTCCGCCGCGCAGCTCGACGAGGAGACGCGGCTGCTCGAGGCCGGCTGCGACCCGCGCGGCTCGAAGTCCGAGTGCTTCCCCGCCTTCGCCTACGTCTGGTAGAAAACAGGGACAGACCACGTTTTCCGCCGGAAATCGGGCTCTGACCCCGATTTCCGAGTTTTTTTCGCGCCAGCGCGGCGCCGGCGGCCAAGGCGCGAAGTTTCTTCAATGCAACTTCTCTGTCCATCGGCGCCATGCCGCAGTTGGTGCACGGGAACAGGTGCTTGGCGGGCACGTACTGCAAGGCCTTTTCTATGACGTCAGAGACCTCTTCGGCCGATTCAATGCGATCGGTCGCGACGTCGATGACGCCGACCAGCACGTCCTTGCCCTTCAACAGCTTCAGCAGCTCGATCGGCACCTTCGAATGGATGCACTCGAGCGAGACCTGCTTGATGCGGCTCTTCGCCAGGGCCGGGAAGATCTCGGCGTACTGGCGCCACTCGCCGCCGAGCGTCCTCTTCCAGTCGATGTTGGCCTGGATGCCGTAGCCGTAGCAGATGTGCACGCAGGTGGTGCACTTCAGGCCCTCGATCGCCCGGTGCAGCGCATCGATGCCCCAGCGCTTCACGTCTTCCAGGTACACGTTGAAGGCCGGCTCGTCGAACTGGATCACGTCGACGCCGTCCTTCTCGAGCGCGCGCGCCTCCTGGTTCAGCAGCTCGGCGAACGCCAGCGCGAGCTTCACCTTGTCGCGGTAGAACTCGTCGGCGATCGTGTCGACGATGGTCATGGGGCCGGGCAGGGTGATCTTGAGCTTGCGGCCGGTGTGCCCGCGCGCGAGCCTGGCTTCGACCTCGTGCACGCGCCCTTTCAGCCTGAGCGGCCCGCCCACCACCGGGACCATGGCGTCGTAGCGGTTGTTCCGGATGCCCATCTTCACCTTGCGGCTGAAATCGATGCCGTCGACGAACTCGAGGAAGCCGTGGACGAAGTGCTGCCGCGACTGCTCGCCCTCGGTGACGATATCGATGCCGGCGTCCTCCTGCTCCTTCAGCCACAGCAGCGTCGCATCGCGCTTCGCGCGCTCCAGTTCGGCGCCGGAAGCGCGCCAGGCCGGCCAGAGCTTGTTGGGCTCGGCGAGCCAGGCGGGCTTGGGCAGGCTGCCGGCAATGGTGGTCTGAAACCTGTCGTGGATTTGAGACATCGTGGGTTGCTCCTAACTATAATTCTCCGCCATGGGGGCTGCAGCGCCCGTAACGGTCCTCCACGCAGGCGGCTGCCACTGCGGCCGCGTGCGCTTCGAGGTCACCGCCCCGGCCGAGATCACCGTCGAGGAGTGCAACTGCTCGATCTGCGCCAAGGCCGGGTTCCTCCACCTGATCGTCCGGAAGTCCGATTTTCGCCTGCTGCAGGGCGAGGAGTCCCTGGCCACCTATACCTTCAATACCGGGGCTGCCAAACATGTCTTTTGCAAAGTCTGCGGAATCAAGTCATTCTACGTTCCGCGGTCCCACCCGGACGGGTTCAGCGTCAACGCGCGCTGCCTCGACCCGGGCACGGTGAGCCGCATGGACGTGCGGCCGTTCGACGGCCGCAATTGGGAAGCTTCTGCAAGGAGAAGAAAATGGTGAAGCTCGTGGTTGCGGCACTGGTAGTAGGGCTGGGGCTGTCGGGATACGCCTGGGCGCAGCGGAAAGACTGCGGCGAGCTCAAGGGCGAGATCGAAGCCAAGATCAAGGCGAACGGGGTCGAGAAGTTCACCCTCGACATCGTCGACGCCGACGCGCAGACCGACGGCAAGGTGGTCGGCACCTGCGACGGCGGCACCAAGAAGATCGTCTACAAGCGCGGCTAGCGCATCTCCTCCCGAGCCGTTCGCAGCCACATGGCTGCGGCGGCTTGCGCGGCGAGCAGCAGCCCGAACGCAGGGCCGTCAGCCCGGGCGTTGTAGTGAGCCAATCAGTCCTTCGCTGAGGATTGGCAGCGTCCTCCCTAAGTGCTATAA
>Ga0209157_1000845_pt1 | contig 26033 bp, 28 predicted proteins | sample GraSoiAngelo_135_FD_185892 | JGI IMG/M metagenome (GOLD analysis project Ga0209157, IMG submission 185892) | Grasslands soil microbial communities from the Angelo Coastal Reserve, California, USA - 14_0929_05_40cm (SPAdes) (version 2) | ecosystem: Environmental > Terrestrial > Soil > Grasslands ...
ACCTCGTGGCCGACGCCTTCACCGGGAACCTGCGCGGCGCCGGCCCCGCCACCGTGGCCTTGCCGTTCCCGGTGCGCAAGGACAACGCCTCCCAGACGGTGCTGGTGTCGTTCGCCGACAAGACCGAGCCGATGGCGTTCAACTACTACGCCAGCGGCGCCTATATGTTGCCGCGCTTCAATACCGGCCTCGTCATCGCCGCCTCGAAGATGAAGCGCGGTTACATCATGGACATCGTCGACCTCGACACCAAGGCGCAGGCGATCGAGGCGGGTGCCCATCCGCGCGATCAGAAGGCCCTCGACGGCAAGATGGAAGAGCTGGCCAAGGGCCTTCAAGAGAAGGTGATCCGCTTGCGCTCGCCCGAGGACCTCTACGACATCGAGGGACTCACGCGGTCGTCCCGCTTCGTCATCGCGCGGATCTGGTCGCGGGACGACAAGGGCGAGGCGGATCAGCTCGGCTACGTCGTCTCGGCCGAACGGCTGCACAACATCAAGACGAAGAAGGGCTTCACCTACGGGGGCAAGGACGATCCGGTGCTGCTCGCCTTCGCCCAGGGCGACTGGCCGGCGCCGGGCGAGATCACGTCGCCGTGGGCCTCGTGCCCGATGGTGGCCGGCGACTGCCGCGGCAGCCACAACCTGCACATTCTCCCAATGCCGATCAACTCGCAGACCTCGTACTGGTCGGGTCCGATCCTGTCGGCCATCACGCTGTCGTGCAACATCCACACGGGCCGCATCGGGGCCATCTCCGATCAGTTCGCGCTCGGCACGCCCTGGGATCAGGTCCGCAAGCAGGCCGGCGAGCTGGCCATCCAGTTCAGGCTCGCTCACGGCGTCAAGCAGCCGGCGACGCTGCACGAGGACGAGCTCGAGTACCAGGAGGGCTGGAAGGAGCGGCGCGCGCGCCTCGAGCGCCAGTTCCGGGTCTCGCCACCGCTCATGTTCGGCAACGGAAACGGCAACGGTCACCAGGGCGCTCGCGCGGCGAAGGCCGGCCCGGGTGCCGGTCGAGCGGACGAGATCGATTGATCTGACCTGACCGGAACCGGATTCACCGTTCACGACACGGAGGGGTCGCGAGGCCCTTCCGTTGTTGTATTGGCCGCCCGATGGTGCTCGTCCTCCACGCATTCCGTGCGCCGAAACTCCGCGTCATGGTTTGACTTGCCAGGGGGTGGGTGCTACGGTCGAAGCAACATCGAGCCCTGATACTCATGGCAAAGCTCCACCTGATCACGTACGGCTGTCAGATGAACGAGTACGACTCCGAGCGTGTCGCGGGTCTGCTCAAGGCGGACGACTACGAGCTGACCGACAGCGAGCACGACGCCGACCTCATCCTCCTCAACACCTGCGCGATCCGCGAGAAGGCCGAGGACAAGGTGTTCTCGAAGCTCGGCGAGCTCCGGGCGCTGAAGCGCGCGCGCCCCCACGTGATGGTCGGGGTGATGGGCTGCATGGCGCAGCTCCACAAGAACGAGATCCTGAGACGTGCCCCGGGTGTCGACCTCGTGTTCGGCTCACCGGCGATCGCACGAGTCGGCGAACTGGTCGCGCGCGCGCGCCGCGAGCGGCCCGTGCTGGAGACCGGCGAAGCGCCGCTGGTGAAGATCACGGCCCGGCCCGACGGCGCCTCGCGCCTGAAGTCCTTCGTGACCGTGATGGAGGGTTGCGAGAAACACTGCACGTTCTGCGTCGTTCCCCTGACGCGGGGCCGGCAGCGCAGCCACACGCCCGCCTCGGTGCTCGACGAGATCGAGCGGCTGGTCGCCGACGGGTGCCGTGAGGTGACGCTCCTGGGCCAGACCGTCGAGATGTACGGCCGGGACCTCGACCCGCCCACCGATCTCGCCGCGCTCTTGAGGGCGGTGAACGACGTGGAGGGCATCGCCCGCATTCGCTTCACGACCTCCAATCCGTTCAACTTCACGTCGCGACTCATCGCCGCGATCCGGGACCTGCCTAAGGTCTGCGAGTACGTGCACCTGCCGCTCCAGTCGGGCTCCAACCGGGTGCTGGAACGGATGAACCGCGGCTACACGCGCGAGCGCTATCTCGATCTCATCGCCGAGCTGCGTGAGGCTGTGCCGGACGTCGCGCTCTCCACCGATCTCATCGTCGGCTTCCCGGGTGAGACCGACGCCGACTTCGAGGCCACGCTGGAGACGGTCGACCGCGTCGGGTACGACAACGTGTTCGTCTTCCGCTACTCGCCGCGCCCCGGCACGCCGGCCGCCACCATGCCGGATCAGGTGCCGTTGGCCGTGAAGGCGGACCGCAACAGCCGCGTGCTGGCCGTCACTGGCCGGTCGGCCACCACTCGTAGCGCACGGCTCGCTGGGCAGACGGTCGACGTCCTGGTCGATGGCCGCGCGAAGAAGAACGGCGAGGAGCTCTGCGGCCGCACCCGCTGCAACCGCGTCGTCAATTTCGAGGCGGCGGCCGGCGTGGCCATCGGCGACGTCGTCGCCATTCGCATCACCGACGTGCTGCCGCACAGCCTGCGGGGGACCCTCGCTGCGCGTGTCGAGGAGGCCGTATGTTTGTCGAGATGAAGGTCCGCGGGCTGGCGCTGGATCCGCTCTCCAATATGCCGATCATCATCCTGCGCGACGAAGACGACAAGCGGTCGCTGCCGATCTGGGTTGGCATCTTCGAGGCCAACGCCATCGCGCTCGAGCTGGAGAAGATCTCGACGCCGCGGCCGATGACGCACGACCTCATCAAGAACATCCTGGAGGCCATCGAGGCCCGCGTCGTCAAGGTGGCCGTGACCGACCTCAAGGAGAACACGTTCTTCGCCGTGCTCCACCTTCAGGTCGCGGGCGCCGAGTACCAGGTGGACTCACGGCCCTCCGACGCGATCGCGCTCGCCCTCCGCGTGGGCGCGCCCATCTACGTCGACGAGGACGTCGTGCGCAAGGCCAAGACCCTCGACGTGGCCACGCCCAAGGAAGCCGACACGCTCAAGGCCGACGACCCCGAGCGCGTGCGCGAGTGGCTGGGCAGCATCAAGCCGGAGGACTTCGAGAAGTTCAACAAGGCCTGACGGGCGGGCCGCCGACGGTGCGCGTCGCGCTGGTCACCAACAACTACCTGCCGTTCTGCGGGGGCGTCACGACGTCGGTCGAAACGCTGCGCCGCGGCCTCGAAATCCGTGGCCACGAGGCGTGGGTCCTGGCGCCTCGCTTCCGCACTGAAACCGCCGACGGCCCCCGCGTCATCCGGTATCCGTCGATTCCGGCGGCCACCTATCCCGAGTTCGCCCTCGCCGTGCCGTTCGCCCCGCGCATCACCCGGCGAGTGCGCCGGCTCGAGGTGGACGTCTTTCACAGCCACCATCCGTTCCTGCTCGGCCCGGCGGCGCGTCGCCTCGCGCGCCAGCAGCGCCGCCCACTCGTCTTCACCTATCACACGCGCTACGACAAGTACGCCCACTACGTCCCGTTCCGGCGCAGCGTCGTGGAGGGCCTGGCGGTGCGACTCAGCACGCGCTTCGCCGCGGGGGCCGATGCCGTCATCGCCCCATCCTGCGTCATCCGTGACGAGCTGATCACGCGCGGCGTGCGCACGCCGATCGCGGTGGTGCCGACGGGCGTGGACCTCGCGCGCTTCCAGCCCGGCGACGTGGGGGCTGCGCGCCGACAGCTCGGCCTCGACCCGCGCGACATGATCGTGCTCTACGTGGGCCGCCTCGATCGCGAGAAGAGCGTGGACCTGATCCTGCTCGCCTTCGAGCGCGTCGCCGGCACGGTGTCGCGGGCGCGGCTGGTCCTGGTCGGCGACGGCACCCAGCGTGAGGAGCTTCGGCGGCGCGCCGCGCGATCGGCGGTGAGCGAGCGCGTGACGTTCCTGGGCGTCCGTCCTCACGACACGCTGCCGACCTGCTACCAGGCGGCCGATCTCTTCGTCTTCGCCTCCGAAACGGAGACGCAGGGCCTCGTGCTGGCCGAAGCGGCGGCCTGCGGCCTGCCCGCCGTGGCCGTGGCGGCGCCCGGCTGCAACGAGGTCGTCCGCGACGGAGAGACGGGCGTCCTCACCAAGGGCGATCCCGGCGGCCTGGCCGAGGCGGTGATCGGTCTCCTCGTCGACGTCGAGCGCCGCCGCGTGATGGGCGCGCGGGCGCGCGAGGTGGCCGAGAGCGAGTTCGACGTGCGGCTCCAGATCGACCGCACGCTGGCGGTTTACGAACGAGCGCGCTCGCGCCTCGTGGGACGCCGGCGGTGAGCGCCGACGGTACTCCGGACGGCGCGCCGCCGCGACGGATCCTCGTCCGCCTGCGCGACGAGTGGGCGGGCGAGCGCGGATTGTTCGCGAGTGATCCGCGCGTGCGCACGCTGCGGCGCGTGCTCGTGAGTTATCCCGAGGTCCGGCACATCCTGCCCGACATCATCAGCCTCGAAGGCGTGGTCGATGCTCGCGTCGTCGACACGATGACCCAGTTCCTCCAGCGCCAGCAGTGGCTGGTGAAGTCCGTCGACTTCGAGTGAGCGGCCGAACCGGCGAGAGCCTGCGGCGCACCGAGGCCGAAATCGCGGCCGAGAAGGCCGCCACCCTCGGCCGGGCCGGTGAACGTCTGGAGGAGGCGCTTCGGCTCGCCCGCGCGGCCCTCGCCCGGCTCGACGCCGCCGACGGCTCGGAGGAGCGCCGGCAGCGTCTGGCCGAGTACGAGCGGGCGCGCGAGCGAGCGGCCCACGAACGCCTGATCCTCATCATCCAGCGCGAGGCCGTCGGGCTGCGCCAGCATCGCGTCGTCGATCAGCAATTCCCGGAGCCGCCGCGGCGGTCGTGATGGCCTGATCGATGATCTGGAATCCGCGTGCCGAGGCCCAGTCGCCGGGTGACCGGGCCGCGCTCCAGCTCGCACGGCTCAAGGAGACGCTCGCGTGGGCGATCGGCCGCGTGCCGTTCTACTGGGAACGTCTGGGGGCCGCGCGCGTCGAGCGGCTCGACGACCTCGCCCGCCTGCCGTTCACGCGAAAGAGCGATCTGCGCGAGCACTATCCGTTCGGCCTCTTCGCGGTGCCGCGCGAGGAGATCGTTCGCATCCACGCCTCGTCCGGGACCAAGGGCAAGCCGACGGTGGTCGCCTACACGGCCGGCGACATGGAGGTCTGGCGCGAGGTCATGGCGCGCACGATCGTGGCCGCTGGCGGCCGCCGTGGCGATCTGTTGCAGAACGCCTTCGGGTACGGGCTCTTCACGGGCGGCCTCGGCTTCCACCAGGCGGCCGAGCTGATCGGCATGACCGTGGTCCCGGCCTCGTCCGGCAACACCGCGCGTCAGTGCCTGCTCCTGCGTGACTTCAAGCCGGCGGCACTGTGCGCGACGCCGTCCTTCGCCCTCCACATCGCCGAGACGCTGGCCGAGCAGGGGAGCAAGCCGGAGCAACTCGGACTCCGCTACGGGATGTTCGGCGCTGAGCCCTGGACCGACGGCGTTCGCCGCGCGCTCGAGGCGGGCCTCGGCTGCCCGGCCTACGACATCTACGGGCTCAGCGAGATCATCGGCCCCGGGGTCTCCGGCGAGTGCGAGGCGCGCGAGGGCCTGCACATCGCCGACGACCACTTCCTGCCGGAGATCGTCGACCCGACGACCGGCGAACCGCTAGGGGCGGGTGAGCAGGGCGAGCTCGTGCTGACCACGTTGACCAAGCGCGCGATGCCCGTCGTCCGCTATCGGACCGGCGACGTCACCACGCTCACGACAGCGCCGTGCCGTTGCGGGCGGACATCGGCGCGAATGGGCCGCCTCGTCGGCCGGACCGACGATATGCTTATCATCAAGGGTGTGAACGTGTACCCGTCGGAGGTCGAGGGTGCCCTGCTGGGGGTGGCGGACCTCGTGCCCCAGTACCTGTTGGTCGTCGACCGGACCGCCACCCTGGCCCGCGTCGAGGTCCAGGTGGAGCCGGCGCCAGCGTTCCTGGAGCGATGCGGCAGCATCGAGCCCGATCACCCGGAAGTCGGCAAGCTCCGGGGCGAGGTGGCGGCGCGGCTGCGGGCCGCGCTGGGACTGAACGTCGAGGTCACGCTGCTCTCGCCGCGGACGATCCCGCGCTCGGAGGGCAAGGCCGTTCGCGTGGTGGAACGAACGTGACGGAGGACGAGCCATGAGCAGCCTCGAGCACACGATGATGGGTAAGATCACCAGCGGCGAGCGGCTGGAGTCCGCCGGCGAGATGACCGCGGAGTATCGGGACAACCTCGTGCATCTCATGACCATGCAGGCCGACTCCGAGCTGTCCGGCGGGTACGGCTACGTGCCGTGGATCATGAAGGCCCCCGGCGTGGAGGAAAAGCACGTCGTCGCCCAGATCGTGAAGGACGAGCTCCGCCACGCCGCCGTGATGTACGGCCTGCTGGCCGATCTCGGCGTCGAGGTCGACCGCCACGTGGCGGCCCACGACGAGATCCTCACGATGCGGATCGAGGCCGACCGCGACATCGGCACGCAGCGCATCACGAGCGACAAGCGCGTCAACATCTTCTATTACCCGATCGACACGTGGGCGGACTTTGTGTTCTTCAACTTCTGCATGGACCGGGGCGCCGGGCATCAGCTCGAGGACGTGCGCCAGTGCTCCTACGGCCCGTGGGTCCGTGCCATCGAGGGCATCTTCAAGGAGGAGAAGTTCCACATCCGCCACGGCGAGTTCTGGGTCAAGAAGCTCAGCGAGGACCGCGCCACCCACGACGAGGCGCAGACGACCTTCAACAAGTGGTACATCCGCACGATGAACATCTTCGGCCGGCCCGGCTCGCCGAAGAACCAGCGCTATCGGGAGCTGCGGCTGAAGCTTCGCGACAACGATGACGTTCGGCAGGCCTTCGCGCAGGAGGTGGCCAACCTCTGCGAAAAGTTCGGTCTGACGGTGCCCGAGTGGAAGCCGAAGTGGGGGGAGTTGCCGGAAGAAGCCCACATTCCGGGCTGATCTGGCGCCGGTGCTGGCGCGCTGCGCTGAAGTTTACATAATGCCTCTTATCGGCGAATCGCCCGGCTCGCGTTAACGCTGCCACGGCGCGATCCGGAGCCGCTCCCGCCACGATGCGCCGCGCGGCCTCGACGATCGCCTCCCGCCCAACCCCGTAACGCTCGAGGAGCTTCTGAGGTCGGCCGCCGCGCGGAATTTCACGGACCGCCAGCCGGTGCACGTGGACGCCGGTCACCGAGCCTTCGGCGGTCTCGCCGTCACCGAGGAGCACGAAGGCGCGGGCGTCACTATCGCTAGACGCGCGCCCAGCGCGAGCCCGATCCCGACGCCGAGGCCCTGACCGAGCGATCCGCTGGCCACGTCGACGAACGGCAGCCGCGGCGTAGGATGCCCTTCGAGATCGCTGTCGAGCTGACGGAGGGTCACGAGCGCCTCGCGAGGGATCACGCCGACCGCCGCCCACGCGGCATAGAGCAGCGGGGCCGCGTGGCCCCTGCTCAACACGAAGCGATCGCAGGTCACGGCTCGAGGATTCTCGGGATCGAAGCGCATGACCGAGAAGAACAGGGCGGCTACGATGTCGGCGGCCGGGGCGGCGCTCGTGGAATGACCACTTCGGGGCCGCCGTCGTCGCACGGATCGAGTCGGTGCGCAGCCGCGTGGCCACGTCTTCGAGCGCGTGGACGAGGGCTTCGGTCGCCATGGTCGAGCTCACGAAGGCGGCAAGCGTGATGCCTCGACGAGGAGCGACGCGCTAGGGAGATGCGCCCAGGCGGGTGAGACCCGCCTTGACCTCTTCGGCGCGCGGACTCTTGGGAAGCTCCTTCAAGTGTCGGCGGTAAGTGTCGGTTGCAGCGTCTTTTTTACCCACCTGCTCCTGGGCGCGCGCCAGGTCGAGCAGGAGGTCTTCATAGTAGAAATCGCCGGGCTTCAGGCTGGCGAGCGCCGCCTGGTAACTCTCCACGGCCTTTGCAGGATTCCGTTCGGCTTCCCACGCGTAGCCGACACCGGCTCGAGCGAGCGCCCTGAGGGTCGGCGACGCCGATCTCGCCGCCGTGATCTCGTACGCCGCCCGGGCTCGTGCCCAGTCCCGCTCTCCGAAGCGCACGTTACCGAGCTCGTAGGCACCCAGAGGCGCCATCGCGGCGGACGGATAGCGTGCCAGCGCCGTCTCGAGGCTTCGCGCCGCGTTGGCCCGGGCCTCCGCGGTGGGCGGAGGCCCGGACGGGCTCAGCTGGTTGATTGCCTGGACATAGGCTGCCGTCGCGCGACGGTCCTGTTCATCGGACCAGAACCATGCGCCGATGCCGACACCGGCCAGCACGATCACGCCCGCGATCACACCCAGCGTGACGCGCGATGGCGGCCAGGTGGGAAGGAACGTCAGCATCGCGGTCCCCTTCACCGCAGACGCAATCCGCGGCGGTACTGACGGCCACAGAAGCCACAGCGAAGCCAGCCTTGCACCACGCGACGCACGACGCGGCCACAGTGTGGACAGCGCTGGTACAGGCGCCGCGCGTAGATCAGTCCGAGCCCCACGACGACCGCAATGCCCACCATGAATGGTGGCCCGAGGAGGAACTCCACGAAGGCTCATGCTAGCAGCGCGGCCGGGTGATCAGAGGAGAAATCTTTTTCACGAAAGTGGTGGTACGAAGTTCCATTCTCCGACGGGCCCGGACACGATCTGTCTTGCAACTGTCGAGGAAAAGGGCGAGACTCCGGTGGTCACTCAGCGGCATGTCGCTTGCGGGTGCTCACGGTCCGATTGAAGGGGGGCGGCTATGCTCGATCGGAACCCGCGACTGACCGTCGAAGTTCGTCTGCTGCCGGATCCCTGCCTCTGGTGCTGGGAGATTCGCGACGCCCAGCGCAACGAGGTGCTCGAGAGTAGCTGGGCCGGCGAGTGGACCGCGTACAGCTCACCGGAGGAAGCGCTTCGGGCCGGACGCCGTCGGCTGACCGCACGGCCCGCGGCCTGAACACGCCACCGCCCGGAGCGCGGGCTCCGGGCGGTGGATGCCTACATCCCCTTGCCGATCATCGCGAGGCCTTCCTTGGCCGCTTTCACGGACTCTGCGTGCTTACCCTCCGCATGCAGTTTCTGTGCTTCGGCCGCCTTGTCCTTCGCGTTGTTGCTGGCCGCGTCGACCCGATTCCCGGTCTCGGTGTTGAGCTCAGCGATCAACTTCGGGCACTGAAAGGCCAGCGCGGGGCCGGCGAACAGGACCGCGACCACCGCCGCGATGACAACCGCCATGATGAACCGTGGCATGCCCTCACCCCCCTCGTCGATGCGTCAGCCGGGAATATCCACGAACACGTCGCCGTTGTCCACCGTCACCGCGAAGCAGGCGACCTTCACCGCCGGGTTGTTGACGTTGAGCCCGGTCGTCACGTCCCATCGCCACGCGTGCCACGGGCACATGACGACGCGGCCGTCGAGATCACCCTCGCCGAGCGGCCCGCCGCGGTGCGTGCACGCGTTGTCGATGCAGTAGAACGCTCCGTCGATGTTGAAGACCGCCAGCGTGTGACCGCCGACTTCCATCACTCGCCCCTCACCGGCCGGCACGTCGCCGACCGCCGCCACTCTCATTCGCGCCACGTTCGATGCCCCTCCTCGCCGCGAAAATATCGCAAAAAGCCGGTCGTTCGAAGGGCCTTATAATAGCGCCGGAGACGGCGGATGATTTTCCATCAGCTCATCAACGAGGATTCGGGGTGCCTGTCCTACCTGATCGGATGCGGCGAGGCGGGTGAAGCCGCCGTCGTCGACCCGGGCCGTGATCGCGTCGACGAGTACGTGCGCCTGGCCCGGAAGAAGGGCCTGCGCATCACCCGGATCCTCGAGACGCACACGCACGCCGATCACATCTCGGGCAATCGCGACCTCGCCGCCGTGACCAAGGCGTCGATCGTGCTCCATCGCTCGACGAAGGCCGTGTTCGAGCACGCGGCGGTGCAGGACGGCGACGAGATCGTGATCGGCAACGTCGTCCTCAAGGCGCTGCACACGCCCGGCCACACGCCTGACAGTCTCTGCCTGCTGGTGACCGACGCCTCGCGCGCGAGGGAGCCGTGGTTCGTCCTCACCGGCGACACGCTGTTCATCGGCGACGTCGGCCGGCCCGATCTGGGCGGCGCCGCGGCCGCCGGACAGCTCTGGGAGAGTCTGCACGCGTCACTCCTGCGCCTCGACGACACCGTCGAGATCTATCCCGCCCACGGCGCCGGCTCGTTGTGCGGCCGGGCGATGTCCTCGAAGACGGCATCGACCATCGGGTTCGAGCGGCGCTTCAATCCCGCGCTGCGCGCCCGGAGCCAGGCCGAGTTCGTCGATCTCCTGATGGCCGGGCTTCCCCCGAAGCCGCCGTCGTTCCAGACGATCGTCGGCAAGAACCTCGGCACGCTCCCCCTCGAGCTGCCCAAGCCACGGCCCTTCACCGCGCGCGAGGCGTGGGACGCCGTCAGGGCCGGCGGCGCCTGCGTCCTCGATCTGCGCGAGCCCGCGACGTACGGCGAAAGCCACGTGCCGGGCGCGCTCAACGTCTGGATCGAGAGCCCTCAGTTCGGCGATCGCGTCGGCTGGTTCGCCCCCGACGGCACGCCGCTGATCCTGCTCACGCACACGCCGTCCGACGTCGATCGGGCGCTGCGCGCGCTCTCCCGCGTGGGCGTCGATCAGGTGATCGGCGTGATCGAGCGCGGGATGATCGAGTGGAAGAGTGAGGGCCTGCCCGTGGAGACGGTGCCGCAGATCACCGTGTGGGATCTCGCCGAGTGGCTCGACGAGGGGCGCGACGTCGCGGTCATCGACGTGCGTGAGCCGGTCGAGTGGCGCGACGGCCACATCGAGGGGGCCGTGCACCTGCCGATGCTGGAAGCGCTCCGGCGTGTTGGCGAGGTTCCCGTCGATCGCCCCAAGGCCGTCCTCTGTGCCGGCGGCCTCCGCTCGAGCACCGTGATCAGCGCGCTCAAGCGCAACGGCATCGAGCGCTGGTTCAACGTCACCGGTGGCATGACCGCGTGGCTGAAGGCCGGCTCCCCCGTCACCCGCTGACGCTGCGCTCCGAGGAGACCACCCATGGCGACCACCGTCGAGACCGCGTACGCGCGTCGGGCCCGCTACTATTCCTCGGCCGACGGCTTCAACATCAAGCGCCCTCGGATCCCCGCCCACGTCTTCGCCCGCGAGCGTGACCGCGCGCTCGATCCGGCCACACCCACCGGTCTCCTGCCGCTCGACCTCGGTACGGCGCTCGGCACCGACGGCCCCGCCACGACGCCGCTGATCCTCGCGCGCTACGCGCGACTCCGCGCCGGCGAATCGCTGGCCACGCGCTTCGAGGCCTCCGGTGAGATCTACTACGTGATCGCCGGGAGCGGTGAGACGACGTGGGGCAGCGAGGCCATCGGCTGGGACGCGGGCGACGTCTTCTGCCTGCCCGGCGGCGTCACGGCCACTCACCGGGCCAGTACGCGCGACGCCGTGCTGTGGATCGTCACCAACGAGCCCGAGCTCGCGTTCGAGCGCGCGCAGGCGCCCCGGCCAGGACAGGCTCCCGTGGAAGCCGTCCACTATCCGGGTGGGGAGATTCGCCACCAGCTCGAGCTGATCCATCGCCTGCCCGCCGACAAGACGATGACGGGCAAAGCGGTGACGCTGTCGAGCGCCGCGCTGGACAGCCAGCGCACGTGTCTGCCGTCGCTCACGCTGGCCATGAACTCGCTCCTGCCGGGGGAGTCGCAGCGGCCCCACCGCCACAACGCCATCGCGGTGACGCTGGTCGTGCAGGGCGCCCGCTGCCATTCGATGATCGACGGCGAGCGCGTCGAGTGGATGCAGCACGCCGTCATGATCACGCCGCCGGCCGCGATGCACTCGCATCACAACGAAGGCGACGAGCTCGCACTGTTCTTGATCGTGCAGGACGGTGGGCTCTACTACCACTGCCGGACGATGGGATTCAGCTACGCCTGAGTCGTGACGGGCGCGGTCGCTGGGACCGCGCCCGCCCTCGCTGACGCCGACCTACTTCTGCAGCGCCTCGTGGACCTTGCCGACCATCTTGGCGCCGGGGTTGACGAGCGTCTTGTCGCCCTCGTCCTTCCACTTCGACGGGCAGACCTCGTTGCTCTTGCTCGGCCCATGGTAGGCCAGAGGGCACGTCGAAGGTAACGCAGCGGCCGAAGCGTCCCAGCGGGTCGTATGCTTTACAGAGACTCCTCTTGAGCACATTGACGATCAGCTGTCAGCCGACGGGTTCGCGGCGTCGAGCGGGTTTCGACGTGATCAAGCTCCATACAGGGTCTCGATCGATTCGTGCAACTTCTGCGCGAGCGGCGAGGCAGCGTACTTGTTACCGCAAGCCTCGGCGTTTTGAATCGCTCTGTCGAGCTCGCCGCAAGTCATGACTCGAGCGGTGAACCAACCGTCGCATTCGGCCCTGTAGGGTTCGCTCAACCTCGACGTGGTCCGGGATGATCCGAGGCCACGTCGAGGCTGTTCGGCACAGACCCTTAAGGCCTATTTGCCGAGATCATGCGAGGTCGTAGCGATCGAGGTTCATCACCTTGGTCCAGGCCCCGACGAAGTCCTGGACAAACTTCGCCTGCGCATCCGAGCTTCCATAGACCTCCGCCAGGGCCCGGAGCTGGGAGTTCGAACCGAAGACGAGATCGACACGCGTGGCGGTCCACTTGACTTGGCCCGTCTTGCGATCGCGCCCTTCGAACACGTCCTCACCGTGCGCTGCCCCCTTCCACTCCGTGCCCATGTCGAGCAGGTTCACGAAGAAGTCGTTGGTCAGCGCTTCCGGCCGCTTGGTAAAGACGCCGTGTTTCGTCTGTCCGACGTTGGTGTTCAAGACGCGCATGCCGCCAACGAGAACCGTCATCTCGGGCGCGGTCAGCGTCAGCAATTGCGCCCGATCGATCAGCAACTCCTCGGCCGATACCGGGTACTTGCCCTTGAGGTAGTTGCGGAAGCCATCCGCGATCGGTTCGAGCACGGCGAAGGAGTCCGCATCGGTTTGCTGCGGCGAGGCGTCCATGCGTCCCGGCGTGAAGGGGACCTTCACGTCGTGGCCGGCCTTCTTCGCGGCTTGCTCGACGCCTGCGCAACCCGCCAAGACGATCAGGTCGGCGAGCGAGACCTTCTTGCCGCCAGACTGCGCGCTGTTGAATTTGCTCTGGATGCCCTCCAGAGTCGTCAGCACTTTCGCCAGTTGATCCGGCTGGTTGACTTCCCATGCCTTCTGCGGCGCGAGGCGAATGCGCGCGCCGTTCGCACCGCCGCGCTTGTCGGAGCCACGGAAGGTGGACGCCGCCGCCCAGGCGGTCGAAACCAGTTGCGAGACGGACAGCCCCGAACTCAGGATCGTGCTCTTGAGGGAGGCAATGTCCTGCTGATCGATCAGCTTGTGATTGACCGCAGGGATGGGGTCTTGCCAGATGAGATCTTCAGACGGAACCTCCGGGCCGAGGTAGCGTGGGCGCGGGCCCATGTCGCGGTGCGTCAGCTTGAACCACGCCCGGGCGAATGCATCTGCGAACTGATCCGGATGTTCGTAGAAGCGCCTCGAGATTCTTTCGTAAGCAGGGTCGAGCCGCAGGGAGAGGTCCGTGGTCAGCATGGCTGGCGCGTGACGCTTCGCCGGGTTGTGCGCATCCGGAATCGTGCCGGCGCCTGCGCCACCCTTCGGTTTCCACTGATGCGCGCCGGCCGGGCTTTTCGTCAGCTCCCACTCGTAGCTGAACAGGTTCTTGAAGTAGTCGTTGCTCCACTTCGTGGGCGTGGTGGTCCACGTGACTTCCAGGCCGCTGGTGATCGTGTCACCGCCCTTGCCCGTGCCGAATGTACTTCGCCAGCCGAAGCCCTGCTCCTCGATGCCGGCCGCCTCGGGGTCAGGCCCCACATGGGACTCCGGGCCGGCGCCGTGGGTCTTGCCGAACGTGTGACCTCCCGCGATGAGCGCCACCGTCTCTTCGTCGTTCATGGCCATGCGAGAGAACGTCTCGCGGATATCCACGGCCGCCGCGATCGGGTCCGGGTTGCCGTTCGGGCCCTGCGGGTTGACGTAGATCAGACCCATCTGAACGGCGCCGAGCGGATTCTCGAGATCCCGGACGCCGGAGTACCGCTTGTCCCCCAGCCACTTGTCCTCCGAGCCCCAGTAGACCTCCTCCGGTTCCCAGACGTCCGGACGCCCGCCGGCGAACCCGAAGGTCTTGAACCCCATCGACTCCAGCGCCACGTTGCCCGCCAGGATAATGAGGTCGGCCCACGAAATCTTCCGGCCGTACTTCTGCTTGATCGGCCACAGCAGCCGGCGCGCCTTGTCGAGGCTCACGTTGTCGGGCCAGCTGTTCAGGGGCGCGAACCGCTGCTGGCCGGCCCCGGCGCCGCCCCGGCCGTCGCGGATGCGGTACGTGCCGGCGGCGTGCCACGCCATGCGAATGAACAACGGTCCGTAGTGGCCGAAGTCCGCCGGCCACCAGTCCTGCGAATCGGTCATCACGGCCGTGAGATCCTTCTTCACCGCCGCCAGGTCCAGGCTCTTGAACTCCTTGGCGTAGTTGAAGTCCTTCCCCATGGGATCCGCCGGCTGCAGCATCGTGAGGTTCAGCTGATTGGGCCACCAGTCGTGGTTCGACCTGACGCCGCTAGCGGTGTGCGTGAAGGGGCACTTTGCTTCGGTTGACATCTGTTCTCTCCTTTGGTCTGTGGGTCGCCGACATCACCTACGTGCCGACGTGGGCCGGGTTCCTGTAGCTCGCCATCGTGCTCGACGCGTTGGAGCCGCGCGTGATCGACGAGGCCATAGAACCGCATCTGCGGACCGAGTTCGTCCTGGCCGCCGCCCTGGACATGGCCCTGGCGCAGCGTCGCCTCGCCGACGTCATCCAACACTCGGACCAGGGCTGCCAGTACACCCGCAGTCATGGCCCTCTCTCTCCTCGTGCTGTGGTTGATCTGCCCCGCGCTTGCCGCCCACGGCAGGCGGCGCAGCGCCCGAAGATCTCGATGGCGTGGCCAGCCACGGTGAACCCGTGTCGGGCCGCCAGCGCGGCGGCCGGCCGCGCGGCCGCGTCGAGTCGCGGCTCGGCCACATCGGTCACGCGGCCGCAGACCGTGCACACGAGGTGGTGATGCGACGTCACGTTGGCATCCCACCGGCCACGCGCACCGAGCCGTGACACCGGGCGCACCGCGCCGACGGTCGCCAGCGTGTCGAGGGTCTTGTACACCGTCGCCAGCGAGAGCGTCGGCAATTCGCGCCGCACCGAGGCATGCAACTCCTCAGCGCTCGGGTGGCTCTCGGTCGCCGCCAGATGCCGGAAGATCGCCAGGCGCTGCGGCGTCACCGCCAGGCCCGCGGCCCGGCACTGGGCCACGAAGCCCTGGACACGGTCCCGCATGCTCCCGCCGATCATCATTCTCCTCGGAGAATAATTATCCGGGGCGCGTCAAGGGACGGGGCCCGTCGACGTGGATTGCGGCGCCCGGTACGATGGAGACGAGCGCATGGCCGGTCCGGCTGGGGAGGTTTTTGCCGCTTCCTTCCCCTTTGCGGGCACCCGAAGCGGAGCGGCGTCAGGGTGCGCGACGGGCCGCCACGCGCCGGAACGGGCTCGACCGTGGTGACCGCCTGACGTCCGTTGGCGGTAGAATGCCCGCGCCGCGCACACGCCGTCCCCCGAGGGGGTTCCGATGAACGACACACGGTACGACATCTGGCTCAGTATCGGCTCGGTCATCCTGATCCTCATGCTCGTCGCGTCGTTCACGGCCGTGTTCCGGGCGGCGCTGAGCGCTCACTAGCCGTCGCCCGGAGGCACCTGCCTCGGCGTCGTCACCTGTTGGCGAGTGATCAGCCGCGCAGACGAAGCGCGGCGCCGACGGCGCTGCCGCCGAGGACCAGCCACGCCGAGTTCAGCTTGAAGCGCAGGAGCAGGGCGAGCGCGACCAGCGCGAGCGCCGCCGTCGTGAGATCGACGATCGCTGCGCGCCCCAGTTGCCAGGTGACGGCCGCCATCAGTCCGAGGGCCGCGACGTTCACGCCGTCGAGAAACGCTCCCGCCCGGCGTGAGGCGCGGATCTTCGGGACGAGCGGATGGCTCAGCGCCACGAAGACGAACGAAGGCAGGAAGATCCCGAGCGTGGCGAGGGCTGCGCCCGGGACGCCACCCAGCACGTAGCCGATGAACGTCGCCGTCGTGAAGACCGGACCGGGGGTGACCTGGCCAATGGCGATGGCGTCGAGGAGTTGCCGGTCGGTCAGCCACCCGAGACGATCGACGAAATCGTGGCGAAGGAAGGCCAGGAGCACGTAGCCGCTTCCGTAGAGCACCGAGCCGATCTTCAGGAATACGAGAAACAGTGTCGTGAGGCCCACGCCGGCGCCGAGTCCGGGCGGCGCCGCCACGCCACGGCTGCCCACCGTCGTCAGCAGCACCGCGACGACCCCGCCCCCCAGCAGCAGCGCGATCTCGTTGGCTCCCAGGAGTGAGAGCATGAGCGTGACGACGCCGATCGCGCCCAGGAGGTAGCCCTTCACGGCCGACCGGAGCAGGCCCCACATCGCCTGCACGACGATGGCGATGATCACGGGCTTCACGCCGTAAAGGAACCAGCCCGCTTCGGGCCGCGCGCCGTAGCGCACGTAGAGCCACGCGCACCCGAGAACGATCAGCATGGCGGGGACGATGAAGCAGATGCCGCCGGCGATGAGTCCCGGCCACCCGGCCCGCAGAAAGCCCAGGTGGATCGCCATCTCGGTGGAGTTCGGCCCCGGGATCAGATTCGTCGCGCCGAGGAGATCCACGAACTGCTCGTCGCTGAGCCAGCGGCGGCGCCGTACGACCTCCTCACGCATCATGGCGATGTGCGCGGCGGGGCCGCCGAAGGCGATCGTGCCGAGCTTGAGGAAGAGCCAGGCGACCTCGCGCATCGGCGGTAGGCTAGCAGGCATGGCCGAGGACGCGAAGCGCTACCACCGCCTCCAGCTCATCCTCGGCATGCTCGGCCTGGCCGTGACCGGCGCGTACTTCGTCATCATGCTCTTCGCCGGCCTCGGGCCCAGGGTCGCACGATGGGCCGGCGGCCTGTCGGACGCCCTCGTGTGGCGCGTCGCCGCTGTGGCCGCCGCCATCGCGATCGGTCAGGCTCTGGTGACGTTTCCCCTCGCGTGGCTGCGTGGTTACTGGCTGCCCAGGCGCCACGGCCTTCTTCACCAGACGCTCGGCGCCTGGCTCCGCGACCGGCTGAAGGCCGCTCTGATCGGCGGCGCTCTCGGCCTTGTCACGGTCGAGATCGTCTACGCCCTGATGGCGACGACGCCGCTCTGGTGGCTGGCGGCCGCCGGCGTGCTCGTCGCACTCCAGGTCGTCGTCGCCTTCGTGTTTCCCGTGTGGCTGTTGCCGCTCTTCTATCGCCTGACGCCACTCGCCGACGAGCACCTGTGCAAGAGCGTCGCCGATCTCGTCTCGAAGGCGGGCATTCCCGTCGTCGGGCTGTGGGTGGCGGACCAGTCGCGCAAGGGCCGTACCGCGAATGCGGCGCTGGCCGGAATCGGCCGGACCCGTCGGGTCATCCTCTTCGACACGCTGGTCGCGCGCTTCGCCCCCGACGAGGTCCGGGCGGTGCTCGCGCACGAGCTCGGTCACCACGTGCACCGTGACGTCTGGCGGATGCTCGTGCTCCAGGCCGGGCTCACGGTGCTGGCGCTGTGGCTGGGGGACGTGCTGCTCCGCGCAGGTGCCAACTGGTGGGGATGGCGGGCGCCGTGGGATCCGGCCGGCCTGCCCTGGCTGGCGATCGTCGTCGGTGCGCTGGGCCTCGTGACGGCTCCATTCGTCAACGCGGTGTCGCGCCGGGTCGAGCGCCAGGCCGACGACTTCGCGCTGGAGCTCACCGGCGACGCGACGGCGTTCATCGGCGCGATGGAGCGGTTGGCCGATCTGAACCTCGCCGAGCGGAAACCGCACCGTCTCAAGGAACTGCTGCTGTACTCGCATCCCTCGATCGAGCGTCGCATCCTGGCGGCGACCGCATCACGAAGTCGCGCCGGCTGAGAGCCGGCCGGCGTCCTGGGCGTGATCGTCGGACGGGTGCGGTATCCGGGGCTCGCGCGCGGGCAGACTGCCGTCCCGGCGCGCTTCGTCCTCGGTCGCGTAGCACCGTTCGGGGCTCGCCTCCTCGTAGAAGGGGCCGCCCGGCACGTAGTACACGCGACGCCCGGACTCGTAGGAGACGTAGCCCTTGATGGGATGGCTCTCCGGGCAACTCCACGGGGTGTCGGGCGAGACGCCGGGACGCTGGCCCGCGGACAGCAAGCCGGCACTCGCGAGTACGACGAGCCCCAGCCCAATGCGCGTCAGCCGCGCGTTCCCCTCACCTCGACCTTCACTGCGGTCGCAGCCGCGACCGTGCGGTAGAGCGGTCAGCGGCCCCGATAGGTCTCGACGAGCGACTCGGCCTGCTCCTGGCTGACGCCGCGGATCTCGAACGTCATCGCGATGCTGGCGAAGCGCGTCGAATCGCTGGCCGCGCGGACGCCCTCGATGGTGACGTCCAGGCCGCGGATGGGAATTCCCGTCTCGCGCGCGTGGCCTTCGATCAGCGTCACGCCGCACGAGGAGATGCCGGCCAGGAACGCCTCGCTGTTGGTGAACGCGTCCGGTTGCGGGCGCGCCGACGAGTCGAGCGTGAGATGCTGGCCACGAACGTGGCTTTCCGCGCGACCGACCACTCCCATGCTCGACGACCGGATCGTATCGACCTTGTCACTGCTCATGTGTGCAGAGCCCCTTTCACACGCTCGGGCGTGAACGGCACGCGACGGAGACGGACACCGATGGCGGCGAACACGGCATTGGCGATGGCGGCCGGGACGGGACAGGCGGCCGGCTCGCCGGCACCCACCGACGGTTGGTCACGGCGGTCGATGAGCGTGATCTCGATGGCGTCGGGCACCTCGCTGAAGCGCAGCAGCGGATACGACTGCCAGTCCAGGCTGGTGACGCGCCGCCGATCGAAGCGCACCTCCTCCTTCAAGGTGCGGCTGATCGTCTGGACCACGTTGCCCTCGATCTGGTTCCGCACGCCGTCGGGGTTGACGATGAGCCCGCAGTCGTGGGCGACGAACACACGCCGCACGCGGATCGCGCCCGTGCGCCGGTCGACCTCCACGTCGGCGACCGTGGCCACGTAGGCGTTCTCGTTCTCGTACTGGGCGTAGGCGAAGCCGCGGCCGCGGGCAATGGGATTCTCGGCGCGCGCCGCCGCCCCGATACGAGGCTGCCAGGACGCGAGGCTGGCCGCGGCTCGCACCACGTCGATGGCACGCTGATCGCGCAGGTGGCGCAGGCGGAAATCCACCGGATCGGCCCCGGCGACCGCGGCCAGCTCGTCGATGAACGACTCGTTGGCGAACGTGTTCTGAGGTGCTCCCAGCCCGCGGAGGGCCGAGACCCGAAGGGGCATGTCGGCGAGCCAGTGGATCACGACACGCTCGTTGTCGATTTCATAACCGTGGCGAGCATTCCGGTCACCGCCGATGAAGGGAACCTTGATGGGCAGGCCCTGAAGCTGCCCGGCCAGCGTCTCGCCGGCGTCTCCCCGTGGTCTCGTGGAGTGCGTGGGGCTCCACACCTCGTACTCCCACGCCACGGCGCGGCCGTTGCCGTCGACGGCGCCCCGCGCCTGCATGACCATCGCCGGTCCCTTCGGCTCCCAGGCGTGCTCGTCGTGCCGCATCCACTGCACACGTACCGGCCGGCCCACGGCGCGCGAGAGGAGCGCGGCGTCTGCGGCCACGTCGTCGGCGCCGTTGTGGCCATAGCAGCCGGCGCCCTCGGCGAAGACGAGGTGAATCCGCTCGGCAGGACGGTTCAGCAACTTCGCCAGCGATCCACGAAGCCCGAACACGCCCTGGCTCGAGCACCAGATGGTGGCCCGCTCGTCGGTGACATCGGCGACGGAGCAGGACGGTCCCATGGAGGCGTGCATCTGAAACGGCCATTCGTACGTCGCGGCAACGGTCCGGGCGGCGCTAGCGAATCCGGCCGTGGTGTCACCGCGCGAGCTCACCGTCTTGTCCGTCGTGCGGGCCGCACGGATCTCACGATGGAGGTCGGCGATGTCGGGCAGCGTGGCCGATTCGTGCCAGGTCACCTTGAGAGCTTGGGCAGCGCGGATCGCCTGCTCTTCGCGCTCGGCGACGACGCCGATGAAATTCCCCTCCCGCACGACGCGGACGTGGCCCGGCACGTCGCGGACGGAGGACTCGTCGATGCTCTCGACCGTGGCCCCGACCGCCGGCGGGCGGACGACACGGGCGTGCAGCATCCCGGGCAGCCGAAGATCGTGGACGTAGCTGGGAGCGCCCGTCACCTTCCCCGGGATGTCGACGCGCGCGACGGAGGTGCCCACGACGCGGTACTCGCTGGGCCGCTTGGTGGTTGCCGGTGCGCTCACGGCACGTTCGAAGCGCCGCCCGCCGATCAGCTCGGCGTACGTCACGCGCCGAGCCGCGTCGCCTCGGAGCGCGACGACGCCATCGTCGACGGTGAGCTGCTCGGGCGTCACGCCGAGCCGCGCAGCTGCGAGACCGAGTAGTGTGCGCCGAGCCTCGGCCGCCGCCTGGCGGATCGGTGGGCCGCCCTGCTGGATCGTCTTGCTGCCGGCCGTGTAGCCCTGGTTGGGCGTGCGCTCGGTGTCGCCCTGGATCACGCCCACGCGCTCGACGCGCGCGTCGAGCTCTTCCGCGACGATCTGGGCGAGCGCGGTGGAGACGCCGGTGCCGATCTCCACCTTGCCGGTGAACAGGGTGATGGCGCCGTCGGCGGCGATGGCGAGCCACGCATCCACACCGGCGGCGCTCGTCTCGCGAGCTGGTTGAGCGCCGAGCGAGGTCGGCCAGGCGAACGTGACGATCACCGCGCCCGTCGATTTCAAGAACTGGCGGCGGGACGATCCCAGCGCGGTCGTTGGCGTCATGCCCGGGCGACCCGCCGGATGGCGCGCAAGATCCTCAGGTGGGTGCCGCAGCGGCAGAGGTTTCCATCGAGCGCCGAGCGGACCTCGGACTCGCTCGGCCTCGGACTCTGCTTCAGCAGCGCCGCGGCTGTCATGATCATGCCGTTGATGCAGTACCCGCACTGGGCAGCCTGCTCGGCGATGAATGCCTGCTGGAGTGGATGGGGATGCTCGCGGGTGCCCAGGCCCTCGAGCGTCGTCACGGGCCCGCGGACCGTGGACACCGGCGTCACACACGAGCGCACGGTGCGATCACCGATGTGGACGGTGCAGGCACCGCACTGGGACAGGCCACACCCGAACCGGGGACTATTGAGTCCGAGCTCGTTGCGGAGCACGTACAGGAGCGGCGTGTCGGCGGCGGCGGTCACCCGATGACGCTGCCCGTTGACCGTGATCTCGAGCGCATCCGCCATGAACCGGGATTATACGTCTCGACACCACCGCATGCGCGAGACGAGCGACACGAGCTGATCGCGATGTGGACTACGGATCGTGGAGCTTGGTCACCGCTGGACTTCGAACCGATCGTGAGCCAGACAAGCCCGACCAACGCGAGACCGGGACGGCGCGCGCTCTACCGCGCCGTCCCAACCACGCCAGCGAAGCTAGTGCACAGAATAGGGCCGGCTAAATTGGAGATCCAACGTCATGACCGGCGTCCCCGGCACCAGACTTTGGGTCACGGGCGACGAAAATGTGAAACACGTTCCATCGTGCTGGGCGACCGACAAAACCGGCACACGCTGGACCGTGGTCTTGGGATCGGCCGTATAGATCACCCCGCCTGGCTCTCGCACGGCGGCGAACGAAAAGGCGTCGGCCGTATTGAACATGGCGGGGTCCGAAACATAGGCTGTGCCCGCGCAGCTCGCCCCGCTGAACCAGACGAATCCACCGACCAGCTGTTCCGCAAAGACGCGAAGTACCACCACGTGCCCACCGGCGGTCACGCTCACCCACGGGATCTCGTCCTGAACGCCGACCACATCGCCGATCTTGTTCCCGTGGGCGTCGTACACGGCGAGCGCACTCGACGAGCCGAGCGATCCCAGCCGCGCGTTGACCGTGGCGACCTGGGTATTGAGGTTGCCGACTTGACTGTTCAAAGCATTGATCTGCTGCTGGAGGTTCGAATACCCGGCCACCTGCTGCCGGAGCGTGGTCATCTGCTGCTGGAGCGTGTCGATCGCGGCCCCTTGCTGCTGGAGCGTAGTGATCTGCTTCTGGAGCGCGTCGATCTGTTGCTTCAATCCGGCGACGCTCTGGCCGAGCTGAGCCAACTCGGCGAAACGGTGCGTCAACGCGTTGATCTCTTGCTGGAGCTTCGCCATCGGATTTCCCGGCCCCGACGGCAGGCCGGAATTGCCGCGACTCTCAGCGAGTGCGAGGCTCGAAGTCACGCCCGCCAGCGACACGCTCAGGAGCAGTGTCACCGCCGTCCACCCGACTTTCGCGCGCAGGCTCATTGCCCGATCCTCCTCGCGACCTGATGCGTTTGCTTCAGTCGCGTCAGCTCGCTGCGACGTGTCTAGCGCAAGCGGTGTGCCACGGCGATTCTTTGCACAATCAATGCGTTGGGAGCGGCCGAGCTGACACTTCGGCATCTGAACTGCCGCTCGTCGTCAGTGGTGAGCCGCGCGCACAAGGACGAGAACTATAGTGGTCGCCGAGATGAGATCGCAACCTCCTCGTCGTTCGCGTGCGTCGGCTGAGATGGCTGCCGAGGGTGAAGGAGGCGGCGGCAGGCGTGGGCGCCCAGCTTCTGGGCGATCAGGCTCTCTAGAAGCGGAGGGCCAGCCCGGCCGAGACTCCCCAGTCGGCCGAGCCGTCGCTCAATCCGCGGCTCACCGAGCCGAAGATCTTCAGGGCCTGGGTCACGCGATAGTCCGCGCCCACACGGACCTCGAGAGGATTCGCCTGGCCCGGCGAGATCGCGGTGGAGCCGTCGAGGAACGCGAATACCGAGAACGGTTGGGCGACCAGGTAGGCTGCGCCGACACTCCAGCCGAAGGAGTTGTCGAAGGTCGTGCCCGCCGGCGAGCCAATGAAGGTGTAGGCGAGCGTGAGGTAGCTCACGAACCGAGGGAACAGCGTCTTGCTCAGATCCACACCGACTGTCTCGTCGAACTCGCCGGTGCCGAGCCCGCGGTCCGAGTCGGCCGTCGGGAACTTGATCTTGAGGTACGGCGCGATCTCGGGCAGGACCGACGTTTCCTCCAGTAGCACATACTGTCCCTTGAGGAGCACGTCACCGAGGCCTTGTTCGGTGGATGTCACCTGATTCTGCGTGGCCGTCCCGAGCTGGCGCTGCTTGTCTTTGCGTACGCCCACGCCGCCCCCGGTGATCACGATGGTCTCACCTGTCTGATAGATGTACGGGATGGTGAGACCGATGGTGAAGCGGTCGATCGGCTTCACCCCCAGCGTGAACGGCACGTAGATGAGCGTCGTATCCTTACCCGTGCCGTAGTCACCGACCGAGTAGTTGACCGAACTCGACAGCGACCAGCGCGGTTCGTCCTCCGCCGCCGCCGGTGAGACACATGCGAACAGAAGGGCTGCGCTGATCGCTATGCAGCGGTATCGCATCACGCTCGTCTCCATGTCCTGTGATGGTCAGCGCCCGGGGCGCTCGATCTTGGCCGGCCTCTCGGGCTTCTCCATCTTCTCGACCTTCTCGATCTTCTCGGGCTTCTCCGCCTTCTCGGCCTTCTCCGATCGCTCGACGCGGGCCACCTGCTTCTCGGCCTTCTCGACCTTGCTCCGCACGTGGCCGAGCTTGAGATTCAGATCGTGAGCGATCTTGCCCCAGCCCTCACCGGCCGCGCGCTTGTCGAGGATCGTCTGAAGTGCGGCCTGCTGGCTCAAGGTGTTATTGGTCTTCATCAGCTCTTGAGAGAGCGCCAGCGCGATCGTGATCTCGCCGAATCCCATCTTGCGGTTGCGCAGGTCGGTCACGACGGACGGGTCCACCTTGAAGTCCTTGGCGATCGCATCGGTGACGCGGCGCTGCCCTTCGGGCGTTCCCGCCTTCCCGGCCTTGGCGTCGAGTTCCTTCGCTTCTGCGCCGAGCCGCTCAGCGTGCTTCTGCTCCGACGGGTCCATCGGACCGCTCGATTGAGCAGTGGCGGTCGTTACGAATAGCGCCACGGCGCCGGCCGCAGCGCACAGCTGCCAGACTCTTTGGCTCTTCATTGCGCGCCTCCTTCGACGAGTTTGTGCAGCGGTTGTGCCAACCCCGCAGAGCCAGAATCGACCGTCTTGGCTCGAAGGCCGCGGCGGGGCGCGTGACAAAGCGGCTTGTCGACGTCAGGATGTCCGCCCGCCTTCGTGCCCCGGGAGCTCAAGGCGGCGGCAATCGTGCGGTCAAGGTGTGCGAAATCGATCGGCTTCACGACGTAACCGCACGTGCCGAGCTTCGACGTTTCTCGCGTGAGGGGCCCATCGGCGTTCCCCGTGACGACGATCACCGCAAGGGTGGCATCCGCAGCTCGGATGCGTCTGAGCGCCGCGACACCGTCGATCTGAGGCATCGAGATCTGGGGGATCGAAATGTCCAGGAGCACCAGATCCCGACGGATGTCTCGAATGGCTGCCAGCGCGTCGTCGGCACTGAGTGCGAGGTCGACCGTGTGTCCACGGTTGAGGAGGTGATCCCGAATGACTTCCGCGGCGGCCGGCTCATCGCCCACAATCAGGATTCGAGCCGAGCGATGACGTGGCTTCTGGCGAGCCACTTCATCCTGAGTGATTTTTCGCGACAGCGGATCGGGGCCCGGCTGGCGCAGCTCCCGCGTCACCGGCGAACCGTCAACAGGAAGGTGCAAAAGTCTGAGACTCAGCTGCATAGATACAATGCGCTCCCCCGCAAAAATTCGCCGATGCGATGAGCGGCCTGTGCGCCCTCTGTCTCCTGCTCTACCGATTAGACGACCGGGTCGATCACCTGGTTACACCAGGCTCGTTCCGGCGCAGCCTCGTGTCCCTGCCCAGTGACGGGTCAGCGCCCGGGACGCTCGACCTTGGGCGGCTTTTCGGGCTTCTCCATCTTTTCGAGCTTGTCCATCTTCTCGAGCTTGTCCGCCTTCTCGGGTCGCTCGGATCGGATCTCTTCGCGCAGCTGCTTGGCCCCCGCATCAGCCGACCCGCCGCGTTTCATCGCCTGACCCAGCCGCTCTCGCAACCCCTCGATGTCGCGCCGGCTCAGACCTCGCACGAGCGCGGCCCCGACCGTCTCCGAAGCCTCGCGGGGCGAGAGACCCATCGACACGAGATCCGCGGTCACCTGGGCGCCCACTTCCAGGCGAGACATCGTCGCCCGCGCACCGGAGCGGGCGACCTGTCGCGAGAGATTCTCCATTTCTTCAGGCGGGACGCCTTTTCCGAGGGCATCGGCAACGGTTTCCGTAGCACGCTGCCGCTCGCCCGCAGCCTCGACTCGTATCCCGTCCCGCTCTGCCCGACGGACCAGATCGCGCGACGTGGCAAGCTGCCCCGAGAGGCGCGACGCCACCCCTGCAATGCGAACGGCAGGAACACGTTTGGCGAGCCCTTCCTTCACCTTGTCCAGCACCGGCCCGACGGGAAGATCCTGCCGCTTGGCCCGGGCGACAACATCGAGGAGGCTGACCAGCTCTGCCGGCTGGATTCCGCGCGCCACGCCGCGCTGAATCAGGCCCGCCACCTCGCTTTCTGCAACACCGGCTCGAACGACCTCTATCCCCTTGGCCCGGAGAAGCGCTTTGCCTTCAGGAGAGAGGTTCGCAGCTTCGAGGGTCCGGGAGAGCTCTCCCGGTTTCGCAGCTTCCTGGGCGATGGCCTGACTCACGAACGGAACGCCGAAGGCCATCACGACCAGCGCTGCGATGCCGACGCACCTATGTGTCGCCATTGGCCACCGCCGGCACCTCGACATCTACCAGGGCGTTCTTGTTCCCGAACCCGTCATCGCGATACGCCTCTGCGCGTGGATCTGTCACCCACGTCGCCTCGTCGACCACGAACATGTAAGCGTAACGGCCCGGTTTGAGAGGAAGCGTCA
>Ga0209157_1000846_pt1 | contig 25972 bp, 23 predicted proteins | sample GraSoiAngelo_135_FD_185892 | JGI IMG/M metagenome (GOLD analysis project Ga0209157, IMG submission 185892) | Grasslands soil microbial communities from the Angelo Coastal Reserve, California, USA - 14_0929_05_40cm (SPAdes) (version 2) | ecosystem: Environmental > Terrestrial > Soil > Grasslands ...
ATCCCTCCTGGGGGCTCATGCTCAAGGACGCGCAGAATTTTCTGTCCCTGCACCCATCGTTCGCCGTCTTTCCCGGCGGCGCCATCGCCCTCACCGTGCTCGGCCTCAACCTCCTGGGCGACGGGCTACGCGACCTGCTCGATCCGAAGACCGTCTGAGCGACGGGTTGACTTTTACCGCAGTGTGTCGTTATCGTAACCGTTGGCTTTGGCGCCGCCTCGTTGACGTTTTGTCAGCAAATCCAGGGTGACGCGCCTCGGAGAGAGCTGCGATGAAGGTTTTCAGCACCTCGTTCACGCTGTCGAGTGAGGAGCGCACCGAGGTCTCGGACGTCACCAAACTCGTCCGAGATGCGATCCAACAGTTCCCGATCTCCGCGGGCATCGCGCTCATTAACACGCTCCACACCACCTGCGCGCTCTTCATCAACGAGTTCCAGCGCGCCCTCATCGAGGATCTCAAGCGCCTGATCGAGCGACTCGTCCCCGAGCGAGACGGTTACCGCCACGACGACCCGCGCGTCTCCGACTGCGAGCGGGGCAACGCTCACTCGCACCTCCGGGCGGCGCTGCTCGGGCGGTCCATCGCGGTCGGGATCAACCACGGCGAGCTGACGCTCGGGCGGTTTCAGTCGATCATCTTCGCGGAGCTCGACGGGCCTCGGAAGCGCGAGGTCAGCATCCAGGTGATCGGGGAGTAGCCGTCGGCGGCCGCATCGCGCCGCTCGTACGGGCAACCAGTTCAGGGTCGAGCCGGCCAGCGACCGCGTGGTCCATGGGGCGACATCGATTTTGATCGACGCTCGTGGGAATCTCTGACCGGCACCACTTTGCCTGGCTCACTGGCGCCCTCACCGCCTTCGAGGGCGAAACAGGTCGCTTCGCCGCGTTCCGGCGAGAGTGCACCGCGCCGGTGCTCTGGTGCCTGGCTGCTCGGCGGCGCGATCCCGTCCTCGACTGGATCGCGCGAGCGATGGGCAGCGGCGCGCAGGTGACATTGTTCGACAAGTTCCCGGAGGGGGCGTCCGGGAGCCAAGACCAAGACATCAACGCGCTTGCCAACCTGCCTGACAACGGCTGCGACGTGTTGACGCTCCTCCGTGCGTCTTACTTTATCACTGACCCCGCGGCGTTCCTCACCGACGCGTGGCGGATTGTGCGCCCCCACGGGCTCGTCGTCATCGACTGGCTGCACGGCCTGTCCAACGCGCCTGTGCTCGACCTGCATGGTGACCCACGATACGGTGGCGAGCCTACGCCGTTCATGACGACCTACGCGGACGCGCAGATGCTGTCTGACTTCTCGGACGAGTTCGAGGCATTCATCCGGCACGTGAACCGTCCACCGTCGTGGGCGAACGTCGAGCGGCCGGGCGTGCGAGTGCGGCTCAGCGAGCGAGTGCAGCGCCTCCTCGGGCTGGGTCCGCAGCGCGCGCTGACACTCACCACGTACCTCGCCGCCTGCCGCGCGGAGCTTGCGCGCGCGGGCAAGCACTTGATCGAGCCCGAGTCGATGGAGCAGCATTTCAAGGTCATCTTCCGCCACGCGCGATACTTTTACCCGCACGTGCGCAAGTTCAACCTTTACCTCCTGACTGTCCTAGAGCCGCTCGGCAAGTAGCCGACCTTAGTCTTGGCCTACGCTGACGTCTTCGGCTCCTTCGCCCTCAGCGAGTCGGTACGACGCGTTCACCGTCTCATCGCGCTGACCGCACTGGATCCGCGAGGGGTGGGGGGCGCACGATTGTAGCGCAGCTAACGGGATCAGAGACCGTCGCGGGGCCCCGACTCCGTGCCTCGCGGGTCGCGGCAGGTCTGGCCCTGGTGCTCCTGCTCCTCGGGCTGGTGTCGCCAGTCTATCGCGACGTGTTCCTCGACGAGCGCGACCGGTATCGCGGCGCCTCCTTCGCGGATTTCGCCGGCCACCTTGAGTATGACCGGCGGCTGTTGCATGACTTTTCGTGGGGGGCGTGGTTCTGGAACCCAGACAAGGCGTTCGGCATCCCACGCTTCCTCGAACTGAACAACCGGCCCCTCTACCCGATCCACTTTGTCTTCCTCGCCGTCCTCCCGACGCTGGCCGCGTGGCACTGGCTTACCGTGTTCCACGTCGCGCTGCGAGCATTTGGTCTGGTGCTTCTCGGGTGCGAGCTGCGCTGGCCCTTCTGGCTCGTGGTCGCCAGTGCAGTGGCTGCCATGCTTGCCGAAGGAACGCTGGAGGATTTCGGCGACGTGGTGGAGGCGGCCACGGGCGCCTGGATCCCGCTCCTAGCTTGGCTCACGGTGCGGGCCGGCCGAAGTTACCGGTGGACGCGCTCGGACTCCGGCTGGATCCTGTTCGCGGCAGTCTGGACCACCGGTGCACAGCTCAACTTCGCGATGTACTATCACGTCCTTCTCGGATGCCTCGCCGGCGCCTTTGGCTGGAGCTGCCTCCGACGCCAGATGCCCAAGTTAGTGGCTCGCTACGTCGTGCTGGCGCTGCTCCTGATGCCACTGCTGCTGCCCGCGCTCTCGCTTTACGCCGAGTCCGGCCGCGCACACTACGCAGAGTTCACAGACTGGCATTTGCGACGAGCCTTTAACTTCCGCAACTACTGGGTGAGATGGAGTGACTTTTCCGAATGGATCCTCTGGCCACCCGGGGCTTGGGCCGCCTTGGCCGCATTGCTGATCCTCCAGCGGGGCCGCATTGGCCCCATTGCGCGCGCCTTCGGAATCTACGGCGCGCTGGGGATTCTTCATAGCGTGCGCTATGCGCCTCTCTGGTACTTGGGCAGCATGGTCCCGGGTCTCAGGATAAGCCAACGGATATTTGAGCCCCTGCCGTGGTTGATCGTGTTGCCTCTGGCTGAGACAGGCTTGGCCGTCGTGCGCTCGCGCTGGCGCCCGATCGGTGCTGCCTGCCTGGCGAGTGCGCTCGTCTCCATCGCCGTGTTTCAGGCGCACGACCAACGTACGAGTTACGTCTGGCCTAGGTGGACGCGTCCGCTTCCTTTCGGGCTGGCGGCCGCCATCCATGCGGAGCGGCGCGCGGCGGTGTTGCCGCTCACCGGACCGGATCGGGCCGCGGACGACGCCGAGCCGCTCCTAAACTCCAATCATCAGTTTTTCCTCGGTCTCCCGTCGGCGCACTTCTTCGGCGAGATCCCGACGCACCCGTTTCTCAGGGCCACCTACCGGGTGCCGGGCCTCCTCTTCATGCAGCGAGCACCCACGGCGGTCGAGGAGTGGGAGGCGGTTGTCGACCTGTACGCGGAGCTGGGTATTCGCTGGGTGGTATGGGACGGCGAGACGACACCCGCTCACCCGCGGCTCAGGCTCGTCGGGTCCGAGGCAGGCTTTCGCCTCTACGAGATCCTCGCCGCACGCCCCCTCGTGTACGGGCTGCGGAACGTCCGTGTCGTGCCGCGCCCCGGGACGCCGGCGGAGGTGGCGAGCCTTGTTTACACGCTGCCGACGGAAGGGCCCTTTTGCTACGGCTGTCCTCCCGAAACTGCAGACGGCCCCGCTGAAACGATGCTTGAATGGCATTGGGCACCCGGCCGCGTCAAGGTCCGGGTCGACACATCAGGCCGAATCCTCGTCGTGCTGGGGGAGAGCTATGCCAGTGGCTGGCGCGCCACTATGGACGGAGAGCCTGCGCCGATTCTTCAGGTTAACGAGATGTTCCAGGGAGTGTGGGTCCCATCTGGTCGACACCAGGTGGTCTGGCGCTATGAAGAGCCTCGTTTCTTAGCAGGTGCAGCCGCTGCCGGGCTCGGGTTGCTGTTGTGTCTCGTGCTGCCGCGGTCGTGGCCGAGAGTTCGCGAGTGAGCGACCGGATGAGAACCAGGCCTCGGTCTTGGCTTATCCCGCTGGCATTGCTGCATCTGCTAGCCGTCAGGACTGCAAGTGCCTCCGAATTCGCAGTGCGGCAGTTCTCCCTTCCTACCGCTGCGCTTCCGAGCGCGTTGGCGGTCGACGATCATGGCGTAGTGTGGGTCGCCGTCACGCACGCCGACACCCTCCTCCGTCTCGACCCCAGCACCGGAAGCTTCACGACGTTCAAGCTGCCCAATCGGACTCACCCGGCCGCCCTCCTGAGCGACCCGGGTGGGCGCCTCTGGTTCGCCTCCAGCGGTCTCGGTCTCGTCGGGCGTTTGGACCGCGGCCGCGTGAATGAGTTCGTCCTGCCTTCCCTGGTCCAACAGAAGGTTGCTGGATTCCCCACACCACGGGCCTTGACGTTCGACCCTTCCGCGGACGAGGTGTGGTTCAGTATCCAATCGAACGGCAGGGTGGGGAGGCTTCCCCGTCTCAGCGAACCCAGTCGCCGCGAGCTAAGCATTCGTGAGCTGCCCGTGGCATCGTCGGTCGCCCGCCTCCAGGGGATTGCGTCAGACGGCCACGGAGGCGTGTGGGTTGCCGAAAGCGGCGTGGACCGCGTCACTCGGGTCGATGTCACGACGGCGACGCTCCGGCGCATCGTGTTGCCGCCAGGCAGCCGGCCCCACGCCGTAGTGCGCGGTGCGGACGGTCGCCTGTGGTTTACGCTGTTCGGGTCGCATAGGCTGCTGCGTCTCGATCCAAACTCCCACGCCGTCAAGAGCTGGATAATGCCCTCAGCACCACGCTCGAGCCCGGTGGCGATCACCGCCGATCGTCGCGGCGCCTTGTGGGTGGCCGAATACGACGCCGGAACCGTCGTTCGCTTTGATCCGCACCTCGAGGCTTTCGCTGTGGTCCGGGTGGCCCCGGCCTTGGCACGAGTACAAGCGCTCGCGGCCGACCCTTCCGGACGCGTCTGGTTCGTGACCGGTTTCGGGGCACGCCTGGGCGTGATCGAACGGGTTCGGTGATGCGAACGGTGGCCCTGCGACCGCAGGGGGACTGATGCGTGTAGATCGCCAGCAAATGCTCGTGAGTCTGGCGGTTCTCGTCTACCTCGGCCTCGGGCTCTACCTGTCCCGGGTGTTGGTCACGTGGGACGATGAGGGTGGATACCTGGCGCTCGGCCGGAAGCTGGTGACGGGCGAGCTCACCTCGCTGTTTGTCGACGAGCTGAGCGGGCATCGGATGCCGCTGCCTTTCTACGTCCTGGGCGCCTCACAATTTTTCGGCCCGAGCCTGTTGGCGGGGCGCTGGCTCTCGCTGGCGCTCGGCCTCGGCGTACTGGGTCTCGCAGTCGTAGTCGCGCGCCGCCTGGAGGGCCCGATGGCAGGCGTGCTCGCCGGGCTCTTTCTAGCCACGCAGGGCGTCGTGGTCGGCTACTACGCGACTGCCGTGTACTTTTCCCTCGCCGGGCTGATGCTGCTCGCCGCCGTGTGGGCGCTACTGCGCCGGGACCTCCCCTGGCACGCTCCGCTGGGCATGGCGCTCGCGCTGCTGCTGTTCTTCACTCGCACCAACCTGTTTCCGGCGCTCCCCTTCTTTTTCGTGTGGGCGTTAGCGCGCGCCCAGAGCACCTTCGAGCGGGCGACCATCCTCTTCGTCACGCTCGTTGCGCCATTGGCCTTCTTTGCCTCGGACCCGCTCCACCTCAAGCTGCTCGCCTACATTCCAGGGCTCAGTCTGCTTGTGGAGCCTCTCGGCTACCAGTCTATTATCGCCCTCCAGGAGCGCCCGCGTCCCGATCTCTTCCAACAACTCTGGTCCGTTGGGCTAGTCATGCGTCGCTATGAATCGTGGACGCTGGCCGCTGCCGGCCTCGGACTGGCGGTCGTTGCGGCGTGCCGTAGGTCTTCTCGGCGCGCGGCGGTGCCCAACCCGGATGCGGTCGTGGTCACCGTCCTCTTCGGGTGGCTCCTGCTGTCGCACTTCGCCATGTACTCCGTGGCCGGCAACGTCAAGTGGGTCGCCGCGTACTTTGCGAGCTTCGCGGCGCTCGGTGCGGTCGTGCTCGGGGTCCTGGCGGCGTGGGTCTGGCATCGCGTCGCACTAGAACACCCTGCACGGGCGATCGCCGCGGTCGCGATCGCCGTCGGCCTCACCATCTCAGTCGCAATCATCCGCCATCCGCTTCTGCCGACCCAGCGTCCTCGATTGTTCGAGGATGACGCCGTCGGACGCCTGGAAGTCGTGCGGAGCGAGCTCGGTGGCCTGATCCCTCCGGGGACACGTGTCTTCGTCTTCGGCCAGAACACCCCAGTGTACCTGGCAGGGCTCGACGCACCCCTGCAGCAGGTGATGTCGTCGACGGACCAGTTCGTCGCCCCGCAGGACGCGAGCACGATTGCTCGGAACGGCGGGTGGGGCCGCGCCGAGCTTGAGCGCTGGCTTGGCTTCGAACTCGACTGGGCGATCGTGTCGCCGACAGCGCGACCTGCGGCGTCCGGCGAGCGCGTCGAGGCGAACCTGCGGCGCATGGCCTTCTTGCTCGAGGAGCGGTTTGTCCGCGTGGGTCGCGTGGGGACGTCTCCGTACTTTATCTCCGACGTCTACCGGAGGCGCCACTAGCCCTAGTCTGGGTGTTGTTTAGCGCTTGCCGGACCTTACCCGGGCGAACTCGCTAGGCGCGCCGAGAAACACGAGCTTCAGCAACACGAGCGCTTTGGCCCCCCAGAGCATGAGCGGCTTGCCGGTGAAGTACCGCCCGTCTCGCTCGACGACCTGGCCGCCCGCCAGGAGTCGACCGAGCCGCGCATCGACGATCATGCGGGCGTTGTAGGCGGCCAGGATCTTGGCGCGCGTCAGCCCTCGGTCGCCGGCGGCGCGTAGCTCAACGAGGAGGCGGATCCGCCGTGACGACTCGCCGAGGTTGAAGAACCCGAACACATACCAATAGACGAGCGACAGGTACGTGAGTGTCCACGCGACGCCGAGCCCGACCCGGTCTCCCGGAGCGGCGGCCAGCCCGATTGGCGGCAGCGCCAGAGCGGCGAGCGCGGCCAGACCCGTGAGGGCGCCGAGGACCAGCCCGTGGTGACGCGGCAGCTCCGGCAGCGCTCGCGAGACGAGCACGTGCGCGACAATGCACGCCAGCAGCGCCACGAAGGGGACGAGCCCGAGGGTGGCGGCCGTGAGCAGGGCGCTCATCCGCCCTTCTCCATCCTCAACCACCGCCGGAAGCGGATGTGCGGTGCGATCATCAGGGTCCCGCGGGCCGTGACCACGTACCGTCCCTGATCGAGCCGGACGAGCTTTCCCGAGACCAGATCGTCGAGCCTCGGCAGGACGAGAACCCGATCGTCGAGCCGGGCGCGGAGCTCAGCGCGCGTGCAGCCGACGGCGCCGGCCCGTTCGATGAGGAGCAGGATCGTCATCGTCGGGCTGTCCGCCTGAACGGCGGAGTACGTTGTGACATAGGACAGAAAGAGCGCAGCGTAGAGCCCGATCGCCGTGATGTGCTCGAGCGGTGACTGCGGAAGCCAGCCCGAGGCGGATCCGAGGGGGACAGGGATGACCCGGAACGTGGCGAGCGCCACCGCGAGCACACCGGCGCCCAGGACCGCGAGGGCCGCGTACTCCCCCGCCGGCCGACGGGCTCGCCAGATCACGACGTGCGCGACGATGAGGAGAGCGAAGGCGAGAAGGCCCGGCGCGACGAAGCGCATGGGACGCCGCGGCGTCAGTAGCGGGCCAGCATCCGCCCCTGACGCCGATAGCGACGACGTTCCTTGACTCTCACTTCCCACCAGAGGCGGGAGAGGGCGCCCAGCACGATCTTGAGGTTCTTCCAGGTCAGCGCCTTCGACACGCCGGACTCCCGCGCCTTGATCTCGATGCCGACCTGGACGAAATCCAGGCCGGACCACACGGCCTTGACGACGGCCTCCGTCTGATACGAGAACCCGTCCGTGCGAATCGGGATCGTTCGGATGACGTCCGTCTTGAAGACGTTGGTGCCGTTCGTGTACGAGAATCGGGTGCCGAACACGAGGTTGACGCCCGCCGCGTAGAGACGCGACACGCGCCGCCGCCACCACGGTCGGACGCCGACGTTCGTCACGTAGAAGACGACGAGGTCTGTCTGGTCGAGGTACTTGAGCCCGCGCACGATCTCGTCCACGCGCATCTCGTTGTCTCCCGGGACGAGAAACACGTAGTCGCCGCGGGCCGCCAGGACGCCGGCCTTGTAGCAGCCGCCGATGTTGAGCCGCCGCGGGTTGTGGACGACGCGCACGCGCGAATCCCGGCGCGCGAGCTCGTCCGCGACCGCTCCGGTACGATCCGTCGAGGCGTCGTCGAACACGAGCACCTCGAGAAACGTTGCGACGGGCGACGCCTGCTCGAGGATCGCCTCGACCGCTGGACGGAGGTTCTGCTCCTCATTCAGTGCGGGAACGATGACCGTGAAGCTCGGCATGGCGTCGGGCTCCGGCTTTCTCGCCCTACAAGGGCGACGGGAGGGAAGGGGAAGGCCGCGCGACCGGCGTGACGCCAATCGCCGTCAGGGCCTCGTCGTAGACGAGGTCGGGCTCGAGCCCGCGCTGGCGGAGCCGGCGCCGGCGGAGCACGTACTCGATCATCGAGAAGGCCCGGCTGAACAGCGCCCGGTGCAGTGTCAGCCAGAGTGCGTCGAGGGCGAGGTGGAAGGCCATGCCCCAGAGCACCGCGGCGACGGCGCTGGACTCGAGGAACGTCGCGACCAGATAGACCAGCGCGAACCACTCCACCGTGTGGAAGAGGCTCAGGGCGAGGAAGTCCGGCCGGCGGATCTGCGGGAACAGCGTCCGATGGAACTCGAACATCCGACGCGGGCTCCAGTCGCGGAACCGGCTCCGGTACAGGTAGTCCCAGTAGTGGTCGGCGTCGATCAGGACCGAGGCGGCCCAGAAGACCGCGCTGTCCTGCGCTCCGAGAACCGGCGTGAGGGCGAGCGCGGCCCCGCCGCCCAGGACGACGTGCTCGCGGAGGTTCACCGGCCCGGGTCTGGTGGCGGACCGCCCAGCGTCTGCGTGGTCGGCCGGTCGAGGTGGACGCGCTTGTGATACAGGAGCTTGTCGGGCGAGCGCTTCCGCCATTCCCGCTGGATGCTGTAGGCGACGTTGCGGAAGAGGCTCGGGACGGACAGCTTCAGCGGGTAGAGGCGGAACACGTTCAGATAGCCCTTCGCGAGGTACCACGGCAGGAAGTAGAGCTTGGTCAACGGCAGCTTGATCAGGACGTTGACGGTGAGGTTCCGGAGCCATCGCGCGCGCGGGAACATGACACAGATCGGACCCAGGAGCGAGAGGTTCTTCTGGATCAGCGCTTCCTTCGGCGTGAAGCAGGTGAACGGGCTCTCGGCCTGATAGCTGTAGAACAGCTTGTCGAAGTCGCCGTCGAAGAAGCCGTTCTTGACGGCGTAGTCGGTCAGCTCGCAACCGGGATAGGGGTGGAGCACCGGGAACTCGGCGTACGTGACGCGGCAGCGGATGTTGATGTCGAGGTTCTCGATGTCGTAGTCGATGGCCGTCCGGCCGTGCTGGCGCATGACCTCCTGGCGGACCGGGACGCCCAGGATCGTGTTGGCGAAGGTGACGACGCCTTCTCGGGAGCAGAGGTCGTACGCGTCGAGGATCTGCTGCTGCTTCATGTGGCGCTTCACGATGGTGTTCCGCACGTACTCGTTGCCGGCCTCGATCGACATGGTGAGCGAGTGGAGGCCCGCCCGCTTGAGCGCCGCGAGGTTCTCGGGTGTCAGGACGTTGCACCGGGTGAGGCAGAAGAAGGGCAGCCCGACCTCGCGGGGATAGACCTCGGCGAACTCTGCGAGCCAGGCGTCCACCTTCCGGTCGAGGATGAACATGTCGTCGTAGAATTTGATGAACTGCGTGGGCCAGCGCTCCTTGAGCTCCTTGAGCTCGGCGCAGAGACGCTTCACGCTGTAGCGGTTGAAGATCGGCCCCTTGCCCGCGTACATGACGTTGAACTTCGGCTCGAAGCAGTACGTGCACTGGTACGGGCAGCCGCGCGAGGACATGAAGGAGCGCAGCGGGAAGCGAGCCAGGTGGGTCTTGCGATAGACCAGCTCGCGATCGTAGAAGGGCAGGTCGTCGAGCACGGTCCGGCGAGGCCGGAGGAACGTCGGATCGACCTCCAGGTCGTACTCGGGGCGGGCGGACGCCGCCGCGCCGGCAAGCTGGACCACCTCGGGCGCTTTCGTCTTCGCCCGCAAGACCTTTGTCGCGTTGGCTCGCGTGACGATGTTGGGGATCGCGTCGATCGAGTGCCCCGCCTCCAGGCCGTCCAGCAGGTCTTGCCAGCTGTCGTCGCACTCGCCGATCGCGATGGCGTCGAACTCACGGGTGAAGATGAGTCCGGGAAAGAACGTGGGGTGCGGGCCGCCCATGATGGTGAAGATCGAGCGGGAGTACGTCTTCACGGCCTCCGCGGCGCGGAAGTAGGTCGTGTGCTCCCCGGTCTTCGCGCTGAACGCGACCACGTCGGGCTGGATGCGCCGCAGGTCCGCGTCGAGATCGTCGTGCGAGAGAATCGTCAGGAAGGTCGAGTGGCCCCGCTGCTTCGCCAGCGCGGACAGGAGCTGGACGTTCATCGGGTCGATGTACTCGACGTCACGCTCGACGAACAGCACCTTCATCGGCACTCCCCTCGGCGCGGCCGCTTAGAACGGTCCGCTGAATTCCTTACCGCGGGCCTCGACGCTCGGGGCGGCCGGCGCCCGGCCCCGCACCAGGAGGGTCGCGCGGATCGCGGCCCCGATCTCTGCGGCTCCCGGATAGTACGCCCGCTCGAGCGCCGAGGTGCAGGGCGTCGGGACGTCGGGCAGCGCCACCCGCTCCACCGGCGCCCGGAGGTCTCCGAAGCACTCCCTCCCGACGCGTGCGGCCAGCTCCGCGCTGACGCCGTAGCTCCGCCAGCCCGTGTCGGCGATCACGAGTCGCCCCGTCTTGGCGACCGAGGCGCACACCGTCTCGGAGTCGAGCGGGCGCGCCGTGCGGAGGTCGATGACCTCGACGGCGATGGACTCGGCCGCCAGCGACTCGGCCGCCTGGAGCGCTTCCAGGACCATGAGCGACATGGCCGCCACGGTCACGTGGGTGCCCTGCCGCACCACCGCGGCGTGCCCGAGGGGCGTGTAGTAGGCCTCCTCGGCCACGGGGCCGGTCTTCTCGTAGAGCCACCGGTGCTCCAGGCAGATCACGGGCGCTTCCGTGGTGAGGGCGGTCAGGAGCAGCCCCTTGGCGTCGGCCGGCGTCGCCGGCATCACCACGTGCAAGCCCGGGACGTGGGCGAACATCGCCTGCAGGCTCTGCGAGTGCTGGGCGGCCTGCCCCCAGCCGCGGCCGATGATGGCGCGGATCGTGAGGGGCACCCGCATGCTTCCGCCCGACATGTAGCGCCATTTCGCCGCGTTGTTGACGAGCTGGTCCATCGTCAGCATGAGGAAGTCGTTCCGCGCGTGCACGAGGAGCGGATGGAGCCCGCGCAGGGCGGCGCCGATGGCGACGCCGGTGAGCGCCGCTTCCGACAGCGGTGTGTCGAACACGCGATTCGGCCCGAACTCGAGCGTCGCGCCGCGGGTGGTGCCGAAGATCCCCTTGGCGTCGTCGACACCGACGCCGAGGACGAACACCCGCTCGTCCTTCGCCATCGCCTGTCGCGTGGCCTCGTCGATCGCCTCACGATATTTCAGCTCTCGCATGCGCCGGCCGCTCTCAGTCGACGTCCGCGTAGAGCGCCGCGGGCTCCGGGAAGGGGCTCGCCTTCGCGAACCGCACGGCGTCGGCCACCTCGGCCTCGACCTCTCTGTCCAGGGCAAGGCGCTCGGCGGCCGTGAGGACCCCGGACGTCTCGAGAATCCGGGCATGCCGGAGAAGGGGGTCTCGAGCCATCCAGGCGTCGAGCTCCGCTTGCGTCCGGTAGCCCAGCTCGACGTCGAAGTTCGGGCCCACGTGCTCCCGCCAGCGATAGGTCTTCGCCTCGATGAAGGTCGGCCCGTCGCCCGCCCGGGCGCGCGCCACCGCGTGGGCGGCGGCCTCGTACACCGCCAGGACGTCGTTGCCATCCACACTGACGCCCGGGAGGCCGTGCGCGACGGCGCGAGGCCAGACGTCGGCGCTGACCTGCCGCTTCGAGAGCGGCGTCAGCGTCGCGTACAGGTTGTTCTCGCACACGAAGACGACCGGGAGCCGCCTGAGCGCGGCGAACGCCAGGCTCTCGTGTGTGACGCCCTGCTCGATACCCGCGTCGCCGAAGAAGGCGACCGAGACGTCGTCGCTCCCGCGGAGGGCGGCGGCCAGGGCCGCGCCCACGGCGATCGGCACCGTGCCGGCCACGATCGCGGAGGCGCCGAGCATTCCGGTCTCGGGTGAGGCCAGATGCATCGAGCCGCCCTTGCCGCCGCAGCACCCGGTCGCCTTGCCGTAGAGCTCGGCGAACATCCGGCGCAGGCTGCCGCCCTTCGCGAGGTAGTGGGCGTGGCACCGGTGGCCGCTCAGCACGACGTCCTGCTCCGAGAGCGCCTGGCAGATGCCGACGGCCACCGCCTCCTGGCCGATCGACAGGTGCGTCGGGCAGCGGATCTCCTGCTCCGGGTACCGCGCGACAATCGCCTCCTCGGCGCGGCGGATGCGCGTCATCTGCACGTAGAAGGCCTTGAGGCGCTCCGGCGCGAGGGGCGGCACGTGCTGTGGGCGGTCAGATGAAGTTGACGTGAGGCCCCGGATGCTTCAGTTCCCAGAGGTAGCGGTTGACCTCGTCCATCCGGCAGTTCTTGCGGCACTCCGAGATGTCGAGCTGCTGCTCGACGTACGCCTGACTCTTGCGCCGGAGCTCCCCCGTCCAGATCTCCTCGAACGTCTCGCGCAGGATGTTGCCGTAGAGGAAGCGCTCGTCGAGGAGATAGGCGCTGCAGCCGTAGAGGTCGCCGTGGGCCATGATGTACGCCCAGAAGTGTGGCGTCGCCATGCACTTGGCGTAGTGCCGGTCGCTGTCCGCGAGCTTCTCCATGGTGTGCCGGCGGAAGACCACCTGGAACCCATCGCCGTTGACCTTCTCGAGTTGCTCCGCCAGATCGAGGTGTGGCCGGTAATCGACGCCCTCGTAGCGATGGGTGATGCTCATGAGGTGCTGCGAGTACGGCTTGATCACCAGATAGTCGAGCCCCGTGCCCTTGCAACGCTGGGCGAGCTCGACGGCGTGCGCCATATTCTCGGGGAGGAGCAGCATCTGCGCGCCGAGCGTGCAGCCGGCGCGAAGCGTGGCCCGTAGGTCGACGGCCCGGGCGAGGTTTTGCCACACGCGATCCCAGTCCTTGTCGCTCGTCTGATGGATCTGGGCGTAGGTCTCGCGTGTCCCGGCGTTGACGCTGGCCTTGATCCAGGTCGTGGCGGGGAGCGCCTCAGAGGCGAACTTCTCGGTGAGCGCCACCGCGTTCGTCGTGATGGCGTTGTCGATCCCGGCGGCCTTGCCGTGGACGAGGATCTCCGCCAGCCGCTTGTGGAGCAACGGCTCCCCCTCGCCCGCGTACATGACGCTCTTGACGCCGAGGCGCGCCATCTCCGACAGCCGCGCCTTCAGCACGTCGGCGTCGAGGAAGCGCACGACGTACCCGATGTAGTCCACGGCGCAGAACGTGCAACGATGGTTGCAGGCGCCGGCAGGCGCGATCTCGACGTAGATGGGATAGACGAGCTTACCGCTGGCCCAGTCCGCCACCCGCTCGGGATGGAAGTCCAGCTTGTGACCGTCGATCTTGTGGGCATCCATGCGACGCTTCTCCCTCAACCCTCGACGCCCGGCGGCTCCTCCCGGGGAGGGCTGCCGTGGATCGCCACGATGGTGTCGAGCAGGCAGTGGGACAGGCTGAGGTGTGTGACCTCGACGTGGCCGTAGGACTTCGACGCCACGTAGAAGTTGAGGTCGCCCAGGCGCCGCAGCGCGTTCTCGCGGTCGAAGCCGGACATGGTGATCACGCGGCAGCCCTTCGCGCGCGCGATCCGGGCGGCACGGACGATGTTCTCGGAACGGCCGGAGCTCGACACGGCCACGAGCACGTCACCGGCGTCCCCGAACATCTCGATGGGCCGCTCGAAGACCTGGGCGTAGCCGAAGTCGTTGCTGATGCAGGTGAGGAGCGCCGCGTCGTTGAACGCGACGGCCCGCATGCCGCCGGTCTTCCAGTAGTCCACCGCCTGATGACTCGAGATCGCCGCGCTCGCGCCGTTCCCGACGAACATGATCTTCCGTCCACGACTCGTCTGTGACACGAGCATGTCGACGGCGAGGGCCATCCCGTCGGCGAAGTCGAGGGGGTGCCCGGCACCGTCGAACACGGTGACGGTCTTCTGAGCGGCACACAGATCGTCGAAGAATCCGGCGATCGCCCGCTTGGTTCGCTCGGCCGGCGTCCGCGGTGGCGTCATTTGAGGAGCGCCGTGATGAACTTGTAGAGCGGCACCGGCTCCACCGACGACCGGTTGCCCACGATCCGGACGGCGAGGGCGCCCACCGCGTTGCCGATGAAGCCGACGACGTCCATGGGCATGGCGGCGGCGACGCAGGGCGCGGTCACCGCGAGGTACGCGTCGCCGGCGCCCACGCGGTCGACAACCTCGCGCGAGAAGACCGGAACCTCCGAGCGCGCGCCGTCCTCCCCGCAGACGAGCGAGCCGAGGTGGCCGCGCGTCACGGCGACCGCGCGCGCGCCCAGCAGCCCCTTGACCTTGTCGACCAGCTCGGCGACGGGGCTCCAGCGATCGTGGACCGCAAGGCGAACCTCCGGCTCGTCGATACAGACGTAGTCGGCTCGCGGGTACTTCGTGATGAGGTTGTACCCGAGGTTCGCGCTGTTGGCCTGGGTGTTCACCGCGAGGAACGGGGCCCGCTCGCAGAGCGTCGTGACGACCCGCCGGCTCAGGAAGCCGTGCCCGTAGTCGACGGCGATCACGAGGTCGTAGGGCGCCGGCGTCTGCTTGATGTGGTCCACGACCCGGTCCTCGACGACCTCGGGGATGTCGGAGTCGTCCATGAAGACGACCTCGAACATCTTGGTGAGGAAGGGCTCCCAGATGTAGCGCCGCTTGACGATGGTGGAGGCGCCGGGACGGGAGAAGAAGACGGGCTGGACGTTCGACTTGAGATGCTCGCGAATGAATTCCTCGCGCGAGTCGCGTTCTCCGAGGCTCGTCACCAGGTGGACGTCACCGCAGAACCCCGCGAGGTGATTCGCGCACGCGAGGGCGCCGCCGGCGAAGGACTCCTCGCGGACGTATCGGGTGGCGACGATCGTCTCCTTCGGAGACTTCCCCATGGGCTGGCAGTAGTGATACTCGTCGATGATCGCCTCACCGATGACGAGCACGCGCTTCCCCTGGAGCGCCGTCAGGCCGGCGATGACCTCGTCGGAGGAGTGACGGGTCTTGAAGTCGTCGAGGAACCGTCGCGCCTCCTCGGGGTAGACGCCGTAGAACTGATTGAGCAGCTCGGTCGAGCTGAACATGATGTCCGAGGTGAACTCGACGCGGCCGCCGAGCCGGCGGACCGCCTCCTCCTCCGCGGTGATGCCTCCCGTGACGTCGCTCTCGCGGTCCGCGTAGTCGCTGCCTTTGCAGTAGACGTGCGGACGCAGGAGCTTGATCGTCTCCACCGCCGTCGCCCACTTGTTGATCGCGACGAGGTCGACGCACTCCAGCGCCGCGATCGATTCCGCGCGGAGCCGTTCGTTGAAGACCGGACGGCCGGGGCCCTTGTGCACGAACCGGTCGGGCGTGACGGTCACCACGAGGATGTCCCCGTGGCGGCGCGCCGCCTCGAAGTGGCGGATGTGGCCGGGGTGCAGGAGATCGAACACACCGTGGCACTGGACGATGGTCTTGTCCCGCTGGCGGAGCGATCGGAGGATATCGGCCAACTCGTCGAGCGGCCGGATCTTGCGCCCGAGCGGGCCCCGGTCCGGCGCCTTAGTCTGTTCCAAGGTGGGCGAACCACTCGCGTGTCGCTTCGCGGATCCGTTCGGGAGTCCAGACCGGGGCGTCCGCCCAGTCGTCGAGGTGGCCGACCATTCGTGCGACGCCTTCCTCGAAGCGCACCTTCGGTGACCACCCCAAGGTGCGACGGATCTTCGTGATGTCCCCGTGCGTGATGTCGGGTTCGCCCGGCCTCTTCGGAAGATACGTCACGGGGCCGCCGATGAGGTCCGCCAAGCGCTTCACGCTCTGCGGCGCGCCCGACGCCACGTTGAACACTTCCTGGCGGACGTCTGAGGTCGCGGCGACGGTGAAGGCCTCGACGACGTCGGAGACGAAGACGAAGTCGCGCTTCTGGCTTCCGTCGCCGACGATGGTGAGGGGCGCTCCGTTGGCGCGCTGGGCGAGAAAGACGCCGAAGACTGCGCCGTACGCTCCAGTCGTGCGCGAGCGTGGGCCGTAAACATTGAAAAGTCTGAGGGAAACCGACGGAACCCCATAAACCGCACCCCAGTGTAGCACAGCCGCTTCGCCGACCAATTTCGTAAACGCGTACGGATACTGAGGCTTCAGCGGGGCCGTCTCGGGCGTCGGGCAAATCTCGGGGATCCCGTAGCACGAGGAGGACGCGGCGTAGACCAGCCGCGCCACCCGCGCCCGCCGCGCCGCTTCGACGACGGCGACCGTGCCGTCCACGTTCGCCCGGTGATAGTGGAGCGGCGTCGAAATCGAGGGAACGATGTCGGCGAGTCCGGCCAGGTGGAAGACGACGTCGACCCCGTCGAAGCGAGGAGCGATGGCCTCGTAGTCAGCGACATCGACCGCGGCGATCGTGACCGGCGCGCCGCGCGGCAGGTCGCGCAGGTTCTCACGTCGGCCGGTCGCCAGGTTGTCCAGGACGACCACCTGGTGGCCATCCTCGACGAGCCGACAGACCAGATGGCTCCCGATGAAGCCGCACCCACCGGTGACCAGCGCTCTCACGGCTCTCCTCACAGAGAGTTCTTGACCCTGAACGCCGCCCTATGTTCACATATTGAACACTGTTCCGCCACATGGAAAGATCAGCCGAGCGGGAGCTCGAAATCCTCAGGGCGATCGGTGAAGGCGCGGCGCTCACGCAGCGAGCCCTCGCCGAGCGCCTGGGCGTCGCGCTCGGGCTGACCAACCTCTACCTCAAGCGCCTCGCCAAGAAGGGCTACATCAAGATCGCGGAGTTCCCGAAGAAGCCGGCGGCCCGGAAGCGGCTGCGCTACGTGCTCACCCCCACGGGCATCCGCGAGAAGACCCGGCTGACGTACGAGCACGTGGCGTACGCTCTCAACCTTTACCGGCGCACCCGCCAGACCCTCCGCGAGGAGCTCCACCGCTTCCCGGAGAGCGGCTTGAAACGGGTCGCGCTCCACGGCACCGACGAGGCGGCGGAGCTCGCGTATCTGACGCTGAAGGAGGCGGGTCTCGAGCCGGTCACGGAACTGGTCCCGGAGGAGTACGACGCGGTGATCGTCGCCACGTTCGACCGGCCCGAGCCCCAGCGTGCCGAGCTCATGAGGCTCGGCGTCGCTCCCGACAAGATCCTGACGCTCCGGCGCCTCGAGCGGGCGCACGGCGACGGGCCCGCCGCGTGACCGATCTGCGACACTTCGTCCGTCTCCTCCGCTCGTATCTGAAGCCGCACTGGAAGGCGGTCCTCCTGCTCCTGGCGACGAGCTACATCGCCACCGTGGCGACCGGCCTCCTGCCCCTCGTCATGGCCCCGATCCTGGACCTGGCGCTCGGCGCGCCGCCCGCCTCCGGCGATCAGCCGGTCGGCTGGCGCGGGCTGAGCCTCGGCAACCTGGGCGCCGTCGTGCTCCAGTGGCTTGGCGTCGGTCATGGTGTCGACCGGTTCACCGCGATCGCCGCGCTCTGCGGCGTCTTCGTCGCCGTCGGCCTCCTCAAGGGCGTCCTGGACTTCTGGAACTACATGCTCGCCCTCTGGATCCGCGTCCGGGCCGGCGGCGCGATGCAGCTCGACCTCTTCCGCCATCTGCTCGGGCTCTCGCTCGGCTTCTTCAACCGGCAGCGCACGGGCGAGCTCGTCTCTCGGCTCGATGAGGATACGCGGGCGACGAGCGCCGGCCTCGAGACCGTGGCGTGCACGCTGCTCTCGGCGCCCCTCCTCGTCCTCTTCTACGGCTACCTCCTGGTGCGGACGAGCCCGACCCTCGTCTTCGCGGCCCTCGGCGCGGCGGCGCTGCACTACGGGGTCACGCGGGGGATCCGCGGGCCGATCCGGCGGTTCGCCGCCGACCAGTTCACGGTCCTCGCCGACCTCGTGGCCCGGCTTCAAGAGACGCTCCTTTCCGTACGCGTGGTGAAGTCGTTCGCCGCGGAGCGGTTCGAGGCGGTACGGCTCGGCGCGATCCTCCGGAAGGTCCTCCGGGTCAACGTGAAGTACGGCGCCTACAAGCACGCCGAGGAGCCGGCGCGGGCCGCGGTCGGCTACGTCGTGGAGGCGGGGATCGTGCTCCTGGCGGCCCGCGAGCTCCTCGCCGGACGCTTCGCGGTGCCGACCTTCTTTCTGTTCCTCTACGTGGGGCGCGCCGTCCTGACGCAGATCAGCGCGCTCGCGAGCGCGTACACGCAGATCCAGGAGACGCTCGCCGCGTCCACGCGGATCGTCGAGCTTTTCACGGTCGTGCCCGAGGTGAAGGACGGGCCCGAGACGCTGACCGAGTTCCGCGACCGGATCGCCGTCCGCGACGTGTCGTTCGACTACGGCGGCGAGCGCGTGCTGGAGGGCGTGAGCTTCGAGGTCCGGAAGGGGGAGATCGTCGCCCTGGTCGGGCCGAGCGGGGTCGGCAAGTCGACGCTCGCGGACCTGATCCTGCGTCTGTACGACCCCGTGTCGGGCGCGATCACGATCGACGACCGCGACCTGCGTACGCTGCGCCAGGAGCCCTACCGGTGCCTCTTCGGCGTCGTGCCCCAGGAGGCCCTCCTCTTCAACGCGACCATCCGCGAGAACATCGCGTACGGGCGCGAGAACCTCACGGACGCGGACATCATGCGTGCGGCGCAGATCGCGAACGCCCACGACTTCATCGGCGAGTTCCCCGACGGTTACGAGACGGTCGCCGGCGACCGAGGCGTCCGCCTCTCGGGCGGCCAACGCCAGCGCGTGGCCCTCGCGCGGGCGATCGCCGGGCGGCCGCCGATCCTGCTCCTGGACGAGGCGACGAGCTCGCTCGACAGCGAGTCCGAGCGGCTCGTGCAGCAGGCGATCGACCGCGTCATCCAGGACGCCACGTCGATCGTCATCGCCCATCGGCTGTCGACCATCCTCCACGCGGACAGGATCGTCGTCCTGAACCGCGGTCGGGTCGACGCGGTGGGACGGCACGCCGAGCTGCTCTCGACCAGCGCGACGTACAGCCGGCTGTACCGGTACCAGTTCAACGAGGCCGAGCTGACGAAGGAGCTGACGCCGTGACGGCGCTCGGATGAGGAGGGGACCCTGTGAAACTCGCCATCGTCGGCCTGGGGTCGATCGGCCGCCGCCACGTCGGTAATTTCCACACGGTCGGCGTCGAGACGCTCGCCGCCTACGACGCCGATCCCGCTCAGCGTGCGGCGGCGACCGTGCAGTTCCCATTCGCCACGGTCACATCCACGCTGGACGCGGCGCTCGACGGCGCCGCGGGGGTTGTGATCTGCACGCCCCCCGACTCGCACGTCGAGCTCGGGCGGCTCGCGGCCGAGCGCGGTGCCCACCTCATGATCGAGAAGCCGTTCGCGCTCGCGGTCGAGGGCGTCGCAGACTTCCTTCGCATGTGCGACGCGAGAGGTCTTCGCGTATTGACCGCCTATAACTGGCGGTACTGGCCGCCGTTGCTGCTCGTCGAGCGGATGCTCAAGGAGGGGCGGATCGGGCCCGTGCGCGCGGCGCGCACGGAGTACGCGTACCATTTGAAGACGCGCTACCCCGGGAAGGACTACCGGAGGTTCTACATGGCGGACGCCAAGCAGGGCGGCGGCTGCCTGCTCGACGAGAGCCACGCCATCGACTATATGCGCTGGCTCCTCGGCGACATCGTCGAGGTGAGCGCTTTCGTGGACCGGGTGTCGAGCCTCGAGATGACGGCCGACGATATCGCCGACCTCACGGTGCGATTCCGATCGGGCACGGTCGGCAACATCCACATGGACCTCTTCGCCTGGAACATGCACGGCCACTTCGAGCTGCTCGGCGAGGATGGTGCGATCCAGTGGCGGCGTTTCGAGAACGAGGTGCGTGTCTTCGACCCGAAGGCGAACCGCTGGGAGGTCTACCCCTTCACGTGTCTCCTCAACGACGTGTACGTGGAGGAGGCGCGGCACTTCCTGGCGTGCGTCCGAGGTGAGGCGGCCCCCCGGTGCGACGGCTGGGACGGACTCGAGACGATGCGGGTCATCGAGGCCGCCCGACGGGCGTCGACCGAGCGCCGCTGGGTGCGGGTCTGAGGCCTTGGTCGGCGTGCCTTACGTCTTCGGCGTGATCCCCGCGCGCGGGGGCTCGAAGAGGTTGCCCGGCAAGAACCTCCGCGTCCTCGGGAGTCGCTCCCTGCTCGGTCACGCCATCGCATCGGCGCGCGAAGCCGCGCGCCTCACACGATTCATCGTCTCGACCGACAGCCCGGCGATCGCCGATGAGGCTCATCGGCACGGCGCCGAGGTGCCGTTCCTCCGTCCCGTCGAGCTCGCGACCGACGAGGCGGGGATGGTGCCGGTGCTGCAGCACGCGGTGCGCTGGCTCGAGTCGGCGGGCGGCGCACGTCCCGATCTGATCGTGACGCTCCAGCCGACCTTGCCGTTCCGCACGGGCGCCCACGTCGACTGCACGATCGCGAAGCTCCTCGAGACCGGGGCGGATTCTGCGCAGACGGTGACCGAGGCGTCCTATCTCCCGTTCTTCATGAAGACGCTCGACGGCGACCGCACCGTCCCGCTCTTCCCCGACGGCCACAAGTACGTCCGTCGGCAGGATGCGCCGCAGGTCTACCAGCCGTCGGGCGCCGTCTATGTGACCCGCTATACGGTCCTCATGGACCAGGGGCGTATCCTCGGCGACGACAACCGGGCGATCGTCATGGGGTTCGAGTCGTCCGTGAACATCGACACCGAGTGGGATTTCATGCTGGCCGAGCTCATCCTGGCGCACGGGCGCGCCCCCGCTCCCCCGCTACGATGAGGGAACGCGTCTTGGCCGGACGGAGCCACGCCGTACCCACGGCACGCCACCCACGGTGTGTTCCGACCTCACGGCCCCCGCTACGATGAGGCAACGGGTCTTGGCCGGACGGAGCCACGCCGTACCCACGGCGCGCCACCCACGGTGTGTTCCGACCTCACGGCCCCCGCTACGATGAGCCACCGGCTGCTGATCCTGGGGGCGGGGGGCCACAGCCGCGCGGTTGCGGAGCTCGCGAGCGAGGCGGGATGGACCGTGGCCGGATTCACCGACCGCGCGGGCACACCTCGGCCGGGGATCCTCGGCACCGACGCGGACGTCGGGGCGCTGGCGCGCGCCGGAGAGATCGATGCGGCGGTCGTCGGCGTGGGTAACAGTGCGCTGCCCCGTCGCGCTGAGCTCTTCCAGCTCCTCCACGACTGCGGGCTCGCGACCCAGGCCCTCGTCCACCCCCGCGCGGTGCTCGCGAAGAGCTGTCGCGTCGGCGCCGGCTCCGTCGTCTTCGGCGGGTGCGTGCTGGGCGCCGGGGTCGAAGTGGGCGTGAACGGCGTGTGCTACAGCGGCGTCATCGTGGAGCACGGTTGTCGCATCGCCGACCACTGCTATCTGTCGCCTGGCGTCGTCCTCTCGGGGCAGGTGACGGTCGAGCGGGGCGCGTTCCTCGGCGCCGGCGCCGTCGTCGTCCCCGGTGTCAGGATCGGCGCGGACGCGGTCGTCGCGGCGGGGGCCGTGGTCATCGAGGACGTGCCGGACGGGGCGACCGTGCTCGGCGTCCCGGCGCGTGCGCGTGAGGTGCCGAGGTGAGCCGGGTCCTCGTGGTCGCCGAGGCATCGCGCAGCATCGGCGAGTTCCGCCGACCCTGGGTCCGTAGCCTGTACCGCGCGCACCTCCGGCGGTACCGCCGCACTGTCGGCGCGATGCTCGCGCGGCTCGCACCCTCAAACGAGGTGACGCTCCTGGCAGGCCGGGAGCTTCTCGATCGCACGACGCTGCCGGCCGGCGTGAGCCTCCGCCTCTACGACGAGGAATCGTTCAAGGCCGAGGCCGAGCCCTTGGCGGACCTCGGCGCCCGGCTCGTCACCGCGTGGTGGCCGCGGCGCGGGACGGAATCGGCGCTCCTGGTGGGCGGAGTGTGGCTGCCCGACCTGCTCCCCGTCGCCAAGGGCATCCTCCTGAGACTCGAGCTGCTCGAGTTCCTCGCGGCGCTCGAGCGGGTCATGGACGACGTCAAGCCGCAGCGTGTCGTGCTCGTGACCGGCGCCTCGATCGCGGAGCGCCTCGTGCGGGCCCTCGCCGAGGACCGCGCGATTCCTGTGGACGCGGCGGCGAGGATCCCGTCGGCGGCCGCCCTGGCGGCCCTCCTTCGCGCGCTCCGGGGTCGCGAGGAATGGCAGGCGCTCCGGCAACTCCTCCGTCACCCCAGACGGCCGGCGCCGGTCCCCGAGGGCCACCCACGCATCGTCTTCACGGCGTGCCAGACGCGCCACTTCGAGGTCGTCGAGCCACTGACCGCGAGCCTGCGTCACGACGGCGTGAATGCGACGGTGCTCGCGGCATCCGTCGATGCCACGCTGGACGCGCGCGTGGCGCGAGTCGCCGCGGGCGGCGTCCCGTGCGCGTACTTCATGGACTATCTGCCGCGCGCCGAGGCCCGGCGGCTCGTCCGCGAGATGCGGCCCTTGTGCCGGCGCCTGCTCCAGCGTCTGGACGCAGACCCGGAGTACGACGCGCTCGCGCGTCACGGCTCGGTGCGGCTCGGGAGAATCTTGCGCCCGTTCGCGGCGAACGCGGTCCGCCGGTCCATCGTCACCGCCCGGCTCTACCTGGAGGCCGCGGCTCGCGCGCTCGACGCCCTCAGACCCGACGCGGTCGTGATCGCGAGCGACCGGCGTTACGCCGAGCGCGCGCTGGCGCTCGCCGCGCGGGCGCGCGGGATCCCGGTGGTCCTGTTCTGGGGCGCCTCGCTGCTGAGCCGCGATCGCACCAACACCTTCGACGTCGCGGACCGGCTCCTCCTGATCGGCGACCACGTCCGCGCCGCCCTGGTCGAGCAGGGGCTCGAGCCCTCCCGGCTCGCGGTCGTCGGCGATCCGCGCTCGAACGCGGCCTGCCTGGTGGAGCGGGAGCGGCTGCGCGCGCAGGTCTTCGCCGATTTCGGACTCGCTCCGGGGCGCCCGCTGCTGGTCCTCGTGTCCAAGTACGTCTCGGTCCTCTTCTCGTCCGAGGAGAAGGAAGGGTTCTACCGGACCGTCGCCCGGGCGGTCGAACGTCTCGGGCGCCCTCACGTCATCGTCAAGGTCCACCCGAACGAGCACCTCGCGCTGCTGCGTGAGCAGGTGCGCGCATGGGGGTGGCGCGACGCGGTCCTGACCCAGTCGTACGACATCCATCGCCTCTTCCGGGCTGCCGACGTTGCCGTCATGGTGACGTCGATGGCAGGCGTCGAGGCGATGGCGATGGAGTGCCCCGTGGTCGCGGTCCAGACGCGCGGCAAAGACTTCGAGGGAGGCTATATGCCGCCCTACGTGAGCGCCGGCGCCGTCGACCGCGTGGACACGGGCGACGTCGAGGCGCTCGCCGCGACGCTCTCACGCCTCCTCGGCGATGCCAGAGCCCGCGAGGCCCTGGTGGCCCGCGGGCGCACGTTCGCGGCGCAGTACCTCCATCCCGTCGACGGCCGGCTGACCGAACGCCTGCTCGAAGTGGTCGCAGAGATCCGCGCGTGAGCCTGGCTAGCTTCCGGGTCGGCGATCGGGTCATCGGCGCGGCGGCGCCCGCGTTCCTCGTCGCCGAGGCCGGCGTCAACCACAACGGCGATCCCGCGCTCGCCCGCCGGCTCATCGCCGCCGCCGCGGCCGCCGGCGCCGACGCCGTGAAGTTCCAGACGTTCCGCGCCGAGGCCCTCGTCACGCGGCACGCGCCGAAGGCGGCCTACCAGGCCGAGACCACCGGAAGCGGTGAGGGGCAGTGGGAAATGCTGGGACGGCTCGAGCTCGGGCCCGAGGCGCACGCAGCGCTTCGTGACGAGAGCGCCAAGCGGGGGATCCTCTTCTTCTCCTCGCCCTTCGACGAGGCGAGCGCCGACACGCTCGAGGCGCTCGGCGTGGCGCTGTTCAAGCTCCCGTCCGGCGAGATCACGAACCCGCGCCTCCTCCGACACGTCGCCGCCAAGGGCCGCCCGATCATCCTGTCGACCGGAATGTCGACGCTCGACGAGGTCGCGGCCGCGGTCGCGGTGATCCGCGGGGCCGGCGATCCGCCGCTCGCGCTCCTGCACTGCGTGAGCGCCTACCCGGCGCCGGCCGAAGAGACGAACCTCCGAGCGGTCGACACGCTCCGCGAGCGCTTCGGTTGCCCGGTCGGCCTGTCGGATCACACGACGGGCATCGAGATCGCGCTCGCCGCCGTCGCCCGTGGCGCGGCGATCGTGGAGAAGCACTTCACCCTGGACAAGGGGCTGCCGGGACCGGATCACCGGGCGTCGCTCGAGCCGGACGAGCTCGCGGGCCTCGTGCGCGCCGTCCGGCGGGTCGAAGCGGCGCTCGGCGACGGTGAGAAGCGGCCGATGCCGTCGGAGGCGGACACGCGCCGAGTCGCGCGAAAGAGCCTGGTCGCCGCGCGCGCCATCCGTCCCGGCGAGCGGCTCACCGCGGATTTGATCGCGGTCAAGCGGCCCGGCACCGGCATCTCGCCGGCGGACCTCGATCGCGCCCTCGGCCGCACCGTCGTGCGGGCCCTCGCCGCCGACGAGGTGATCGACTGGGCCGCGCTGGGGGACGCGTGAGCGGCCCGACGCGTGTCGTCGGCGTGGTGTCGGTCGGCCGGTCCGACTACGGGCACCTGACCCCCGTGCTCGAGGCGATGCGCGTCGCGCCCGACATCGAGCTCCGCCTGTTCGTCGCCGGGATGCACCTGTCCGACGACTTCGGGCGTACCGTCGAGGCGATCGAAGCCGACGGCTGGCCGATCGCGGAGCGGATCGCGATGCACGAGCCCGGTGACACGCCCGAGGCGGTGGCCGCGTCCACCGGGCGTGGCGTCGCGGGCTTCGCGCGCGCCTACGCGCGGCAGCGCCCGGACCTCCTCGTCCTGCTGGGCGACCGGTTCGAGATGCTCGCGGCCGCCGTCGCGGCGCTTCCGTTCGCGCTCCCCGTGGCTCACATCCATGGCGGCGAGGCGTCGGAGGGGGCGATGGATAACCAGATCCGCCACGCGATCACCAAGCTGGCGCACCTGCACTTCGCCTCGGCGCCGGAGCACGCGCGGCGGATCGCCGCGATGGGCGAGGAGGCCTGGCGCATCCACATGGTCGGGGCCCCGGGTCTCGACCGGCTCCGCACGGTCGAGCTGTTGTCGCGCGACGAGGTGGCGGGGGCGCTCGGACTGCCGTCGCCGGGACCGTGGCTCCTCGTGACGTTCCATCCGGTCACGCTGGAGTACGGCGATACGGCCGCGCACGTCGACGAGCTGCTCGCCGCGCTCGACAAAGTGGACGCGACGCTGGTGGTGACGTACCCGAACGCCGACACCGCGGGCCGGACCATCATCCAGCGGCTCGAGGAGTTCGCGAGGCACTCGCTGCGCGTGCGGCTCGCGCGGAGCCTCGGCGACCGACTGTACCTGTCCCTGCTCCGACACGCGGACGCGATGGTCGGGAACTCGTCGAGCGGACTCATCGAGGCGCCCTCGTTCGCGCTGCCCGTCGTGAACGTCGGCGGTCGCCAGCGGGGTCGCCTCCGCGGGGCCAACGTGGTCGACGTCGGTCCGGAGCGCGACGAGATCCTCCGCGGCATCCAGACCGTGCTCGCGCCCGGCTTCCGGCGACGGCTCGAGGGCCTCCCGAACCCGTACGGCGACGGACACGCGGCCGCGCGCATCGTGAAGGTGCTCCGCGAGGTGGCGCTCGATGCCCGGCTGATCCAGAAGCG
>Ga0209157_1000850_pt1 | contig 25897 bp, 21 predicted proteins | sample GraSoiAngelo_135_FD_185892 | JGI IMG/M metagenome (GOLD analysis project Ga0209157, IMG submission 185892) | Grasslands soil microbial communities from the Angelo Coastal Reserve, California, USA - 14_0929_05_40cm (SPAdes) (version 2) | ecosystem: Environmental > Terrestrial > Soil > Grasslands ...
CGAGTTCCCAGGCGAGATGTAGCCGTTCTCCCAAGCGATCGCGGGGTGGGGAAGTTAAAATCGCATAGGCTTGTTTGTAGGTAAGCCGGTGCGCGCTGCGAATCACACTGTGTGCAAAGCGCGCGCTTTTCGCTACACCGTTCTTATCGAAATTGATAAAGACTGAATGCGTGAGCCGATCGACTCCTGGGTTGAGACTGCAAACGCCGTTGCTTAATCGTTCCGGCAACATTGGGATCACGCGGTCCGGCAGATAAACGCTGTTTCCGCGCCGGCGCGCTTCGCGATCGAGAGCGCTCCCGGGCTCTACATAGGCGGCGACATCTGCAATATGCACGCCGAGCCGCCAACCACTCTTGGTCTTCTCAACTTGAATCGCATCATCGAAATCGCGCGCATCATCTGGATCGATTGTGACGATGAATTCTTTACGCAAATCTTCGCGTCCCTCGAGCTGCCGTGCCCCGATTTGTTCGGAAATGCGCTCAGCCTGATCCAAAACATCCTTGGGAAATTCTGCGGGCAGATGATATTTGCGGATGATCGAGAGCATGTCGATGCCCGGCGCGGTTGCCGGCCCGAGCACTTCGATGATTTCCCCTTCGGGATTGACGTGGCGCGACTCCCACGCATCCAGGCGAACCACGACTTTATCGCCAACTGTAGCGGCGGTCTGCGACCGCCGATCCTCTTTCGGTGCCCCTCGTCCCCGGCGATCATAGACCGCCGCTACAGGGCGAACGTAAACATCATGCACAAACCGCGGATCATCTGGCACGACATAGTAAAAATTCGGCGACCGCTGGAGTGTCCCGACGATCGTATCGTGAGCGCGCTCGAGGATTCGAATCACACGTCCTTCGCGACGTCCCTTGATGCGGTCATCAGGGCTATCGCGCGATATACGCGCAACCACGCGGTCGCCGTGCATGGCTGTCCCGATATTTTCCGCCGCGATGAAAATGTCCGGCTGGCCCGGCGTTTCAGGAGTGAGAAATCCGTAGCCGGCCTGATGAATCGACAATTTGCCGGCTACAAGGTCCGCCTCAGCCGGCAGAACATACCGGTTCTTGCGGATGCGCGCGATTGCGCCCGCCCGCTCGAGTTCACGTAAGGTTTTCCGCAACGCATTTCGTTGCGTGCCGGTCAAGCCAAGTTCTCGAGCGATGTCAATCTTGTTAAGTGGCCGGTAACCTTTCCGGTCCAGGAGCGCCAGAACTTGTTCTCGAATCTTACGTCCGTTTGCAGCCATTTGGGCGAAACAATATGGTCAGGTTTGTCGACTTAACGCGATTTCAATCGGAGATCTAACCATGCGAAAGGCGATTATTGCGGGTGCATTGGCGATTTTACTAGCGCCGATCACTTCGTTTGCTGCAGGAGGAGCTAAGATGAAGATCACAAGTTCTGCTTTCCAGGAAGGTGCGAACATTCCATCAAAATTCTCATGCGATGGCGCGAACACCAGTCCGCCTTTGCAGATTTCGGATGTTCCTTCAGAAGCCAAAAGCCTTGTCTTGATCGTCGATGATCCCGACGCGCCGAGTGGACTGTTCACACACTGGACCGTTTGGAACATTTCTCCGCAAACCAGCACCATCGCGGAGGGAAATACGCCAAAAGGAGTGCAAGGAACAAACGACTTCGGCAGATCGGGCTACGGCGGACCGTGTCCGCCTTCTGGCACGCATCGTTATTATTTCAAGATTTTCGCCTTGGATCGCGAGCTGGATTTACCTTTCGGCGCCAAACGAGGCCAGTTGGATGCGGCGATGAAAGGCCATGTGATTGCACAAGGCGAATTGATGGGTCGCTATTCGCGCAAGAAATAAATGTAGCGGCGGTGTGGGACCGCCGAGTACCTGCGATCTGGGCCGCGCTTCGCATAGCGAAGCGACTACAGGTCGAATAATCGCGCATTTGAATTAGTCTTAGTTGTGATGCGCGAGAGGATCTGGAAAATTGGGAACCGCGTTTTCAACGTTTCGCGGCAGGGTTTAATCATGGGCGTGCTGAATGTGACTCCGGATTCGTTCTCTGACGGCGGAAAATTTTTTGAGTTGGAGAAAGCGATAGAGCACGGCGTGAAAATGGCCGCGGAAGGCGCAGACGTGATTGATGTCGGCGGCGAATCGACCCGACCCGGCGCTGAACCTGTCGCGGCCGGGGAGGAATTACGTCGCGTCATTCCGGTGATCGAAAAACTAAGAGCAAAGATCGACGTTCCGATTTCAATCGACACATCGAAAGCTGAGGTGGCGCACGCGGCGATTCACGCAGGCGCTTCGATTATGAACGACATCACGGGCGGACGCGGAGACCAAGGAATGCTGCCGTTGATTGCAGAAACGAAATCGGCGTTCATCATCATGCATATGCAAGGAACTCCCCGGACGATGCAGAACCGGCCGCAATATGAAGATGTTGTTTCAGAAGTTGCGATTTTTTTTCGACAACAGTATGCCCGCGCCATAGAGTGTGGCGTTGACCCCATGGCGATTGCGTTTGATCCGGGCATTGGTTTCGGGAAAACGCTTGAACACAATCTGGAATTGCTTGCGCAGCTTGAGCGGCTTCGCGCGGATGATCGACCGTTGGTAGTTGGCGTTTCCCGTAAATCGTTCCTGGCAAAGTTAATCGATTCGCCGGAGATCGAGGACCGACTTGCGCCTGCGGTCGCGTTGACTGCGCTTTTGCGCGTTCGCGGCGCGGATGTGTTTCGGGTTCATGATGTCAAAGAAAACGTGAGTGCCTTGCGCGTAACAGAAGCGATCCTTCGGAGGACAGAATGATTCATCAACTCATCGATCTCTGGTTCAGGGGCTGGCGCAGTCTGGTTGAAATCCTTCTGCTGAGCGTGGCGATCTATTACGGCTACCTCTATTTCCGTGGAACCCGGGGCGCGAAAGTTCTGACCGGCCTGGCGATCGTTTTCTTAACGCTGACGTTAATTTCGACACTGCTTAATTTAGTTGTGATCGGCTGGATCGTGCGAAGCTTCTCGGTTTTCCTTGCCGTCGCGTTGGTAGTGATTTTTCAGCCAGAGCTGCGGCGTGGCTTGGCAGCGCTCGGTGGGCACCCGATTTTTTCGCTCACGAGCGAGAAACGGGAAACCGTGCATGATCTGGCGGAGGCGGTGACGCAACTGGCAAATAAACAATTCGGCGCGCTCATCGCCATCGAGCGCGACACATCGATTCGCGTTTACGAAGAAACAGGCGTGATCATTGACGGCGAGTTTTCTGTCGAGTTGATCCTGACCATCTTTCATCCAAAGGCTGCGCTGCACGATGGTGGAGTGATCATTCGCAACGGCCGAATCGCAGCTGCAGCATGCATTTTCCCTGTGAGTCAGCGGGAAACGCTGGACCGCAGCCTGGGATTACGTCACCGCGCGGGGCTCGGGATCACCGAGGAATCGGATGCCGTGGCCGTGGTCGTCTCCGAAGAGACGGGCAGTATTTCTATTTGCCATCGGCGACGAATCGAGCGCAATTTCACACCGGAAACGTTCCGTCAGCGGATCGCGGAAATTTTGTTACACAGCAAATATGAAGAGACTGATTCTGAAAAACTGGCGCGCGAAGTTGATCTCCCTATTGCTCGCGACGACGCTTTGGTACCTGATCAAAAAGAACGTAGTGACGACGCCGTCACCGTCTGAGAGGCCCTCCCCGGCACCGGTCACGCAAACGCACTAAACGCGGGACGTTAGCGCAAGAAACGCGACAGATTCTCTTCTTCCCAACGCCGCGCCCGCCGGTAATAAGGAAATTCGCGCTCTCGACGGTTGAATTCTCCGGTGTGAACTCGCCGGCGGTTGCGCGATAGCGCTTCGTCGGGCACGACCGAATGCAGCATCTCGTGGTAAAGCACGTACCGCAAAAACCAAAGCGGCACGAACGGCTGATCTAACGCAGGATTGATCCGAATGACCCGATCTTCCTCCTGGATTGTGCCAAAAATGAAATGTTCTCTTGGGCGGTGCTTTCGTCGGCGGCCCCAGATAACCTTGTACCTGCGAAGACGTCTACGAAAATACCGTTCGTTCAAGTCATCAAAGATGGCGCGCAGATCGAAATGCGTTCCCTCGTGGCACAAATTCAATTGGCGCTGCATCGGCAGCTTTGGATGAGCAAGCTTCCGTTTTGTCTTTTTCTTCTTCTTGGCCATGGGGATCCTCCAAAAGCAAGGAAGTGGGAGACTAATTTAGTGGGCTCCAAATCTGGTGACAAGCAGAGCGGCGATGTTTATGCAAAAATTGTTGTAAGCTACTTATCTACAGCTAATTAGCTGCTACCGAGAGACGCCGTGCGTCCAACGTGAACGCCGAACGCAAAGTAGATGCTGACAATTCAAAAGCTTCCTCCATTGTGCCTTGAACCTCTGCTCGCGACGCTTTCGGAGTTCGGCGTTGGATGTTGGACGCTTTGCCAGCATCGCAACTTGCGTATAGTCGTTCTAATCTCCCCGTGAAGGCACCGGAAGTTTAACGGATCACATAGGATGACGCCTTTTCTGCGAAAATTGCTCGGCCAAAACTGGCTTCTGCTCGTGACCATGCTCGCGCTCGCCATTTTTGGGGTCGTAGCGATCTACAGCGCAACGTCCACGCGCACTGATGCGTACGCGGCGGATTTCTGGCGAAAGCAGGCGAATTGGGTCGCTGTCGGTGTCTTTGCATTTATGGTGACCAGTTTGATTCACTACCGCTGGATCCGCTGGGGTGCGTTGCCGATGTATCTGGCCGGCATCGTCTTTCTGATCCTGACGAAGTTTATCGGCACCAAGGTTTATGGGGCGCGTAGCTGGCTGCATTTGGGTCCGCTTAATTTTCAACCCGCGCAGCTTGCGGTTGTCGCCGGGATTATGGTTTTGGCGATTTTCTTAACTCAATTTCGCGAGATGCATCCGATGCTGCGGTTGCTGCTCTCCGGAGCCATTGCGGCAGCGCCTTGCCTGCTCATCCTGATGCAGCCCGATCTGGGCGAGGTCATAATTTGGATTCCGGTGCTCTTGGCGCTGTGGTTCGTCGGCGGCCTGCCGCTGCGGTATTTGATTTGCATCATTCTTATCGGGATCGCCTTTGTCCCGATCGCGATCAATTTTGGGCTTAAGCCATATCAGCAGCAACGGATCACCGCCTTTACACATCCCGACATCGACAAACAGGGTTCCGCATGGGCCATCAATCAATCTCTCATTGCCATCGGCTCAGGCGGTTGGTCGGGGAAGGGATTCAAAGCGCCAAACACGCAGATCGAGCTTGGCTTTCTCCCTGCTACTGCTGTGCACAACGACTACATTTTCGCCGCCATTGGAGAGCAATGGGGATTTGTCGGTGGAATCCTTCTCCTCGGCGGGTTCCTCTTGCTCCTGATGACATGTCTTTTTGTTGCTTTTCTTGCCGGTGATCAATTGGGTCTGCTTCTGGTCGTGGGGATCACCGCTCTTATTTTCACGCACATTTTCCAAAACATGGGAATGACCATTGCGATGCTGCCAATCACCGGTGTGCCGCTGCCTTTGATCAGTTACAGCGGTTCTTTTGTGTTAATGATCATGTTTGGTCTCGGACTCGTGAACAGCGTTTGGATCCATCGAAAGATTCCCGCGTAGCCAGGGGCTCCCGCACGCGACCGGGCGGCGTGCCACGCAATAGCTGCTCGTTTGGCCGCACGATTTACTTTAGCGTGCGGTCGTCTAAAATCGGCCGCGACACATGGAAACCGATTACAAGGTCAAGCTGGAGGTTTTCGAGGGGCCGCTCGATCTGCTCCTTTACTTGATCAAACAGGATGAGATCGACATCTACGACATCTCGCTTGAACGCATCACGAGCCAGTACCTCGAGTATCTCCAAGCGTTCAAAGAACTGAGTATCGAACTGGCCGGTGAATTTATCGTGATGGCGGCAAACCTGATTTATTTGAAAAGCCGCAGCCTTTTACCCGTTGACCAGCAGCCGCCCGAAGAAGATGCCGGGGAAGATGATCCCCGCTGGGAGTTAATCCGGCAACTGATCGAGTATAAAAAGTTCAAGGAAGCAGCAGCCGAACTGCATCTGCGCGAGTTGGAACAAGAGAGGATTTTTGCGCGAGAAGGCGGCCCATCTTCAGCGCTCAAGGAACCACTGCGCCTGGGCGAGGTTGGAATTTTTCAACTCATAAACGCCTTCCAAACGGTGATCAAAAGGATCGAAGCGCGAGAGGACGTACAGGAAATTTTTGGTGAGCGTTTTAGCGTTTCCGAGAAGATCGATGCGATTTTGCAGCGGGTTGCGACCGGCACGCCGCTCCGTTTTTCTGATTTGTTTGGAGCTGTCGTGTCACGCGTAGAAGTAGTGGTGACGTTTCTCGCGCTTCTCGAGCTGATTCGTCTCAAACAAGTCCGCGCCGTCCAGAAAAACATCTTTGAAGAAATTGAAATCGCGGCCGCGGCAACGTGAGTGTCTGAAGCCATGCCGCGAATTCTGATCGCAGGATGTGGTTATGTCGGGCAAGCGGTAGCCGATTTGGTTCATGCTGCCGGCTGGACAGTCGAAGGCTGGACTCACTCTGCGGAATCGGCAGCGAGGCTGTCAGCAAACCCGTATCCGGTGCGCGGGGTGGATGTCTCACGGCGCGCTCAGGTTGCTGAACACGGAGGAATGTTCGACCCGGTGATACACTGCGCCAGTTCGCGCCGCGGCGACGCCGAAACGTATCGCCAAGTTTACCTCGACGGCGCACGCAATCTCCTCGAAACGTTTCCCGGATCAAAACTGCTCTTTACAAGCAGCACCAGCGTTTACGCGCAAAGCGACGGCTCGTGGGTAACGGAAGAGAGCGAGACAAAACCGGTGCGCGAGACGAGCCGCATCCTGCTCGAAACGGAGAAATTGGTGCTCGACGAGCGCGGCATCGTCGCGCGGCTCGCTGGAATCTACGGACCGGGACGGTCTGCTTTGTTGAGCAAATTCCTTGAAGGCACGGCGGTCATTGATCCGGAAAACGATCGCTTCGTTAACCAGGTGCATCGGGACGATATCGCGAGCGCGCTCTTCTTTTTATTGAGTCGAAAAGTGGAGGGCGCTCAGATTTACAACGTGGTTGACGATCAGCCGATTCTGCAAAGCGAATGCTACCGCTGGCTGGCGCACAAGTTGAATCGTCCACTTCCCCCGATTGGGAAATCAAAAGGACTGCGCAAACGGGGCGACAGCAATAAGCGGGTGAGCAACGCAAAGTTGCGTCGCTTGGGGTGGACACCGCGGTACCCGACGTTTGTCGAAGCTATGGAAAAGAGCATTCTGCCCAGCTTCGCAGACGTCATCTGGACTTCGTCCCATTAGCGCCGGGCTCCGAGTCCGGTGTTAACGAAAGTTCCTAGGCGACCTGCGCGGTTGCGGTAGCCGCTGCTTCGGCGGCACTGTGAAGCTCGTGTCGTTCGCCGAACAACTGGCGGATCACCTCCTCCACAGGCACTTCCTGCACGTTGATATCGCTAACATCGCAAGCTTCGAGCAGCTCGCGGCAGGTTTCTGTGACTTTTGCGCGCGGAACTTTCAGCTGCACCGAAACTGGCGTTTGTTCGGTCACTTCACCGAAGCGAGAAAGATCCCGTGTCGCCTCTTTTTCGAAGGTAAGACTCAGGATTTTGTATCCGGAAAAGCGATCGACGATCTCTTCCAGCGGACCGTCGAAAAAGATTTTGCCGTGGTCGATCACCAGCACACGATGGCACAACTCCTCGATATCCTGCATGTAGTGGCTGGTTAGTAATGTGACGATGTGATGTTCTTCATTGTAGATACGCAGGAACTCGCGCACTCGTTTTTGACTGACTACATCCAACCCGATCGTCGGTTCATCGAGAAACAGCACACGCGGCTCATGAATGAGCGCAGCGATCAACTCCATTTTCATTCGCTCGCCCAGAGAGAGTTCGCGCACCATCACATTCATTTTGTCTTGCACTTCCAAAAGTTCCGATAATCCATTCACGACTTTTTCGAATCGATTGCGGTCGATTCCGTAAATCGCGCGGTTAAGTTCAAGCGATTCCTGTGCAGGCAGGTCCCACCACAGCGCATTCTTTTGTCCCATCAGCAGGCTGAACTGGCGCTTCATCTCGTTGCGCCTTTCCCACGGAACAAAGCCGAGCACGCGCGCGTCCCCCGAAGTTGGGTTCAGCAAACCCGAAAGCATTTTGAGCACAGTAGTTTTCCCGGCGCCGTTTGGACCGAGAAACCCGACAAATTCGCCTTCCTCGATTTGAAACGAGACCTGGTCTGCTGCTCGCGTTTCATCGTACCGCCGCCTTAACAGTCCTTTTACCGAACCCCATAGCCCGCGCTCTTTGCGGTAAGTGCGATAAACCTTGGTCAGTTTGGAAGCTTCAATCGTTGGCATACCCCTTCAATGAAGCTACGTGGTGATGCTCCATGAGCAAAATGATCGCGTGTTAGCCCGCCGCCCTTTTATCCATCGGCGGTGATAGACCGCCGCTACAGAAGGTCGTCGATACACGCCAGCAAGTGAGAGACGGTCTCTTCCGTTTCATCTCCCATGTTTGAGAGGCGAAAAGTTTGGCCTCGAATCTTCCCGTAACCGGGATCAATCACCAGATGATGTTTCTCCCGAAGTTTCCTGGCGAACTCCAGCACGTCGATGCCTCTGTTGTTTGTCACGCAGGTGAGCGTCTTTGAACGGAATCCTTCCTCGGCGAAGAAATCGAACCCGACACTGCGTACCCAACCATGTACCAGCGCGTTTGTGCGCGCGTGTCGAGCAAAACGTGCCTCCAGACCTTCTTCGAAAATTTCGCCGAGCTTGAATTGCAGCGCGTGCATGTGCCCGATGCTGGGCGTGCTCGGTGTCATCCATTGTGCCTGCTGTTTTTTGAACTCCAGAAAATCGAAGTAGAATCCGCGGTTTGCAATCTTTTCGGCGCGCGAGAACCCCTTTTCAGAAACGGAGAACAACGAAAAACCCGGTGGAAGCGCGAGCGCTTTTTGCGCGCCAGTGAGCATCACGTCGATGCCGAGCGCGTCCATTTCGATTTTCACCGCTGAGAATGACGAAACGGTATCGACGACGAGTGCTACGTCAGGATACTTGGCCAGAACGCCGCAGATTTCCTCCAGCGGATTCATCACGCCCGTCGAGGTTTCGCTGTGAGTCAGCGTGACCGTATCGAATTTGCCGGTGGCCAATTGGCGGTCGACGTCTTTCGGGTCGATGTGTTTTCCCCAATCGACTTGAAGCGGCTCGGCGTTTTTTCCGCAGCGCTTTGCGACATCGAACCATTTGTCTGAGAACGCGCCGCACATACAGCAGAGCACGCCGCGATCAGTGAAGTTGCGGATTGAAGCTTCCATCACGCCCCATGCAGAGGAAGTCGAAAGGAACACTGGCTGCTTCGTTCCAAATAGCGTCTGAAGCCCTGGGTGAATCGCGAGGTAAAGATTTTTAAAATCCTCGCCACGATGACCAATCATCGGAAGCGAAAACGCCGCCCACGTTTTTTCTGACACTTCAACTGGGCCGGGAATGAAAAGCTTGTCGTGCGAAGGCATGAGAGCAACGTCCAACGCTTGTCATACGCGAGCAAGCGCTTGTAGCCGGGATCGGTGATCCCGGCAAGACGTGCTGCCTACAGCATTAGTGGCTAGGATAGATCGTCGTCCCAGCGTGCAGGTAGTGATGAAATAAATGGGGTGATTGATCCAGACGCGTTCTAGCCGGCGCAAATGCTTATGCACTTCGTGGTTTGTATTTGGCATCGATGATGCCGGCCAGCTTGAATTTATAACCGAGCCTAGTCCGGGCCGGGATCACCGATCCCGGCTACAACGCTAATGCGAAAGGCGTTGCCTGCTGAAGGAGTGAGATATAATTGGCAGCGCATGAAATTTAGCCTTTTCGGGATTTACTCCGTCGTGGCTGCTGCGCTCGTGCTCTCCGCGCGCGCTGAATCGCCGGGCTACCTCGTGTTTGTCAGTAATGAACGATCCGGCGACATCACCGTGATTGATGGTGCGACGGATGCCGTTGTTACAACGTTCAAGGCAGGCAAGCGACCGCGCGGGATTCATGCGACGCCGGACGGGAAACGACTCTTTGTGACATTGAGCGGCTCGCCACGAATGGCGCCCAGCGTGGATGAAAATCGTGCTCCCGCTGACAAAACCGCTGATGGCATTGGCGTGATTGACGCAGCAGCCCACAAGTTGATCGATCGCTGGCACGTCGGATCAGATCCTGAGCAATTCGCGATTAGCAAAGATGGAAAATTCGCCTTTATCGCGAATGAAGACGATGCCAGCGCTTCGATTGTTGATCTCAACTCCGGCCAATCTCGCGGGAAAATAAAAGTGTCGGAAGAACCGGAAGGCGTCGGCGTCAATCCGAGTAACGGCGAAGTATATGTTACCTGCGAAGAGAAAGGCGAGGTGTTCGCGATCGATCCCGATCAACAGCGCGTAATCGCGAAAATCGACACCGGTGGGCGGCCGCGTTCCGTTGCATTTCTACCGGATGGCTCGCGCGCTTACGTCGCTTGCGAGAACGGGGAATACGTCGCTGTAATCGATGCGAAATCGCACAAGCTATTGTCGAAAATCCAATTGCCAACGGGCTCGCTGCCGATGGGCACCGCCATTTCAAGTGACGGAAAGGAGCTTTACGTCTCGACAGGTCGCGGAAACGCCGTTGCGATCATCGACACGCAGAAGAACGACGTGGCGGCAACAATTCCCGTTGGAAATCGCGCCTGGGGAATCGCGCTCGACCCCAGCGGGTCGAAGCTTTACACTGCAAACGGCGCATCAAACGATGTTTCGGTTGTCGATGTAAAATCGCGCAAAGAACTGCGCCGGATCAAAGTGGGCGACGGCCCCTGGGGAATCGCGATTGTAGGCGCTGCGAAATAGCGACAAGCGGCGCGACTGCCGCCAACTCAAGACGTATGGTTACCTCCTTCCGTGCACCGTGGGATCGAATGTGTATCCCTGCGCCACGTCAATCAGGTTGAACAGCGAACCGCCAATGCCAAAGATGGACGGGACGGTGTTGGCAGGCTGCTGAAGCGTCATCGTGCTGGCGGTGACTTCGTGCAGCCGGTTGTCAATCGCACCGGGCTCGTTCACGTTGGAGAGTGGCACGTCAATCGTGATCGTGCCGTTGGGGCCGGTCGTCGACAGGCAGTTCGCGGCGGGTAGTTGGGTGGCACCGGGATATGTCAGGGTCACCCCGCCGCCGACTGCCTGCGCTGCGTTTTCGCCAACAAAGCACTGCAGCGCGCCGCCGTTGAAGGACTCGGCATAGACGAAGAAATTCTTTCCACCATTCGGATCCGTCGTGGATGGAACGAACCATTGGGTCAGCCAGACCAAATCAGGGTCCGGATCCTGAGCGATTGTCGGCGCGAGAGACAGATTGTTTAGCTGCATCACCATCTGATAACAAGGGGCGGCGCTTGAACAAGGCGCCGTGGTGAGCAGGCTGACGCTCGAGTTGGTGATGTCGAGCTGGGGCATATTGGCGCTGCTAAGACCGTTTACTTCATACTTGCCGTCGTGGCTTGGGTCGGACACGGCGTTGAAGGGGGCCAGTCCCGAAATGCTCACGGGCGAGCTCGCCACTAATAACCCGTTGCCGCGGTTCTGCCGGACGAACATGCCGTGCGGGGCAAAGGGCTCGTCGATATTATTCGAGTCGGCGTAACCGATTTCCGCCTCACCGTTTGGACCCATCCGCATTTGCAGAAAATCGCCGAGGGTGCGGTCGCCGTTCTGGCCGCCAATGAGTGTGAACATGCTGCCGCGATGGATAAAATGCTCACTCGCCAGGATTGGCGCGGTAAAGGTTGGAGTGGCAGCGTGCCCGTTCAATGTCTGCACCATCCACAGGCTCCAGTCGCAGGCGGTGCAGGAGTCGGGGCCGTTAGAAGGATTCGGGGCGACGCCGGGCGTGCCGTACCAGGCGATGTCCACACGTCCATCGTCCCCCGCTACGGCCCAGGCAAACACGTTGTTGTGGAGGGTGCCCACGGGCGAACCCGATGTGTTAATTTGAATCGGAGCGGCCCAAGTGTTGCCTTGATCGGTGGAAAACGAGTACTTGAGCACGGTGTCGCCGGTGACCTGACCGCTGTCATTGATGGGTGCTTGCTCCCACACGGCATAGAGATTGCCCGCCTTGTCAATCGCCATCGTTGGAAAGTTCGCCCCAGTCTTGACGCCGGTCGCACCGAGTTCGGCGACCAGGATGTTGGTACAGTTCAAGCCACTGGGATCGCTCACGTTAGGGACAGGTGGACCGAACGCTACCGGGAAGCAGCGGCCGATCTGAATCTGATGCAAGGCCGCATCATCGTGAATCACAAAGATGTGCTTCACCGGCGAGGCGAGTGTGGCAAATCCGCCATTCCCGTCGGGTTGACCCAAAGTGGTCGCAACGGGGCTGACCTCGTCGTTGCCCATGATGCCTTCATCGCACGAAAGGTCGGCGGTGATGGTATTACGGGGCCCGAACACGATGCCTGCGGTCGCACCGGCACCGTTAACCGGCGAGCGGTACATCACGAGGACATTGTTAACAAGACTGTTTCCGCATACCGGTCCGCCGGGACCGATCTCGTCGTTGACGAGGTAGATGCTGCCGCCGTTCGTCGGGTCGCCGTCGAACGCATACCATTGCCGGTCAACGACTGCGTCCGGAACGCCGGTGTTGCTGCACGTGAAAGTCGCACCCCGGTCATCTGAGCGGGAGGTACTAAAGTTTGCGAGCGTCAGGTCGGCAAAGTAGAGATGTCCGGCCGAGTCCACGCCAGTTTCGGTATCACCGCCGCCGAAGCAAGTGGTGACTTTCCCTTCAAGAGGCGTGGCGCCGATAACCCACTTGAAGGTCTTACCGCCGTCGAGGGAGTGCCAGATCCAGCTAGTATCGGAGGAAAGCGCGCCGGGCACGCTAGTGTAGAGACGGTTCGCATTCGAAGGGTCGAGCCGCAGGCCCTGCTCGAAACCAACCCCGCCAATGCCGCTAATGATCGGATGCCCGAAGGTGAGCGGGGCGGGCCTGGGTCTCGGTGCGGCGAAACTGACCATAGCCAGCATGGCGCCAACGCAACAAAGAGTAAAAGCTACGAAGGCGCGCGGATTAAAGAGACCGGACTGCGAAGAGGGATTTTTTTTCATGGAGATTTTCCTTTGTTAGCTGCAGTGGAGATTGTCGCTGACAATTCGAAAACTCCGGCCCGACCGGATGCTTTTTTTTCACATCACTCAAAATCAGCCGCGGAAACCTGCGGCCTAACAATGTTTCTTCCGAGTTTCAGCCGCCGGATACGTGGCTGTTATCGATGCGAGGTCGCACGAATTTTTGTCCAAAATCCAACTGCCAACGGGCTCACTGCCGATGGGCACCGCCATTTCAAGTGACGGAAAGGAGCTTTACGTCTCAACAGGTCGCGGCAATACAGTTGCGATTATCGACACCGCCAAGAATGCAGTGGCGACAACAATTCCCGTCGGAAACCGCGCCTGGGGAATCGCGCTCGATCCCAGCGGCTCGAAGCTTTACACTGCAAACGGCGCATCAAACGACGTCTCCGTCGTCGATCTCAAATCGCGCAAAGAATTGCATCGGATCAAAGTCGGCGATGGCCCTTGGGGCATTGCAGTTGTAACCGCCGTAAAATAATCTCTTCGACCAGGGGCCGCCATAATCCGCCAGTCGCAAAGCGAGGAGTTATCCACCGGCGTGATTCGGATATCGCTCCCGCAACTCGCGCGATAGGCGATCCGCTTCCTCGGTGTTGCCTGCTTGCCGATATGCCAGCACGGCTTTGTCCAGTGCGCGGGGAGTGATCGCTGGATCGTCGTAAAGCAGCGCGACTCCTTTAAACGCTTTGCCTGCGTCATCGAAATTTCCCCGCTCCAGCTGGACTTCGCCTGCCAGCAAACGCGCCTCTGCATTTACGCGTCCCTCGGGCTGCAGCGTCATGATTTCTTCGGCGATCTTCTGGGCGTCGTCGGGTTTATGCGCGCTGATCTTCACTGCACCCAGCGCGAGTAACACCTTTGCCTTTCCAGCTGGGTCTTTCGCCGTCAGCAGATACTTGGCGAACGCGTCCTCGGCTTCCGGCAAATTCTTTAGCTTGGTGGCCGCGTCTCCCAGATAAAACAAGAAATCGGGTTTAACGTTGCTTGGATTATCTATCTTTCGGAGCGCGCTGAGATATTTTTCTGCGGTTTGGAAATTTTTCTCGTTGTAATATTCGATTCCGAGCCACTCGAGAACTTCTGGCGGGACGTTGACGTTCGGGCTGCTCGCCATGAAATTGTTCACCTCTTTGGTGAGCGCTTGCCGATCTTTCAAATAAAACTGACACAGAATGATCCGAAGTGACGCGAGGTTGTAGTACTGCTCCTTGTTCAGTTCGCGCGCAGTATTAAGCGCAGTTAGCGCTGTTTTATAATCCTTTGCCTCGAATGCGGCCTTGCCAATGTAGTATTGTGCCTGCGCTGCAACAGAGCTCTTGGGAAACTCTTTCAGGAGCTGGCGAAAAGTTTCGACCATGCCTTTGGTATTTTCCTGTTGGCCCAGGATCAGAGCTTTCAATTGCAAGGTCGCCTCCCGCTCGTGCGCTTTGGGATATTTGGCGAGGATTATGCTCAAATCCGTAAGGGCGGCGTTGTAGTCTTTGCTTTGTTCGTACGCCAAGGCTCGCTGACCCAGAGCAGCTGGCATTTCCGGGCTATCCGGGAATGTCTGCACGTAATACGTAAAAGCTTCGATCACGCCGGGAACGTTTTTCATCTGCATGTGGCACAAGCCAAGTTTGTAAGCCGCTTCGGCGCGCAGCTTCGGAGAAAGCTCGGACGCGCGCAGTTCGCCGTAAATTGCCGCCGCGTCGGTGTAATTCTGCTGTTTATAGAGCGCTTCGGCTCTTAACAGCTTCGCTTGGTCGGCACGCTCGTTTGTAGGATTCGTTGCCAGGAATTCGTCCACCGCGGCGTTTAGTGCCGACGGATCGGAATTGTAAACGTTGATCAGCCGCTGGTAAGCAGCATCCTTTGCTTCCTCGCGGTCTGGATAGTTCGCGATAATCTGCCGATAAACCGCTTCCGCCTCCTTTGAGTGCCCGAGCTGCCGCTCGCTATTTGCTGCGAGCAATAACACCTCAGCCTGCGCCGCCTCGGGAAGTTTCTCTAGGTCCTTCTTGTAGTCCCCCAGCAATTCTGCGTATTGCCCAGTCTGGTATTGCAATTTGCGCAAACCGACCTGCGCGATAGCCCGGAATTTCCCAGCTTCAGGGAGAGTGCGGCCTTTTTGCAATAAAGCAGCGGCTGTATCGGCCATCGCTTTGTCAATTTTACCTTTGTCAGCCTGAACAAGTTCGAGCGCAATCATCCCGCCGCGCACAGCCGACTCCGCTCTTAAGGCTGGCTTTTGGGATTCGTTTGCGAGCGCTTCGTATTGCTTCAGCGCATCGATTTTTCTTCCGCGAGCTGCGAAGATCGATGCTGCCGTTAAACGCGCGTCTTCGCGATATGGATTTGGATTCCCGGTGTCGGCAACCTGCGCATAAATATCAGCGGCTTCCTCCTTGCGGCCGGTGGCCTCCAGGCAACGCGCTTCGAAATAGCGCGCGGAAAGCGCTACTGCCGGCTCCTTTGATTTCGCAGCAGAACGGTGAAAGAGCGGAAGCGCCGCAGCGTAATCCTTTTCTGCAAACGCTATCTCAGCGAGAGCGTATGCTGCGGGTCCGGCGAATTCGCTGTCCCCGTAATCATTGAGCACTTTCTGCAAATTTGTGCGAGCGCTGGAAACGCGGTTGAGATTTCGATAACATTCGCCTAACGAGAAGTAAGCGTTCGCCCGGCCAGGACGTCCCGGATAATCGTCGAGATATTTTTGATATTCTGGGACCGCCAGATCGTAAAGCTTGCGAGTGAACAGCGCGTTCGCGTAATCGAGTTGACGCTGATCGGACCGCTCCGTTTCGCGCGCTGGCGGCTCCGAAGATTCTTGCTCCAGGGACCGAAGCGTTCGCTTGATTGAATCTTCCGCAGGGAGCGCGCGGGGTACAGGCGACTCGTCTACCGGCCGGGCCCGGCGCACTTCAGGCTGCCACTGAGCAGGGGCGACGCTTGCGGTCCAAAGCAGCATCGCCAGCCCCAGAAGACTGGCCGGGCTGCGCGTGATTTTCATTTCGCAGTGGCGAAAGCCACGTTGGTTATTCCTGCTTCAGTGCAAATGTTTAATACGCCGATGATATTTTTGTAGGCGCCGGCTTCGTCGCCGCGGATCACTACCGCTTGCTCGGAGTTCAATTGAACCAGGCTCTTTAGCAGTTCACTTAGTTCGGGACCGTTAAGAGTGCGGCGGTTTACAACCACGTTGCCGTCTGTCTTCACATTTACAATAACGTCTCCGATGGGCGCAGTTTTCTCCCTCGCAGCCGACGCTTTTGGCACCTTAACATCAAGCTCGTTCTCGGTGCGGGCCGCGTTCCATGTCAGCAGGAAAAAAATCAACAGTAGCAGCAGCACATCAACTAGAGGTGCCAATTGGATACCGGGATGATGCAACGGCGCGTGACCACGCAAGTTCATGTATTAGTAAGTTGACCAGCCTACAGCTCTTGTTCGATCAGCACAGGAGTTCGCTCCGCCCGTTTGCCGTACTGCAACGAAAGCAAAGCCAGGACGTGCGTCGTAGCAGCTTCCAATTCCGAGATCAGCTTTTGCGCTCTGCCACGAAAGAAAGCGTAAAACATCATCGCTGGAATGCCGATGGCCAAGCCGGCGGCCGTGTTGACCAGTGCCTCGCTGATCCCTCGCGACAGTGCCACGTACCGCGCCGATCCGATGTCCGCTCCCAACGCGCCGAAAGAATGAATGATTCCAAACACCGTGCCCAGCAGCCCCAGCAATGGCGCAATCATTCCGATGTCGGCGAGATAAATGACGCGATTGTTCAGACTTGCCGCCACTCGTGTGCCCTCTGTCTCTGCGATTTCGCGGACCAGCTGGAAATCGGCATGCGGATTTTTGGTCGTGAAATCGAGCATTTTTTGCACTACCCGCGCAATGGCTTCACCGTGCCGATTGGAAACAGCGAGCAACCCCAGATAATCGCGTTTACGCAAAAGCGCGTCGGCCGTAGCCATGTAACCGCTCGAAACCACGGCTCCGCGCCGAATCGTCATCAAGTAAACAACTACGAGCATGACGAAAAAGATCGACAATAGAAACAGCGGAATCATCACCGGCCCGGCTTTGATGAGCGTCTCCATGATGCTCTGCGAGTGCTGGGGCACCAGAGGCGGAGTCGGTTCCTGTGCAATCACAGGCGACGCGCTCGCCAGCGCGGCCAACAGCAGAACCCAAATCTTCATGCCAGAAATTTTGTAATGATATGCGGAGCGATCAGTGGATGCAAATGACCAACTGACAGATCAAACACAAATTACGTCCGCAGGTTGCTAAACAGCCAGCCTTTGTTTGCACTGAAATCTCTTTTATCTCCTGCTCCTGCTCGTGATTGACTCATAAATGCTGTAGCCACGCCCCTGTGGGGCGTCCGAGCTTTGAGCTGCCCGACTTGAGAACGGCGCACAGCGCCGTGGCTACAGCTGCTCGCACATTTATGAGACAGCTTGTGCCGTTTATATCAGCGGCGCACTAGAAAAATGTGCGCCGGTTGAATCTCCGGATCGAGCTCGACGTAATTTTGCCGACCGCGCCATGTGTAACGCGTGTCGTTCAACAGATCGTACACCTCATACTCGTCGCTCTCCATCTGCCCAAATTCTTCAATCGGCACATAGACGAACGAATTCTGCTTTCGATGCGGATCGAGATTCACCACCACGAGAATAATGTTATCGCGCGCAGCGGTCATCCTCCCGTAAAACAAAATGGCCTCGCTCTCAGCGTGGTAGAATCGCAAGTTCCTATACAGCTGGAGGGCGCGGTTTTCCCTCCGGATTTTGTTTATCCGCGCGATCCAGTCTTTGATATTTCCCGGCTCGTTCCAATCGCGTTCTTTGAACTGATACTTTTCGGAGTCGAGATACTCCTCACGACCAGGCAAAGCCTTGTTCTCACACAACTCGTAGCCGCTGTAGATGCCGTAAAGCGGCGAAAGCGTCGCCGCCAGAAGCACCCGAGTCATGAACGCCGGGCGCCCGCCCTCCTGAAGAACAAACGGCAAGATGTCGGGCGTGTTTGGCCAGAGGTTGGGGCGAAAATATTCGCTCATTTCCATTTGAGTCAGTTCCGTAAAATATTCGATGAGCTCGCGCTTCGAGTTTCGCCATGTGAAGTAGGTGTAGCTCTGATTAAATCCGGCTTTGGCCAGCGCCTTCATCATCTTTGGCCGGGTGAACGCCTCGGAGAGAAACATTGTGTCGGGATATTTCTTGCGAACGCCTGTGATCAAATATTCCCAGAACGCGACTGGCTTCGTGTGCGGGTTGTCCACCCGAAAGATGCGCACCCCATGCTCGGCCCAAAACAGCACGATGCTTTTCATCTCGGCCCAGAGCTCACGCCAGTTTTCGCAGCGAAAATTTAATGGATAAATATCTTCGTACTTTTTCGGCGGATTCTCGGCGTATTTGATCGTGCCGTCCGGCCGTTTGTAGAACCACTCGGGGTGCTCCTTGACGTAAGGATGATCGGGCGAGCAGTTCAGCGCAAAGTCGAGGGCGATTTCCATTCCGCGTTTGCGTACCTGTTTTTGAAGCCAGTCGAAATCTGCCAGCGTCCCGAGCGAAGGCTCGACTGCCTTGTGTCCGCCGGCCTCGCTGCCGATCGCCCACGGCACGCCCGGATCGCCCGGCTCGCAGGTGATCGAGTTGTTTCTGCCTTTGCGGTTGGTGTGACCAATCGGATGAATCGGCGGAAAATAAATAACGTCGAAACCCATTGCCTTCGCGTCGTCCACCCGCGGCAAACAATCGCGGAAAGTCGATCCTCGGTCGCCGCGGCCTTCTGCTGATCGCGGAAAAAACTCGTACCACGCTCCGAACAATGCCGCCTGGCGATCGACCACGACCCGAGGAGCGGGGGCATATTGCGCCGCCGCGGAACGATCGGGATACGTCGCCATCAGCACTTCAAGCTCGCCGGATTGGGCGATGGCATAGATTTCTGAATTGGCCATCGTGGCGATTTGCTCGGAAAATTCGCGCAATCGTGCCGCGTCCGCTCGATCGCGTGCGCGCCTTGCGGCAGCTTCCACCAAAGCCGCGCCTTCCAGGGCTTCGCTTCGGAGATCAGAAATGCCGCCATCAAATTTTTTCGCGAACTCGCTTTGCCAACTGCGAAAGGTGTCTGTCCATGCTTCGACCGTGTATTCATGAATGGCCTCGTCATACAGCGTGCAAACGCCGCGCCAGCGATCGTTATCGACGAAAGTCATGGGCGTTTCCCGCCATTCGCGTTTCCCGAGAACCCGCCACTTCAGAACGGCCGCCACCACGTCGTGTCCATCCTTAAAAATGTCCGCCTCCACGGCGAGATCTTCGCCAACGATTCGCTTTATCGGGTAACGCCCGCCCTCGATCAGCGGCTGCAGGTTCTCGATGACAACGGATGGAAACGCCCCAGCCATGGACGATCAATCAACCGAGATTCACCGGGAGCGAAAGAACAAATCGCTTGATGAAGGGGAACATAGACCTCTGGTCTGTGCGCCCAGCGGAGTTGCACTCCGCGGAATCACAGACTTATCAGAAAGCGGGTTGCAAACCCGCGGACCACACAGGCTGTAAGCCTATGTTCCGTCCGTTCGCGCCTAAAGCGAAAACTGAAACGCGCACTCGTATAGACCCGAGTTGCGAATCACTTCGCGGCGCACGCGCGTGCCCAGGACGGCTTCGAAGATGTCCTGCTCGAACCGCCCAATGATCGGGTAACGCTCCAGCAGATTCAGGATAGGGGAATGACACTCAAGAATGCGGGAGCCGCCATCTTTGTTATTGATGAACTGGGCCATGTAGCCTTCCCCATCACGGACATGCGCGAGCCACTTCGCGCGTTCCGCTACCGTGTCTCCCTTCGCCTTGGCTTTGATCGCCGCGGTCTTCTTTTTGAAAATGCTGTAAAGGAGCTTCTCCGGCGCGTTTGGTCCGTAGATTTCCTGGGCCGATTTCAACAGGTCCAGAGTGAATTGATGACTGTCGGCGTGAAAAAGATCGTGGCTCCGGCGCGTAAGCCGATAGACCATCTCCGGTCGGCCCATTCTTTGCGGGCGACGCCAGGTGTCCAGATAACCGTCGCGGTGAAGGGTGATGCAATGCTGCTTGATGCCCATGTAGCTCATGTTCATTCTTTCCACGAGCTCGTTGACGGACATTCCCCTGGTGCGCTTGAGTGAGTTGATAATTTCAAGCCGCTGAGTGCGGCCAATTTCCGAGATTAGACGTTGGTTCATAAGGTGAAAACTGGTTGAGAGACCGAAAGTGGGGACTTTACACGCCGCTCTCTTTAATACGCAAGCCTAAAATTTACACAAAATTTACGCAACGGCCGAAAAGAAAAGAAATTACAAGAGAGGCGCTTTCAAGACGCGGCACAGTAACCGCAACGGCGAGACATCTCCCTTGGTTAATAGGGAGGGATTTGATTCGCTCACACCCGTTCGCTCAACCTCTCTCGATTTTCCCGTCTATGTCGCGGCTTCCCAAGCGCTCCATTTTCGACTTCGCTCGGAAGGAACAGCGCATCACGAATAGAGATACTCGTCGTGGTACTCGCGCTGAGGAGCGAACTGGACGTTCGCGTTCCCGGTCTCCGGATACTCGAAGATTTTGCCTTCGTAATTGCGAATCACGATTTTTTCGTTGTCGTGATAAAGGATGTAGCCCGGATTAATCGGCACTTTCCCACCGCCGCCGGGAGCGTCGATGACAAATTGTGGCACAGCGTAACCGGTGGTGTGGCCGCGCAGCCCTTCGATGATCTCGATCCCTTTCGCAACCGACGTGCGCAAATGTGACGATCCATTGATCAGGTCGCACTGGTAAATGTAATAAGGGCGCACCCGGCACATGAGCAGCTTGTGCACGAGCGTTTTCATCGTTTCGAGATCGTCGTTCACACCGGAAAGCAACACGCTCTGATTTCCGAGCGGGATGCCTGCGTTGGCCAAACGCTCGAGCGCGTTCTTCACTTCGATCGTTAGCTCGCGCGGATGATTGACATGCACACTCATCCAGAGCGGATGATATTTCGCCAGCAGCGCGCAAAGCTGCGGCGTGATCCGTTGCGGCAGGAAAATCGGCACCCGCGTGCCGATGCGGAGGAACTCAATGTGCTTAATCGCACGCAATCGCGAGAGCAGCTTATCGAGCCTATCGTCGCTGAAAATCAGAGCGTCGCCACCGCTTAAAAGCACATCGCGCACTTCAGTGTGCGCTTCGAGATAGCGGAATGCTTCTTCGAAATTCGTATGCAATTCCTGTTCGCCGACTCCGCTCACCACGCGGCTGCGCGTGCAGTAGCGGCAGTAACTCGCGCAACGATCCGTCACCAAAAACAGGACACGATCCGGATACCGGTGCACTAATCCCGGCACCGGCATGTGCGAATCTTCGCCGCACGGATCGGCCATGTCGTACGGGGACGTCCAAGTCTCTTCGATCCGTGGAATAACCTGACGCCGGATCGGGTCCTCAGGATTGTCGCGCGGCACGAGATTGAAAAAGTGCGGCGTGACCGCCAGCGCGAGTTTGTCGCCCGACAGCAAAACGCCGCTCCGCTCCGCCTCGCTAAGTTCGACGTGTTTCTCGAGCTGAGCGAGCGTCGTGACTCTGTTCTTAAGCTGCCATTTCCAATCGTTCCAGAGTTCTGGCGCCGTGTTCGACCAATAGCCTGGCGCGTGCGAGACGAACTCTTTCCCGTCCCCTTTTTCTAATGCAGCAGTGATCATTTTCGTTGAAAAAAGCTAAGGCCCTCAAATATCGCGTCAACGGAGGCACTTTTGAGTGCGCAGCGCACAACGGAGTTCCGGCTTCAACGGCGGTGCGAAGCAAGCTGTAAGCTATTTTCCGCCGAGCACGCTTAACTCCCAGCGATAACCGTCGGGATCGTGGAACCAAAGGCCCATATTTTTCGATCCCGGACCTTCCGGACCAATTTCATCTCCGGGATCTTCGATATCGGCGCCGATACTCTTCAAATGCGCGAGCGCTTTTCGCAGCGTCGCCATATCTGGCAGATGGAATGAGATATGATCGATGGTTTCGGGCGATGGTTTTCCTTTGAACAACGCGATCGTGACATAATCGTTGCCGACGGCGACGCCATTTTCGAAATCGAATTCCTTGCGCAATCCCAACGCGCGCTCGAACCACTTCGCGCTTTTCTTCGGATCGCGCACAGCTAAACCAAAGTGACCAACCTCCCCGAGCGTGAAGGGAACTTTCATGTGAATCGTTGAATCGCTGAACCACTAAGTCGTTAAATCGGCAGCCTAATGTGGTTCTGAGCCGTTTGACGAAATGAGCGGTTCCATGAAGTGCCGGTTGAAATCTTCCAGTGCGTCACGGGGCGTCTGTCCCAGTCCACTGGTGCCAGTTCGCAGCTTGGGCCCAATAAAGGCCAGCCAGAGGTCGCCAACCATTCCCATTCTTGGGCGCAGCCGTGCGGCCGGGGTGCGCGGATGGTTCTCAAGATAGTCTTCTACGTCTTCCTTTATCACTGCGGGAAGCTCTTCAATTGCGAGCGAGGTCACATCAATAAAAACGTGCGTGGCCCGCATTTTGGACTTAGGAACTCTAAAAGTCCTCGCGTCGCTTTGGGAGCGACGGCGGCCTCGATTCTCCCAAGCAGCCTGTCGCTGCGGAATTAATCGCGGCCCCAAAGCATAGCGACCGAAGTCGTCAGGCTACCGCCCATGTTGAACGTGAGGAATTTCTTTGCGTTCTCAATCTGCCGCGCGCCGGCTTGTTGGCTGAGCTGTTGATAGGCTTCGAAGACCTGGCGAACGCCGGTCGCGCCCACAGGATGGCCGTCGCCGATCAAGCCGCCCCCGGCATTGACCGGAATTTCGAATCGCGCCTTGGATTTTTCCGGGCGCACCTGTGGCAACGTGGTTGCGCCGCTTTTAACAAGCTCGACCCCTTTGCCCGGCTCGGCGAGCCCGAGAATTTCGTAAGCGACAATTTCAGTAATGGAAAAGCAATCGTGCACCTCGGCGCCTTGCAGATCGCGCGGCGTAAGGTTTGCCATGCGAAAGGCTTTCTCCGCCGCCTTTCGTGCGGTCGAGAACGTTGGAGCATCTTTCTTGTCGAGCGGCAAATAATCAGTCGTGTGACCGTAGCCGAGCAGTCGGGCAGTGCTATTTCGACCGCGGCCAATCTTGTCCAGATACTTTCCCGAAACCAGAACAACCGATGCCGCGCCATCGGTGATCTGGGAACAATCGGAAACTTTGAGAGGCGGCGCGACGCTCGGATTCTTATCGGAGACTTGCGATGCGCAATCGAATGTAAGATCGGCGTCACGCATTTGTGCCAGAGGATTCAACTTGGCGTGCGCGTAATTTTTCCATGCGACCCGGGCCAGGTCAGCTTCGGTCGCGCCATATTTCTCGATGTAAATTTGCGCGATGCGTCCGAATAATTTGGGAAACATGAAGTCGCCATACTCCGGCTTTTCATTGTGATAATCGGCAGCCGCGCCGAGCACATCAGATCCATCGAGCGACGACATGGTCTTCTGCTGTTCCGCGCCGACGACCAGTACCACGTCGTAGAACCCGCCCATGATCCATTCGGCGCCGAGCAACACCGACAGCGCCCCAGACGCGCACGCCGCTTCAGTGTGCATCGTGGGAATCCCGCGCAATTTCGGATCGATCTCGGGGATAAACGCGCCGAGCTGCAACTGTTTCGTAAACTGACCCGCGTTAAAATTGCCAACCGCGCCCGCCTGAATTTCCGCCGGATCAATCTTCGCGTCATCGATCGCCTTTTTTCCGGCTTCGATGATGATGTGCCGGATGGTTTTCCCTTCCTTCTTCAGGTTACGCTTAAAATCGGTGCGCCCGCCGCCGAGAATGTAAACTGACTCGCTCATGATTTAGCTTAACCCATTTCTTCAGCGAGTCATCCCGAGGTCGCCGCGGCGACCGAGGGACATCACAAATCCTGCCCCTAGTGCCGCCCAGATTCAGGTTGGAGTCCGCCCAGCATCTTTGCGAACCGCGCCTCGCGGCGGACGGCATCCCATGCAGGATCAAACTTCAGTTGCCCGTAGTCTGGACCGCCGGGCGTTTTGGCAAGAAACACCAACCGTTCCATTGCCGAATCAACATCGCCGACCCAGGCGTAAATCATCGCCACACTCGAAAGGACAGCCGCGCCGTCGATGGCATCACTCGAGATCGGTCGCAGCTCGACCGCGCGCAGGCCTTCCGCGATTGCCTCTTGTTTTCGCTGCAGTCCGGCGTCGATGAGACCAAGCTGAGCGACCAAAATTCCATCGTCAGGATGGTCGTGCAGCTTTGCCTCTATTTTCAGACGGGCGGCATTAAACGCCTCGCGCGTTTTCTGCCCCTCGCCTTGTGCTCGTGCAATCAACGCCTCGAACCAACTGCTCGGCAATAACGAGCCTGTGCCACCGACAATCTCTTCAAGATTTGATGCCGCCAGAATTTTTTCGGCGGCGGACGGGTCGCGCTCGTACAAGGCAAGGCTGATGCGTGTGAAAGTGACCGCTCCAGCAGGATCGTAGCTGGCGGGCAAAGAATCCAATCCAAGGCGCGCCGTTTTTATATTTCCTTTTTCCAGCTCGATCGACGCGCGCATCATTTGAAAATAAGTGGCGTTGGCGGGATTGGCGGCGGCCGCACGGTCGAATACAGCTTGTTCCTCGTCATATCGACGCAGCAGATCGTAGAGAATGGCGAGGTCGCCGAGAATTCGCGGATTGCGAGGATCCAACTCAGCCGCTTTTTCCTGGTTCTTAAGCGCGTCATCCCATCGACCCTGACGCCGATCGATCAACCCAGTGACGGAGAATATCTCAGCATTGTTGGGTAGGAAGCGCCGGGCAGTGGCCAGTTCTTCCCGAGCCTGCGCATAGTCGCGCATGCCGTGATAATAAAACATCGCCTGGGCCAGGTGCGCTTCGCCCAAGTCGGGCGCAAGAGCCAGCGCCTTTTGCGCTGTCGCCTTCGCTTGTGCTAGCCGAGCTGGGGTGTGGTCGAGATCAAACCAATACAAGTCGTCGTTCGCACGCGATGCCCAGCAATAAGCCAACGCAAAATTTGGGTCTCGCGAAATCGCTTCATCGAGTAATCGAACGGCTTTAAGCAGAGTCTCCTTCCGATCGGGGGTATCGGAAAAGGTGTTGATCAACTGTTTGGCTTGGAGGTAAAGGTCGAATGCCTCCAGGTCGCGCGTCGGTCGCACATCAATCGCCGCTTTTTCGCTCGGAGAAATATTTGCCTTTAGTTGCGTAGCGATGTTCTCCGCCACCTCGCTTTGGATTGCGAAAACGTCGGCCAAATCGCGGTCGTAATGCTCGGCCCAAACGTGCTGATCATTCCGCGCGTCGATCAATTGTGCCGTGATTCGGACTTTATCGTTCGCGCGCCGAACGCTGCCTTCCAACAAATACGCGACGCCCAATGCCTGACCGATTTCGCGCATATTCCTCGCCTTCTCACGGTACTGCATCACGGAATTGCGGCTGATGACCTTTAAATCAGAGACTTGGGAGAGCGCGGTTAAAATGTCGTCCTGGATGCCGTCGGCGAAATACGTGCCTTGTTTATCGTCGCTGAAGTTATCGAACGGGAGCACCGCGATGCTTTTGAGTGGAATGAACGCTGCTCCGCCCACTTCACGAGAGGGATTTCGGAAATACGCCCAAGCCGCAATGCCGATCGCG
>Ga0209157_1000855_pt1 | contig 25831 bp, 30 predicted proteins | sample GraSoiAngelo_135_FD_185892 | JGI IMG/M metagenome (GOLD analysis project Ga0209157, IMG submission 185892) | Grasslands soil microbial communities from the Angelo Coastal Reserve, California, USA - 14_0929_05_40cm (SPAdes) (version 2) | ecosystem: Environmental > Terrestrial > Soil > Grasslands ...
AAATTCCTGCAGATGGGGAAGCTGCCCGAGACCGAGGCGCGCGGCGACGTCGGTAAGGTTGAATTTGCCGCCGGCGACATCGACCTCCATGCCGTCCTCGCCGAAGCGCGCCACGCCCTGCAGGCGCAGTTTTTCGCACAGGGGAACGAGGCTCTCCTCCGGCAGAACCAGGGCACCGCCCTCGGCGGTGGTGATGTTCTTGTTGGCATGAAAGCTGAAGGCGACGAGGTCGCCGAACGTGCCCAGGGCGCGTCCGCGCCAGCGCGCGCCGAAAGATTGGGCGGCGTCTTCGATGACCCTGACGTTTTTCCCTCTGGAAATCGAATACAGGCGGTCGCGATCGACCGGCAGCCCGGCGAGATCGACGGGGATCAGCGCGCGGGTCGCCGGCGTGAGCGCCGCTTCGATCTTCTCCAGGTCGATGTTCCGGGTGCGCGGATCGACATCGACGAACACCGGGCGCGCGCCGACCTCGAGCACGACATTGGCGGTGGCGACCCAGGAAAGGGGCGTGGTAACTACCTCGTGCCCGGGGCCGACGCCCGCCAGCCTCAGGCCGACCTCGAGCGCGGCCGTGCCGGAGGAAAAGCTGCGCACGGCGCGCCCGCCGCACAGCCGCGACAGCGCCGCCTCGAACGCCTTCACCTGCGGCCCGGAGGTGATCCAGCCGGAGCGCAGGACCTCGGCCACGCCGGCGATCGTTTCCTCGTCGATCGAAGGGCGGGCGAAAGGCAGGTAATCGGTCATGAACGGGCCACGATGAACACGCCGAGGACGATGATACCGATTCCCACCAGCCGCATCGGCGTCACCGCCTCGCCGAGCAGGTACCAGGCGGCGATCGCGTTCACCACGTAGCCGATGGAGAGCATCGGGTAGGCGATGCTCACCGGCACGCGCGAGAGCGCGACGATCCAGACGACCACGCTTACCACGTAGCAGGCGAGGCCTGCCAGGATGTGCGGCTCGATCGCGAGCCGCAAGCCGAGCGGCATGGCGTTGGTGCCGGCCTTCAGCAGCAGCTGGGCAGCGGCGTTCAGCAGCACGCCGACGAGGATCAGCGAAAAACTGACGAGCGTCATGGCTTCCTCACGATGACGTAGCGCGGTCCGCGGGCCGCGACCTGCATGGGCAGGGCAAGCTCGGCGCGCAGGCGGTCGAAGTCGCGCGCCGCGAAGAATGCATAGGCCTCGGGCGCGGCGCTCCAGGCGCGGGCGAATCCGGGCAGGTCGGGGATGAACTTCTGCGGCTCCCAGCGGATGGCCTCGCCGAGCTCGTCCTTGGAGCCGACCATGGTGACCGTGCGGCGCAAGCTCCACGGAATCGTATGGTCATAGGCATCCACGGTAAAGACGCGTGCGCTCGCCGGCGGAAGGGCGGGGAGCGCGGCAATGGTCGGCGCGACGCTGAACTCCGCCGCCAGCGTGCGATGTCCAATGAGCGCGATCTGCGTGGCGCCGAACCCGCCGAGGGCAAGCAGGCCGACGCAAGCGGCGATCGACCGGCGCCAGGCGGCGACCGAGGTCACCGCGAGCCAGATTCCCGCCGCGACCAGCCAGGGGATGTAGCTGGCGTAGCTTGCAGCCAGGCGCGGTGCGAGAACCGCCAAGGCCAGCCCCGCGGCGGCAAGCAGCGCGCACTGCGCAATGAGCACGCGGCGGGTGTCAAAGGCGGCGAGCCAGCGGCCGATCAGCAGCGCGAGCGGCGGGAACATCGGCAGGATGTAGGAGGGCAGCTTCGATCCCGACGCAGAGAAGAACGCAAACACCACCAGTGCCCACAAGGCAAGAAACAGGACCGGATCGAATCTTTCAGCTTTGCTTTTGACTGAATGAAACAGCGTGAAGCCAAGCGGCAGCAGCCACGGCGCCATGCCGGCGGCCAGGATCGGCAGGAAATACCAGGCGGGATGCGCGCGGCCATGCATCTCGGTGGTGAAGCGCTGGAAATGCTCCTGGATGAAGAAGAAGCGCAGGAACTCGTCGTTGGCGAGCGAGACCGCGATGAACCAGGGTGCGGCGATCGCGAGAAACAGCGCGCCTCCGGAGAAAATCTTCATTTTTCCAAGCAATGCCCAGTCGCGCTTGATCGGGATATAGAGAGCGATGGTCGCCAGCGGCAACACAGCGCCGATCAATCCCTTGCTCAGCACGGCGAGGGCGCATGCCGCCCAGAACAGGAACATGTGCCCGAGCGCGAACGCGAACACGGCGCCGCAGAGGAAGAACGTCAGCCCCATGTCCAGCGTATTGATCTGCCCGAGCATGACGTAGAGCGGGCTGCCGGCGAGCACCGCGGCGGCGTAGAGGCCCGCGGGCGCGCCGAAAAGACGCCTCCCTACAAATAACACCATGAAAATTCCTGCAAAACCGGCGAGCGCAGTCCAAAGCCGTGCCGACCAGTCCGCGACTTCGAACAGCGTGAAGAAGGCCGCCGTGGCCCAGTACTGCAGCGGCGGCTTCTCGAAGTACTTGAGGCCGTTCAGGCGCGGCGTGATCCAGTCGCCGCTCGCCAGCATCTCGCGCGGGATCTCGGCGTAGCGGCTCTCGTCGGCCTTGTAGAGCGGCCGCACGCCGAGCGTGCCGAACCACGCGATCGCGAGCAGCGCAAGCAGCAGCCGCACGCCGCGCTCCGTCACGCGAACAGCAGCGCCGCGGCGACCTTGCGCTCCTCGGCGACCAGGATGTTGTAGGTGCGGCAGGCGGCCTTGAGGTCCATCACCTCGACGCCGATGCCCGCCGCCGCGAGCGGCGCCGTGAGCCGCGGATGCGGAAAGCGCTGGCGAGGACCGGTGCCGAGCAGGACGATTTCGACTCCAAGGTTCTTGAGCAAGGAAAAATCTTCCTCCCGCAGAGTTGAGAAACTTTTTGCTTCCCACGGCAGCACCCGGTCGGACAGAACGACGACGCTCGAGTCGTGGCGCCGGCCGTTCACCAGCACGTGGTCCTCGCCGTAGCCGGTGATGGTGTTGGCGGCGCTCGGGCCGGCAGCGTGAAGTTTCACGCTAGAATTCTACAATGCGTGAATTTTCAAGGATTAAGCGGCTGCCGGCGTACGTCTTCAACATCACCAACGAGTTGAAGATGGCGGCGCGCCGGCGCGGCGACGACATCATCGACCTGTCGATGGGCAATCCAGACGGGCCGACGCCCAGGCACATCGTCGACAAGCTGATCGAGGCCGCGCAGCGCCAGGACACGCACGGCTACTCGGTGTCGAAGGGCATCCCGCGGCTGCGCAAGGCGATCTGCGAGTGGTACCGCCGCCGCTACGGGGTCGAGTTCGACGTGGACTCCGAGGCCATCGTCACCATCGGCTCGAAGGAAGGCCTCGCGCATCTGATGCTCGCCTGCCTGGAGCGCGGCGACACCGTGCTGGTGCCTAATCCTTCGTACCCGATCCACATCTACGGCGCGATCATCGCCGGCGCCGACATCCGCTCGGTGCGCATGACGCCGGGCGTGGACTTCATCGCCGAGCTGGAGCGCGGGATCCGCGAGCTGATCCCCAAGCCGAAGATGCTGGTGATCGGCTTCCCGTCGAACCCGACGGCGCACTGCGTGGACCTGGGGTTCTTCGAGCGCGTGATCGCGCTCGCGCGCGAGTACGACATCCTCGTCGTGCACGACTTGGCGTACGCGGACATCGTTTTTGATTCATATAAGGCTCCATCCATCATGCAGGTGCCGGGTGCCCGCGACATCGCAGTCGAGTTCTTCACCATGTCGAAGAGCTACAACATGGCCGGCTGGCGCATCGGCTTCATGGTCGGCAACAGAGACCTGGTGCACGCCCTCGCGCGCATCAAGAGCTACCACGACTACGGCAGCTTCACGCCGGTCCAGGTGGCGTCGATCGTGGCGCTGGAAGGGCCCCAGGATTGCGTGCTCGAAATAAAAAACACCTATGAAAAGAGACGCAACGTCATGGTCAAGGGCCTGCACGACATCGGCTGGATGGTGGAGATGCCCAGGGCCTCGATGTACGTGTGGGCGAAGATCCCGGAGTTCTACGAGCGCATGGGCTCGATCGAGTTCACCAAGCGCCTGCTCGAGGACGCCAAGATCGCGGTGGCGCCCGGGGTCGGCTTCGGCGACTACGGCGACGATCACGTGCGCATCGCGCTGATCGAGAACGAGCACCGCCTGCGCCAGGCGGTGCGGGGAATCCGCGACATGTTCCGCAAGGACGGGCTGCTCCGGGGCGCGGCTTGATCAGGCCGGCGCCGATCACCCTGGAGGGTAACGGGGTCAAGCTCGAGCCTCTTTCCCATCTCCACGAAGAACAATTGGCAAGCGCAGCGGCCGACGGAAGACTGTGGGAACTGTGGTTTACCACCGTGCCCGCGCCTGAGCAAACCGGCGTCTATATCGAAAAAGCGCTGGAAGGGCAAAGGAACGGTGACATGCTGCCTTGGGCGGTGCGCGAGCTGAAGAGCGGCCAGGTTATCGGCAGCACCCGTTATCACGACATCATCGCTGCCGCCGATCGCGTCGAGATCGGCTACACCTGGTACGCGAAGCGCTGGCAGCGCAGCCACGTCAATAGCGCCTGCAAGCTGCTGCTTTTCGCGCACGCCTTCGAGGCACTGGGCTGCAAGGTCGTGGGCCTGCGCACCGACAATTTCAACCTGGCCTCGCAGCGCGCGATCGAAGCGCTGGGCGCGAAGCAGGACGGGGTGATCCGGCACCACTGGCCGCGGCGCGATGGCACGGTACGCGATACCGTGATGTACAGCGTGCTCGCAACCGAATGGCCGGACGTCAAGCGCCACCTCCAATTCCGCCTGAAACGAAATGAAGCCAATTAATGTAGGGCTGCTGGGCATCGGCACCGTGGGGGGCGGCACGTGGGACGTGCTCAGGCGCAACGCCGACGAGATCCAGCGCCGCGCCGGCCGCGCGATCAAGATCACGCAAGTCGCCGACAAAGCTCTTCACCGGGCCAAGAAGATTACTGGGAAAAAGGCCAAAGTCGTCGGCGATGCGTTCAAGCTGGTACGCGACGCGCAGATCGACATCGTCGTCGAGCTGATCGGCGGCTACAGCATCGCGAGAGAGCTGGTGCTCGAGGCGATCCGCAACGGCAAGCACGTCGTCACCGCCAACAAGGCGCTGCTCGCCACCCACGGCACCGAGATCTTCGCCGCCGCGCAGAAGAACGGCGTGATGGTGGCCTTCGAAGGCTCGGTCGGCGGCGGCATCCCGATCATCAAGGCGCTGCGCGAAGGCCTGGCCGCGAACCGCATCGAATGGATCGCCGGCATCATCAACGGCACGTCGAACTTCATTCTTTCCGAGATGCGCGACCGCGGCCTCGATTTCTCGGCCGCCCTCGGCGAAGCGCAGCGGCGCGGCTACGCCGAAGCCGATCCGAGCTTCGACGTCGAGGGCGTCGACGCCGCGCACAAGCTCACCATCCTGTCGGCGCTCGCCTTCGGCATCCCGATGCAGCTCAAGAAATGCTTCAGGGAAGGAATCGAAAAGCTGACGCGCGCGGACATCGGCTACGCCGAGGAGCTCGGCTACCGCATCAAGCTGCTCGGCATCACGCGGCGCGCCGCGAAGGGCATCGAGCTGCGCGTGCATCCGACCCTGGTGCCTGCGCGGCGCCTGCTCGCCAACGTCGAAGGGGTGATGAACGGCATCCTGGTGAAGGGCGATGCGGTCGGACCGACGCTTTACTACGGCGCCGGCGCAGGCAGCCAGCCGACCGCCAGCGCGGTGGTCGCCGACCTCATCGACATCACGCGGCTCATCACCGCCGACCCCGGGCACCGCGTGCCGCACCTCGCTTTCCAGCCCGACCAGCTTGCCGACACGCCGATCCTGCCGATCGGCGAGGTCGAGACCTCCTGTTACCTGCGCATGCGCGTGCTCGACCGGCCGGGGGTGCTCGCCGACATCACCCGCATCCTCGCCGGCTCGAAGATCTCGATCGACGCCATGGTGCAGAAGGAGCCCGGCAAGGGCGAGAGCCGCGTCGACATCGTCATGCTCACCCACCGCGCGCTGGAGAAGAACGTCAACCAGGCAATGGCGAAGATCGAGAAGCTCTCCACCGTGGTCGGAAAGGTGACCAGGATCCGCCTGGAAGAGCTCCTTTAGTGCTCTACGTCTCGACCCGCGGCAACGCGCCGCCGCGCCGCTTTACCGACATCCTGCTGGAGGGCCTCGCCCCGGACGGCGGGCTGTACGTCCCTGAGATCTATCCGCGGGCCGATCTCGCCTCGCTGAGGGAAAAGAGCTACGGCGAGCTCGCCCATGCCCTCCTGGCGCAGTTCATGGACGACGTGCCCGATCTGAAGCGGATTGTCGAATCCACTTACACGAAGAGAATTTTTGGAACCGATGGCGTCGCGCCGCTGCAGACGCTCGAGCCGGGCTTGCATCTTCTCGGCCTGTCGAACGGGCCGACGCTCGCCTTCAAGGACATCGCCATGCAGTTGCTTGGCAATCTCTTTGAATCGATTCTCAAAAAAGAACAGGCGACCCTTAATATCCTGGGCGCAACCTCCGGCGACACCGGCTCGGCGGCGGAGCACGCGCTGCGCGGCAAGCGCGGCATCCAGGTCTTCATGCTGTCCCCGCACGGCCGCATGAGCCCTTTCCAGCGCGCGCAGATGTACGCGCTGCAGGATCCGAACATCCACAACCTCGCGGTGAAGGGCGTCTTCGACGACTGCCAGGACCTGGTCAAGCAGGTCAACGCCGACCGCGCCTTCAAGTCGAGGCACCGCATCGGCGCGGTGAATTCGATCAACTGGGCCAGGGTGGCCGCGCAAGTCGTTTACTATTTCAAGGGCTACTTTGCGGCTACCGAGGAGGATGACCAGGAGGTCGCGTTTGCGGTGCCGTCCGGCAACTTCGGCAACATCTATGCCGGTCACGTCGCGCGCAGCATGGGCCTGCCCATCCGGCGCCTGATCCTCGCCAGCAACGAGAACGACGTGCTCGATGAGTTTTTCAGGTCTGGACGTTATAGAACCACGAAACCCGTTGTCGCTACATCGAGTCCGTCGATGGACATCTCGAAGGCGTCGAACCTCGAGCGCTACGTGTTCGACCTCGTCGGCCGCGACGGCGCGCGCGTTCGGGACCTCTACCGCCGGCTCGACGGCAGCGGGGAATTCGATCTGCCGCGCTCGGACAGCGAATTCGTCTCCGGCCGCAGCACGCACGCCGATCGACTGCGCACCATCAAGCAGGTCTACGACAAGTTCGGCGTGATGATCGATCCGCATACCGCCGACGGAGTGAAAGTCGGAATCGAAAAGCGCGAAGCGGGGATCGCGCTGATCTGCCTCGAGACCGCGCAACCCGCCAAGTTCGCGGCGACGCTGCGCGAGGCGCTCGGCCGCGAGCCGCGGCGCCCGAAAGGCTTCGAGAACCTGGAGAAGCTGCCGCAGCGCTTCACGGTCATGGAGCGCGACGCCGCGGCGGTCAAGCGCTATCTGGAGCAGCATGGCGCAACCTGAAAAGAACGTTCTCGGCGGCGAGCTGCGCGCCTGCAGCTATTCGCCGCTCACCGGCTACTTCCGCGACGGCTGCTGCGCGACCCGCGGCGCGGACGGCGTCGCCCACCTGGTGTGCGTGCAGGTCACCGACGAGTTCCTCGAGTTCAGCGTCGCAAAGGGCAACGACCTCGTCACTCCGCGTCCCGACCTGCGCTTCCGCGGCCTGAAGCACAGCGACCGCTGGTGCCTGCACGTGCTGCGCTGGGTCGAGGCCTGGGAAGCCGGACGCGCGCCGCGCGTGGTCCTCGAGGCGACGCACGAGAGCGTGCTCGACTACGTGCCGCTCTCGGCGCTCAAGCGCTACGCACTGGATTTGAATTGAACCTCGAGGCATCGCATCTGGGTTGCGAGCGCGGCGGGCGCACACTGTTCAGCGACCTGTCGGTCTCGCTGCGCGGCGGCGAGCTTCTGCGCGTCGCCGGGCCCAACGGCAGCGGCAAGACGAGCCTGCTGCGTATTCTCTGCGGGCTGCTGTCGCCGACCACCGGCGCAGTGCGCTGGGAGGGAACGGAAATCCGGCGCCTGCGCGAGGAGTACTCGAAGCAGCTGGTCTACATCGGCCACGCAGCCGCGGTGAAGGACGACCTCACCGCCGCGGAGAATCTGCGCATCGCCTGCACCCTCGCCGGGCTTCGCGTCTCACCTCGGCAAATACAGCAAGCCCTCGATTCGTTCGAATTGGCCGATCTCCCGGTGAAGCGATTGTCGCAAGGTCAGCGGCGGCGAGCGGTGCTGGCGAGGCTGGTCGTCAGCGATTCGCTTCCCCTTTGGCTGCTCGACGAGCCGTATGCCGCGCTCGACGCAGCGGCGGGTCGCCTGGCCGAGGAGCTGATCGACGGCCACGTGGCACGCGGCGGGGCCGTGGTGTTCACGACGCATCAGGACACCCGCGTGCGCGCCTCTCAGGTTATCGACCTAGATGCTTGAAGCGGCGCGCTGCATTGTGGTCCGCGACCTTCTCGTCGCGTGGCGGCGGCGCAGCGACGTCGCCACGGCGCTGCTGTTCTTCGTGATCGTGACCAGCCTGTTTCCTCTGGGCATCGGCGCCGAGCCGGATCTGTTGCGCTCGATTGCGCCCGGGGTGATCTGGGTCGCGGCGCTGCTGTCCTGCATGCTTTCGCTCGGGCGGCTGTTCGCCGCCGACCATGCCGACGGCACGCTCGAGCAGCTGCTGCTCAGTTCGGAGCCGCTCGGTGTCATCGCTGCCGCGAAGGCCCTGGCTCACTGGCTGGTGTCGGGCCTGCCGCTGGTGCTGATCGCGCCGCTCATCGCGCTGCAGTACGACCTCCCGGCGCCGCTCTATCCCGTGCTTGCATTATCATTGCTCCTTGGCACGCCGGTGCTCAGCCTGATCGGCGCGATCGGCGCGGCTCTCACGCTCGGGCTGCGAGGCGGCGGCGTGCTTCTGTCGCTGCTGGTGCTGCCGCTGTATGTCCCGGTGCTGATCATGGGGGCGGGAAGCGTCGACATGGCGGCCGCTGGGCTCGCTCCGGATGGACAGCTCCTGCTGCTCGCCGCGCTGCTGATCTTCGCGGCGGCGTTCGCTCCCTGGGCGACCGCGGCGGCATTGCGGATTTCCGTGGAATGACTGCACAAAGCGTCAAGTGGTTCTGGTATGCGTCGCCGCAGACGTTCTATCCTGTCGCGGGAGTGATCGCGCGCTGGTGCGGCGCCGCGGCAGCCGTGCTCTGCGCGGCGGGGCTTTACATCGGCTTGTTCGTCGCGCCGACCGATGCGCAGCAGGGCGAGGCCTACCGCATCATCTTCATCCACGTCCCGGCGGCGTGGATGTCGATGTTCATCTACGTGGTGATGGCGTTCTGGGCGGCCATCGGCCTGGCGTTCAACACGCGGCTCTCGCACATGATGGCGAGCGCGCTGGCGCCGACCGGCGCGCTGTTCACCTTCATCGCGCTGTGGACCGGCTCGTTCTGGGGCAAGCCGACCTGGGGCACCTGGTGGGTCTGGGACGCGCGCCTCACCTCGGAGCTGATCCTGCTGTTCCTGTACTTCGGCTTCATGGCGCTGCAGGCGGCGATCGACGACCGGCGACGAGCAGAACGCGCCGGAGCGCTGCTCGCGATCGTCGGCGTGGTGAACGTCCCGATCATCTATTACTCGGTACAGTGGTGGAACACGCTGCACCAGGGCGCGTCCGTGAGCCTGACCCGGGCGCCGAGCATGGCGGCGACGATGCTGACCGGAATGCTGGTCATGGCGCTTGCCTTCTGGATGTACAGCATCGCGGTAACGTTGCTGCGCGTGCGCTGTCTTATCCTGGAGAACCGGTGAGAGAATTTTTTGCCATGGGCGGGTATGGGCTCTACGTGTGGGGTGCCTACGGGGTTACATTTCTCTTGATCGGGGTGGAGATTGCCCTGCTGGTGAACCGTAGTCGAAAATGCAGTGAAACCAAGACATAAACGCATAACGGCGATCGCCGTAGGCGTCGCGGCGCTTGGCATCGCTGCGGCGCTGGTGCTGAGTGCCTTCCAGAGGAACCTGGTGTTCTTCTTCACGCCTTCACAGGTCGCCGCCAACGAGGCGCCGCAGGGGCGTACCTTCCGCATCGGCGGCATGGTGGTCCGCGGCAGCCTGAAGCGCGAGGGCGTCAACGTCGAGTTCACGGTGACCGACACGGCAAAGAGCATGCGCGTGACTTACCGCGGCCAGCTGCCGGACCTGTTCCGCGAAGGCAAGGGCGTGGTCGCGCAGGGACAGCTCGGCGCCGACGGCATGTTCCGCGCCAGCGAAGTGCTCGCCAAGCACGACGAGAACTACATGCCGCCCGAGGCCGCCGATGCGGTGAAGAGAGCCCAGCAGACGGTACAAAGAAAATGACCCCCGAGCTCGGCCAGTTCGCCCTCTGTCTCGCGCTCATCGTCGCCTTGGCGCAGTCGTTCTTTCCTCTTCTTGGGGCATCAAGACAGAACTTCGGCTGGATGGCGCTGGCGCGGCCGGCGGCGCAGGCGCAGGCGCTGCTCGTCGCCTTTGCGTTCGGCTGCCTGACCTATGCGTTCGTGGCGAACGACTTCTCGGTGGCTTACGTCGCCATGCACTCCAACACCGCGCTTCCCCTGCATTACCGCATCGCCGGCGTATGGGGCGGGCACGAAGGCTCGCTGCTGCTGTGGGCGCTGATGCTCGGAGTCTGGATGACGGCGGTGAGCCTCTTCAGCACGCATCTTCCCGAGGAAATAGTGGCGCGCGTGCTTGGCGTGATGGGACTGGTCAGCGCGGGGTTCCTCGCTTTCCTTCTGTTCACGTCGAATCCCTTCGACCGCCTGCTGCCGCCCGCGGCCGACGGCCGCGACTTGAATCCGCTGCTGCAGGACCCGGGCATGGTGCTGCACCCGCCGATGCTGTACATGGGCTACGTCGGCTTCTCGGTCGCCTTCGCCTTCGCCGTCGCGGCGCTGCTTTCCGGCAAGCTCGACGCCACCTGGGCGCGCTGGTCGCGTCCCTGGACCACGGTGGCCTGGGCGTTTCTCACCGTCGGCATCGCGCTCGGCAGCGGCTGGGCCTACTACGAGCTCGGCTGGGGCGGCTGGTGGTTCTGGGACCCGGTGGAAAACGCCTCGTTCATGCCCTGGCTGGTGGGGACCGCGCTGATCCATTCGCTCGCCGTGACCGAGAAGCGGGGAGCCTTCCGCAGCTGGACCGTGCTGCTCGCCATCGTCGCCTTCGCGCTTAGCCTGCTTGGAACTTTCCTCGTCCGCTCCGGCGTGCTGACCTCGGTGCACGCTTTCGCGGTGGATCCGGCGCGCGGCGTGTTCATCCTCGCGCTGTTCGTGCTGCTCATCGGCGGGGCGCTCGTGCTGTTCGCATGGCGCACTGCGCGCATCGGCCTGGGCGGCAGCTTCGAGCTCGCTTCGCGCGAGTCGGCGCTGCTCGCCAACAACGTGCTGCTCGCCGTCGCCGCCGTCTCCGTGATGCTCGGCACGCTCTACCCGCTGGTGCTCGACGCGCTCGGCGCCGGCAAGATCTCGGTCGGCCCGCCGTACTTCGAGGCGGTGTTCGTGCCGCTGATGGCGCCGGCGCTGTTCCTGATGGGAGTCGGCCCGCTCGCGCGCTGGAAGCGCACCAGCCTGCCCGAGCTCGCGGTGCTGCTGCGCTGGGCGCTCGGCGTGAGCCTCGCGATCGGCCTCGCGCTGCCGTTCGCCTTCGGCCGCTGGAGCGCGCTCGTCGGCTTCGGCCTTGCGCTTGCCGTGTGGGTCGCATCGACTGCCTTCCTCGCGTGGAAGAAGAGGCCGACACACTCGCGCGCCCATCTCGGCATGGTGGTGGCGCATCTGGGCGTCGCCGTGTTCGTCGTCGGCGTGACCCTGGTGAAGGGCTACGAAGCCGAGAAGGACCTGAAGATGAAGCCCGGCGACTCGCTCGAGCTCGCCGGCTATACCTTCCTCCTCGAGGACGTGTCGGCAGCGGACGGGCCGAATTACCGCGCCGCGCGCGCCAGGATAGCGGTGAGCCGCGAAGGCAAGCCGGTCACCGTGCTCTATCCCGAGAAGCGCGTCTACACCGTGCAGGACATGCCGATGACCGAGGCCGCCATCGATCCCGGCCTGACGCGCGACCTCTACGTCTCGCTCGGCGATCCGCTCGAAGGCGCGTACTGGCTGGTGAAGGTGCAGCACAAGCCCTTCGTCGACTGGGTCTGGGCCGGCTGCCTGATCATGGCGCTCGGCGGCCTGCTCGCGGCGAGCGACCGGCGCTATCGCGTCGCAGCGCGCGAGCGGCGCGGTGCGGAGGCGACCGCGTGAAGCTGGCGTGGATCGGGATCATCTTCATTGCGCTGGTGTCGCTGCTCGCCGCCGGCCTGCGGCTCGATCCGCGCGAGGTTCCCTCGCCGCTGATCGGCAAGCCGGCGCCGCACTTCGAGCTGCCGGTGCTGCAGCAGCCCGGCAAGACGTTTTCCGAGAAGGACCTGCAGGGCAGGGTGTGGATCCTCAACGTATGGGCCTCGTGGTGCGTCGCCTGCCGCGACGAGCATCCGGTGCTGGTCGAGTTTTCCAAGAGCGCCGCAACACCGCTGTACGGGCTCAATTACAAGGACTCGCGCGACGACGCGCTCGGCTGGCTGAAGCGCTTCGGCGATCCCTACCGGCTGTCGGCGTTCGATCTCGACGGCAGGATCGGCATCGACTACGGCGTGTACGGCGTGCCGGAGACCTACGTCATCGACAAGCGCGGCGTGATCCGCTACAAGCGCATCGGCCCGGTCACCGGCGAGCTGGTGCGCGACAAGCTCGTTCCCCTGCTGAATGAACTTGATCGCGAGTAGCGCCTTCGCATTGTTGCTTGCCGTTTCGGTCGCGAGCGCGGACGAGGCGGCGCTCGACAAGCGCGTCATGGACCTCGCCGCCGAGCTGCGCTGCCTGGTATGCCAGAACCAGTCGCTCGCGGAGTCGAACGCCGGCCTGGCCGTGGACCTGCGCAACCAGATCCGCGCGCAGCTCGCGCGCGGTGCAAGCGAGCGCGAGGTGGTCGACTTCATGGTGGCGCGCTACGGCGACTTCGTGCTCTACCGCCCGCCGCTCAAGGCGAGCACGTTTCTCCTCTGGTTCGGCCCGTTTGTTCTTTTGATTGCCGGAATCTGCGTGTTGATTCTGCGCATCCGCCGCCAGGGCAAGATGAATCGCCAGCTTTCAGAGGCCGAGCGGCTGCGCGCCGAGCAGCTGCTGAAGGAATGATTCTCTTCTGGGCCGCGAGCGCGCTTCTCGCCGCGGTGGCGCTGCTTCTCGTGATGCGCCCGCTGCTGCAGCGCCGTGCCGCGGCGCGGGTTTCGCGCCGCGCGCTGAACCTCGCCGTGTACCGCGACCAGCTGCGGGAGCTCGAAGCCGACCTGCGCGCCGGCACGCTCGCGCAGGCCGACTACGAGCGCGCGCGGCGCGAGCTCGAAGCGCGGCTGCTTGAAGATGTCGAGAATCAAGCCGAGGAAACCGAGCCGCGTCGCGGCGGCCGCGCGATGATGATTCTTGCGGGGGTCTCGATTCCCGTGCTCGCGTTTGCCGTTTACCTGGTGGTCGGCAATCCGGGCGCGATCGATCCGCAGGCGGCGCACGGCGTCACCCTGCGACAGGTGGAAGGCATGGTCGAGCGGCTCGCCAGCCGCCTCAAGGACCATCCCGACGATGTCGAAGGCTGGAAGCTTCTCGGGCGCACGTACAACGTGCTCGGGCGCTTCCAGGAGGCGGCCCAGGCCTATGCCAAGGCAGCCGCGCGCGCGCCGCGCGATGCGCAGCTCCTCGCCGACTTCGCGGACGCTCTCGGCATGGCGCAAGGGCAGCGCCTCGCGGGCGATCCCGAAAAGCTGATCGCGCGCGCGCTCGAGATCGATCCCGGCAACCTGAAGGCGCTGGCCCTCGCCGGCACCGCCGCGTTCGAGAGGAAGGACTTCAAGGCGGCGGCGGCATACTGGGAGCGCATGCTGCCGCTCGTGGCGGCGGATTCCGAGGACGCGCGCGCGATCCGCTCCAACGTGCAGGAAGCAAGAAGCCTGGCGGGCAGCACGAAGGCGCTGCAGGGCACGATCAGCCTTTCGTCCAAGCTGAGACAGAAAGCCTCGCCCGGCGACGCCGTGTTCATTTTTGCGCGCGCCGCCGAGGGCCCGCCGATGCCGCTCGCGGTGCTGCGCAGGCAGGTGCGCGACCTGCCGGTCGCCTTCTCGCTCGACGACTCGATGGCGATGGCGCCGGGATTGAAGCTGTCGGGCTTTCCTCGCGTCGTAGTGGGTGCCCGGATTTCGAGGTCGGGGAGCGCTACGCCGCAGCCGGGCGACCTGCACGGGACCAGCGCGCCGGTGCCGAACGATGCGACCGGCGTCGCGGTGGTGATCGATACCGTTCGCTAGTGCATGCCGCCCTGCTCGACGGCGACGCCGTCGGCGCTAATCGAGCCGCGCAGCCAGCCGACGAAGGGCGAGCCCCAGACCTCGACTCGCCTCAGCCCGGGCAGCGGCTCGTCGTTCCGGTAGGTGTGCGTGTCGCCGTTGACCAGGATCACCTTGCCCGGGCGCTCCGCGCCGAGCTTGCGCAAGCGCTCGAGCAGCGTTTCGTAGCCTTTTCCGGGGACGAAAGGATTGGCCTGCATCAGGATGACCAGCGTGCGGTCGCGGCTCAGCGCTTCCGCTTCATCGAGCCATGAGAACACCGCCTGCATGCGGGGCGCGTATTCCGGGCGGCCGTAGTTGTTGTGGCTTCCCGGAACGTTGACCGCGACGAAGACCAGGCCGCCGAGCTGCCAGCGTACGTGCTCGCAGTACTCGCCGGATTGATGGATCAGCCGTTGATCACAAAAAAGCTCTCTCCATTTCCGGAGTCGTTCCATGGGATCAAACCCGCTGCGGTGGCAATCGGTCCAGTCGTTGTCGCCCGGCAGGAGGATGAACGGATGCTCTAGCCGCGCGAACTGGCGCTTGCGCGCCTCGAACCACTCGTCGGTGCAGGGTCCCCGGCCGGAAGTGATGTCGCCGACATGCGCGACGAAAGCGAGGTCGCGCGCATTCAGGTCGTCGATCAGCGCATCGAAGCGCAGCACTTCCGCCTCGGAGTAGGGGGCATCGCCCATCAGCGCAAAGACGATCGCGCCCGGCGGTGCCGGCTCCAGCGCCGCGCAGCCGGCGAGAAAAACCAAAATCAGGGACAGACCCCGATTCTTTTTCAGATGCCGTACGCTTTTCGCAAAAGGGAAAGCGGATGCGCCTTTTCGGCCGCCTTCGCCTCGGCGCCCATGCCTTGCCGGATGTGCCGCGCGGCGATGGGGCAGTCGGAGGCTAGGTAATCCGGATGCGGCTCGGCCATCTGCCTGAACACCGGCCGCCCGATCTTCATCGAGTTGGCGAAGTACTCGCTCTTCACGCCCCAGGTGCCGTCGTGGCCGGCGCAGCGCTCCACCGTGGTCACCGCGGTGCCCGGGATCGCCTCGAGCATCTCGCGCGTCTTCTGCCCCATGTTCTGCACGCGCGAATGGCAGGGGATGTGATACGAGACCTTGCCGAGCGGGTGCTTGAAATCGGTCTTCAGCAGCCCGTCCTTCCTGCGCAGCACGAAGTACTCGAACGGATCGAACATCGCATCTCGCACCTCCAGGGTCCGCGCGTCATCCGGGTACAGGAGCGGCAGCTCCTGCTTGAACATCAGCGTGCAGGAGGGCACCGGCGTCAGGATCGCGTACCCCTCGCGGGCGTACTTCGCCAGCACCGGGATGTTGATTCTCTTCAATCTGTCCACGGCCTCGAGATCGCCCAGCTCGAACTTGGGCATGCCGCAGCAGGCTTCCTTCTCCACCACCGCGTACGGAACCTCGTTGTGCTCGAGCAGCGCGAGCAGGTCGTGGCCCATCCCCGGTTCGTTGTAGTTCACGTAGCAGGTGGAGAAAATCGCCGCCTTGCCCGGGGCATGTTTGCCATCCTTTACCGGAAAGGAGCGGCTTTCTGCAAAGTTCGATCTGAATCTTTCGCTCGTGTACGGCGGCAGTTCGCGGTCCTTGTGGACCCCGAGCACAGACTGAAGAGCTGCTCTTGCAACCGCGTTCTTGTTGACTGCATTGACGGTCTGCGCCACCACCGGGATCGCGGCGAGCTTGCCGAGCGCATCGGTGGAGGACAGCAGCCGGTCGCGCAGCCTTATGCCTTTGCGGAACTTGATCGCTTTCGCGCGCAGCATCAGGTGCGGGAAGTCGACGTTCCAGGGGTGCGGCGGCACGTACGGGCACTTCGTCATGTAGCACATGTCGCACAGGTAGCACTGGTCGACGACCTTCCAGTAGTCCTGCTTTGCAACGCCGTCGACCTCCATGGTCGCGGAAGCGTCCACCAGGTCGAACAGGGTCGGGAAGGCGGTGCACAGGTTCACGCACCGTCGGCAGCCGTGGCAGATGTCGAAGACGCGCCCGAGCTCGTTCTCGACCTTCGCCTGGTCGTAGAACTCGGGGTTCTGCCAGTCGAGCGGATGCCGGGTCGGAGCCTCGAGCGAACCCTCGCGCATCAATCGCTCAGCGAATCGAGGGCCTTCTGGAAGCGGTTGGCGTGGCTGCGCTCGGCCTTGGCGAGCGTCTCGAACCAGTCGGCGATCTCGCCGAAGCCTTCGTCGCGCGCCTGCTTCGCCATGCCGGGATACATGTCGGTGTACTCGTGGGTTTCGCCTGCCACCGCCGCCTTCAGGTTGTCGCGCGTGCGGCCGATCGGCAGGTTGGTCGCCGGATCGCCAACCGCCTCGAGATACTCGAGGTGCCCGTGCGCGTGCCCGGTCTCGCCTTCGGCCGTGGAGCGGAACAGCGCCGAGACGTCGTTCTGGCCTTCGACGTCGGCCTTCGCGGCGAAATAGAGATAGCGGCGGTTGGCCTGCGATTCGCCGGCGAACGCCGCCTTGAGGTTCTCGTGGGTCCTGGTGCCTTTCAGCGCTTTCATTGAGATGCCTCCTCGGGAGGGAGTAAGGGAAGCATAGCCTACGAGCGGTTACCCAATAGATCAAATCAAAATTCACAATTCGATCTATTGAGAATGGCTATCTCCTGGAGTCAGCGATAAAGGAACTCGCGGCCCATGGGATAGCTGCCGCGGGTCACGTTGCCTTTTGAAAACAGCACCTGGAAGAGGTGCAGGCGGCCCTGCGGCAGGCGGAATGCCTCGGCGCAGCCGTACAGGTAGACGCGCCAGATCCGGCGGAAGCGCTCGTCGAAGCGCTGCGGATCGAGCTTGCGAATGCGCTCCCAGTTGCGGTCGAAGCGCTCGCCCCAGGCGTCGAGCGTGAGCGCGTAGTGGCGGCGCAGGTTCTCGATGTCCAGCACTTCGAGGCCGGCGCGCTCCATCTCGACGATGGTATCGGCAAGGCTCGGGATCCAGCCGCCGGGAAACACGTAGCGGCGGATGAAGAACTCGGTCTGGAAATGCCCGATGTGGCCGATGAAATGCAGCATGCCGAGGCCGCCGGGCTTGAGGAACCTGGCGTGCGCCTGCACCACCTGGGCGAGCTGGTCGCGCCCCGCATGCTCGAGCGTGCCGATCGAGACCAGCTTGTCGTACTCGTGCCGTGCGTCGCGAAAATCGGTGTCGACGACCTCCAGATCGCCGCCGAGCTTGCGCCGTGAAATCCCGGCGCGGACCATCTCGACCTGCGCCGTGGTGGTGTTCACGCCGGTCACGCGCACGCCGGATTTCTCGTGGGTGTGGAACATGAAGCCGCCGAAGCCGGCGCCGATGTCCACCACCGACTCGCCGGGCTTGAGCAGGAGCTTGCGCGCAACGTGCTCGATCTTGTTCCGCTGCGCTTCCTCGAGCGTGCGCGTGCCCTCTTTCCAGTAGGCGCAGGTGTACATCATCAGCGGATCGTCGAGCCACATCCGGTAGAAATCGGTGCCGAGCGCGTAGTGGCATTCGGCGTTTTGCTTCGCTCGCGTCCAGCTGCGGTTGGAGTGCACGAGCTCGTGCCAGCGGTTGCGCACGTGCGCGAGCCAGTTCATCCGGTCGCCGCCCGCCTGCATGCCGTGCGCGAGCGCCGCCGCGAGGCTGCCCTCCACGTCGAGCTCGCCGTCGAAATACGCTTCGAGAAGACCGATGTAGCCGTAGAGCGCGGTGCGCCAGCGCGCCCGCGCCTTGTGGAAAACGATCCGGAACGCGTCAGAGTGGATTTCGCATGTTAACCGGGAATGCGACAAGCGTTAGAATTGCGGCCCGTGAGATCCCTCATCGAAACCGCGCTGCGCCAGGTCGGCGAGCGCGCCAGCATCCCGTTCGCGGTCCGCTTCGCCGAGGGCGGCGAGCACCGCACTTCCGACCAGCCGCCGGCGTTCACGCTGGTGTTCCGCGACGCGCGCGCGTACTGGCGCATCGCCGCCTTCGGGCACATCGGCCTGCTCGAAGCGTATTTCGACGGCGAGCTCGACATCGAGGGCAATCTCGCCAAGGCCATGGCGGCGGGGATGGAGGGCGGCATGGACCGCCCCAAGCCGCTGGTGCGGGTCCGCAACTGGTGGCACGAGCTGCGCTTCTCCAACGCCTCGTGGCGCCAGGCGCGGACCAACGCCGATTTCCACTACGCGCTCGGCCCCGAGTTCTACCGCCTGTGGCTCGACGACCCGCTGATGATGTACACCTGCGCGTACTGGAAGGAAGGCACACGCACGCTCGAGGAAGCGCAGCGGAACAAGATCGACCACGTGGCGAGGAAGCTGCTGCTTGCGCCGGGCGAGGAGGTAGTCGACATCGGCGCCGGCTTCGGCGGCTTCATGTTCCACGCCCATGAGCGCTTCGGGGTGCGAGTCACGGGCGTCAATACCACCGCCTCGCAGGCCGACATGGTGCGCGGCGAGATCGAGCGGCGGCGGCTCGGCGGCACCCTGCAGGTGCTCAGCGATTTCCGCGATGCGCGCCGCGAGTACGACAAGGTGGTCTCGATCGGCACGCTCGAGCATGCGGGGCGCGACCAGCTCGCCCAGGTGGTGCAGGCGCATGCGAGGTTTCTCAAGCCCGGCGGTCTCGGCATGCTGCATTTCATCGGCCACATCGGGCATTTCCAGACCGAGTTCTTCATCCGCCGCTACGTGTTTCCCGGCGGCTGGATCCCGAGCCTTGCCGATACCATCGTCGAGATGGAGCGCGCCGGCCTCGAAGTGCTGGACATCGAGAACCTGCGCCGCCACTACGCGCTCACGCTCGACGCCTGGGGCGAGCGCTTCGACCGCAACTGGGAGCGCATTCGCAAGCTCGATCCGCAGCGCTTCGACGAGCGCTTCCGCCGGATCTGGCGCGTCTACCTGTACGGCTGCGCCGAGATGTTCCGCTCGCCCAAGGGCCACACGCACCTGTTCCAGGTCGTGTTCTCCAAGGGCAACGTCACGCAGGCCAGCTATCCGATGAGCCGGGGATTCCTCTACGAACAGCCTGCATACCACGAAAAAAGAAGCCTTAGCAGCGCGGCTTAGGGAAGGCAGCGGCCCGGTCGGGCTGGCGAAGGACACCTCGAATCTGTTCCGCGACCGCGCCGGCGCGGCGCGCCGCCGGCTCGACGTTCGCCACTTCAATGAAGTTCTCCTGATCAAGGAAGGCCATGTGTCGGCCGAAGGTATGGTCACCTACGAGGCGCTGGTAGCGGAATGCCTCGCGCACGGCGTGATGCCGGCGGTGGTGCCGCAGTTGAAGACCATCACCCTCGGCGGCGCGGTCGCCGGCGTCGGCATCGAGTCTTCCTCGCATCGCCACGGCCTGGTGCACGACAGCATGCTCGAGATCGAAGTCCTGCTCGGCGACGGCCGCATCGTCACCTGCACCCCCGACAACGAGCATGCCGATCTTTTCTTCGGCTTCCCGAACTCCTACGGCACGCTGGGCTACGCGCTGCGCGTCAAGGTGAAAACCGTGCCGGTGAAGCCGTTCGTCCGCCTTCAACACACAGAATTCAAGAATCCACTCCAGTTTTTTGAAGAACTGGGCGGGCGCTTGAAGGCAGGGGAAGCGGACTTCATAGACGGCACCGTTTTCAATCCCGGGCAATTTTTCATCACGCTGGGAAGCTTCATTGATTCCGCGCCCTACACCAGCGATTACACGTACGAGAACATCTACTACCAATCCATACGCGGAAAGCGCGAGGACTACCTCACGGTGCACGACTATCTGTGGCGCTGGGACACCGACTGGTTCTGGTGCTCGAAGAACGTTTTCGCGCAGCATCCCTTGATACGAAAGATCTACGGGAAAGAGCGCCTGGGATCCCGCACCTACACAAAAATCATGCGCTGGAACAGCCGCGTCGGCGCGACGCGCTGGATCGAGCGCCTCGCCGGGCTGCACTCCGAATCGGTGATCCAGGACGTCGACATCCCGCTCGCGCGCGCGAGCGAGTTCTTCGAGTTCTACGCGCGCGCGATCGGCCTCTGGCCGCAGTGGATCTGCCCGATCGGGCCGGCCCCGGGCAGCGGGCGCTTCACGCTGTACCCGATGCGCCCGGACTGGTATGTCAATTTCGGGTTTTGGGACGTGAAGCGCACGCGCGCGGCGTACCCTCGCGGGCATTTCAATCGCATGATCGAGGAGAAGGTCAAGCAGCTCGGTGGCATCAAGTCGCTCTACTCGGAGAGCTTTTTCCCCGAGGACGAATTCAAGCGGATCTACGGCGGTGACGCGTACCAGCGGCTGAAGCACAAGTACGACCGGCAGGGCGCGTTCGCCGATCTGTACGCGAAGTGCGTGCTACGCCACTAGGGTTGGCCCGGAGCGCTTTTCTCCTGCGGCGCCTTGCCGGGCGCCGCAGTCCTGCGGATCGGAACGTACAGGACCGACGGCCGCACGCCGCCGCCTTGCGGGTACAGGTCCATCAGGTCGTACACGCTGCGCGGCATGTTGGTCGACACCTTGAGGCCGAGCTGGCGCGCGGCCTGCACCGTGATCGGAAAATCGTGGGTCCAGCGGCCCTCCGAGAGAATGGTGGCGAGCTGCACCGCCGGCTTCTCGGGCATGTGCTTCAAGAGGAGCTGCACGACGAAGCCCGCCACCTGGATGCGCGCCTTCTGCGCCATGTCGGCGAGGATGAGCATCTCGTCGCCGACTTTCGCGGGTCCTTTCAGCTCCACGACCTTCACGATGGAAGCCGCGGGCATGTCGCCGATCTGCGGATCGACCGGCCCGAGCACGGCGTTGGCGTCCATCACGATCTCGTCGGCGGCCAGCGCGATGAGCGTCCCGCCGCTCATGGCGTAGTGCGGCACGAACACCGTGACCTTCGCCTTGCGCTCGACCAGGGCCTTCGCGATCTGCTCGGCGGCGAGCACCAGGCCCCCCGGCGTGTGCAGGATGAGGTCGATGGGCTGGTCGGGCGGCGTCAGGCGGATGGCGCGCAAGATCGCCTCCGAATCGTCGATGCTGATGCTGCCGGCGACCGGGACGCCCAGGATGCTCGCGCTCTCCTGGCGGTGAATCATGGCGATGACGCGGGAGTTGCGTTCCTTCTCGAAGTTGCCGAGCAGCGCGGCGCGCTGGCTGTCCTGGCCGCGGGAACCCAGCAGCTGCAGCAGTAGAATGGCGAGCAGCACAAACCAGAACGCCGCGCGCGCCAGGTTCGCGACATGTTGCGACCAGATTCTCTTTTCCCCGTTCATCGTGCCCCCGTCAAAGCCGCCATGAGCCTACTCCCCACCCCACTGCCCCTGCAACCGCGCAAGCTTGCGGCCGCCTTGCTTCTATTCGTCGCTGGTCCCCTTGCAGCCCAGGCGCCCGCCACGCACGAGCACGGCTTCCGCGACGCTGAAAAATGGGCGCAGGTGTTCGACGACCCGGCGCGCGATGCCTGGCAAAAGCCGCACGATGTGATCGAGGCGCTCTCGCTCAAGCCCGACGCCGTCGTCGCCGATATCGGCGCCGGCACCGGCTACTTCGCCATCCGGCTGGCGAGCATGCTGCCGCGCGGGCGCGTCTACGCGATCGACGTCGAGCCCGACATGGTCAAGTACCTGGCCGAGCGCGCGCAGCGCGAAGGGCGCAGGAACCTGATCGCCGTCGCCGCAAAGCCCGACGACCCGCGCCTGCCGGACAAGATCGACCTGCTGCTCCTGGTGGACGTCTATCATCACATCGACGCGCGCGAGCAGTACCTGAGGCGGCTGCGCCCTGCGCTCAAGCCCGGCGGCCGCATCGCCATCATCGACTTCCGCCTCGATTCGCCCGGCGGGCCGCCCAGGCGGGCGCGCATCGCCCCTGAGCAGGTCAAGGCCGAGCTGGCGAAGGCCGGCTACACGCTGTACGAAGAGCACAGCTTCCTGCCGCGGCAGTATTTCCTGGTATTTCACGCCGCAGAATAAGGCATGGCTTTTGATTCCCTTCCCGGTCTGCTTTCCGGCGCGGCGGTGGTCGTCGTGGCGGTGCTGTTTTTCCTGCTGCTGTTCGAGCCGGGGCTGCCGTACCGCTTTACCCCGCCGCGCCATCCGATCGACTCGCGGGAATTCGTCAATTTCCTGAGCGCGATCGTCAATGCCCGGCTGTTCTCGGCCGGCGACGTGCGCGTTCTCAACAGCGGCGCCTCGATCTATGAAGCCGAGCTGGCTGCGATTCGCGGCGCGAAGCGCAGCGTCCACCTCGAGGCCTACCTGTTCCTGCGGGGAAAGATCGCCGGCGAGGTCCTCGCCGCCCTGATCGAGCGCGCGCGGGCGGGCGTTACGGTGCGCCTGGTCGTCGACCGCATCGGCAGCCTGGCGACGCCGAACCGGTATTTTTCCGAGCTGCGCGCGGCCGGCGGCAAGGTCTACTGGTATCAGCCGATCGCCTGGTACACGCTCAAGCGCTTCAACAATCGCACCCACCGCGACATCCTCGTGGTCGACGCCGAAGTGGCTTTCGTCGGCGGTGCCGGCGTCGCGGACTACTGGATCGGGCCCGCAGCCAATAACGCGCCGTGGCGCGACACCATGCTCCGCGTTACCGGCGATCTGGTGAAAGGTCTGCAGACCGCGTTCGCCGAGAACTGGCTCGAAGCCTCGGGCGAGATCCTTGCGGAGGAGGATTTCCTGCTCACCGACGTTGGCGAGCCGCGAGTCGTGCCGCCCGGCTCGGGCCTCGGCATGGTGATCAACAGCTCGCCGTCGGCGGGGCGCTCCACGCAGGCGCGCATCCTGTTCCAGGTCCTCGTGGCGAGCGCAAGGAAGTCGATCGAGATCTGCTCGCCGTATTTTCTCCCGGACCGCAGCCTTTGCGACGAGCTGCTGCGCGCCGCGGCACGCGGCGCATCGGTAACCGTGCTGATGCCCGGAAAGTGGAACAACCATCCGGTCGCGCGCCTCGCCAGCCGGCGCCGCTACGGCGTGCTGCTGGGCGGTGGAGTGCGGGTTTTCGAATACCAGGCCGGCATGATCCATGCAAAGGTGCTGATCATCGACGGCAAATGGAGCGTGCTCGGCTCGACCAATTTCGACAACCGCTCCTTCGTGCTGAACGACGAAGTCAATGTCGCGCTCCTCGACCCGGCGCTGTCCAGGGTGCTGCAGTCGGATTTCGCCGCGGATATCAGCAACAGCCGCGCCGTCAGCCTGGATGAGTGGCGGCGCCGGCCGCTGCTCGAGCGGGCCCTTGCCGCGCTCGGCCGGCTTGTCGAGCGGCAGGAGTGAGAGGCCCCGGCGCTTTAACGGCGGAAGCGGCTGCGCGGGTCGAAGCGCGAGGCGTCGCGCAGCTCCTCGTAGAGCTTCTTCTCCCGCTCGGTGAGCGTCCCGGGCAGCACGATGCTGAGATTGGCGTAGAGATCGCCGGCGCCGCCGTGCGGCTTGGGCAACCCCTTGCCGCTGAGCCGCAGCTTCTGGCCGCTCGCCGAGCCGGGAGGGACTTTCAGCGAGACGCGGCCTTCGAGCGTCGGGATTTCGATCTGCGCCCCCAGTGCGGCCTCCCACGGCGCGATCGGCACTTCCAGATGCAGGTCGTGGCCGGCCACCCTGAACAGAGGGTGCGGGCGCAGCGTGATGTTCAGGTAAAGGTCGCCCGCAGGACCGCCATTGGCCCCCGGTCCGCCCTTGCCGCTGAGCCGCAGCTTTTCGCCGTCGGTGACGCCGCGCGGGATGCGCGCGCGGATGCTGCGTCCATCGAGCTCGAGCTGACGCTCGGTGCCGCGCGCAGCTTCCTCCAGGCTGATGTCGACGTTGACCGCGTAGTCCTGGCCGCGGAGCGGCACGTTTCTCGCGCCGCGAAAGCCGCGGCCGCCGCCGCGAGTGAATGCGCCGAGCGACTCGAACAGGTCGGACAGGTCGATGCCGCCGAGGTCCTCGCCGGCGTTGCCGCCGAAGCGCTCGTACCAGTCGGGCGGCGGACGGAAGTCCTGCCCCGGGCGGTGCGTGCCGAGGCTGTCGAAGGCGGCGCGCTTTTCCTTGTCCCTGAGCGTCTCGTACGCCTCGGACACTTCCTGGAATTGCTCCTTGGCGTTCGGCTCCTTCGAGACGTCGGGGTGGTACTTGCGCGCGAGTTTGCGGTAGGCCTTCTTGATGTCCTCGTCGCTCGCGCCGCGCTCGACGCCCAGGATCTTGTAATAGTCCTTGTATTTCATTCTCTGAATATAGAGCGGTCTATCGCGTCACTACCACCGGAATCTTGGAATGGGCCAGGACGCGGCTGGTTCCGGGGAGGACCACGCCCATCTCGCCGTAAACGGGAGGCCCATACGGCAGAATGACGTAGACGCCGGTGACCCTTGCGCCCAGGGCCTTGGCGAGCCGCACGCCCAGCTTGATGCCTTTTGCGGCCAGCTTCGAGCCGTCGGTCGGAACCAGGATGTGCTTGAACATGTCGATCTCCTACGCTGAGGGTTGGGAACGTAAGGCGCTAACTGTGGGCCATCCGCTAGAATTTCCACCCCCAACCGGAGAAAACACGCAATGAAGATCCTGCTTGCCGTGGACGGCTCGAAGTACTCGCTCGACGCAGTCGACTCCCTGGTTGAGCATGCCGACTGGTACCGCGAAAGCCCGGCGGTCGAGCTGCTGACGGTGCATCTGCCGATTCCCCAGCTGCCGGGCTTCGGCCTGGCGGTCGGCAAGAGCCAGCTGCAGAGGTATTACCAGGAAGAGGGCGAGGCGAGGCTGGCCCCGGCGAAGAAAAAGCTCGACGCCGCCGGCATCAAGTACAACGCGCGCGTTCTCGTCGGCCCGATCGCCGAGACGATCGTCAAGCAGGCCAAGGAAAGCGGCTGCGTCCTGATCTACATCGGCACGCGCGGCATGTCGGCGGCGAGCGCGCTGCTGGGCTCGACCGCGAACAAGGTGCTCAACCTTTCGGCGGTTCCGGTGCTGCTGGTGAAATGAGCGTTGGATCCGTAGTGTACGATCGCCTTGCATGAAGCCGACGCTGAAGAAGGATCTTTCGTCGAACCGCACGCTCACGGTCGACGAGGCCCGCTGCATCAGCTTCATGGGCAGGGAAGGCATGGTGTACGCCACGCCCCGCATGGTGAGCGATGTCGAGTACACCTGCCGCGACTTCCTCCTGCAGCACCTCGACGCGGGCGAGGATTCGGTCGGCACGCACGTTTCGATCGATCACCTTGCGGCGACCCCGCTGGGGCTGCAGGTCACAATACAAGTAAATGTAGAGCAGATCGACAGAAGAAAAGTCGTGTTCCGTTTCTCCGTTCGCGACCCGATCGAGGAAGTCGGCCGCGGCACGCACGAGCGCTTCGTCGTCGAAACGTCGAAGACGCGCGAGCGCCTCGCCGCCAAGCGGGCGAAAGCCGGCCTGTGAGGAAGTTTCTGGTCAGGCCGAGCGACGTGCAGCCGTACTCGCCCGCCAATCACACCGGCACGCGGAATTTCCGCCTGATCGGGCCCGAGACCGTGGGCGCGAAGCAGCTG